>Ga0210015_1000025_pt1 | contig 169933 bp, 138 predicted proteins | sample CryGeymeta201522_FD_185471 | JGI IMG/M metagenome (GOLD analysis project Ga0210015, IMG submission 185471) | Groundwater microbial communities from Crystal Geyser aquifers in Utah, USA - Crystal Geyser metaG 2015-22 (SPAdes) (version 2) | ecosystem: Environmental > Aquatic > Deep subsurface >...
GCATTCTATTTCAAGTTAAAACATCGAAAAAACTTGCATTCAGACCACACAATCATAGGGTTTATTTAGCGGAAACCATCTTCTGTACTTTCATGGCTTGAAAACAATAGTACCCATAAGACGAATTAAAGCTTTGGAGAAAGAAGTTGCCTCATTGAAAAAAGAGAATGCTTTTTTAAAGGAACGCTTAGCTAAATATGAAAATTCCAAGTATAACCGAAATAATTTCTTGCCATCATCTAATGATGAAAATCTTCTCAAGACAAATCTAAAGTTTACGCTAGTCTTCAAGGAAAAGTGTAGGAGGTCAAAAGATATCAGGGGTCTTGATGATGACCGGAACTCCCGAGAAAACAGTAGAATTACAGCCGGACTATTGCAACGGTTGTGATGTGTCTTTGCAAGATAAAAAATCTATTAAAGATCAATCTCGTTAAAAAATAGACATTCCACCTATCAAAGCTATTCTAACCGAACATCAAATCATTAATAAAATATGCAGCTATGGATGCACAATGGTTATGGTTTTTCTATTCCAAAATTATCAATGCAGTTTAGCACATTTGAAACACACTTTAAAACATCTTAATGAGCGGTATCCAAAGAATAGTTAGACTAACAAATTTATAAAACTACTTCATGATACTTAAAAGAAATTGGATTTTAAAATTGATACTTTGAGCCTGTCGAGGGGGGATAAATAATAAACAGAAAAAGCCTTTATTGTGCAATGCCTTTAATATTTGTTGGGTAATCCCCCGGATCAAAAACATAAAAAACTATACACTTTTGACAAAAGAATGTGAAGGTAAAGCAAATAATATCAGATTAGATCAAAGTAGAGCAAGCTGTTCGCAATTTGCAAAAATAAGTTACTCCATAGACACAACAATAAAAAAGGGCTTAAATGTCTTGCTAGCCATGGTTATTATGATAAAATTTAAGTTTGAAATACAGACTGATTAGCCACTATTTTTTATTATTTTTAATTCGGTTTTATATTCTGATTCACCCTAAAAAAATTGGTGGGATCATATTTCATTTTAATTTTTGTTAAGCGGTCAAAATTGTGTTTATAACTTGCCTTTACTCGATCCTGTCCTTCATCCATCATGAAATTTGAATAGGCACCACCAGAAGAATATGGATGCAAAGCTTCCCAATAATCTTTACACCAGTTTGTAATTTTATCTGAATCTTCAGGGTTTGGAGAAACGCCAACAATTACGCCTGCATATTTTGCGTCGCGATAAGCCCAAGGCGTTTCATCTTTGCCAACGCTGCTGGCAGCGCCACTTATTGGGTATAAATGCATTTGAGAAAGCGGTGTGGGAATTTTTGATCCGAATTTTAAATGTTGTGCCCTGACCTCAGGTCCCAATTCATTAAAAAAGTCAGCCCTCCAATACCATTGCAGCCCTGAAGGAAATAAGCCGTCAAATAATGTTTGAATAGCCGGATATGGCATTTCTCCCACATGTTCAAATAAAGGCTTCATCGCTAATATTGGCCTGAATACTTCAGCTGCTTTATCCATATCGCCCACATAACACCAAACGATTCCACAGAATTGTTTTTTATGCAGATGTTCCGGAAACGGCGGCCCCGGAATAACCATAGTCGCTATAAATCCATTTAATTCATTGGGCGCATTGTGGATAAATTTATGGTACCATGCCATTATTTCCTCTGTTTTTTCGATAGGCCATAAGGTTGGACCTCCAAAAACGGTTTTTACTGGGTGTGCTTGAAATTTAAATGAAGTAACTATGCCAAAATTTCCGCCACCACCACGAATGGCCCAAAATAAATCGGTATTTTGTTTAGCGCTAACAGTCACAAAACTTCCATCAGCCAAAACCATATCGGCTTCCAATAAATTGTCTATAGTCAATCCGTATTTACGTGATAAATGCCCAACACCGCCACCAAGTGTTAATCCACCTACACCCGTAGTAGATATTATACCAGCAGGAACTGCCAATCCAAAAGGATGGGTTGCATGGTCAACTTCTCCCCATAGGTTTCCTCCTCCAACTCTTACGGTATTATTTGAAATATCTACACGAATACTTTTGATTCCTGATAAATCAATGACTAATCCGTCGTCACAAATGCCTAAACCGCCACCATTGTGTCCGCCGCCTCTAACGGCAACCAATAAATTATTTTTTCTGCCAAAATTTACTGAATTTATTACATCAGCCACATCAACGCATTTCACTATTAAACCGGGATGCTTATTTATCATTGCATTGTACACTTTACGTGCGTTGTTATACTCTGAATCTTTCGGGAGTATTAATTCTCCCCTAATTTTAGCTGAAAATTCTTCAATTAAGGAAGTGTCTATATTTTTTGCTGGATTTTTCATTGTTTTTATTATTAAATTATACAAAAAAATTATTGAGAAACAATCATTCCCTTCAATGACCAAAGAATTGAAAGCACATCTTTTTTTGTGTCTTCACTGATGGAATTTTTATCCAAAGCGGCAAAAATATCATCGATAGTGTGCATATATTCTGCCGGATTAATATTCATTCCTTTATGGGCTGTTACCATATCTTTTCCATTATAAATTGGTGGTCCGCCACTTCCGGCACTAAAAAATTCAATGGTATGCTGTTTGATGATGGCTAATTTTTCGGGTTGCTCTTTGTAAGGTAAAAATCTGGCATTTATCGCAGGATTATTCATATGTGCCTCCACAGTGTCATCCACAATCCGTGAAATTCCCTCTCTGCCGCCTAAGCGTTCATAAAGTGTTTTAGTCATAATATTTGATATTTAGGTTAGTAATTAAAAATTCCATAAGTTCAACCAAAAAGACTAGCACCTTTTCAATGAAACTTTTAAACAACCAATTTTAGCAATATCAAAAAGAAAATACCGCTACATTTAATTCAAAAAAGTACAATTTTGGGTCATTCCATAAAACAAGATGGACTAAATTTTATGTTGTTGAATATATTTTGAAGGTAAAATACCGTATTTTTCCATAAAACATTTAGAAAAATATGCAGGGCTATTAAAACCGGATTCATAAGCAATTTCTGAGATGTTGCTGCTTTGTTTATGAAGTAATTCTAAAGCCTTTTGCAATCTATATTCTTTAATAAAATTATTGGGAGACAAACCTGTTAGCTTTAACAATTTTCTGTAAAATTGTGATTTACTGTATCCCAAACCTTTGCTAAAATTATTGACGTTAAAACTGGATGCGTTCCACACTTGTTCAACATAATTCATCAATTTGATTAAAAACTTTTCTTCGGACGGATCTAAAGCTTTAATTAATTTGTTATCAATAATTAAATTTCTGTTTTCACTTTCATACAATACCTTCACCTCATAAGAAATAACCAATTCAGCATTCACAATATCACACATTCTTGCAGCCAAAACTATGGCTTCTTCAAAAAGGTTTTTTTCATCAGACACCGGAACTCCGGCGCTTAATGCAATTTTAATTTTACGATTTTTCAAATCGAATTTTGGAGTGACATATTTAAAATTGGATTGTATTTTAAGGATACAAGAAACGGCATTGCTTACTGATTTAAAAGAAGCCAAATAATGATTATTATCCCTTTTAACAATACTTCCCTTAAAATATTTTAAAGATTTTATAACGCTATTATGAAATTTTTGCGCAAATAAATTAAACTGGTTTGCTTCTAATCTATTTAAATAACTGCTGGTTTTTAGAACCATAATAACCCTGAAAGCCGGATCGTTTATGATGTTTAATTTAGTGTTTTGGGCATTCACAGGATCTTCAATTCTACCTAAAAAAGATTCCACTATATTACTGTCAACTTCAATTATTCTGTTGGGGACTTCACCGTGAGCATGGTTATGCATTTCTTTTATGGCTTCTTTATTGGGAGCTTCAATTAAACAAAACGCCGTTTTTCTGTTTTCATCAAACCAATACGTAAGTCCCCTGCAATTAAATTTATCTTGTATTTTTATATCTGCTTGATGCAATTGCGCTACGTTTTCTGCAGTAACGTTTTCAGATACATCGTGGCGATCCATATATATAGGCATACTGACAGTTTTAATATGCAATATAGTAAATTTTGAAATACGAATATTATAACAAAATTTATGAAATAAAACAAAAAAATTACGTATCTTTCTGATTAACACTTTAAAAGTATGACGTTATGGGTATTAAAAGTTTCCAGGGGAAGTTTGTCGGGCAAGATAAACCCCCTTTTGAAAACATAAAAGTGCGCGATTTTATGTCTATTGGTTTAACTTCTTTTCGTCCGGAACAAACCATTCCGGAAGTGATTGAGATATTAATTAACAATAGAATTTCGGGTGGGCCTGTAGTAAATGAAAAACACGAATTAGTGGGAATTATTTCTGAAGGAGATTGCATCAAGCAACTTTCAGATAGCCAGTATTATAACATGCCTATTGAAAATATAAAAGTGGGTGATTGTATGATAAAAGATGTAGAAACCATTGATGGAAACACCTCTATTTTTGATGCCGCTAAACTTTTTTTAGACGCCAAAAGAAGACGTTTTCCTATAGTAGAAAACAAAAAGTTAGTAGGCATGATTAGCCAAAAAGACATTTTAAAAGCTTCGCTTAAAATAAATGCACAAACTTGGGATAGAAATAAGTAATCTTTTTAGATGCAGTAATCCGTATTTTATATTTGATTTTGACCTCGTCTTTTTAGCTCTTCTTTTATTTTTTTTCTCATAGAAATAGTAGGAAGCAGCACCGCCAAAAATAAAACCGGAATAATTATTTGAGGGGCTTGTGGCTCCCAAGTACCTTTAATTATAGTATAGAGAAGATAGATAACATATAATGCTGCAAGCACATAAGAAACTAGCAGTACAGAGTTTGCTGCCTTTAGCCTTTTTTTTAATACTTCGGTACTAAAAGTTTCTAATTCTTCTTTTTTCATTTGCTGAAGCCCAATTTTAAACGGTTACTGCTTAAGTTCTTTTCTTCAATTTCTATTGTCTTTTTACCAATGCAAAAAAGTCATCTTCTAAAGGTAAATAGCCTTGGTCATACACAAAATAATATATGGTTCCTATTTTTGTGGTGTAAATACTTGTAAAAAGAGTAAAGTCAAAACCTTTGGCGAGAAGTTTACTTCTAGTGGTCTTCGATTTTTCTTCCGGATTTAGAGATTCTAGGATATGATAGTTTTTGCGCAACGCATTATTGATGTTGCGAACTAATTTCTTACTGTCTTTCTTAAATTTATTATTGTAGCTGTTTCTGCAATAATCACCACAGAATTTTTTATCGGCTCTGCCTAATAATTTTTCACCACATTCTATACAAAATTTTTCCATGATATTTTTAGTTTGGGTTTTTATGGGGATAAAATGCGGTTTTATTCTAGCGAAAGATAGAAAAACAATTCAATTATTTCAAAATGAAAATACTGTTTTTTAGACATAATAAAAATAAATAGTTTAAAATGAAAATTTACATAAATTTTTTTGCGTAATAATAATTATTATAAACAACTGAAAATCAATTATAAAAACATTTACAAACGACTACAACCGTTTAAAAACGAAAGTAAACGACAGTAAATGTGTAAAATTCGAATAAATGTTGGATGCCGTTTTATGTTTGTACCGTTGAATGAAACCAACCGCTTTTTAAAAATCTAAAACCATAAGCAATTGGGTGAATCAGCAAAAATGTATTAACTGTTTAACCATTAAAATTTATTATTATGAACGCAATTAGAAACAAAGTACAGTTGATTGGAAGATTAGGTCAAGAGCCTGAAATTATTAACTTCGCCGATGGCAACAAAATGGCTAAATTTTCTTTAGCTACAGATGACAGCTACAAAGACAAAGACGGCAAAAAAGTAGAACGCACTGACTGGCACAACGTTGTTGTAAAAGGTGGTTTGGTAAAAATAGTGGAAGACTATGTAACCAAAGGCAAAGAAGTTGCCATTGACGGAAAACTTACCACCCGCTCTTGGGAAGACAAAGAAGGTAACAAACGCTACATTACTGAAGTGTTGTGTAATGAATTGTTACTTTTAGGTAAATAGTTTAAATTTTATCTAGAAAATTTTCAAGCCAAAATCCAAATTCCAAATTATAGTATCTTAGTTTGGAATTTGGTGCTTGAAATTTTCCATTTATTAATACCTTATTTTCGCTTTATGATTGTAACACAAAATATCCATTTACTTTTAAAAACCCATTTTGGTTTTGACAATTTTCGCCCTAATCAGGAGGCGATTATAAACGATATATTTTCAGGCAATGATATTTTAGCCATTATGCCCACAGGTGGCGGAAAATCACTTTGCTTTCAGTTGCCGGCACTTTTGCTTCCTGGAACAGCAATTGTAATTTCCCCTTTAATTGCTTTGATGAAAGATCAGGTGGATGCCTTACATGCAAATGGTATTTCTGCTGCTTTTTATAATAGCAGCCAAAGCAGTGCAAATCAAAATAAAGTACTTGAAGACCTTCACAACGAAAAAATAAAACTACTCTATGTAGCCCCTGAAAGTTTGCCTTTCTTATTGCCGCATCTCAACCATTCCAAAGTAAGTTTATTCGCCATAGATGAAGCCCATTGTATTTCTGCTTGGGGGCATGATTTTCGTCCAGCATATACCCAACTTGGGCAACTTAAAGATAGTTACGCACAAATTCCTGTGGTGGCTTTTACCGCAACTGCCGATGTGGCCACACAAGTGGATATTGTAAAACAATTGCACATTCCTAAAGCAAAAAAACACTTGGCTTCTTTTGACCGAAAAAATCTCTTTTTAGAAGTAAGACCAGGTACAGATCGACTAAATCAAATTTTACGGTTTTTGAAGTCACGTCCGGAAGAAAGTGGAATTATTTACTGTTTAAGCAGAAAGAACACAGAAATGCTTGCGGAAAAACTAAAGGCAAAAGGCTATGAAGCACAAGCATATCATGCCGGATTAGAAGCCCAAGAAAGAACCCGCATTCAAGAGGATTTTGTAAATGATAGAACGCCTATAATTGTTGCCACCATTGCCTTTGGGATGGGCATAGACAAAAGCAATGTTCGCTGGGTAATACACTACAATATGCCTAAAAATATTGAGGGTTATTATCAGGAAATTGGGCGTAGTGGGCGCGATGGGCTTCCTGCGCATACGTTGTTATTTTATAGTTTTGCAGATGTTTTGCAACTTAGGCAGTTTATTGAAGAATCTACTACAAAGGAATTTCAACTGGCAAAACTAGAGCGTATGCAGCAATTTGCTGAAGCATTAAGCTGCCGTAGAATTGCATTAATGAACTATTTTGGGGAGCATATTTTTGAAAACTGTGGCAATTGTGATAACTGTAAAACACCACCAAAATTCTTTGACGGAACGATTTTAGCACAAAAAGTATGCTCAGCAGTTTATCGCTTAGAAGAAAAAGAGGCTTTAGGAATGTTAGTGGATGTTCTACGCGGAGCAAAAAATGCCAATGTTTTGGATAAAGGATACCAATATTTAAAAACCTATGGTGTTGCTAATAATGTTTCGTGGTTAGACCTGCAACAATATATTATCCAAATGATTAACCAAGGAATTTTAGAAATTCGGTTTCATGAAAATGGGCGTTTGCTTTTAACCCCCTTGGCAAATAAAATTCTTTTTGAGAATAAGCAGGTGCAACTAGCATCCTTACAACCGAAGGAAAAAATCAATAAAAATGAAACAGTTACTAAAGCAGAAACAATAGGGTTGTTTGAAAAACTGCGACAATTAAGACGCAAAATCGCCGTGGAAGAAAATGTGGCGGCATATATTGTGTTCAGTGATGCTTCACTGAAAGATATGGAAGCAATCCTACCGAAAAATGAATTTGAATTTTTGCAAGTAAGCGGGGTAGGGCAAGCAAAAAATGAAAAATATGGGCAACGATTTTTAGAAGTAATTCAAGAGCACTTAGAAAAAGAAAAACCAAAAATATCCACACAATTACAAAGCTATCAATTGTTTGAAAAAGGAATGTCAATTTCTGAAATTGCTTCCCACCGAAATTTAAAAGAAGACACTATTTATGGGCATTTAGTATCTTTGCATCAAGAGGGAAAGCCTATAGATTTACATACATATATTTCAGAAGAGGAAATAAGAAAAGTTCAAAAAGCAAAATTAGATCTAAACCTTGAGGAAAAAAGTTTACGCCCTTATTTTGAGTATTTTGAAGAACAACTCCCTTATTGGAAAATAAGAATGGGGTTATATTTGGTGGATAGATGATACTTGTATCTTTTAATTTTTGAAAGTAATTAATCGATTTCTTCGGAAAAATTCTTAGAAATATCCTCTGTTACATTTATTTTTATTTGCGTATTTATTTCCGGGTTTTCAACAAAAATTTTACTGCCATCGATTAAAGTAATGGTTATGGTTTTTACTTCTTTTTCGGTGCCTAAGCCAAAATGAATACTATTCGTTTGATCACTTGCAAGACCTTCTCCAGAAATAAGCCATTCAAAAAGTTTTTTGTTTGGGGTAGCTATTTCAATTTTTGCTCCTATGGTTTTAGCGTTTTTAGGAAGTACTATTTTTATAAAATTATTAGTACCTCCTTGGTTAATAAAAGCTAACGAAGGGCTATTAATATTTGTCCAAATAAAATCTAAATAACCGTCGTTATTAAAATCACTCACTAAAGGGGTAATGCCAAAATTAGGATTTACTACACCACTTTTCTTTTCGGTGGGCACAAAAGTATGGTCCTCTTTTTGAATCAACATTCTGCTTGGTAATCTAAAAAGTTTGTTTGGAGCGAGATCAACATAATTTTCGGCGACTAATAGGTCTTGTAGGCCATCGTTATTCATATCTGCAAAAACGGCCCCCCAAGAAAATTCATAATTTGCAATCTTGGCTTCTTCGGCTACATCTGTAAACTTGAAATCGCCATCGTTTCTGAATAAAATCCATTTTTCATTGAACTTTGTTGCATCTTTTATGTCTCCCTTTGCTAAAATACGAGGCAAGGTACTTCCGGTATTTGAAAACATAAAGTCTATCAAACCGTCATTGTTATAGTCGCCTGCGGCAATTCCCATAGGGTAGGCAAATTTATTGGTAAGTGGATTTTCTATACGTTTAAAAGTTTCGTTTCCATTGTTTTTATAGGTTCTAACTTCGCCGGTATCGTGTGCTACAACAAGATCCAAATGGCTATCCTTATCTATGTCAACCAAAATAGCCATAAAAGTATTGTGGATATAATCTAAACCAGCTGAAACGGTTTGGTTTGAAAAATTATTATTTCCATCATTTATAAGTAATGCACTAGTGGAGCCATAAGAATTATCTTCAAATTTTGTCTGTCCTGTCATCAATTCTTTTTTGATGTAGGTGGAAAGGAAGATATCTAAATGACCATCTTTATTAATATCACCAACGGTTATGCCTGCAGGGGAGGATTTTTCGTTTATTGGTGTTTCTATAGCCTTGTGTGTAAAGGTTGCGTTGTTGTTATAATATATATGTAAACCGTCTTCACGACCAATTATTAAGTCTAAAAATCCGTTGTCGTCAAAATCGGCAACTGCAACCCCCGAGGATGTATAATTTCCTTTAGAAGGAAAATTTGTTTCCGAAGTAATAGGTACAAATTTGCCATCTCGAAAAGCAAAAATTTCATCGTCTTGGCTTAGACCACCGCCCATAAAAACTTCTTCAATACCGTCATTATTTATATCTATAACGGCAGAAGGCGCAATAGGCAAGGATTTTTTTGAGTCATATATATGTGTAAATGGGAATTCAACTTGTGAAAAAACGGGAATTTTATCTTTTTCGATAGAAACATCATATTTTTTGAGGTTGGCATCACTCCAAAAAAAGTATAGAATCCCTATGAGGAGAAGAAGGATAATAATACCTATTATTTTAAATATTTTTTTAGCCATTTTGTTTTAATTAATTGGTTTAGGTGTTAAATAATTATAAATTTAGAGCTTTTATTTAAGATTTCTATACTCTGCTCGATAAAATAGATGGTTTGATAGGGTGTTTGGGTTAAATGCAAGAATAAGTTGATTTTCTTAATTTCTAGAGTTTGAATAAAGTTCTTGATAGGTTACTAGATTATTAGGACCAAGTCGATGTATGATATGTTTACGTTGTATTTGGGAGGCATCATTAAGTCCAGCGGCGGCAAGCATTTCGGTTAAACTTTCAATTGTTTTTTTATGAAAATTTGCTACGCGTACATATTTGTCATTTATATCTAACCCTTTCATTAGGTTTTTGTCTTGGGTAGCCACACCCACAGGACAGGTATTTGTGTTACATTGTAGTGCTTGGATGCATCCAATAGCCATCATCATAGCACGAGCACTATTAACAGTATCAGCTCCTAATGCCATTAATCGGAGGATGTGAAAGGCGGTAAAAACTTTACCGGAGGCAATTACTTTTATGTCGTCTTTAAAATGATATTTTTTTAGGCTATCCACAACAAAGGCTAATCCTTCGCGAAGTGGTAAACCCATGGAGTTAGAAAACTCAACCGGGGCTGCTCCCGTGCCACCTTCGCCACCGTCAACGGTTATAAAATCTGGTAATATTTGTGTTTTTTTCATGGCCTCACATACTTCAGTAAATTCCTCTTTGCTTCCTACACACAGTTTAAAACCCACAGGTTTTCCTCCGGAAAGATCACGCAGTTGTTTTACAAAATGCATTAAACCTTCGGCATTGTTAAAAGTGGTGTGGTAGGGCGGTGAAAGAATATCAGTAAATGGTTTTACGCCTCTTATTCTTGCAATTTCCTCGGTATTTTTAGCAGCTGGCAGAATACCTCCGTGTCCAGGTTTAGCACCTTGCGAAAGTTTAATTTCAATCATTTTTACATTTTCATGCGATGCGTTTTTTTGAAAAGTATCCGGGCAAAAATTTCCATCCACTGTTCTGCATCCAAAATATCCGGTTCCTACTTGCCATATTAAATCGCCGCCACCTTCAAGATGATATGGGCTTAATCCACCTTCACCTGTATTGTGTGCAAAACCACCTAATTTAGCTCCTTTACTTAATGCGATAATAGCATTTTTGCTCAATGCTCCAAAACTCATAGCAGAAATATTTAAAATACTTGCATTATAAGGTTGTTTACACTCTTTTCCGGCAAACAAAACCCTTGGGTGTTGCTCTACCTCGTCATGGTGTTTTGGGTACATGGAGTGTGTCATGCACTCATAACCTACACGATATACATCTGATTTAGTACCAAAAGGGGTCGTGTCGTTCTGGTTTTTTGCTCTTGAATATATTAGGGAACGAAAGATCCTGTTTATAGGAGTGCCTTCTATATCTGTCTCTACAAAATATTGTTGAATTTCTGGGCGAAAGTTTTCTAACCAATATCTAAAATGACCTATAACCGGAAAATTTCTTTGTATGGTATGTTTTTTCTGTAAAATATCTGAAATACCCACTAAAATTATCGGTAAAAATATAAGGAAACTCCAAAGTATGGGTTTCCAAAAAAAAGATATTCCAAGAATGCTTGTAGTAATTACTGCTGAAATGATAATAAATAGCTTTCTAGCTTTCATAATATTCAATAGGATTTAGGTTGATTTTATATGCTTTTTTACTTTCTTATTAAAAGAAAAGAGGTTTTGTTTGTTGTATTTATCTTTTCCTATTTTGTATTTGTTTTTTGAAAAATTTGGTATTGATATAGGGATAGGCTAAACAAAATAAAATGGGTAACATTCATTAGTATAGGTAATGTATGTTTGCCAAAAAAAGGAAGCAGTCTACCAAGAATTACCCAAACAATTAGAATGGTGATAGGGTTGAAAAAAGCCATCCATTTTTTATAGTTTGTTCCTCCTTTTAGGATTGTAGTAACAAAGGTTATAGACAATAGAGCGATTATAACTCGTAATGCTTTGACTAAAATTTCTAATAATTCTGTATAATTGTTTAGAATCTGTTGGTAGGTATCTGGTGGTATGTCCTTTTGCAGCTGAACGATAGTGCCAATAAAAGCTCTGGAGCCAATCCAAATGCCTCCAACAGCAAAAGCAATAAAGCCAATTGCTAAAGTAATTCTTGCTAAATTTTCATTACCGGATTGTAACATTTTGTAAATATGAAGATACCCCGCAAAATAGAAAGGAAGTCCAATTACAGACAAAAAATGCCCAATTTGAAGGTGTTCTATCGACACAAAATCAAAAAAGGCATAGTGCTCACTGTGTTCTAATATTTGTGGTGAATAGTGTAAAAAATATTCACCGACACCTACAATAATTGAGGCTAAAAGCCCTAATAGTCCAAGTGTTTTTATTGTATTTGATTTCATTTAACTGGGTTAGAAAGGTGTTTTTTAAAGAAAAGAAAATAGCCGATATAGTAAAGTAAAAAAGCAACGGGGATTGCAATAACCACCCATCCCGCTATACCACAAATTATTTCAAAAGTTAATTTTTGAAGGGTGTTAAAAAATCCGTTTTCAAAAGAAGACATAATGGCTTGAACAGAATACAGCGTGTGATGGGTTGAAAATATTGTTTCACCCACTTTTATAAATGGCATTAATAGTACATATTGTAAAGGGGTAATTAAATAACTAAAAGTTATCATTATAGGTAAATTCAACTTAGCCTTTAAAGCAATTGTTGTTAAAAGGATAGTAGTTGTTCCGGGTAAGGGAATTATAGTAAATAATAGGGCTACTAAAATACTTTTAAATACTTGAATTGGTTCTAGTCCTTGTTTAAAAACAGCAACTATTTTGTTGTATGCTTTTATAAAAAACGTTTTCATGCTATTAAATTTCATTATAAGTATTGGAATATAAAAAGTCTTAGTGTTTTTTGACAAGTCTCTTATATGATTCATTAGTTATGAAATAATGTGTAATGGAAAATTAAGAGGTTTAGGAATATTATTTAAAATATCATTAATTTTTGAACGTTTTTTGTGATTGGAGTCAAAGTGCCTCCATACTATTTTTCCTTGTACATCCAAAATAAATGTTGCAGGAATTGGCAGCCTCTCGCTCTCGTCAGAATGTGATTCTTTTAATTTAGCTCCTAAAATTTTATTATACATAAATAATTCAAATTTATCTGGCTTAAAAGTAACATCAAAAGTGTCGGCTATTTTATAATCCTCGTCATAAAGAATAGTAAATTCTGCTCCTGTCTTTTGAATAGTTTTTTTAATAAACTCTGATTTTTCGGGAGAAACTATTACCACATTTGCACCATAAGCATAAATTAAAGGCAAGCTTTCTTGAAGTTGCTTTAAATGTTTGTTGCAAAATGGACACCACTGCCCTCTGATAAAAATTACTACTATAGGGCCATTTTTTAAAGCATTACTTAAATTATAATTTTGATCATAAAGGTCTTTTGCATTAAAATCTTTAACATATTCACCAATTTGAAGACCTTTTGCTCTTTTAATGGGTCTAATTGTATTTATTTTCATTGTACTATGTATTAATGAGGCATATTTTATAAGGCATTTTTTTACTTTACAGAAAGAAATAGGTTGTTTAACAGAAAGTAAAATATATGTTTTTTAAAAAATTGAAAATTTTTAAAATTACTTTCCTCCCCTTAGTAGTAAGAGGAAACAATTACTAACATATTTAAAATACAAGTTTTTAATGATTTAATAAAATACTATACTTTAATACCCGATTTCATATAAGTATTTTTCCTCATAATTGACTTATTATTTGCTATGTTTATAGGTTTTATATGATGTAGAGTAAAAATAGTTAGTAAATTTTATATGCTTTTTGCATGTACCTAAAACGTATGTAATTTTAATTGTATCCGCTTACGATCCAAATCAATATCCAGCACTTTCACAAGAATTTGTTGATGTAAAGTTACAATACTATTTACGTCACACACAAAACTATCCGATAAATTGGACACATGTATCAATCCGTTTTCCTTGATACCTATATCCACAAAACAGCCAAAATTGGTAATGTTATTCACAATTCCGGGAAGGAGTTGACCTGCTTGTAAGTCGTTGATGGTTTTTATGTTTTGGTTAAAAGAAAATACCTTGGCAACTTCTCGCGTGTCGAGACTGGGTTTTTCGAGTTCGGTTAGAATATCTATTAATGTTGGAAGACCTACAGTATCGGTGATGTAGTTTTCCTTCGGAATGCTTTTTAAAACTTCGGTATTTCCTATTAATTCAGAAACCTCCTTTTTCAATTCTTTAGCCATTTGTTTTACTAATGCGTAACTTTCCGGATGCACCGCTGAATTATCAAGTGGGTTCTTACCATTTTTGATTCGTAAAAAACCGGCGCTTTGTTCAAAGGCTTTTCCTCCTAGTCGAGGCACTTTTTTGATATTTTCTCGAGAAGAGAATGCTCCGTTTTCTTCACGAAATGCAATGATGTTTTCCGCCAGTTTGTGTCCTATTCCGGAAACATACGCAAGCAAAGAAGTACTGGCCGTGTTGATATTAACACCCACGGCATTCACACAACTTTCCACTACACGATCTAGCGAAGTTTGTAATTTTGTTTGATCTACATCGTATTGGTATTGACCTACTCCTATCGATTTTGGTTCAATTTTTACTAATTCGGCAAGTGGATCTGCTAGGCGCCTACCTATGGAAACAGCACCTCTAACTGTAATATCATAGTTTGGAAATTCTTCACGAGCAATTTTAGAGGCAGAGTATATGGAAGCTCCGGCTTCGCTCACGACAAACACTTGCAAGTTGTTTTTAAAATGGATTTTTTTAACAAGGCGTTCTGTTTCGCGAGATGCGGTACCATTACCGATAGCTATAGCTTCTATTTTATGGGCATCTACCAGCGAACTTATTTTCTTCATCGCCCCTTTTTCATCGTTTTGCGGTGTGTGCGGATAAATGGTTTCGTTGTGTTTTAAGTTGCCTTGTGCGTCTAGACAGACCAATTTACATCCTGTTCTAAAACCGGGATCGATGGCCATAATGCGCTTTTCTCCTAATGGCGCACCTAATAATAACTGTTGGAGGTTTTTAGCAAAAACAGTTATGGCGGTTTCGTCTGCAGCTTTTTTGGCAGCTTGTAATCGTTCATTTGCCAATGCCGGAAGAAGCAAACGTTTGTATGCATCTTTGGCGGCAAGTTCCATCTGTTCTATAAAAACATTGTTAGATTTGATGATTCTTCTTTCCATGGCAGAAAGTGATTTCTCCTCGTCAATTTCTATTTTTACTTTGATAAATCCTTCGGTTTCTGCTCTTAAAATGGCAAGTAAACGGTGGGATGGGCAATTTTTCAAGGCTTCTTCCCATTTAAAATAATCACGATATTTTTGGGCTTTTTCTTTTCCCGCTTTATCCTTGATCACTTTTGTGGTGATTATGGCTTCTTTTTGCAGTTGATTTCGCAATGCGTTTCTTATATCTGTGCGTTCATTTATCCATTCGGCGATGATATGTCTTGCGCCTTCCAAGGCTTGGTCTGTAGAAGTTATTTCACCTTGTACATATTTTTGTAAAAGTACATTCATATCTCTTCTTCCAATACTTTGGGATTGTCCAATGATTATATTAGCAAGGGGTTCCAAACCATTTTTTCGCGCGGTTTCGGCTTTGGTCTTTCGGCTTTTTTTGAAGGGTAAGTAGAGGTCTTCAAGGGAGGTAAGGTCAGGGGCATTTTCAATACTTACTTGCAACTTAGGTGTTAAAACTTTTTGTTCTTTCAGTACTTTTAAAATGGATTTCTTTCTTTTTTCTAGAATTTCAAATTGTTCTTTAAAAGTAACAATATCACTAATCTGCACTTCATCCAGATTACCGGTGCGTTCTTTGCGGTAGCGAGCTATAAATGGGATAGTGCAGTCCTCATTTAATAACTGAACGGTGTTTTTAACGCTGATTGCCGGCAGTTGGGTGCTTTGGGTAATAAAGAGGAGGAGTTGCTCCATGGTTTTAATTTAGAGATTTATTTTGAAACTAAATGGCACTATGGCTCAAAGTAATTAGTTTTTCTGCGCTTTCTGCGAGAGAATAAAGGAAGCTTAATAACACCGAGCTGGGAACTGGCAACAGGGAATAGGAAGCCGGCAATAGGCAATACTTAATTAATAATCATCCCATTTTCAACACCTTCGTTATCCGGGTTAAGGAACACCAATTTACCTTCAGCATTTTCAGTCATTAAAATCATACCTTGACTTTCCACACCACGTAAAACTCTGGGGGCAAGATTGATTAAAATAGTAACTTGTTTTCCAATGACTTCTTTAGGAGTAAAACTTTCGGCAATGCCTGATACTACAGTTCTTACATCGATGCCGGTATCTACTTTTAGGACAAGTAACTTGTCCGCTTTCGGTATTTTTTCAGCTTCTATGATGGTGCCTACTCGCATATCCAATTTCGTAAAATCATCAAAAGTAATGGTGTCTTTTTGTGGCATGAGTTTTGGTTTTTCGGAAGAGATTTTTTCTATTTTATTAGTAGCTTTTGTGGCTTCTAATTTGTCTATTTGTTGTTGTATTTGTTCGTCTTCGATTTTGGAAAAAAGCAATTCGGCTACATTAATTTTATGATTAATCGGAAGAAGTCCTTCTCTGCCTATCGGCCTCTCCTCCGATAGGGGAGAAGTGTTAACAATAGTAGAAATATCATTCCATCCAATTGGTGAATCACTCGAACTAATATTCAGAATTTTTTTCAATTTTTCAGAAGTAAATGGAATAAAAGGTTCGCTTAAAACAGCGAGTGTAGTAGCTATTTGTAGTGCCACATACATAACGGTTTTGGTGCGTATTTCATCGGTTTTTATGGTTTTCCAAGGCTCTTCTTCGGCTAGATATTTATTTCCTAAACGGGCTAAATTCATTAATTCTCCTTGTGCTTCACGGAAACGGTAACGTTCAATAGAACTGCCAATGACATCAGGATAGGCGCGAAGCTCGTTTAAAGTTTGTGTGTCTATTTCTTTAAATTCAGAAGGTTGCGGCACATGACCGGCATAATATTTATAAGTAAGAACCACCACGCGGTTAATGAAATTTCCGAAGATGGCAACCAGTTCATTATTATTTCTTGCTTGAAAATCTTTCCAGGTAAAATCGTTGTCTTTCGTTTCAGGAGCAGTGGCGGTTAAAGTGTATCGCAAAACATCCTGCTGACCTGGAAAATCCACCAAATATTCGTGTAACCATACTGCCCAATTTTTGGAGGTGGAGAGTTTGTTGCCTTCAAGGTTTAAAAATTCGTTGGCAGGAACATTGTCCGGTAATATATAACTTCCTTCTGCTTTAAGCATTGCCGGAAAAATGATGCAATGAAAAACAATGTTGTCTTTTCCTATAAAGTGCACGAGTTTGGTGTCATTACTTTTCCAGTAGGGTTCCCAGTCTTTACCTTCACGAGTCGCCCATTCTTTAGTGGAAGAAATATAACCAATAGGGGCATCAAACCAAACATACAATACTTTTCCTTCAGCGCCCTTTACAGGAACAGGGATTCCCCAATCCAAATCGCGAGTCACGGCACGAGGTCGTAATCCATCGTCAATCCAAGATTTTACCTGTCCATATACATTGGGTTTCCAATCTTTTTTATGCCCTACTAGTATCCATTCTTTTAAAAATGCCTCGTAATCTTGAAGGGGTAAAAACCAGTGTTTGGTTGCTTTATAAATAGGAATACTGCCGGTAATAGTTGATTTTGGGTCGATTAGGTCTGTTGCGTTTAGGGATGTGCCGCATTTTTCACATTGATCGCCGTAGGCTTCTTCGTGGCCACATTTTGGACAAGTGCCTGTAACAAAACGATCGGCTAAAAATTGATCTGCTTCGGCATCATAAAGTTGTTCGGTAGTTTCTTCAATAAATTTTCCGTCTTCATAAAGTTTTTTAAAAAACTCGGATGCGGTCTCATGGTGAATTTTTGCTGAAGTGCGAGAGTAATTATCAAAGGTAATTCCGAAGTCCAAAAAGGATTTTTTGATAATACCGTGGTATTTATCAATGATTTCCTGTGGGGTAACGCCTTCTTTTTTTGCTTTCATCGGTATGGCAACGCCGTGCTCATCGCTTCCGCAGATAAAAGCAACATCTTTGCCCTGTAAGCGGAGGTAACGCGCATAAATATCTGAAGGAACATAAACCCCTGCTAAATGGCCAATATGAATAGGACCGTTAGTGTATGGCAGCGCGGCTGTAATGGTATATCGTTTTGGTGTGGTCATAAAATAAAAGCTAAAATTTAAAAGTACAAATGTAAACAACACAACCGTATTTCACGTTAATTTCTTGCAAAAGGGAAGTCAAGTGCCGTATTTATTTCTAATTTTATAGCAAATAACCACCCAATGAAAAAATGTATTGTATTAGGAATAATTTGCTTATTTTTTTCTTGTAAGGGAACTAAAAGTACAACTTTGGCTTCTGAACCGGCTACCAATATTGTCGCTAGCGCATCTCTTAAAAATTTTACTGTGGAAAAAATAGCACGAAACACTACCGCAGAAGATTTAGAAAGAATGTATCCCGATGCAGCTAAAAAAGAAGAGATTGGTCATTTTGAGGAAGGTTCTGTACAACGAGCCTATACTATTATGTATCCGGGGTCAAAAAATGAAATCCATTTTATTTGGGAGACGTTGGAACGAAAAAAGGTGTATCAGTTGGTTCTTTCAAAAAATGGTGATTGGGAAACTGCCTCCGGAATAAAAATTGGAACTACCTATGAGGATGTAGTACAAAGAAACGGGAAGGGAATTAATATCTATGGTTTTGGTTGGGATTACAGTGGTGCGGTGGACTGGAATGGTGGGGCATTAGAAAATAGTAAGTTGCGTGTTTTTCTACAACCTGCAGGAGAACCAAATCCTAAATTTTATGGCGATGGGATTATTATTCCAAACCCGGAAGAATTAAAAAAATTAAATTTAACCGTTGGTAAAATTATATATCATTTAGGCAATGATTAGACCTTCTTTTCTTAAAAAAGGCGATAAAGTTGCCATTGTTTCAACAGCGCGAAAAGTTTCTTTAGAGGAATTACAACCGGCATTACAGCTATTGAAAAGTTGGCAATTAGAAGCGATTATCGGGAAAACGATAGGTGCAGAAGAACATCAGTTTTCAGGAAATGACTTTCTAAGAGCAGAAGATTTTCAATGTATGTTGAATAATCCGGAAATCAAGGCAATTTGGTGTGCTCGTGGAGGTTATGGCACGGTTCGGATTATTGATTTATTAGATTTCAACGAATTTAAAAAACATCCCAAATGGATTATTGGGTATAGCGATGTAACCGTTTTGCATAGCCACTTGCATGTCTTAGGTTTTGAAAGCCTTCATGCACAGATGCCTGTAGATATAAACAATAAATCTGAAGCGACAATAGAAACTCTTAGGCAGGCGCTTTTTGGAGAGGAATATGTTATTGGGTGTGTTGCAAAAGATGCCCAAACAAAAGTGGGAATAGCGAGAGGACAATTAGTTGGGGGTAATCTGTCTATTTTATATTCTCTTTGTGGAAGTCCTTCAGCAATTGACACCAAAGGAAAAATTTTATTTATAGAAGACTTAGATGAATATTTGTATCATATAGACAGGATGCTTCAAAATTTAAAGCGCAATGGTTATTTTGAAAATCTTGCCGGGTTCATTGTGGGTGGTATGGCAAAAATGAATGACAACACCATTCCTTTTGGAAAAACTGCGGAAGAAATTATTGCAGAAACAGTTTCGGGGTATAACTTCCCGGTTTGTTTTGGTTTTCCTGCGGGGCACATGGAGGATAATCAAGCGATTATTTTGGGAAGGGAAGTGGTGCTAGAAGTTGGCGAATGGAAAACATCTTTGGCTTTTAAAAATTAGATTTTTGTTGTAAATCTATTTTCATTAAAATTGGTGAACCACAATAATATGTCACCCCTGTCGGGTTTTTAATTTTTTTGTATTATTTGGTTTCTACCAATATTTCACCCCTACGGGGTTTTCATAATTTTTATGTTCCATGTTTTTTTCTACCGATAGAAGTCTTTGGTAGAGGTATTGAACATTTTAACATTAGTCCAGATAGGGGCGAAATATTGGTAGAAAAAATCCTTTCCACCATGCGAGCTTGGGGGGGGAAGATTGTAACGAAAAGCCCGCCCGTCTTTTTGCGGGAACGCCCTAAAAAAAATATTAATAGAAAGGAAACCTACATCTCCTCTGAAAAATCGGGATACAAAAAGCTATTGTATGGAAAACGCTTTACATGAATCCTTCTTACCCATTCATATACTTTTTCTCGGAGTTCGGTGAGGTTTTCTTTTTCGGTGGCAGAAATAAAAACGGCATCGCCATTTACTTTGCTCATCCATGTATTTTTCCAGTCTTCTAAGGTATTGTGTGCGTTGGTTTTTTCAGTAATTAAATCGTCTTCCTCTAATTTTTCGGCTTTATATGTGTCTATTTTATTAAATACCATAAGCATTGGTTTATCTTTACCACCAATTTCGACTAAAGTTTGATGCACAGAGGCAATGTGGTCTTCAAAATTGGGATGCGAAATATCTACCACATGCAAAAGAAGGTCTGCTTCACGCACTTCGTCGAGTGTGCTTTTAAAGGATTCAACCAATTGGGTGGGCAACTTTCTAATGAAGCCTACCGTATCTGTCAAAAGAAAAGGAAGGTTGCCTATAACCACTTTTCTTACAGTCGTGTCTAAAGTAGCAAAAAGTTTATTTTCGGCAAATACTTCCGATTTACTTATTACATTCATTAAGGTAGATTTTCCAACGTTTGTATAACCTACTAAAGCTACACGCACCAATGCCCCACGATTACCGCGTTGCACCGACATTTGTTTGTCAATGGTTTTTAGTTTTTCCTTTAATAATGCAATTCGATCGCGAACGATACGTCTATCTGTTTCGATTTCTGTTTCCCCGGGGCCTCGCATCCCTATACCACCACGTTGACGTTCTAAGTGAGTCCACATTCCGGCAAGTCGGGGCAATAAGTATTCATATTGTGCTAGCTCTACTTGGGTGCTTGCATAACTGGTTTGTGCGCGTTGAGCAAAAATATCTAGAATTAAATTGGTTCTGTCAATAATTTTGGTATTCAGTATTTTTTCAATATTTTTTTGTTGACCAGGGGAGAGCTCATCATCAAAAATTACAGTGCCAATATCGTTTGCTTCCACATAAGCCCGCACCTCCTCCAGTTTACCGGTGCCTATAAAAGTTTTCGGGTTGGGTTTTTGCATTTTTTGGATAAAGCGTTTTATTACTTCGCCACCCGCTGTATAGGTTAAAAATTCCAACTCGTCCAGGTATTCTCTAGCTTTTTCTTCGTTTTGATTTTGTGTAACTAAGCCGATGAGAATAGCTCTTTCATATTCTATTTCCAGTTTTTCTATCATAAAATGTTTTGAAATGCAAAGTTAGTCAATTGCAATGATGTGGAAATAGTTGTATTGTGTTTAATCTGTTAATTTATATATAAAACATAAACAATGTTTTACCCTTATCTTTTGAAAATAAGTACATTCTTTTACTTTTTAAATTGTTAACTATTTGTTAATCTGTTTTTTTTTATTACTTTGGCAACTCGTTATTTAAACTATGTAATATTATGAAAAAACAACTACGCAACCTCTTTAGGTTTGCTGAATTCTTTCAATCAAAAACCGACACAAAACCACTTCCAATTGTTTTAAAAACCCTTTTTTCTATTCTTTTTTTAGCTAACCTGACGTTTGTTAATGCTCAAGGCCCTGGAAGTTTATTTGTAGATGCCGGACCAGATCAAACCATTGGTTGTGCTACAGGAGATTCAGCAGATATAACGGCTAATTTTTTAGAAATATTTGAAACGGTGAGCGAACAATATACAGTTACCTCTATACCATACAATCCTCCTTTTGCTTTTAATGGATTGGCAAATCCTTTAAACCCAAATATTGATGATGCATGGTCTCCTGTGGATAATCTTCCTTTTGATTTTTGTTTTTTTGGAAACCTAGAACAACAATTTCAAGTAGGTTCTAATGGGGTGTTACGTTTTGATGTGGATCCTAGTGATACTACAAATGGATGGAGTTTTACAGAAAACTTACCAAATAACTCCAATCCCACTTTAGGCGAAGCAAATATTTTTACTCCGGTACATGATATAGATCCTTCTGTTTCCACAACCGAAGAAATAGGCTATGAAGTATTGGGTACTTTTCCTAACCGGGTTTTAGTGGTTTCATACTACCAAGTGCCTATGTTCTCAGGAACTTGTAATAGTTTATTAGCGACTCACATGGCTGTTTTCTATGAATTTTCAAATGTTATTGAAATTTATATGCAGGACAAACCTGTATGTCCATCATGGAACAGTGGTAATGCGGCATTAGGAATTCAAAATAATGACGGTACAATTGCTTACGTTCCGCCGGGAAGAAATACATCAGATTCCCCTTGGACTGCTACCAATGAAGCATGGCAATTTGCGCCACAAGGCTTACCCACCTATGTTTTTGAATGGGTAGATGAAGGAGGAAATGTAATTTCAAACAACCCTACTATAACGGTTTCTCCTACTGTGTCTGAAACGTTTACAGCAAGAGTAACGTATACCAATGGATGTAATGGTCAAGTTGTAGTTTTAGAAGACTCCGTAACAGTTTTTGTGCAAAGTACGGTTAGTGTTGAATTAGGAGCAGATCAATCTTTTTGTGATGTAGCTTCCTATGAAATAGTTCCTACAATAACTGGAGCAGACCCGGGAGCGGTTACTTATTTATGGAGTACCGGTGAAACTACACCTACAATCACCATTACTCAAACAGGAATCTACTCTGTTGAGGTTACCTTTGAAGGATGTACCGTATCCGACGCTGTTTTTATTGAATTAAATGAAAATCCAATTTTTGATTTGGGACAAGATCTTGCAACTTGCTTTGAAGCTCCCGTTACACTTGATGCATCACCTTCAAATTATAATCCTGCCGATGCTACCTACCAATGGTTGTTTAATGGGGTAGATACAGGAATTACAGAGGCAACATTTAATGTTACTGCCTATGGAACTTATACAGCAATAGTTACTGTAGGACTTTGTTCTGCACAACAGGATATTAATATTACTCCAGGAGCAGCAATTGAAATTAATTTAGGAGATGACTTTGTAACTTGCTTTGAAAATCAAGTTATTCTGGATGCAACTCCAACAAATTACAATCCTCAACTAGCAACTTTTGAATGGTTTTTAGACGGAGTTGTATTAGCAAATACGCAAGCAACTTTAGAAGTAACAGTAAATGGCACCTACAGTGTTATAGTAACCATAGGGCAATGCTCTGCAACCGACAGTATTGTTATTTCGCCAAGCGCAGATTTAGTAGTTACTTTAGGAGAAAACATCAGCGGTTGTACCGCAGAAACAAGAACTCTTTCAGCCGTTACTTTTGAAGATGGGGTAACCTATGTTTGGTTTAAAAATGGAAACCTTATAGCAGGCGAAAATACCAATACAATAACTATTTCACTTGCTGATGTTGCTTCAAATCTATCCGATGTCTACCGTGTTGAGATTACCAAAGGGGAGTGTAGTGGCTTTGATGAAGTAGAAGCACTTACGCTTAATTGTGTGATTTCAGAAGGACTTTCTCCGGATGGATCTCCAGGATTTAATGATAATCTAGATTTAACTTTTCTTGCAAACCGAACCGGAATAGATAAATTACAAATTTTTAATCGATTGGGAGCGATTGTTTATGAATCAAACAATTATACAAACCAATGGGTAGGACAAAGTGATAATGGAGATAAACTACCAACCGGAACCTATTTTTATGTGATTAATTTTTCAGGAAATGATTCTGTTTATGGAAAACAAAAAACTGGTTGGATATATATAAATAGAGAAGCTAATTAACAAAAAAAAGTAACCTCACAACAAATGAAAAATTTATATGTACTGTGTTGCGCTTTTTTTATTTTCCTATTTGGAAATGCACAACCCTACATTACAACATCAACAACTCAGTTTACTCATGAGGAGTTAGTAACACAAGTGTTAATCAATTCTCCTTGTGCTATTGTTGAGAATATTGTAGGGACTACAGGCACTAATTTTGGTAACCTAAATGGCATAGGCTATTTTGAAAATACAAACACAAACTTTCCAATAGATAACGGTGTTATTTTAATGACCGGTGCTGTAAATGAGGCTCCAGGACCTAATGGCGGTGCGCAAGCCGGAGGAGGATGGCCTGGTGACCCACAGTTGTTTAATTATATACAAGGCTTGGGAATCGATCCGGGATTAACCTCCTATAACGATGCTTCCATCCTAGAGTTTGATTTTAGACCTTTAACAGATTCCATCAGTTTTAATTTTGTATTTGCCTCCAATGAATATGGTATATTTCAATGTGACTATTCCGATGCATTTGCATTTTTTTTGACAGATGTTGGCACTGGAGACGTAACAAACCTTGCCATTGTGCCTGATACTAATGATCCAATTTCAGTGATTACTATTCGTGATCAATTGTATAATAGTAGCTGTAGCTCTGTAAATCCAGAGTTTTTTGATGTGTATTACGGATCACCTAATGGATTGCCTAATGCGCAATCACCAATCAACTTTAATGGGCATACTGTTTTGATGCAAGCTTGGTCCTATGTAACACCAAACACACAATACCGAATGAAATTGGTAATTGCCGATAGAAATGATACGGCTTTTAACTCCGCTGTTTTTTTAGAAGGTGGAAGTTTTTTTATTGGTAATGCTGATTTAGGGGAAGACCTTACCATTCAAAATGGAAATGCACCTTGTGATGGAGATGAAATTTTATTGACCGTTGAAACCAATGAGAACTCTATTATTACTTGGTATTTTAATGGTGAAGTGATTGAAGGAGAAATAGGAAGTACCTTAGTGGTTACTACAGCCGGTACTTATGGTGTAGAAATCGTTAATCCAGATGCTCCTGATTGCACAATTACCGATGAAATTATCGTTGAGTTTAAAACTTCACCGATTGTTGAACTTGGTGGGGATGTTTTAGTATGCAACGAAGTGTCGGTAGTATTAGATGCTACACCTTTAAACAGTAATGAATTTGATTCTATATTTTACCAATGGTTTAAGGATGGAGAAATACTTGTTGGTGCCACAGAGGCTACTTTAGTTGTAACGGAAATAGGGGTATATTCCGTTGAAGTTACTTCCGATTTAGGATGTATGGTGACCGATAATATTTCAGTTGTTATTCCTGAGTTTTCAGTAAATTTAGGTGAAGACGTAACCCCTTGCGATTCTACTCCTTATGAAATAGCACCTCTTATTGAAGGAATTGACCCCTCAGAAGTTACGTATTTATGGAGTACCGGAGAAACAACACCTAGCATTTTTGTAACTACTTCTGGAAATTATAGTGTTGAGGTTTCTTATGTAGAATGCACTAAAACTGATGATATCAACGTTACTTTTATTCCTGCACCTATTTTAGATTTGGGCGGAGAACTTTTAGTATGTGATGCATTAATTTATCTTTTAGATGCTACTCCCGAAAACAGTAGTGTTTTTAATGAATTATTTTACCAATGGTATTATAATGGTGTCATCATAACAGGAGCTACCCAAGCCACTCTTGAAGTTACAGAAAATGGCGTATATTCTGTCGATGTAACCACAGATTTGGGATGTACTATTACCGAAACAGTTTCAGTATCCTTTGTAAATTTCTCAGTAGATTTAGGAGCAGATGTTTTCCCTTGTGATGAAACTTCTTTCGAAATAATTCCTATAATAGAAGGCATTAATCCTTCAGAAGCAACCTATTTATGGAATACAGGGCAAACTTCATTCAGTATTACTGTTACTACCTCTGGCAATTATAGTGTTGATGTTTCTTACGCAGGTTGCACACAAAGCGATACAATAGAGGTAAACTTTAGAGAGCTTCCATTAGTAAACCTTGGCACGAGTCTATTAAAATGTGCACAAGACATTTTAATTTTGAATGCACAACCACAAAATGAATCCTCTAGTCAATTAACTTTTACTTGGTTTTTTAATGGAGGGGTTATCCTTAATGAAAACGCAAGCACTCTCGAGGTTACTGATGCCGGCATCTATGCTGTAGAGGTAAATGATAATGGGTGTGTTACCTTAGACGATGTAATCGTCAGTTTTTATGCGAATGCGAATTGCATAATTTCACAAGGAATTTCACCCAATGGCGATGGCTTTAACGATTGTTTCGATCTTCAATTTTTAACAGATCAATCAAACATTACAAAACTTTCCATATTTAATCGCTACGGAAGAATTGTCTATGAGCAAGCCAGCTATGTTAATCAATGGTGTGGACAAAATGATAATGGCGACTTGTTGCCAATAGGCAACTATTATTATGTAATCACATTTCAAGAAGAAACACCAAAAACAGGATATATATATTTAAATAAATAATCAATAACATAACAATCAAATTATAAATAATGAAAAAACTCTCTCTTTTACTCATTTTTATTCTAGTCCTAGGCTTTCAGGATATGAGTGCACAACAAGATCCGCAGTACACCCAATATATGTACAATATGAATGTGGTGAATCCCGCTTATGCAGGGTCTAAAGAAAGTCTGTCTCTAACTGCATTATATAGAAAACAATGGTCAGGCCTAGATGGAGCACCTGAAACTTATACGTTTTCTGCGCATTCACCAATAGGTGAAAAAGTAGGATTAGGGTTATCTGCCATAAAAGATGAATTAGGTCCTATTAAAGAAACAAATGTAAATGTAGATTTTTCTTATACCTTACAGGTTGGTGAAAACGCAAAACTTGCATTAGGAATAAAAGCGGGAGCATCTTTTCACGATGTGGGCTTAACAAGCTTAGACTTGCAAGATCCTAATGATCCATTCTTTTCACAAGATATTAATAATACCTATCCAACTGTGGGGGCAGGAGCATTTTTCTACACCGATAATTTTTATGTTGGTTTATCCGTACCAAATTTTCTTACATCTGTTCATCTTGATGAAAATGGATTAAAATTTGGTTCCGAAGTCAATCATTATTTTGCCACTGCAGGATATGTTTTTCAAGTGAATGAAAATTTTAAGTTAAAACCTTCTGTAATGGTGAAATCGGCATTTGAAGCTCCCGTTTCTTTCGATGGAAATTTAAATGCACTTTTCTATGATAAATTTGAAATAGGAGCCTCATACAGACTAGATGATTCTTTTAGTGGCTTGATCGGATTTCAAATTAATGATAATGTACGTATAGGATATGCCTATGACTATATCATATCTGACCTTGATGTTGTAGCAGATGCCTCGCACGAAGTGATTCTTACTTTTGACTTGTTCTTTAAAAAACGAGTGTTACGTTCACCAAGATATTTTTAATCCAACTAAGTAAAACGACATGAAAAATTTATACACAATAGTATTTCTTTTAGTAGCAAGCACTTCTTTAACGTTTGCTCAGAATAAAAACACAAAAACAGCAGACACCCATTTTGATCGCTTTGAGTATGTAAAAGCTGCAGAAGCCTATCAAAATGTAATAAAAAGAGGAAAAGCTGACGAATATGTTTATACCCGTCTAGCCGATTCTTATTATTTAATTAATGAAACAAAAAAGGCTGAAACTTTTTATAAACGGGTTTCTACACGACCTAAAGTAGCCTCTGAAACTATATACAATTACGCACAAACACTTAAAGCAAATGGAAAGTTTGATGAGTCAAACGCCATGATGCAAAAATTTGCACAAATGAGTCCAAAAGATTCCAGGGCTATAGATTTTAAAAACAATCCAAGCTACATTCCTCAAATCCTAGAAGGAAAACCGAAGTTTACTGCAACATTAATGAGTGATTTAAATAGTAAATTTTCTGATTTTGGGGTACGAAAAGCTGGAAACAAGATCTATTTTTCTTCGGCACGCAATACCACCAGAAAAAATTATGGCAGAAACCAAGAGCCATATTTAGATATCTATGAGGCAACCTATACTAACGGAAAAGTAACAAACATACAAACCATTAAAGGTGAGGTAAACACTAAATACCACGAAGGTATCGTAACAATTTCACCCGATGGTAAAAGATTATATTTTGATAGAAACGACTTTTACAATGGGAAATATAAAAAAGATGAAGACGGCGTTAACCAACTTAATATCTATTATGCCGAATTGGTAGATGGACAATGGAAAGATATAAAACCGGTTCCCTTTAATAATACCGAATATTCCGTTGGGCACCCTGCTTTAAGCCCTAATGGAAATACTCTTTATTTTGTTTCTGACATGCCCGGAGGTATTGGGGATTCTGATATTTATAAAGTAAGTATAAGCCCAACCGGGGCATTTGGTACTCCCGTGAATTTAGGAAAAGGTATCAATACCGAAGGCAAAGAGGCTTTTCCATTTCTAGGAGATAATGGCACGCTATATTTTTCAAGTAATGGCCATTTAGGTCTTGGGGGATTAGATGTATTTTATGCCACAAAATCAGGAGATGGTTTTGGAGAAGTTAAAAATTTAGGATTGCCTATTAATAGTTCCTCTGATGATTTTTCTTTTAGTATGGATGATGCCAGCCAAGAAGGTTTTGTTTCATCAAATAGAGGAGGTGGAAAAGAAGCAGCAACAGACAATGTGTATCACGTTAAAGAGTTATGTGTATCTACCATTCATAGTATCGTAATGGATGCAAATGACAACAGGCCTTTAGGCGGTGCTACAGTAACCTTATATGATGCAAATCAAAACAGGCTAACCTCTAAAACAACAGGTGCTGACGGAAAAACAGCCTTTGAAGTAGAATGCAACAATAATATTACCGTTCAAGCAGCAATTGATGGCTATGAATCTAATGCTACGAAAGTTTCTACTGCTGACAAAAATGTTACGGCGCAACTAATGCTTCGTCCTATTGAAGAACTTATTGTGGAAGATAAAGTAGTTTTAAATCCTATATTGTTTGATTATGACAAACATAATATCAAACCAATGGCAGCATTAGAATTAGATAAATTAGTACAATTGATGAAAAAAAGTGCTACTATGGTTATTAAAGTTCAAAGTCATACCGATACACAAGGTACGGATGAATACAACAAACAACTTTCAAACAGAAGAGCACAAGCTACCGTCCAATATGTAATTTCAAAAGGAATTGACGGCAGCAGAATTAGTGGTGAAGGTTTTGGCGAAAGTAAACCTGCCGTAAATTGTGGTGATAACTGTACTGAAACTCAACACCAACAAAATAGAAGGTCTGAGTTTATTATCGTAAATAGATAATAGCTATAAAAATTTTTTTAACCAACCTGAATGAAAGTCCTTGTCTTTTTAAGACAGGGGCTTTTTTTTAGAATAAAATTGGTTTTTCAAATGGATAGAAATAAGACAGTATTAATAATAAGAATATTTTTCACCATTGCCATATAACCACACTCCATTCTAGTAAGTCAGGCGATTTATAGGTAAAAACCTCTTTAAAACCAATCTTTTTATGCGCCTGAATAGATCTAAAATTATTAGTTGCTATTTCCGTTATTGCAAAATCATACGAATCTTTATAACTACTTTTATAAAAGGCATAACAACTTTCAAAGACACCTTTCCCTCGGTATGACTCTGCAACGCATACTTGACCTACTACCAGATAGGTATAAGCTGAAATAGGTTTGTTGCGGTATATAATTTTGTTAAAAACAGCAAACATTGGCCGCAATATTGGAATGCTACTTTTAGAGAAGGAAGTCATGGCTAAAATATAGGCAATGACTTTGTTTTCATTTGTACAAATGATGTGTTGTTCAATGGCATTCAATTTTGTTAGGTCTTTTAAACTATGTTTTACTGTAAGAAAACCTTGACTTGAAATGGTTGTAACATCAAGATTTGAAAGCAAATATTTTTGTTGGAGTTCTAGTATTCCTAGCAAATCCTCCTTGGAGGATGCCTTTGTATAAAGAAGGGGTGCTTTCATAAGACGATTGAAAAATTTCATTAAAAAGATACAAAAGAAATTAACACCAAGAATAAAAAAGCCTTCAAGATATTCCTTGAAGGCTTATTAAAAATCATCTAAGTTTAAGAGGATTAATTATTGTGCATTAATAACAATTTCGTCTAATTCATAAGTGCCATCAAAAGCAGCTTGTCCACTACCGGTGTATTTGAAGGCAAAGTAGCCGTTTGCTTGTATGCAAGATAAATCTACAATGCCCGAGAAAATCCAGTCAGGAAAAGGAGTACTGTCTTGCACAAGAGTTGCATCGCTTAATTGATCCCAAGTAGCACTAGTGATGTTTGCAGGAACTCCGTCCCAATCGCTTGAGAATAAAACTTCCATTTCACTACCATCGGAAAAACTATTAGAAGTTTTAAACTGTATAGTAGCTGCTGTAGCAGTGCTTAAAGGAATTTGTGGAGTAACCAACCACGAAATGGTAGATGCATCTCCAGAGTTAAAAGAACCACATCTAGCAGAAATACCTAAAGATGCGTTAGAACCAGTATCTACATAAGCTTCCCAAGGTTTAGTGCCTGCTTGAATAAAGTTTGTCCATCCATTTCCTGAAATAGGTGAATTTACACTTTGTGTTTCGAAGTTATCAGAAAATAACACTTGCGCACCTGCAGTGGTTGCCAATCCACAATTTACTTCGGTAGGATCGCAACGTTCTGTGTTGTCAAAATTAATTCCGGCAGGAGAATTCAAATAAAAGGTAAAAAAATCATCAAAGAAATCTCTTGTTAAAATAACATCTAATGAGCCTCTTTCTTTTGGCAATCGAAGTCCTTTAAAGCTAGCAAAAGTGCTGGTACTTAAAATAGAAGAAGATCCTGATGCACAACTTTCTACAATACGCTCACCATCAAATTGATCTAATGGTTCTGCAGCGAAAGTTTTTGGAGTGTCTATTAAAACGTCATTGCGGTTAAATTGTACATCGGTTAAACGAATAAATAAGTTGGTTTTATCCAAAGTAAAATTTTCAATTGCTAGGGGAAGGGGAACAATTTCAGCTACAGTATTTGAACGAAGAATAAATTTTTCACGTTCCGGAAAGGGAATTCGTGCTACACTGTTTCCATCTCTTACGCCTAGAGCAAGGACTCCGTTAGAAGTTCCTACAGTTAGTCCGTCTAGTTGGATAAATACTTTTCTACCCACTTCATAAGAAACAAATAAAGGACTTACATCTACAAGAACTTTTATGCCTCTAGTTGGATTTTCCGGCAAGTCTTGAACAATTATTTGTTTAAAAAAGTTGCCACCTTCATCGCTTGAAACAACATATCCTTGTATATATTTTCCGGTTTCGCTAAAAGTAACTACAGGCTCAGAAGATTGTGCTAAAATACCTGCTACGGCAGATATTTCTATGATATCGCTAGCATTGATGTCTGGCTCGTCAAAATTAAGGTTTGGTGTGTCAAAATCGTCGTCTTTTACACAAGAGGTCAACACTACAAAAGCTATAAGTAGTGTGAATATTTTATTTAATTGAAATGTTTTCATGGTTATTTATTTATAGTGTTTTTTATTAAAATCTAAAATAGGCATTTACATAATAGGTTCTTCCAAACCCGGAGAAATATCTCGAGCCGAAAACAGGTGTATCTCTAGCGGCATCTTCAGATACTTTTCTAAAATCTGCATTTCTAGAATCTTCAAAACCGCCGGTTTTGAATTCTTGGTTAAATACATTATTTACAGTGGCAAAAAAACCTACAAAATAATTGTCTATTTTCCAAGATTTTCCTCCTACCAAATTGAATATATAATAATCGCCAAAATCTTCTTGTTGTAATAATTGTCTGGCAACATTTTCATCATAATCATTAAATGGAAGTCCATCGGTATCGGTTGTAAATGCATCGGTTCTTCTTAATTTACTGATATTTATGTAGGCATCTGAAAAATAGTTTGCCGTTGCCCCTACCCACCAAAAATCTGGGTCGCGGTATTCAAACCCAAATTGATAGGCTCGTTCAGGCCCTCCGGAAAGATGAAAATCTTTTAATTTAGCGGTTCCATCACCATAAGTTACTTGTCCGTCAAAAGCATCACTGGTGTAATATACATTCGGATTGTTATTGTAGGTATATTGACCTACAGATGCAGCGGCTTTTAATTTGATGGTTGGGGTAACTTGGGCTTCTATGCCAAGTTCACCACCAAAATGTAATTTTTCAATTCCGGTAGTTATTTCTTGTACAAAAGCATTGTTGTTATCAGCACCTTGACCTTGTAAGGATTGTGTAAAGAAAAAACCAATTTCAGTTGCGTCTTGTGCATTCACATAAAAACCGGTTAATCTTGCTTTTATAATTGGAGAACGAAAAATATAACTTGCGTCTAACGATTGGTATTTTTCGCTATCTAATCCAATAACCACATCATTATTTTGTCGTGCATTAGAAAAGGAATTTCTGATTCCGGGTGCTTTCGTGATGTAACCGGCATTTAAATCGAAAAGATGACGTCCGGTAAGTTTATAGGTAAAACCTCCTTTAACACCATAATCTGTAAAACTCAATTCTTCACTTTTCCCAAAAGAGCGATTCCCCGGATAGTTTCCGTTTTCATATAAACCGTCTCTTTGATACTTGGTTTGTGATGCTTCAGCAGCAACGTAAAAATCTATTTTGCTATACTTAAATTGTGCTTGAGCAAAACCACCGTAAACGGTTGCTTCTATTTCATAATTGTATTTGTAACGATCACCTTCGCCTACAATTCTGTTTCTGTTTCTTAAATCGCTTTGCGCTAAATCCTCAGCAAAAACATCCGGGCCATCTTCAGCAAAGGAATCGATGTCTAAATATCCTGTTCCGCCTAAAAGATCTTTTAGGTTAGCAAAGTTTTCACTTTTTAATCCTCTGTAATTTAAACCGGCATTTAGCACAATATTATCTGTAATTTGAGAGCTTAAAATAGAGTTTGCACTTATTTGTTTATCGTCTATACGGTCTTCTTGAATAGCATAAACAGCATTTTTGCCTTCACCGGCAGCAATTTGATTTGCTCTATAAAGTGCTTCCCAGTCATATTGACCATTATTTAAAAATTCTTCTTGTGCCAGAAAAGCATTTTGGAAGTCAAATGCAGTTGGATTTGGATCTCTTAAAAAATAACTTGGCAATCTTTGGTAATAGTTTGGATCTGCGTTTCTTGCACCTCCCACAAAGGTTTCTTGACCATTTAATGTGTATAAAGTGGTTCCGTTATTGTCAATGCGGGTGTTTCCAATTTTTCCGAGTTGATATCCTACATTAGTATTCAATCTGGTTTTGTCGGAAATTGTCCAGTTGTGGTTCAACATAAAAACCGGCTCTTCTATTTTCCTAATTCGGGAATTTCTAATATCACCATCTTGTCTTCCCCAATAAGGATTATAATCGTTTCCTTTTAAATCTAAAACTTCTTGTGTTAGAGCAGTAGAACGACCTCTTCTGTTAGGGGTGTAAAAGGCAGTAAAGTTTAAACTATGGTTAGGGTTAATTATTTTTTCAACAGAAGCAAAAAAGGAATTTGCATCATAAAGGGTACCCTCAATAAAACCACCATTTCCATATCTTCTAGAAGCTAAAACCGAATAGGCCCAACCATTTGCATCGACACCGGAGTTATAAGAAACCATAACACGACCTTCATAAGTTCTGTCAGAAGCGGCATAAGAAACCTGACCTCCTGAACGGTACTGGGAAGCTCGCATAATGATGTTTGTCGTGCCTGCAATATCACCAAAAGCGTAATCATTAGGAGTTAAACCCATAGAAAAATCTCTATTTCTTTGAGCATCGTTTAAACCGCCCCAATCAGACCATTGCGGTCTGCCGTCAAATTGTTTGTTCATTTCAAGGCCATTGATAAGTACTTTTCCACTGGAATTATCTAGTCCTCTAGGTCTGAAAAATGTTGCGCTAAAATCGAAGGATGCTGCATTTAGAAACACATCGTTTGATGCTTGTAACAATCCGGATACATTAGTAGAAGTACCGTCATCTTGGTCAAGTTCATCATCTGCAAGAGCTATGGTTCCAATTTGTTGTTGAACTTGTGTGAAATCAACCTCTAAAAGGATTGGGATTAAATTTACAGTACCTCCAGATTGAATAGTAATGGGCATGCGAAGTTTTGTATATCCATTTTTTTCAACAAGTAAAACTTGTTCTCCTTTAGGAAGGTTTGCACCTTTTAATGAAAATTCACCTGTTGCATCTGTTGTTGTAGTAAAAACAGTTCCTTGAATACTAATCTGGGTGTTAGGGAGTGGTTCCCCTGAAATTAAATCTACTACTTTACCCTTTACTTCTGCTTCTTGTGCAAAAACGTTTGCCAGACAAAAGAAGAAGAATAGTAAAGTTATTATTCTTTTTTTCATTCGATTTTTGGTTCTTTAGATTAACTAATTATTATTAATGTGCTGCAAATTTACATTATTTATAGTAATTATTTACCTTTGGCGTGGCTTTTGCCCATAGCTTTACAAAAACTTAATAACAGAACTTTACAGAAACTTAATGCCATTGCTTTATGAGATTATTAAATTACTGCTTTATAGCAGTTTGCCTTTTTAACCTATCTACTTTTAAGGCTCAAGAAAAAAAAGAATACAAAGTTAATGCTGTAGCTTTTTATAATGTAGAAAACCTTTTTTCTTTAGAGGATGATGCATTCACGGTATATCACGACAGAACAGTGAGGGCAGATGCTTTTTACACCCAAGAGGTTTATGATGCAAAACTTAAAAATATTGCTAAAGTTGTTTCACAAATTGGAAGAGAAGTAACAGGAAATACACCAGCTATCGTTGGTTTTTGTGAGGTAGAAAACAGAAAAGTAGTGGAAGATTTAGTGAATCAGGAGGCACTTCTTGCTAGTGATTATGGAATTATTCACTACAATTCTCCAGACAGACGCGGAATTGATGTGGCTTTAATTTATCAAAAAAAACTTTTTGTTCCTACCAATACCCAAAGTAGAGAATTAGTGCTTTATAATAATAACGATGTAACGCAAAGAATATATACAAGAGATCAGTTGGTAGTAAGTGGATTGCTCGATGGAGATAAAGTGCATTTCATTGTAAACCATTGGCCTTCAAGAAGTGGAGGGGAAGAAAGAAGCCGTCCCAATAGACTGAAAGCCGCGGAACTAAATAAAAAAATAATCGATTCTCTTCATTCTATAGATCCATATGCTAAGATTATTAGTATGGGTGATTTAAATGATGACCCTACAAGCCAAAGCCTTAAGAAAGTTTTAAAAACAAAATCTAAAAGGGAGGACGTACTTATAAAAGAATTGTATAACCCAATGGAAGAAATGCATAAAAAAGGACTTGGCACATTGGCTTACAGAGATGGTTGGAATTTATTTGACCAAACTATTATTTCAGCAGGTTTACTTTCAAAAGACTATTCAGCCTATCAATTTTATAAATCAGGAATTTACAATCCTCCGTATCTTGCAAATCCAAGAGGTAGGTATAAAGGGTATCCGTACAGAGCCTATGCCGACGGAGGTTTTACAGGAGGGTATAGCGATCACTTTCCGGTATTTGCTTTGTTGATAAAAGAAATTTCAAAATAAAACAAGACTTATCCTTAAACAGAAAACTCCTGCAACAAGCAGGAGTTTTCTGTTTTTAAAAGACTTACCTTATTTAAGAAGCAAACCAATGACCCCAAGGTATTCTGCTTAAAACAAGCAATAATGCTATGGTATAAAACAGAGCTAACATTTTAAACTTGCCTTTAGAGGTAAGTTGTTTTTTGTGTTTGGAATAGCCAATGGTTATTAAAACAACTGCTATAAGCATAACAAGTGGATGCTCTACTGCAAAAAGGCGTAAATCGCTATTGCCCATTATGTCAGCCATGGTTAAATCGTCTCTAGTAAAAGAAGCGAAGCCTAATGCAGGATGCGAAAAATAAAGGATAAACCCGATTAAAACCTGAATGTGCGTAACAATTAAACCAAAAAGAGAAATTCTAAAGTCCTTCGCTCCAAAAGGTTGGTTGGAGAAATATTTTATAAGAGCATTAAGCGATGCTAATAAAAGGATTAAGAGCACTAAGTACGCCCAATAACTGTGCAAAACATCTATAATTCTATCTAAAGCCATACGTTTTGATTTTAATTAAAAGCAAAAATAGTGTTTATTTCAATAAAAAACCACCGCTTGTTGCCAAGAAGTGGTTTTTTGAATTAACACTATATTATAAATATATTAGAATATGTATTTAAGGCTTGCGTTATAGGTTGCTCCTACGCCTAAGAAAACTCCAAAAGCATCTGCTTGATTGATATAGTCTTCGTCAAAAACATTATAAACATTGCCTCTAAATACAAAACGATTTTCACCGAAATTAAATTTATAGGTTACACCTACATCAGCTAAAGTATATGCGGGTAAACTTACTGGTTGAAAAACGGTTCCGCTTTCAGATGCATTAATTACATCAACTGGATTTACTTGTCCGTAAAGGTCAGCATAAATATTATAATCGGCATCTATGGTTAGTCCTTTAAAAATATCAACACTTCCTCCAAAACCAAAAGAGGTTTGCGGAGCGTTACCAATTTTTGTGCCGGTAAGATCTATACTTCCATCTGTAATGGTAAATACAGAGGTTTCATCGTTTTGACGTGTAAATGGGGTTGTGCCATCAAACTCCCAGTTTCCAATGGATCCGTAGCTTCTAATTCTCCAACTTCCAAAATCCGGACGGTATTCTACTTCATACTCAAAGCCTTTGTGTACTTGAGAGATATCAGTAAATCTATCAGTAAAAAATATAGGATTATCAGGATCTGTATTGTCTTGACCGCCACGAGCTAAGAATCTATTTCCCCATTCCGTATAATATACATCTATATTAATTTTTAAATTGTTGTTTTTAAATCTATAGCCACCTTCAACGCCTAAAATTTCTTCATTATCAACATCTGGTTTTACTAGTTCGTTAGAGTTTCTTATATCCACAAAAATGTTGTCTAAATAAGGTTGTCGAGAATAAAAACCAGCATTTGCGAATATGGTATGGTTTTCAGTAAAGGCGTAGGAAGTACCTCCTTTAATATTGTACCCTTCTTTGTTAACTTGATCTGATTTTCCTAATAATTCAGGTGCTCTTACTATAAAATTTTCCTCTCTTTCATAAGATTGTGTAGATACAGCACCTTGAAGAAATGCAGAAAATTTAGTGGTTGCATATTCTATTTGACCAAAACCACCTATGTAGTTTATGGTTTCCGTATAGTCATAAGCTACTCTGTCTTTACTGTCTGCAAAATCTGAAAGAGAACTCCAAGGATCGGCTTTAAAAGTGTTTGTTAAAACCCTGTCATTGTCTAAGAATCCATCAAGACCTAAAAGATCATTAATTTGTCTCCAGTGTGATCCTGTATAAGTTCTTGCGTCAAAACCAACATTAAAAGACCAGTTTGTTTCTGTTTCTATATTCAAATTGGAAAGTAAACCATACCAATCATGGTTGTTTACGGAGGATCTAATTATTCTTGAGTTGGCATTGCTTCCTATTCCGTTGTCTGAATTGTCTATGTTATTTTGAACTATTTGATCAAAATCAATTCTTCCGTTTTCATCTCTTACTCTCGAGGCTCTGCCTAAAGGTCCGGTACCACCACCACGACCCCAAGAGGCATAAAGTACAGAAGATAAATCTAATTTATCATTTATTTTAAAATCCCAGTTTAAATTAGCTACAGGTTTGTGGTAATAGTTTCTGCGTTCTGTTTTGCGTTCTCCGTTTAAGAAACCTGAGTTGCCGTTGTATTTTTCACCTCTTAATTCATAAGTTTCTAGTGAGTTAGAAAAGTTTTGGTCATGTCTTTGTGGCGCTCCGGTAATTAAAAAGTTAAAGGCGTGTTTTTCGCTTGGTTTATAACCCACAGAAAACAAATAGTTTTGTCCCTGACCTTCAGTGCCTTCTGACCATTTTCTATAACCTTGCCAATGATCTACTAGAATAGAATATGCCCAACCTTTTTCACTTAGTCCTGAATTATAACTTCCAGTTCCTTTAAAGTAGCTGTCGTTACCTCCTAAAAACCGAACAAAACCACCCTCTTTTTGATCTGTAGTTTTTGATATGATGTTCACTGTTCCACCAACTGAGGAGATAGCTAGTTTTGATGATCCTAGACCTCTTTGTACTTGAATTGCGTTTGCTACATCACTCATACCAGCCCAGTTTGACCAAAACATTCTCCCATCCTCAACACTATTAATAGGTTGTCCATTTAAAAGAAAAGCAGTGTTTGTGTCATCAAAGCCTCTTAAAAAGATTCTTGAGTCCCCAAAACCACCTGCTTGGTTAGATACATACACAGAAGGGGTGTTTTTCATTGCTTCTGTAAATTCAACATTTCCTGTTGCTTTGGCTTGTATTTGTGCTGCAGAAATTGTAGAAACTGCCACAGGTGTTTGTCTGTCAGCAGCAAGATCGATAATTCCTTTACCAATAATTACTACTTCATCTAATGCGTCTGCATCAGCAGCTAATGAAATGGTTCCAAGATTAGCAGTCCCATTAATTAAAGTGAATGTTGCTCTAGTTTTTACAAATCCTAGATAAGAAATTTCAAGAGTGCCGGAATTTGTATTCACATTTAAGGAAAAATTTCCGTCAAAATCAGCAATTGCTCCGTTTGTAGTTCCGGTTTGCAAAATATTTGCACCTGATAAAGGATCTGTCGAGTTTGATCCCACAACTTTTCCCGTTACAACTCCTTGAGAAAACCCAAGCGAGCAAATGAAAAGGAACGTAAATAGTAATTGTTTTTTCATAATAAAAAGTGTTAGTTAAATTTTTTACAAAAGAAAGTATATTCCATCATTTCAAGCTTAATTAATTGTTAAGAATAATTGATATTATCAATAAAATAATACAAAGGTAAAATTATTTATATGTAGCTTACGTCCAGTATTTTAAACTTTTCAACTTTTTTATTAACAAAAAATTATGGTAAAATAAGGTGTAAAAAATGGTAATAAATCCATTTTTTATTGAAAATCTTTTTCTGGGATGTTGTCTATTTCAACCTTTAATGTTTTTATAAAGTTGAAATAGTTTTCTTTTAAATTTTCTTTTATAGGCTCTGCGGCTGGAAGCTTTATGGCATAAGGGTCTACTTGTTTTCCGTGGTACCAAAAACGATAGCACACGTGTGGGCCTGTAGCCAAACCGGTGCTTCCCACATAGCCAATAATATCTCCTTGTTTTACTCTTTGACCTACATTTACAGCTCTTTTAGACATGTGTAAATACTGTGTAGAATAAATGCTGTTATGTTTTACTTTTACATAATTGCCATTTCCGGAGGTATAGCCGGATGCTTCAACCGTTCCATTTGCTGTGCTCATTATAGGGGTTCCGCTTGGTGCGGCATAGTCTGTTCCGAGATGTGCTTTCCAACGTTTTTGAACGGGATGAAATCTATTTTGTGTAAAACGTGAGGATATTCTACTGTAATTTAGGGGTGCTTTTAAAAAAAAATTTCGAAGGGTATTAGCTTTTTCATCATAATAATCAGCGGTGCCTTGTATACTGTCTGTTACATACTTAAATCCATAATAAGGTTTACCATAGTGGTTTAAAAGGGTAGCTTCAACACTTTCAACTCCTGCATAAACAGTGTCGTTTATGTAAATTTCATTGTAAATAATTTTAAAGTTATCGCCTTTTTGAAGTTTGAAGAAATCTACAGTCCATTGATAAATACTTGAAAGCTCGTGAACTAAAGTCTGGCTTAAACCTTCCTCTTCCATCGATTTTGAAAGAGATGAATTAATGACTCCGGAAGCCATTTTTCGTTTTATGGTTATAGGAAGTTTGTCACTATAGGTTTTTATGCTATCGCGTAAATCGATAACCACATAATCAATACGTGTGGATTGGTAAATAAATACCTGAGTTTGATGTAATGAGTCCTTAGATTTTAAAATCGTGTAGGGTCTTCCGGCACGGATTTTGGAAACATCAAAATCTGCTTTTACTTTGTTGACAATATTAAAAACATTTCCGGGGGAAACGCCTTGCCTATCCATTATAAAGCCAAAGGTGTCTCCTTTTTTTATGGTGTCTCTAACTACTTCAAAATCATTTAGTTTGAACCCAAATTCTTCAATAATTTTGATTTGTTTTTCTATTTCAGTTTCACTTTCTTCAATTTTGTTTTTGCAGTTAAAAAACAAAAGGGTAATTAGGATAAGGGGAATTATTTTTTTCAAGAAGCGTTATTTTTAATCTAATTTAAACATCATTGCCCCAGTTTTCTAATTCATCTGAAGTCCATAAGCTTGGGAAAAAGATTCTTTTTTGGTATTTAGGATGCATATATTTTGCCCATTCACTACCTCCAGTTGCTTTGACAATTTTATTAGTATTACCACCTGAAAGATAATAGTTTGCAGCATGGTAATGTGCCATTACCCAAGTAATATTTACGGTGTAATCATAATGCCTCATGGCATGAATAAGGCTTTTTTCATTTCTTACTTCTTCGGGTAATGTTTTAAACTTAGAATATAGATTTATAGTATTGTACTCTTGCGTAAAAGCAACAAACTCTACTCGATATTTTTCTTCAAAGGCATTTAATAAAAAGGATTTTTTCCCTGTGGTATAATCTTTACCGGCAGCTTGCCAATACAAATGTTCTAAAGCGTGTTCATAAGGGGTGTTTCGGTCTATTGTTTTTCGAAAACGGTTGTCTATAAGGTTTATTAACTCGGTTGAAGCAAATTCTATTTTTCGGTATTGAGCGCTTTGAAAACCACTCGCAGGAGTTAATGTGGTTCGGAATTTCATATATTGTTCTGCATCCATGCCTTCTCGCATTATGTTGAAGGAGGATGTGAGCATATCAAAATATCGGCTAATACGCATTAATTTTGACGAGAAAAATGCAGCAGTAATTTGCTCTTGATGCGCTACTTGTTCAATTTCCCAAAGAATCATTTTAAACAATAATTCATTTACTTGATGGTACATAATAAATACCATTTCATCTGGAAGTTTGGTGCGTTGAATTTGAAGGTTTAAAAGAGCGTCTGTTTGAATATAATCCCAATAAGTAATGGGTTTACTATGTAATAAACCCTCTAAATGCACATTGACATCTTGACCTAAATCCAAAAATTTTTTGTCTAATTGCTCGATGAGCTCATTGGTTTTTGAGGATATTTGCATAAAAATTAATTTGCTATTATTTTAAACCAGTGTTTTAATCCTTTGTATTCGTCTAAATCGGCGTTTATGGAACCTACAGCTAAATCGGCTTTGATTTTTAATGGAATTTTATTGTCATCATCAGAAATCCAAACGGTTAAACTTTCTTTTTCTTTGAAAACACGACCCGATTCTACATAAGGCCTAAAGACCAAAGTTGATATGCTGCCAAATTTAGTTTTTATTACTTCCTTACGCAAAAACTTTAAGCGAAATTTAAAATTTTCATCGCCATAAAACATATTAACATCGGTAAAATCGCCTTCTTTAAGTTTGGTTCTGTCAATTTGATTTCGCAAGTAATAAAAGGTAGAAATCATGTCTTGAACGCCTTCAGGAAATGAAATGGTTTCTTGGGTGTTGTGTTTTTTGTTAAATACTAATGCCTTCCTTTTTTTATGATCAAAATCTACTTGAAGGTTTTTTGTGTGGCCTCCTTCATCAATATTTCTGATAAAGCGATAGGGAATATCTTTTTGCTTGTCCATATAGGTTTCATAAATATCTTCCACTTTAAAAAATATTCTAGAAATTCCGGTATTTTTTCCATAGCCTTTTATGTGATATACTTCTTTGCCTTTCAAAATGGCATTATTAACTTGTAAGGTAGCATAACCGGCATTTATAAAACCATAGGAAACTTTAAATTTAAACCATTCGCCATCTTGATAGGATTTTTTTTGTCCATTTACCGTGATGCAAAAGATAATAGAAACTAGTAAAAGTAGATTTTTCATTCGTTTTTTATTGTTTGATATGGTCTATTGCAATTGTCATTCCAAATGTGATTTTAAAAACGCCATCGTAAATTAGATGGCGTTTTGTGATGAGTATACTTTATTTTAAAACTACAGTGTTCCTCTTAATGCTTGTTCTCTTTCAATGGATTCAAACAACGCTTTAAAATTTCCTGCGCCAAAACCTCTGGCTCCCATTCGTTGAATGATTTCAAAAAAAAGTGTGGGTCTATCTTCTAGTGGTTTTGTAAATATTTGTAACAAATAGCCTTCCTCGTCTGCATCTACTAAAATAGAAAGCTTTTGTAATTCGTTTATGTCTTCCTTCATCATTTTCATATGTGTACCCAATCTTCTCGGAATGTCATCATAATAGGCTTGTGGCGGTGGCGGTAAAAACTCGATACCACGTGCTTTTAATTGGGCAACTGTTTTAATGATATCGTCGGTAGCTACTGCAATGTGTTGTACTCCTGGGCTTTCATAAAAATCTAAATATTCTTCTATTTGTGATTTTTTTGCGGCTTTTGCTGGCTCATTTATTGGGAATTTAATTCTTCCATTTCCATTACTCATTACTTTGCTCATTAAGGCAGAGTATTCTGTATGTATTTGTTTGTCGTCAAAAGAAAGAAAGTTTACAAATCCCATGACATTTTCATACCATTTTACCCATTGGTTCATTTCGCCCCAACCAACATTTCCTACCATATGGTCAATATATTTAAGACCAACAGGCTCTGGATTGTAATTTGATTTCCATGGTTTATAGCCCGGTAAAAAGGTGCCATGGTAGTTTTTTCTTTCTACAAAAATATGTACGGTTTCACCATAGGTATGAATTCCGGAGCGAACTACTTCACCGTGTTCGTCTTTTTCAACCGTGGGTTGCATAAAAGGTTTAGCACCGCGTTTTGTAGTTTCTTCAAAGGCACTCGTGGCATCTTCTACCCACAAAGCAATAACTTTAACTCCATCACCGTGTTTTGCAAGATGCTTATTTATGAGAGAATTGCTGTTTAAAGGGGTTGTTAAAACCAAGCGTATTTTATCTTGTTTTAATACATAACTGGCTCTGTCTCTTACACCGGTTTCTAAACCTGAGTAGGCAAAAGACTGAAAACCAAATGCGGTTTTATAGAAATGAGCAGATTGCTTGGCATTACCTACATAAAATTCTACATAATCGGTGCCTAAAAGCGGCAAAAAATCTTGTGCTCCTTCAAAAATTTTCTCCAGACCGTAGTCAACAGATTTTACTTCTTTACTCATTTTATCTCTTTTTATGGATGATTTACTATGGTAATTTTTTTCTAATTTATTTTACTCTAACCAGGATTGAAAATAGGTTTCATCTGCAATTTTCATTGCTTCATCTGTAAGCATTAATGGTTTAAAGGTATCTACCATAACAGCGAGTTCTTCTGTTTTTGTTTTTCCTATACTTCTTTCATAGGCACCCGGGTGCGGACCGTGAGGAATTCCAGCAGGATGTAAAGAAATATTGCCGGGAGAAACATCGTTTCTACTCATAAAATCGCCATCTACATAGTATAACACCTCATCACTGTCAATATTGCTGTGGTTGTATGGAGCGGGTATAGAAAGTGGATGATAGTCATATAATCTTGGCACGAAAGAACACACTACAAAAGCATCGGTTTCAAAAGTTTGGTGAACTGGTGGCGGTTGATGGATGCGCCCGGTAATAGGTTCAAAATCGTGTATGGAAAAGGCATATGGAAAATTATAACCATCATATCCAACCACGTCAAAAGGATGGGTGGCATACACCATTTCAAAAATTTCATCTCTTTTTTTAACTTTTATAATAAAATTCCCTTTTTTGTCATTGGTTTCTAGTTCATAGGGTTTGCGGATGTCGCGCTCACAAAATGGCGAATGTTCTAAAAGTTGCCCAAACCAATTTCGGTATCTTTTTGGGGTATAAATTGGACTTCTGGATTCTACAATAAACAATCGGTTGTCTTCTGAATCAAAATCTATTTTATAAATTATTCCTCGGGGGATTAATACATAGTCGCCGTATTTAAAATCGATGTTCCCTAAAAAAGTACGAAGTTTTCCGGAACCTTTATGAATAAAAAGCAATTCGTCTGAATCGGTATTTTTGTAAAAATAATCCTGTGTTTTATTTTGAGGTGCTGCTAAAACAATATGGCAGTCAGGATTGGTCATTACAATTTTTCTGCTTTCCAGATAATCTTTTTCGGGAGTTACCTCAAAACCTTTCAGTTTATACGATTTTAAATTATTTGGATTAACAATTTTGGGGGCAACGCTATACTGCCTAGTTATTTCTTTAACCTGAGTAGGGCGATGGGTGTGGTAGATATTACAATACATCCCATCAAAACCAACGGTTCCAAAAAGTTGTTCGTAATATAATGTGCCATCAGGCTTGCGAAATTGTGTATGTCGCTTGGGTGGAATTTTTCCTAATGTGTGATAGAATGGCATATAAATACTATTTGAAAGACAAATATCGGAAAAATTTAGAACTCTTTAGCTTAAGAAATTATTAAAACCAAAAGCCCAAACTCACATACCATTCATTTCTTTTTCTTTCCGGGGAATAGGAGTAAAATACTTCTAGTGGACCTATTATGGTTTCTGTAGCGCAACCTATAGCGTAGCCGCTATAATCAATACCATCAATCCATTGAGATGTTGTAAATAGTTTATCTCCTACGTTTGCAATATTGACCGCACCACTTATATAACTTTTTTTGAAAATCTGATAATTTAATCGCATCGTCGATTTTAAATAGGTATCGCCTCGCAATTCAAAAGCGTCATAACCAAAAAAATGAATAAAATTATTAAAAGGTTTATAGCCATAACCACCTACAAAAAAATCTAAGGTACTTGTGTTTTCTCCACCTATTTTAAAACCTCCTTCTGTGCTCGTATAAATAGAGATCTTGTTAATTGGTGTGAAAGCATATCCTAAAAATGCTCTGGCAATTGAAAATCTGTCAAAGGACTTATTTAAACCGGATGCTAATACATAAAAGTTAAAATTTCCTTCAAAAAAAACACCATTTTTTGGAAAATATTTATTGTCTAAATTGTCTAATTTTAGATTGCCAAAAGCACTAAAATAATTAGTATCTTCAAAAACCGTGGCCTTATTTTGAATGCTATCTCCTAGGGTTATCGATTGTAGTTTTAAGTGTTTGTGTTCTACACCTAAACCTAGTAAAGAGATTTGCTTAAAAAGGGTTTGTACATAAATTTGATTGGTGATGTCTTCATTTTTAACTTCAATATTTGCTACTGATGAAATTCCTTCAACAATTTCTGGAGGAAATAAGGAAAATCGCACATTTTTTTTAAAAATATTATATCTTGACTTCGCACCAAAACTCCAGTAATACCCTTTATCAATATAATATTCAAAGTTATACCTTAAGTTATCTCCTAAAATAAAGTCGAATGAAGCAATATCATTTTTTTGAAATAATCGTTTTCTGGTAAAATTTATTAATGCAGCACTTTTATAGAGGTCGTCAAAATGCAATCCAAAGCGTAAAAAGTTTCGAGTTTTACTTTCTTGCAGCTCTACATTTAAGACCTTTTGGGCGAATTCATTTTCTGAAAAGTTATAATTAATTTGATTAAAATTAGCTGTTGCAGCAAGATTATTGATGCCTTCATTAAATTTTTTATAGGAAACTTTTGTTGGGGTTTTTAATTTTAATTTTCCCAGCACATAAGATCTAGTATATTCTTTATTTCCTGAAATAACTATTTCATCAATATGTAAACTATCGGAAACAAATTTTTTTATTGGTATTTTTTCAAAATGGTTTTGCTTACTTGCCAGTAATTCTAAATTTTCTTTAAATAAAAGGGCTTCTTGCCGACCAGCTTTAATTATGTCTTCTCCTTTATTGAATGAAATTACTGAAAAATCTTTAATGTTAGGATGAATATAAATATCTGTTTTCGCTCTTTTAACATGCATTTCATTAATAGTACGGTAATTATTGATTTGTACAAGTACATCAATGGCGGAGCGTAAATTTTCTCTAGAAACCAAACTGTCTTGTACGTCAATTCCTATAACGATGTCAGCTCCCATTTGTCTAACTTCGTCTATGGGATAATTATTAGTCACTCCACCATCTATAAGTAATTGCCCATTAATTTCTACCGGACCAAATAGTGAGGGCAACGCACCACTGGCTGATATGGCTTGCGGCAAAAACCCTTTTTTAAGTTGTACTGCTTTTCCGGTTTCTACATCGGTAGCAATACAGAAAAATGGAATAGGTAATTTTGAGAAATCGTTAATATGACTAACATGCTCCGTTAGTTTATACATCAAATTATAAACGTTTTGCCCTTTGGATAAGGAAGTAGGAAAAGAAATTTTAAATCCATCAAAAGGCAAAGTAAGCGCATATTTTTCAGCGTCTTCTTTTTCATAAAATGTCCTAGCTTCGCGAGGCAGATTGTCTTGAATTAATTGTGAAAAGTCAACAACTTTAAAAATAGAATCCATTTCCTTTGCACTATATCCCGAGGCATATAATGCGCCTATAATAGCACCCATACTGGTTCCTCCTATATAATCTATCCTAACGCCGGCTTCCTCTATGACCTTTAACACGCCTATATGTGCCAAACCTTTTGCTCCACCACCGCTTAAGACTAATCCTACTTTTACATCATCTTTGTTGTTGCCTTGTTCTTGCGAAACAGCAGCGATGGATAGGAAGGTGCTAAAAACGATACAAATTATTTTTTTCATTTTAGGTTTTGAAAATGTGTTATTATTTTATTTGCTCTATATGTTCCTATAACAATTTTTATTTCTTCAAGTGTTGCTTCCTTAATTCTAGCATTACTTTTAAAATGTTTCAACAAGGCAATGACTGTGTTTTCACCAATACCCGGTATGGTTTCTAATTCGGTATTCAAAGCCTGTTTACTTCGCTTATCTCGATGAAAAGTAATACCAAAACGGTGTGCTTCATTACGTAGTTGTTGAATGATTTTCAAACTTTCTGATTTCTTATCTAAATATAAGGGAATTGAATCGTTTGGAAAAAATAATTCTTCTAATCTTTTTGCAACACCAACGATAGCAATTTTTCCGCGCAATTCTAAAGCATCTAAACTTTTTAATGCCGAAGAAAGTTGTCCCTTTCCTCCATCTACGATGATTAATTGTGGTAAAGGTTGCTTCTCCTCTACCAATCTTTTGTATCGGCGATACACTACTTCCTCCATAGATGCAAAATCATCAGGACCTATTACCGTTTTTATAGTGTATTTTCGATAGTCCTTTTTACTTGGCTTTCCATTTTTAAAAACCACACAAGCAGCTACCGGATTGCTGCCTTGTATGTTTGAGTTGTCAAAGCATTCAATGTGTCTAGGTTCTTCTGAAAGTCGTAAATCTTTTTGCATTTGCGCCATTATTCGGTTTTCATGCCTATTTGGGTCGGTTATTTTTATTTGTTTAAAACGCTCCATGCGATGGTATTTGGCATTTCTGGTGGAAAGTTCTAAAATGTGTTTTTTATCACCGAGTTGTGGAATGTGTGTTTTAATTTCTTCGCCTAAATCCAAGGCAAAAGGCACATAAACTTCTTTGCAATGCGACTGAAAACGTTGCCGTATTTCAATAATGGCGAGTTCTAAAAGTTCCTTATCGCTTTCGTCAAGTTTTTTCTTAATTTCTAAAGTATGCGAACGAATAATAGATCCATAAGAGAGTTGTAAAAAATTGACATAAGCATAACTTTCATCAGAAACAATGGAAAACACATCAACATCATTAATTTTAGGATTTACCACAGTGGATTTAACCTGATAGTTTTCCAAAATTTCAATTTTTTCTTTTAGTCGTTGTGCATCTTCAAATTTTAAATTTGCAGCGTAAGCCTTCATTTGGTTTCGAAAACGTTGTAAAGAATCTTTAAAATTTCCTTTTATCAGTTGCCGGATGGCATCAATATTTTCATTGTATTCAGTAACTGTTTGTTTGTTTTCACAAGGTGCTAAGCAATTTCCTAAGTGAAATTCTAAACAAGATTTAAACTTTCCGCCATCTATTTTTTCTTTAGACAAATCATAAGTACAGGTGCGCAATGGATACAAACCCTTAATTAAATCAAGCAAAGTATGCACCGTTTTCATACTGGTGTATGGTCCAAAATATTCAGAGCCATCTTTAATCATTCTTCGGGTTGTAAAGATTCTTGGAAATCGTTCGTTTTTGATGCAAATCCAAGGATAGGACTTGTCATCTTTCAGCATCACATTATAGCGAGGTTGGTATTTTTTGATGAGGTTATTTTCAAGAAGTAACGCATCGGTTTCTGAAAAAACAACAATGTGTTGAATGGTTTTTATTTTTTTTACTAAAAGACGTGTTCTTCCATTATCGTGAGTTTTGTTGAAGTAGGAGGCAACTCGTTTTTTTAAATTTTTTGCTTTGCCTACATAAAGTAATTTATTGTCTTTATCATAATATTGATATACTCCCGGGCTATCGGGAAGGGTTGTAATTTGTATTTCTAAAGCCGTTTTGTCCATTTCTGTAAAGGTAGAAATTTGATATTAGATTTTATACGATAAAAAGAACACTTTTTGGAAATGGTTTCGGTTGTATTGGAAAATAAAAAAAACAACTAGTTATTAATTTAGAAAAGGTTTGGTAAGTTGTTGCCTTTTTTAGAAATTGGTACTTAAGATTTGGAAATTTAAAAAGATGGCAGACCATAATGAATTAGGAAAATTAGGAGAAAAACTCGCCGCAGAACTTTTACGAGCTAAGGGATATACCATTTTAGAGCAGAATTATTTCTATGACAAAGCTGAAATAGATATCATTGCTCAAAAAGATACATTAATGGTGTGTGTGGAAGTAAAAACCCGTAATTCTGATTTTTTTGGTGACCCCCAAAGTTTTGTAACTCCAAGTAAAATAAAGCATTTAGTGAAAGCAATGAACTTTTATTTAGAAGAAAATAATATCGAGTTGGAAACCCGTTTTGACATTATTGCAGTATTAAAAAATAAAAGCGTGCAACAGGTAATGCATTATGAAGATGCTTTTTATTTTTTTTGAAAAGCAATCTCAAATTTGAAATCCTAAAAGATATGCTATAACCTTATGTAGATTCAAACTTTTCTAAAGCCTGTAAGGCTCTTTTTACAGATGTAATCCTATCAAAGGTAAGCAACAATCGCAACCCGTTTCTGGTTTGTTTTTCTTTCATTTTTACGGCAGAAGCATTTAATTGTACAAATTGAAGTACTTTACTAAAAGCATCACTTTGGTAAAAACTGGATTGCTGGTCTGCAATAAAATAACCCACTAATTTTCCTTGTTTCATTACCACGCGCTCTAATCCCATTTTAATAGCGCTCCATTTTATACGTACACTGTTTAGTAAATCAACTACTTGAATGGGCAGTTCGCCAAAACGATCTTCCAGTTCTTTTTCAAACTGTAAAAGTTCTTCTTCGGTTTTTAGTTCAGAGAGTTTGTTATAGAGGTTCAAACGTTCGGTAATATTGTTTACATAATCATCCGGGAAAAGTATTTCAAAGTCGGTATCTATGACAGTCTCCTTGATATAGCTTGTTTTCTTAGTGTCTTTGTAAAGTTCTTTAAACTCTTTTTCTTTGAGTTCTTCAATAGCTTCTGCCAAGATTTTTTGGTACGTATCAAAACCTATTTCGTTAATAAAACCACTTTGTTCACCACCTAGTAAATCACCGGCGCCTCGTATTTCTAAATCCTTCATTGCAATGTTGAGCCCGCTGCCTAGTTCAGAAAATTGCTCTAATGCGGTAATGCGCTTTCGGGCTTCCTCAGTCATTGCTGAAAATTCAGGGGTAATAAAATAGCAAAAGGCTTTTTTATTACTTCGCCCCACACGACCTCGCATTTGGTGTAAATCACTTAAACCAAAATTATTGGCGTTATTGATGAAAATAGTATTGGCATTAGGTACATCAAGTCCGCTTTCAATGATAGTGGTAGAAACAACTACATCAAATTCCCCATTCATAAACGATAGCATGAGTCCTTCTAGTTTTTTACCATCCATTTGCCCGTGGCCGATACCAATTTTAGCATCAGGTACAAGACGTTGAATAAGACCGGCAACTTCGGTGATATTTTCAATTCGGTTGTGCACAAAAAACACTTGACCACCGCGAGATATTTCATAACGAATAGCATCGCGTATGGTCTCTTCACCAAAACGAATCACATTAGTTTCAATAGGGTAACGGTTGGGCGGGGGCGTAGTAATGACAGAAAGATCACGAGCAGCCATTAAGCTAAACTGCAGGGTTCTGGGAATGGGTGTTGCAGTTAACGTAAGCGTATCGACATTTTCTTTTATTAATTTTAATTTGTCTTTGACTGCAACACCAAATTTTTGCTCTTCATCAATAATTAAAAGCCCTAAATCTTTAAATTTTACGTTTTTGTTTACGAGTTGATGCGTGCCAATAAGGATGTCCAGTTTTCCATTTTCTAGATTTTCCAAAGCGTTTTTACGTTCTTTTGCAGTGCGAAAACGGTTGAGGTAATCTACACTTACGGGCATGTCGTAAAGACGTTCAGTAAATGTTTTAAAATGCTGAAAAGCAAGTATTGTAGTTGGCACCAATACTGCAACTTGTTTTCCATTATCTACTGCTTTAAATGCAGCTCTAATGGCAACTTCTGTTTTTCCAAAACCCACATCGCCACAAACCAATCGATCCATAGGCTGGTCTTTTTCCATATCGCTTTTTACATCTATAGTAGCAGTAGTTTGATCTGGCGTATCTTCATAAATGAAAGAAGACTCAAGTTCTAATTGAAGGTAAGAATCTGGGTCAAAGGCAAAACCTTTTTGTAGCTTCCTCTTGGCATAAAGTTCAATAAGGTTAAAAGCAATTTCTTTAACTCTAGTTTTAGTTTTTTGTTTTAAAATTTTCCAGGCGTTGGAGCCCAGTTTGTAAATTTTTGGTGGTTTGCCGTCTTTACCGTTATATTTACTTATTTTGTGTAAGGAATGGATACTGAGATACAAAATATCTCTTTCACCATAAATCAATTTAATAGCTTCTTGTTTTTTACCTTCGACATCAATTTTTTGTAATCCCCCGAATTTTCCGATACCGTGGTCAATGTGAGTCACATAATCGCCAATTTCTAAATGGGTTAATTCCTTTAAAGTAATGGCTTGTTTTTTAGCGTAGCCGTTTTTAAGATGGAATTTGTGGTAACGTTCAAAAATTTGATGATCGGTATAACAAACATTTTTTTGAAGATCGTCTATAAACCCTTGATGCAAAGGAAAAACTACGGTTTCAAATTGTTTAACCTTCAAGCCATCTTGATCACTATCGGGATTAAATATATCTTTAAAGCGTTTGGATTGTTGCTCATTAGAGCAGAAAATATAATTTTTATATCCTTTATCTGTATTTTCATTCAGGTTTTGAATAAGCAAATCAAATTGTTTGTTGAAGGAAGGTTGCGGTTTGGTTTGAAAATGAATAGTTTCGTCGGTGTTTCCTTTTTGTAGTACCACTGAAGTGAAATCTTCAAGTTCCTTTTTAAGTAATGTGGAAGTAGTAAATAGGGTTTCAGGTTTTAGTTGTTTGACGCCTTCGCCCATAGAGGAAAAGGTTTCTATAGCTTTCGCGAAAAGGGTGTCAATACCGTTAAATAATAATTCTGGATTTTTAATAAAAACCACCGTGTTAGCCTGAATATACTTTAAAAAGCTAATTCGTGAAATAAGTGAGGTGGATGCATCCACATTAGGTATTACCAAAACTTTTTTTACTTGCTCAAGGGATAGTTGTGTTTCCACATCAAATGTACGAATGCTTTCTACTTCATTACCAAAAAATTCTATTCTATATGGTTCGTCGTTAGAAAATGAAAAAACATCTAAAATTCCTCCACGTACTGAAAATTCGCCTGGTTCAGTTACAAAATCAGTGCGATGAAACTGGTATTCAAAAAGAACTTCATTTATAAAATCAATAGAGAGCTGATCTCCTACACTAATTTTAAGGGTGTTCTTTTCCAATTCTTTTCGGGTGGCTACTTTTTCAAAAAGAGCGTCGGGATAGGTAACTATAATTGCGGGTTTTTTACGAGAATTAATTCGGTTTAAAACCTCTGACCGAAGCAAAACATTGGCATTGTCCGTTTCTTCAATTTGATAAGGGCGGCGGTAACTTCCAGGATAAAAAAGTACTTCTTTATCGCCAAGAATATTCTCTAAATCGTTTAGGTGATAAGCCGCTTCTTCTTTGTCATTAAATATAAGCAATAACGGAAGTTCTAATTTTTTAAATGTATCTGCTATAACTAGGGAAGTGGCAGCACCTACTAATCCGGAAATATGGATTTTTTTTTGCGATTGGGTAATAGTTTCCCCTAGTTTTCGCACTTGCGAAGACTTTGTAAAAAGTGCATCAACGATGGAATTACTCATGGACGGCAAAGATAGTACAGGGATATTTTAAATAAAACAAGAAACTAATTTTTCTACATCTTCAGTTGTGTTGTACACATTTGGGGAAACTCTTATAGCTCCGCCACGATAGGAAACAAATATTTTTTTTTCGGAAAGACGATTCTTTATTTTCTGTATGGATTGTTCTTTTGAAAGATAAATTCCGAATAAATGTGCCCCACGAAATTCCGGTTCTTCTATAAAACAGTCAAGGTCTTGAAGTGTCTTTAAAGGTTTTTCGGTAATTTTTTGGCAATAGTGCTGAACAGCTTCTGGAGTCCATTCTATTAATTGCCGGATGGCTTCAGAAAGCATCGGTGTTAAAATAAAGTTACTCGATTCTCCTACGTCATAGCGCGTTGCTTTTGGTTTAAAGTTTTGATTATAGTTCACAAGATTAGAAAAATTGTCAACACCTTCATGGTTCATCCAGTTGTTTTCTATGGGAATTCCTGTGTCAAAACGTTTTCCAAAATAGGCCATACCTAAACCATAAGGACCCATTAACCATTTGTAACCACCGCAAATTAAGGCGTCAGGATTAATTTGAGATACAGAAAAAGGCATTGCGCCAATACTCTGTGTTCCATCAATTATTAAATATGCTTCTACTTCATTGGTTCGTTTTCTGATGGCTTTTAAATCAAACCAAGTGCCATCAGCCCAATGCACTTGAGGCATTGCAACAACTTTTGTTTTCGAAGTAATAGCCTCAAGTATGGCTTCATTCCATCTTTTTCCCCTTCCTAGTGTTGTTGTTGGTGTTTTTATCACGATTACGTTTACTCCTTTTTCTTTTTCGAGTGCTTTCCAGGTGTAATAATTACTAGGAAATTGTTCTTCCAATACAAGAATTTCATCGCCTTTTTGAAACGGAATATTTTTTGCTACAATGGCAATGCCATAAGAAACGGAAGGGATAATAGCGGTACTTTGGTAGTCTTCAGCATCAATAAGCTGTGCAAATCGTTTTTTTAAGACTAGCTTTTCTGAAAAGAAATCCTGTTCAGAAATAAGATAGGGTTTTGCTTTTTTCTGCAAGTTTTCTATTCCCACTTGTTGTACGCTTTGTAATTGTGGTGCCATATATGCGCCATTGAGATAGGTTATATTATCCTCTAAACAGAAAAGATCTTTTTGAGTTTTTAGCATATTTATAAAAATAATTTGATAAAAGGGTTGGTGTTTCTATTTTTATATGCGTGAATACTGCTGCTTAAAAATAAAATAATTGCGGTGATAATAGCAGTGTAAACAATCGTTGGTTGCACTTCCCAATTAGCAACTGCTATGGCTATTAACGCCCAAACTCCAACTAGTGCAAACTCACGCATATTTCGATTCCAAGTGATAAAGATATTAAGAATACTAGCAACTAATATCATAATAATTGCCCAAGTTATTTCAGATAATCCAAAACCATCCCAACCTATTTTAGTGAGATATACCGCAATATTTGCAATTGTTGCCACAGCAATCCAACCAGAATAAATACAAAAGGGCCACCATAAAAACAGTATCGTTTTAAATGGTGCATCCCAGCGTTCCATATTGGTTTTCACTATTATATTTAGAAGAGAAAACAATAAAACAAACATTAAAATAACAGAAACACCAATAAACTCGTAAAGCCAAGCAAAAACCCAGAGTGAGTTTGCAACACATGAAACCACAAACCACCAGCCTACCTGAGTTGCTAAATTATTGGTTTTTGCTTTGTTAAAAAGACTAAGACCCTGATAAATAACAAAGCCTAAAAGAAATAAATAAATAATTCCCCAAATAGAAAAAGCATAACCCGCTGGGGTAAATAGATTTTCATATTTTGCAGAAACGGTTGCCATGGTATTGCCATTTATAAGACCAGTATTTGCGAGGTAGTTTATACAAAGTGTGGCAAGAAAGGCAATTAAATTTGAAATTTTCAACAAAGAGTTCATATAGATATAATTAAGTATTAAAAGTACTTTAATCTATTAAAAAAAGAGTTTTATTTTTCATAAAATCTTTTTGAAGCTTTATCTTTGCACCAAATTTAAAAATATGGCATTTACAGATTTGTTTGGTAGTGGAAATAGAGCAAGAAAACTTGGTCATTTTTCTGCTTTAGTGAATACCGCTTTACTTGATGGACCGCTAAAACTAGAGGAAGAAATACTTTTGCTTCGTTTTGCAAGAAGATTTGATATTACCGAATTAGAATACAATGAGATATTAAAAAATCCAAAAAAGTATCCTATTCAACCTCCTAATTCTTCTGAAGTAAGACTTAAGCAGTTGCACGACTTGTTAGTAATTATTTTTTCAGATCATTATATTGATGAGGATGAAGCTAGTTTTTTAAGAAAATACGCTATTGCCATTGGGTTTAATTCAATAGATGCAGAAGCAATTGTAAATAAGTCTATTAAAATTTTTTCCGGAGGTTTAGATTTTGAAGATTTTGAATATCTTTTAAAAAAGAAACAGGATAAAAGCATGTATTAAAAACCATTTTAGTAAAATAATTTTAAATAGATGCCTTTGCCATAAATTCTTCTGCTTTTTCTACCATATTTTTGCTACCGCAGAAAAATGGTACGCGTTGGTGAAGTTCTGAAGGTTGAATTTCCATAATGCGATTGAAACCATCACTTGCCTTGCCTCCTGCTTGTTCTACAATATATGCCATTGGGTTACACTCATAAAGTAAGCGAAGTTTCCCGTTAGCTGCTTTGGAACTTTTCGGATAAATATAAATACCGCCTTTGATAAGGTTTCTGTGTATGTCAGAAACCAAGGATCCAATATATCTGGAAGTATAAGGTCTATCTTCCTCTTCTTTTTGACAGTATTTAATATAATCTTTTACGCCTTGTGGAAAATGGATGTAATTACCCTCGTTTACTGAATATATTTTTCCATCTAAAGGCACACGCATATTGGGATGCGATAAGTAATAAGTTCCAATGGCAGGATTTAAGGTAAAACCATTTACTCCGTGTCCTGTGGTATAAACAATCATTGTGGAAGTTCCATAAATAATATATCCTGCGGCAACTTGATTAATTCCAGGTTGTAAAAAATCTTCTAAAGTTACCGGAGTGCCTGCAGGGGTTACTCTTCTGTAGATGGAAAAAATAGTCCCAACAGAAACGTTTACGTCAATATTTGAGGAGCCGTCTAACGGGTCAATAAGTACTACATATTTATTTTCGTTTTTATGATTGCTGCCTTCAATGGTAATAAAATCATCGTTTTCTTCTGAGGCAATTCCGCAAACTATTTCTCTATTAGTAAGTGTTTTAATAAACACTTCGTTGGCATAAACATCCAATTTTTGTTGTTCTTCTCCTTGAATATTCTTTTCTCCAAAAGTTCCTAGAATATCTACTAAACCTGCTTTATTTACCTCGTGATTTACTACCTTGGCAGCAAGACGAATGGAGTTGATAAGCCTAGATAATTCGCCGGAAGAATAGGCAAAATCTTTTTGGTTTTCGATGATAAATTCGCCTAAAGTGGTGTTTTGTCTAGCCATTTTTTGAGAAAGGTGTTATTTTCTATGCAAATATCGATATTTTTGCCAAGAATGAATGGTTATTTAACAATCAAATTAAACCTTTTTAAAGATGAGTTTTAGCATAAGAGAAGCAAAAAAAGAAGATATGCCCCAAGTCTTAGCCTTAATTAAAGAGCTGGCAACTTTTGAAAGAGAGCCTGAAGCAGTTGTTACTACTGTGAAAGATCTTGAAAATGAAGGTTTTGGAGAACATCCGCTTTTTCATTGTTTTGTGGCTGTTAAAGAAAATGAAATTGTAGGGATGGCATTGGTTTATTTTCGGTTTTCTACTTGGAAGGGTAGAACCATTCATTTAGAAGATTTAATTGTAAAAGAAACCATGCGCAGCAAAGGTTTAGGAAGTGCGTTGTATGAGGAAGTCATTAAGTATGCCAAAAAGCAAGGAGTTCGGCGTGTAGAATGGGTCGTATTAGATTGGAATGAGGGAGCAATTAAATTTTATGAACGCAGCGGTGCAAAAATTTTAAAAGACTGGTGTACCGTGCATATGGACGAAGAGGGAATGACTAATTTTTTAGAAATAAATTAATGCGAGTTTTCAAATTTGGAGGAGCATCGGTAAAGGATACTGAAAGTATTAAAAACGTTAAAACTGTTTTAGAACAAACGGGTTATGATGAGTTAGTGGTAGTGGTCTCTGCAATGGGAAAAATGACCAATGCTTTAGAAAAAGTAGTGCATCATTATCTTTACAACAGTAAAGAAGTGCAAAATGTAATGGATGAAGTAGTACAATTTCACCACACCATTTTAGTAGATTTATTTCCTGAGAAAGCCCATCCAATTTATGAGAAAGTTGCCTCTCTTTTTAAAGAGATGAAACGTTTTTTAGAAAGCAATAAATCACCCAATTATTCCTATGTCTATGATCAGATTGTTTGTTATGGAGAGTTAGTTTCTACAAAGATTATCAGTGCTTATTTGAATAGTGAAAATATAACGAATACGTGGTTAGATAGTCGCGAATGTATTAAAACCGATAGCTCCTATCGAGATGCGAATGTGGATTGGGAACTTACCCGGTCACGAATTAAAACCATTGTAAAGAAAAAAGGTCTTACCATAACACAAGGATTTTTAGGAGCTAATTATAATAATTTCACTACAACCCTAGGCAGAGAAGGAAGTGATTATACGGCAGCTATTTTTGCGTATTGTTTGGATGCAAAAAATGTAACGATTTGGAAAGATGTTCCAGGAATTTTAAATGCAGACCCACGTGTTTTTAAAGAAACAATATTACTGCAACAGATATCCTACAAAGAAGCGATAGAAATGGCGTTTTATGGGGCATCAGTGATTCACCCAAAAACATTACAGCCCTTGCAACGAAAGGAAATTCCACTTTATGTAAAGTCGTTTTTAAATCCTATGGATCCTGGAACTTCTGTAGCAAAAGGAAAGGATTTAGATCCGGCAGTTTCTTGTTATGTAGTTAAAAAAGAGCAGTTACTCATTTCCCTTTCTTCCTTAGATTTTTCCTTTATAATGGAAGACCATATTGGTGATGTATTTAAACTTTTACATGAACACCAAATGAAAGTAAACCTAATTCAAAATTCTGCAATAAGTTTTTCAGTTTGTGTGGATAATAGATTTAATAAATTGGAGGAACTTCTGTCTGCATTAAAACCAAAATTTAAAGTCAATTTTAATGAAAATGTCACTCTTTATACCATTCGGCATTTTAAAGAAGCAGAGGTTGTGCTTTTAGAAAATAATTTTCAGGTATTAGTAAAACAACAAAGTCGTGAAACGGTGCAGTTTGTAGTAAAATAAAAAATGGGAGTTGTAACTTATGAGTTTCCATGGAATGATTTTATCAAACCAACCGATATAATCAATGGGCATTCCCCACCAAATTTTGGCATGGACAGGAACTTAACTTAAAAAAAAATTGTACCTCTGAAACAGAAATTAACTTATTTTAAATTTACGTACTTTTACTACCAAGTATTACAAAAATAACTATGGGTCTCGTTACATCTAAAGAAATGGCAAAAGCCATTAAAGTCGATAAATTTGGCTTTTTTGGCACTTTTATGGGCTGGTCTTTAATGAAAGTGTTGCGCATTTCTGCGTGTAATACGATTTATGACAAGCACAAACACCTTAAAGATTTAGATTTTATAAATGCCTTGCTAGAGGAGTTTGGGGTAAAGTTTGAAATACCCGAAGAAGATTTAAAACGCATTCCAAAAAACGGTGCTTTTATTACCATTTCAAACCATCCTTTGGGGGGAATTGACGGTATTTTATTACTTAAAATATTGTTAGAACAACGAGTAGATTTTAAAATTATAGCCAATTTTTTGCTCCATCGTATTGAGCCCTTGATACCTTATGTAATGCCTGTAAATCCTTTTGAAAACAATAAGGAAGTGCAATCCAGCCTTTCCGGATTTAAGGCGGCTTTAAAACAATTACAAGAAGGACATCCATTAGGAATTTTCCCGGCAGGAGAGGTTTCTACCTATCGCGAGGATAAACAAATAATTGACAAACCTTGGGAAGAAGCTGCAATGAAACTTATTAAAAGAGCCGAAGTTCCTGTCGTTCCGATTTATTTTCACGCAAAAAACAGTTTACTTTTTTACAAATTGGCAAAAATAAACGATGTGTTTCGCACCGCAAAATTGCCTTCTGAATTGTTAAGCCAAAGAGACCGAATTATTAAAATTAGAATAGGAAATCCTATTTCGGTTGCCGATCAAAAAGAGCAGGAAAGTTTAGAAGATTTCACCGCATTTTTGAGAAAGAAAACCTATATGCTATCCAATACCTTCAACAAGAAAAAACTTTTAGATAACATTCCGAAAACGTTAAAACTTCCAAAGGCTCCTAAAAAAATAGCTACTCCTATCGCTTCCTCTATTTTAGAAAAAGAAGTAGAATCCTTATTAGCACTGGACAAACGACTTTTAGTAAGCAAAAATTATGAGGTATATCTTGCTGAAGCAAAATTAATACCAAACCTACTCCAAGAGATTGGAAGATTACGTGAAATTACTTTTAGAGAAGTGGGCGAAGGCACTAACAAAGCAATCGATTTAGATGCTTTTGACACCTATTATCACCATATGTTTTTATGGGATCGCGAAGCAAAAAAAGTGGCTGGTGCCTACCGTATGGGATTAGGCTCTCAAATATTTGCTAAATATGGAATCGACGGCTTTTACTTGCAGGCATTATTTCGTTTTGAACCCGAACTCTATAAAATGATGAGCCAGTCCATAGAAATGGGTCGTGCTTTTATCATCAAAGAATACCAGCAAAAACCCATGCCTTTGTTTCTGCTTTGGAAAGGTATAGTACATACTACCCTTCGTTTTCCGGAACACCGTTATTTAATAGGAGGAGTAACCATAAGCGATCAGTTTTCTGAATTTTCAAAATCGTTGATGATAGAGTTTATGAAATCTAATTATTACGACCCTTACGTGGCTCAGTTTATCCACCCTAAAAAAGATTTTAAAGTAAAACTTAAAGACGCCGATAAAGATTTTGTTTTTGATGAAACCGAAGCCGATTTAAATAAATTTGACAGAGTGATTGATGAATTGGAGCCGGGGCATTTACGATTACCGGTTTTGATAAAAAAATACATCAAACAAAATGCTAAAGTAGTAGCTTTTAATGTCGATCCGCTGTTTAATAATGCTGTTGACGGGTTGATGTACATTCGTATAGCAGACTTGCCAGAAAGTACAGTAAAACCTGTAATGGAAGAGTTTCAAGCAGAATTGGAACGCAAATATGCCTCTAAAACAGAGGAGGCTGAGGATTAGTATAAAGATTTAAAACAAACCTATTTTTTTTACTAAAAAAAATTAAAACCAAGGTTTTCTGCCCACCTGATAGGTTTGGTAAAATTCTTCGTCCGATTTTGTTAAGTAAATGATACCTTCCACAACGCCAATAATCCAGGTTAGTGATGCAGCTATACCGCAGGTTACAATTCCTAAAACAACGGTAACAGAAAGTAAAATAATCCCTTCTTTATTATACCCTAGTATAAATTTATGAATTCCAAATCCGCCTAATACAATGGCTAAAATTCCGGCAAGTAACTTTTTATTTTCTTGGTTTTGACCTATAGCTTGATTCCATCCTTCTTTAAATTCATCAGCAGTACTTGCGGCTCCGGCATTGATATTTTCTTCCATAACACAATTATTTTTTTGGTTTGAGAAATAAATGTACTAAAAATATTTATTATAAAAAAGCACTATCAATGGGTTCCCAAAGTTCTATTTTATTTCCTTCCGGATCTAGAATCCAACCAAACTTGCCATATTCAAATTCTTCCATTTCTCCCACAACCGACACGCCTTCATTTTTTAACTGTTCCAGTAATAGCGATAGATTTTTAACTCTAAAATTTTGCATAAACGGTTTTTCACTTGGCGAAAAATAGGTGGTATCTTCGGCAAATGGGCTCCATTGTGTGGAACAATCGTTTCCTGTTTTGTCTTTCCACCAAAAAGTACAGCCATAGGTGTCTGTGTTCAATCCTAAGTGGGTATTGTACCAGGCAATTAAATTTTTTGGATTTTTTGTTTTGAAGAAAAAGCCGCCCAGTCCTGTTACTCTTTGCTCTTTGTTGGGTATGTCAATATTCTTTTCTTTTTCACCAAAAAAATCAACAATTTTATCTACAATAACTTGTGCTAATTTATTTTTACTTTCAACAGTCCATCCAGCTATATGCGGACTCAACAACACATTATTCATGTGCATTAATTGGTGCAAAGTATCAGGAAGGTTGCTTTCAGTAAACAGCGATTCAAAGGAGAGTTTCTCATATTCTAAAACATCTAAACCTGCACCTAGAATTTTACCGGAGCGTAATGCGGCGACTACATCTTTTGTCACCACGCTTTTACCTCTTGCCGTATTGATAAACCAAAAAGGTTTTTGAAATCCTTCGATAAATTTAGTATTCACCATTTTATCGGTTAGAGGTGTCCACGGTGTGTGTAGGCTTAGTACATCGGCTTTTTTTTGAATTTCGTCTAAAGGCACTTGTTTTGCATTTTCATCACCCACATTTTCCAGTATATCGCAGCAGAGTACCTCCACATCAAAACCTCGCAGTTTTTTTGCAAAGGCTTTTCCCATATTGCCATAGCCAATGATGCCTACCGTTTTGCCATCTAGTTCAGTTCCACGATTGGATTCGCGATTCCAAAATCCTTGTTTTACTTCTTGATTTGCCTTGTTCAGATTGTTGAAAAGCGAAAGTATCATACCTAAAGCGTGTTCGCTAACTGCATTACTATTGCCTTCGGGAGCTGCTATGAGGTGGACACCTTTTGATTTAGCATAATCGATATCTATGCTTTCCAGCCCGGCTCCTACACGTGCTATAAATTTCAGATTTTTTGCAGCGTCAAGAAAGGTTTTGTCTATGGTAAAGCGACTTCTAATTACAATACCTTCATAGGTTGAAATAATCTTTTCTATTTCAGATTTTGTGGAGCTAAAATCTTCTTTATTTGTAAATCCGGCTTTTGCCAGTTGTTCTAGTAGCAGTGGGTGGTTTTTGTCGAGGTGTAGGATTTTCATAGGAATAGGGATGTTATTTCTTGAGTTAATCGAAGAGGTTTTTGTGTTTTTTGATGGATAAGGCACCAAACTGTTTTGGCGGTTGCCAAAATTTTTTCGTCGTTTTTACGAATGATTTGTGTGTGTCTTTCTGTGGTTGCTCCACTACAGTTTGCCACCCATGTTTTTAAAATTATGGTGTCGTTTTTAAAAGCAGGGGCTTTGTATTCAATAAAATGATTGAGAACCACCCAAGCATATTTTTCACGCATTGGAGGATTTGTTTTTGAAAGCCAATGTTGTTCAGCCACATCTTGTATCCATTGTAAATATGCCACGTTGTTAGCGTGAAGTAATGCATCAATAGCAGAAGGAGGAACGGTGATTTCTAGTTGAAAAACATCCAAAACATGTAATTTTAGGTAAAGGTAGAAAATGTTTGTCAATTTTCGGGCAGCGATAGCAGCGGCAGCTTTTGCTGTTTTTTTGCAGCAAAACTATAGCGGACCTACCTGCCGGCAGGCAGGTAGCGCGGTTCAGCCCGCTAAAAAATTAAAATCCGAGAATTAATTTAGCGATGGAAAAGTAAATTAAAATGCCAAAAATATCATTACTTGTAGTGATAAATGGTCCTGTTGCTAATGCAGGATCGATACCATATTTGTCTAAAGTTATGGGAACAAAAGTGCCAATTAACGAGGCAATAATCATAACTGACATTAACGCTATAGAAACAGTTATGCCTATGATATAATCGACTCCAAGTAAAAAATGGCTTCCGAAAAGTAAAATAATTGCCAGTAATACACCATTTAGGAGGCTTAAGATAACTTCTTTAAGCAAGCGTTTTGTGAGAGAGCCTCCTAAACTGCCATTGGCAATACCTTGTACAATGATGGCTGAGGATTGCACTCCTACATTACCTGCCATTGCAGCGATGAGTGGTGTGAAAAAGAATAATACGCCAAAATTAACCATTGCGCCTTCAAATTGCCCGGAAACTTTAACCGCTATAAAGCCGCCCATAAGGGCTAGAAAAAGCCAAGGTAATCGTGCTTTGGTTTGTTTGAAAAAGCTATCATCTGCTTCAACGTCTTGTGAAATACCTGCTGCTAATTGGTAATCTTTTTCGGCTTCATCTCTTATAAAATCTACAATATCATCAATGGTAATTCGTCCAACTAGTCTGCCTAAATCATCCACGACCGGAATGGCTTCTAAGTCATATTTTTGCATGATTCTGGCTACTTCTTCGCCTTCGGTATGCACATTTACATAATCTACTCTAGGGATATAAATTTCTGCAATTTTGGTTTTTGCATCCACAGTGAGTAAATCTTTTAGAGAGAGTCTTCCTTTAAGTTTGTCTTTGGCATCAACCACATAAATAGAGTGTACTCGGGTTACATTTTCAGCTTGCCTTCGCATTTCTCTTACACATCCACCAACGGTCCAAGTTTCTCTTACTTTTATGAGCTCTTTTGCCATTAACCCACCGGCAGAATTTTCATGATACCTAAGCAGTTCTTGTATGTCTGCAGCATGTTCTTGGTCTTCAATGTTGGCAATGACCTCTCCTTGCCGTTCTTGGGATAGTTCAGAAATGATATCGGCTGCATCATCGGTATCCATTTCTTCCAGTTCATCGGCAATTTCTTTGGAGGAAAGGTTGTTTAATATTTTTTCTCGATCGTCTTCATCAAGTTCCATCAAAACTTCGGCAGTTTTTTCGCTATCTAAAAGTTTGATGATGTAGGTGGTTTCGTCTAGGTTGAGTTCGTTAAGAATTTCAGCGATGTCTGCATGGTGCAAATCCTCTAAATGCAATTGCAACTCTTTGTTGTTTTGTTCGACAACAAGTTGTTCAATTTTTTCTATAAATTCAGGACTAATCTGAAATTGCATCGCTTTCTATTTTTTTGGTTAAGCTAATGAATTGCTGAACACTCAGTTGCTCAGGACGTTTGTCAAAGATACTATCTTCTTTTAATTTATCGCTTAAGGAAAGTGATTTTAAACTGTTACGCAACGTTTTTCTTCGTTGGCCAAAAGAGGTCTTTACGACAGAGAAAAAGAGTTTTTCACTGCAAGGAAGGGTATAATTTTCTTTTCTGCTGAGTCGTAACACGCCGCTATCTACTTTTGGAGGGGGATTAAAAACGTGTGGTAGTACAGTAAACAAATATTCGGCATCGTAAAATGCTTGTGCCAAAACCGATAGGATGCCATATACTTTGCTGCCTTCTTTAGCGCAAATGCGAAGGGCGACTTCTTTTTGAAACATGCCGGTAAATTCCGGTATTTGGTGGCGCCATTCTAAAGTTTTAAAAACAATTTGTGTGGATATATTGTAAGGGAAGTTTCCGGTTATTGCAAATTGGGCTTCCTTAAAATAATCAGATAAGTTTATTTTTAAAAAATCGGCCTCAATTATCTGAAAGTTGGTTGGAGTGATGTTTGCGGGATGTTCTTCTCTAAAAGTGCTATTCAAATAAGCAACAGAATCTCTGTCCAGCTCCATTACAGTTAAATTTATTTGTTTTTGAAGAAGGTATTTGGTAAGCACTCCCATTCCCGGACCGATTTCTAATACGTTTTTATACCCTTTAAAAGAGAGGGTATTGGCAATTTGTTGTGCTATGTTTTCGTCTTTTAAAAAATGTTGTCCAAGAAACTTTTTTGCACGCACTTCGTTAGTGTCTTTGTGAGAGGCAAATTTTGAGGCATTTTTTTCTCTTTCGTCTTTTTTATACGGTTTTCTCATCTGCTTTGCCATTCCTATTTTCCTTAAATAATGGGGAAGCTATTTTGGGCTATTTTTTGAATTGGTTTGTTGTATTTTTCAATTGTATTTCACTTCTTTTAATCTTTTGCAAAGGGCATGGCAGAAAAGGATTGCTCACTAATAATTTCTAATTCGGTTCTGAAGGCAACAAATTTACCTTCAAATAGTTTGCTTTGTGCTCTTAATCTGGCAGCATCTTCTGTATAATATTTTTCTAGGGTTTCTTTACTATCGGTTGTATATTGTATTGAATAGGTGAGACCACCCATTTCTTCTTCAACTAAGACACGACACATTTTAGCATTGCTAAATTTTCCTGTGGCGAGCATTTCCGGAATGTGCTCCTCACGCATCCATTGTAGCCAGCGGTCGTGGATGTCTTCTTCTATGTTTATCGTTACGTTGTAGATATGCATTGGGCTTCTTATTTTTTTTGGTTGGGACGTAATATATTACGTCTTTACTTCTATGTGATTATTTAAGATTTTGCGCAGGTACTGATTTAATTAAGAGCATCTCCGCGAATGCTTCGGAATTGTTTTCTAGCTTCTACAAAATAGATGGAATCTTGATGGTTAAAAATGATTTGTTCATAAAATTCTTTTGCTTTTTCGGGTTGTTGCAGGGTTTTGTTATAGAGTTCTGCTAAATTAAAATAAGCATTGTCTGCCAAAATATCTTGAGAGTGAAATTCAATGATTTGCAGATAGTTTGCTATTGCATTATTAAATTGTTTGGTTTTTTCAAATACCAGTGCTTGTTTGTATAAAGCTTCGTCTTCTATGGATTCGTCTTTGTGGTTTTTTAATATGGTATTAAGTACGTTAATGGCTTCTTGGTTTTTGTTTTGCAATGCCAGTAAATCTGCTTTAGAATAAAGTTTTAATGCGGTTTGGGTGGAGTCTTCTAGGGAATTATCACTAATTAATAGGCTTAATTCCATGGCGTCGTTTGCGATAAGCTGCGAGGTGGATTTTTTTAGAATATCTAATTGGGTTTGTGCCCAGATAAAATCGCCTTTAAAATAACTTGTTCTTGCTACTTTAAAACGGGCTTCTTGTGCAATAGGGTCGTTTTTTACCTTGCTTTGTATTTGGGAATAGTGGATAAGTGCTTCGTTAAACTTTTCATCAAAAACTAAAATATCGGCTAATTTCATTATGGCTTTTGCTTCTTGGTATCGGCTTAATTTTTCTTTTATTAGATTTTTCAGATTTTCTATAGCGAGTTCTTTTTGTTCTAGTTGAAAAGCGATAAAATGATTGTAATCTAATTGTAAGCCAAAGGTTAAGGTGCCTTTTCCATATAAAGAGAACAGGTTTTCGTATTTTGTTTTTATGCTTTCATACTCTTTTTTTTCAGCGATTGAGGTATCTATTAGCAGGATGTTTTGATAGGCCTCAACTCGTAGCTGATCGGTAGTTGCATTTTCGATGATAAAGTGTAACACTTCTTTTGCAATGGTATATTCTTTTTCCTCTATGGTAATCATAGCTAAATCGATGAGTCCTTGTTGGTTTTCCATGGTACGTTTAAAGATTGCTTTTTGCTGCACAAATGCTCGGTCATATTGCTTTTGCTGAACAAAAAGCCAACTTAAAAGTTCGTTATATAAAATATCAGGATTGGCTTGCGATTTTTTTAAAATGGTTTTCCTAAAAATTTCATTGGCTTCATTTTCGGGATTTTCAGTGATGTAGTTTTCAAAATAGCGTTGTGCTGTTATGGCAATTCCGGGATTTTTTTCTATACTATTTAAGTAGCTTTCAAACATTTTTTCTAGCTTTCCTTGTTCCCCATAAATGCGGGCAAGAGGCATGTTAAAATCTAATTGTGGGTTTGCTGCCATTCCAATTTCATAAGCCAAAACGGCTTCTTCTAAAAGGTTGTATTTGCTAAATGCTGTTGCGATGGTATGCGCTAGATTTGGTCTTTCTTCAATGCTGTTGAGTGCTTGTTTGTAGTATAAATTGGCGTTTAGGGTGTCTTTTTGAAGTTGATAATTTCTACCCAATTCAATCCATAAAGTTGGGCTGTTTTTTGCTAGTTGTGTGCCCTTTTTAAGAAGGACTTCGGCTTGGGTATAATTTTCTAATTGTTGATGTGTAACAACCAATGAAAGCAAATAATCTAAGCGATTAGGATTGTTTTGGTGTAACTTTTCATAAATAGGAAGTGCTTTGTCAAAAGCTCCTTGATCAAAATAATTTTTTGCCAACGCTTCGCTTTGTCCAAACGAAATGGAAGAAATGCTGAGAAACAAAAGAAAAACAATAAAACGCATCGGGTTTGTTTTTGGTAAATATACTAAAAGCGAGTGGAAGTATGTAAAAACCAATCTTAGAGAAAAGTTAATTGTTATTTTTGAATATGCACCGATGCTTACTTTTTAAAGGAATTGGTCATCGGTGAGCGGTCAAGATGTATTTAATCAATGAAGTCAAAGCCACAATAAGGCACTAAAACTTTTGGAATTTTAATGCCATTAGGAGTTTGGCAGTTTTCTAATATGCCTGCTAAAACTCTTGGCAATGCTAAAGAGCTCCCGTTTAGGGTATGCGCTAAGCGGTTTTTCCCGTTTTCATCTTTAAAGCGCAGTTTGAGTCGGTTAGCTTGAAAGGTTTCAAAATTGGAAACAGATGAAATTTCTAGCCAGCGGTCCTGTGCTGTGGAAAACACTTCAAAATCATAGGTTAGGGCAGAAGTAAATCCTAAATCGCCGCCACAGAGGCGTAAAATGCGGTAGGGAAGTTGCAACTCATCTAAAATTTCTTTCACGTGATTTACCATGCCCTCTAGGGCTTTATACGAGTTGTCAGGATGTTCTATACGTACAATTTCTACTTTATCAAATTGGTGCAAACGATTTAATCCACGAACATGTGCACCGTAGCTTCCAGCTTCTCTTCTAAAACAAGGAGTGTATCCTGTACACAACACGGGTAAGGAAGTGTGTGGCAATAATTCCTCTCGAAACATATTGGTTATCGGGACTTCGGCAGTTGGGATTAAAAATAAATGATCTTCGGTTACAAAATACATTTGCCCTTCTTTGTCTGGCAATTGCCCGGTGCCAAAAGCAGAGGCTTCATTTACCATATGTGGCACTTGGTATTCGGTATATCCTGCTGCGGTGTTTTTATCTAAAAAGTAACTAATCATGGCACGTTGCAGTCTAGCACCTTTTCCTTTATATACAGGAAATCCTGCTCCTGTTATTTTGTTACCCAATTCAAAGTCGATGATGTCGTATTTTTTTGCTAATTCCCAATGCGGCAAAGCACCTTCTGCTAGTTTTGGAATATCGCCTTTGCGAAAAACCTCTTCGTTATCTTCTTCTGAAACACCTGCCGGAACAAGGGCGTTAGGAACATTAGGGATGGTATAAAGAAGTTGTTGTAATTTTTCAACGATGGATTGAAGGGTGTCATTTAGTTCTTTAGAAGTTTCTTTAAGCTTCCCTGTTTTTTCTTTTAAAATGGCAGCTTTCTGTTGTTCTCCATTTTTGAAAAGATCTCCTATATCTTTTGAAAGTTTATTGGCTTCCGAAAGGGTTGCGTCAAGTTTTGCTTGGGTGCTTCTTCTCTCTTCATCGGCTTGCAGAACTTGGTTGAAAAGTTCTTTGGCATCAAAATTTCTTTTTTTCAATGCGCTTATATAGGCATCTTTATTTTCGCGAATATCGTTTACTTGTAACATAATCTTTTTTTAGAAAGAGCAAATTTACGGAAATGAGTGGAAAGGATGTAATATATTTTTGAATAAGAAAGTTTAAATTTTTTTTGTGAAGGCTTAACAACTTATCCTTTATTCTTTTGCAAAATTGGAAGGCAAAATCCAGTTATGGTGTTTAAAAGGATGCCATTTTTCTGCTGCTAAATCTACGTTTGGGTTTGTAAATTGTTGTAAAGGTCTGCGGTTAACACTTACTTTTACATCAAAATAAACGGCAACATCTTTTCCTATAGCAGCATATTGTTTTTTAAGCCGTTGCGCATATTGCCACATAAAATCAGGATGTGTAGGTAAAGATTGATATTGTTTTTTGCTTAAAAGATTGTATATATCTATGCGGGTGGTTTCACAAGTTTTTTTGTCAACCACATGCACTCTTGCAGAGCCTGATTTGGAGCGAAGCATCATACGCCAACTCAATCGATGGCCTTCTTCGGTCCACAAAACAGTATCTTCTATTGCCCAATGCCGCAATGGAAGGGCAATTTGCACCAGAAAGTACATGGAAAATAAAATAAGCAATGGTTTTTTGTAGGTTGGAACAAGAAACTCCCCCTTAGTATAAAATTCTTTTTTGGGAAGAAATCGGTGTTGAAGAATTTTTGGCGTAAAGAAAAACAAGGCAAAAGCGATGGACATATAAGGAAAAATTCCAATCTGAAACACGATGGAATTGAACAGATGAAAAAATATAGAAATAATAAACCCAAACATTCTGGTATGTTTCCAAAGCAAAAGCGGGACGATGAGCAGGTCAAATAAAATTCCGGTATAAGCAATGCTCCAATGCACCCAATCTTGTTGTAAAAAACCACCAATAATCCAATAATCTGCCTTACTGCTCATTAAAATTTTTGCCATAGAAGCGTCTAACCAGTCTGGATATAATTTTGCTATAGAGGCATAGGTATAAACAATCCATATTTGTAAAATTATAACCAATGCACACCACCTAGACATTGAGGATGATTTTATTTTTGAATTCGTCAATGCATCTACCGAAAGCCATCTGTGAGCGGGCAGGAAGCTCATTAAAAAAAGCAACAATGCTAATAGATAGTAGTGGTTGTTATAAGCTGATTTCTGCATCAAATAAACACCGGTCCACATAATAGTATAACAAATAATGCTAAAGCGGTATGTATACCCTATCATCACCAGAAAGCCAAAAATTCCCATTAGGGCAAAATAAAAATACATACCATTTCCGGGAAGTGGTTGCAACCATTCAAAACCTATAAAGGAGAAGGTAAATTCTGGTTCTATAAAAACATCATGTACCCATCCTGTGGCGATGGCACCAAAGGCTTCCAGTGTGATAAGCAACCCAAAAACAACCCTAAAAAGTATAAGTCCGCTGTTGTCTATTTGTTTAAATAAATATTTATTGAGCATGATGTTTTTGAAGATAGTCTCTTGCAAAAGTTTCGTCATCTTTTATGGCGGTTTGTAGTGCCTCTAAAGAATGAAATTTTTCTTCATCTCGAATTTTTATTATTAGTTCAATCTGAAGTTTTTTGTTATACAAATTGCTAGTTGTGTCTAAAAAAAAGGTCTCGATGGTTCTTGAAGTGCCGCCAACAGTTGGGTTTGTGCCGATACTCATTAATCCATAAGTTAATTTATTGTCTAAAATGGCTTGAACCAGATAGACGCCGTTTTTTGGAATTATTTTATATTCTTCTTCAATATGTAGGTTTGCCGTTGGGTAGTTAATGGTTTTTCCGATGCCTTTTCCCCTTACAATAGTACCATTTAGCATAAAAGGGTATCCTAAATAATCATTGGCTTTTTCTATATCGCCTTCTTCTAGTGCTTTTCTTATTTTGGTGGAGCTTACGGTAACTTCATCTAGTTCTTTTGCTGAAATTTCTTCTACTTCAAAATTATAGGTTTTACCAAATTCTTTTAAATCATCGATGTTTGCATTTCTATTTCTTCCAAAACGGTGGTCATATCCTATGATTATTTTTTTGGCATGTAATTTATGAACTAAGATGTCTCGAACAAATTCTAAAGCTGTGAGTCTTGAAAATTGTGTGGTAAAGGGATGAATGATTAAGTGATGGAGCGATGTTTTAGAAAAAATAGCTTCTCGTTCCTCAATGGTATTAAGGAGTTTGATGTTACTATCGTTTTGTAATACCATGCGCGGATGCGGAAAAAAAGTAAGGATGACGGAATCTAAATCGTTTTTTTCGGCGGTTGCGATTAGTTTTTTTAGAATTTCTTTATGGCCGATATGCACGCCGTCAAAAGTTCCTATAGTTACGACAGTAGCTCTATCGTTGTGGTAGTTAGCTAAGGAATGGTGAATTTTCAAATTGTTTTTATTTTCCGTTAAACAAATTCATGGTGTTTGTAATTCCTGCCAAAACAAAGGATTTAATGATTTCAAGAGAGAGATCCAATCGTTCAGGAAGCTGTTTTGCTTCCTCAGGTTCCCATTCTCCTAAAACAAAGTCAATTTGATTTTTTCTACTAAATTCATTATCAATGCCAAAACGAAAACGGTTATAGTTTGTTGTACCTAAATGCGCTTGAATATCTTTTAATCCATTATGACCGCCGTCGCTACCTTTTGTTTTAACGCGAATGCTTCCGAAAGGTAAGTTTAAATCGTCGGTAATAATCAATACGTTTTCCAAAGGTATTTTTTCTTTGTCCAGCCAATAGTAAACGGCTTTACCGCTTAGGTTCATATAAGTGCTTGGTTTTAGGAATAAAAAAGTTCTTCCTTTCAATTTATAAGTGGCAATATCGCCCAATCTGCCGGGAGTAAAAACCAGGTTCTCTTTATATGCAAAGTGATCTAAAACCTTAAACCCAATGTTGTGACGGGTATTTTCATATTTTGGGCCAATGTTTCCAAGGCCAACAATTAGGTATTTCTTCATTGGTTTTTTTTCGTCAAGAAGGGCATTTTTTTTACGAGTTAAAATTCTTCCAAAGAAAGCGAGCATCATTTTTTTGTAAAAATAAAAAAAAACATCCCAATTATACGTTGGGATGTTTTTATATTAAAAAATTTATACAATTTATTCAGTAGTTTGTGCTTCTTCTGGATTTTCTGCTTCAACAGTATCTTCATGTTCCGTTTCTTCTTCTCCAAGGTCAGCTACAGCTACACGTGAGGTTCTAACTTGAGCAATAACGGTATTGTCAGGATGCATAATTTTGTAGGCATCATTTTTAAGGGCAGTAACATATAATTTACTTCCAATTTTAAGTTCTGTAATATCTGCCTCAATAAAGTCAGGAAGATCATTAGGTAAAGCTTTTATTTTAAGTTTACGTCTAGGCACACGTAAAACACCTCCATTTTTAACACCACGCGCATTTCCAGTGGTTTTGAAAGGAATTTCCATAGTGATTTCTTTGTCGTCAAAAATTTGGTAGAAATCTACGTGAATAATTTTGTCGGTTACAGGATGGTATTGAATGTCCTGAAGGATGGCATTAATTTTTCCTGAACCTTTTATAGCAAGCACAACTGTATATACATCTGGAGTATATACCAAGTCTTTAAATGCTATTTCTTCAGCGGTAAAGTGAATTGGGTTTTCTCCTCCGTATACTACGCAAGGTACCAGTCCAGCATTACGTAAGGCCTTAGTTGCTACTTTGCCCACGCTTTCTCTTTGAGATCCTTTGATTGTAATTGATTTCATTTTTTTATTTTCATTTGTTTTTTAAAAGTAAGATGGAACGCCTTTTTGCATCTTTTCTTTTAAATTAAGTTATAGTTATAGGCGTTTTTTTAAAAATTGTAATTACTATTTATGTGTTTTTTACAATTACCATTATGCTAAAAATAGTAATGATTGTTGTTTCTACTTCCTTCTACATTAAAAATTTAGAACTTATCGATCTATTTGTGTTTACGCTAATCATTACATCAGCAAATAGTTTGGCACAGGAAATTACTTTAATTTTTTTACTTTCTCTTTTCAGCGGAATGGAATCGGTTACGATTAATTCTTCTAATTTGGAGTTTTCGATACGTTCGTAAGCATTTCCCGAAAGAATGGCGTGTGTACAAATGGCTCTTACGCTAAGGGCTCCTCTTTCCATCATCAAATCGGCTGCGGTGGCAAGGGTTCCGGCTGTGTCCACCATATCGTCTGCTAACACTACATTTTTTCCGGTTACGTCGCCAATAAGTTCCATGTGGGAAATTATATTTGCTTTTTCTCTTTGTTTGTAACAGATAACCACATCACTTTCTAAAAATTTAGAATATGCATAAGCCCGTTTTGAACCACCCATATCTGGGGAAGCTATCGTTAAATTATCTAATTTTAGATTGCGTAAATATGGCAAAAAGATGGTAGATGCAAATAAGTGATCTACCGGTTTTTCAAAAAATCCTTGTATTTGGTCTGCGTGCAAATCCATAGTAATAATTCTAGTTGCGCCGGCTGTTTCCAGCATTTTTGCAACTAATTTTGCGGCTATAGGCACTCTGGGTTTGTCTTTTCTGTCCTGTCTTGCCCAGCCAAAATAGGGCATTACAGCAGTAATATGTCTGGCAGAAGCGCGTTTTGCAGCATCAATCATCAAAAGCATTTCCATCAAGTGGTCGCTATTAGGAAAAGTAGAACCAATAAGAAAAACACGACTACCGCGAACAGACTCTTCAAACGAGGGTTGAAATTCACCATCACTATAGTGTGAAGTGATTACCTTGCCCAAATCACTACCAAAATACTTAGCAATATCTGTTGCTAGGGTTTCACTTTGTGAGCAAGCAAATATTTTTGGTTCTGGAATTAAATCAGACATTGCTTAAGGTGTTGTAAAATAGTTGGTTACTAGGTGTTTTTCTTAACGAGGTGCAAATTTAGAAAATATTTTCAATCAACGGAGTATATTTACTGCTTATTTAGTGTTTAAAAGAAAATATTTTATAATTTTGTCATCCGTTTTAGATTAGTGTTCGGTGTTCGGTGTTCAGTGATTTAAATGCTCAAGTGCCTGCCTGCCGAAGGCAGGGCGGAATTGGTAGACCTGCCTACCGGCAGGCAGGCGCGCTGGATTCAATGCTGGATCTAAATATTATGTTCATAGTATACGCAATATCAAGTTTAACTAAGAATTACATTTATGTAGGCTTAACCAGTGATATGGATAGGCGTTTTAATGAACATAATACAGGTAAAGAAAAGACAACAAGACCTTATTTCCCTTTCAAGATAATTTATACTGAAACGCATCCAGATAGAAAATCGGCTAGGTTAAGAGAAAAATATTGGAAGTCTGGTATTGGCAAAGAAAATTTACGATTGTTAAGAGATAAATTGTAATTTTGTATTCAATAAAATGCTCAAGTGCCTGCCTGCCGAAGGCAGGGCGGAATTGGTAGACCTGCCTACCGGCAGGCAGGCGCGCTGGATTCAATGCTGGATCTAAATATTATGTTCATAGTATACGCAATATCAAGTTTAACTAAGAATTACATTTATGTAGGCTTAACCAGTGATATGGATAGGCGTTTTAATGAACATAATACAGGTAAAGAAAAGACAACAAGACCTTATTTCCCTTTCAAGATAATTTATACTGAAACGCATCCAGATAGAAAATCGGCTAGGTTAAGAGAAAAATATTGGAAGTCTGGTATTGGCAAAGAAAATTTACGATTGTTAAGAGATAAATTGTAATTTTGTATCCAATAAAATGCTCAAGTGGCGGAATTGGTAGACGCGCTGGATTCAAAATCCAGTACTTTCGGGTGTGTGGGTTCGATTCCCACCTTGAGTACAAAGTCTCAGCTTTTAAGTTGAGGCTTTTTTTTTGGTTGTAGATTGCAGATTAAGAGTAAATAGCAACACCAGTATCAATCTTATATGTATAAAAGTTTTCAAAACCTTATTGTTTGATAAATCTCAATATTTGCTTATGTCCGTCTTTATTTGTAATATTTAAAAAGTAAATGCCACTTTTTAAATGACTTACATTAATTGAAATATTGGAATTAACTACATCCTTGATTTCAGTTGGCACCAACTTTCCACTTATATCAAACACATAAACAGTTAAATTTTTAAAAGAAGTATTTTGGTTTTGAATTGTTAAGGTGTTTTTTACCGGATTGGGATACACAGAAAACGGAATATCCATAAATGCACCAATTGACAATATTTGGTCACCATAGATAGCTTCATCGCCCCTTATGTTTGTAATAACCAAAGTTTTTTCACTTCCATTTGTTGTAATGTTATAGGGAAAAGGGTCTTCTAAATGATTATTATTACTATCAGAAAAGAATCCAAAGTAAACCCCTTCAAAAATACTATTATCCTGTATATCACATCCTAATAAAGTTATTGCCGAATTCAGAATGGTAAAATTTTGATTAGAATCATATTCTAAATTACCAAAAAATAAATTACAAACATTTGTTTCAAAATCATTGCTTGAATTTTCATAAAAAGTTAATCCAACAAATTCAACCTCAGCATTTGAAGGTGGAAAATAATCACTATTTTCTATAATTACTTTCTGTAAATACCAATCATTTTCAAAAAGTTGTGGGTCTTGGGCGTAAAGACTGGAGGTTTGCTGATTTAGGATTGTATATTGCAGATTAAAAGTAAATAGCAACACCAGTACCAATCTTATATGTATAAAAATTTTCATAACTAAATGTTTTATTTCAACAAAATACCATTAAAGATAAAAAAAACAACTCACATTTAGTAACTTTGATTAAAATAAACACCATTCCCTAATGACTGAATTTTGGATTTTCTTTAAAATGGGCTTATACCACGTTGTAAATTGGCAAGCCTATACACACATACTATTTCTGGTAGTACTTGCTGCTGCATATAATTTTAATATGTGGAAACGGTTGCTAGTTTTGATAACATTAATCACTTTAGGATTTTTGTTGTCTTTACTTATGGTTTCTTATGGGGTTATCCACGTAAGTATAGGATTGGTAGGATTCCTCATTGCTGCAACGATACTTGTTGGGGCACTTTTTAATATTTTTACGGCAGGCAAAGAAAAACAACGAGAAAAAATGGGACTTTGGTTTGCATTCGCGCTGTTTTTTGGCCTTTTACGCGGGTTGGCGTTTGCACCACATTTTAATGCTTCGGTAGGGCAAAGAAATAAAATGTTGCCTTCACTAGAAGTTGCTTTAGGTATAGAAGCAGGACAACTACTTGTTGTTTTGATTGTATTAATTCTTGCCTTTTTGCTTCAAACCCTTTTCAGGTTTAACAAGCGCGATTGGATTTTGGTTATTTCTTCGATAGTTCTAGGATTAGCAATCCCTTTGTTACTTGCCAATTGGATTTTTTAGCTGAAATGTTTGGTAAATTTTTAACGCAGCAACCCATAAATTCAAGAGACAAAACTTTACCTTCGCAGTTAAATTAATTGTGTATTTAACACAAGAATGGGTTTATTTTTATAAGAATGCCGCAAAAAAAACAACGTAAATACGATATTGCCTATATGCGAATGGCAGCAGAATGGGGCAAGCTTTCACATTGCAAACGCAAGCAAGTAGGCGCAATCATTGTAAAAGATAAAATGATAATTTCAGACGGCTATAATGGCACCCCTTCCGGTTTTGAAAATTTTTGTGAAGACGAAGCCGGCTATACAAAATGGTATGTGCTACATGCGGAAGCTAATGCAATTTTAAAAGTAGCTTCTTCTACACAATCTTGTAAAGGGGCAACTTTATACATAACCATGTCCCCTTGTAAGGAGTGTAGTAAATTAATTCATCAGGCAGGTATTGTTCGTGTGGTATATCATTTTGCATACAAGGATCACTCCGGATTAGATTTTCTGGAAAAAGCAGGCGTGCAGTTAGAATATTTGCCTGATTTAGAATCATAAAATGGGATATTCAAAAAAATATTTGCCTTTATTACTTGGTGTTGCTATTGCGATAGGGGTTTTTATTGGCGGAAAATTAAATTTTGGAGATACTACCGAAAAATTATTTGCCACCAATTCCAAAAAAGACAAACTCAACAGGCTTATAGATTATATCGATTATGAGTATGTGGATAAGGTAAATACCGACAGTATTGTTGACGTTACCGTTAATGCCATTCTCAAAAATCTAGACCCACATTCGGTTTATATTCCTCAAAGTGATTATGAATCTTTAGCCGATGATATGCGTGGCAAATTTATGGGAATTGGCGTAAGTTTTTATATTTACAACGATACGGTTTCTGTTATTTCTGCCATAGAAGGAGGTCCGGCAGGCATCGCTGGAATTCGTGGAGGAGATCGAATTTTATATGCAAACAACAAACCTTTATTTGGTGAAAACAGTGAAAGAGATAGCATAACATCAACCTTAAAAGGGCCTTTAAACTCCAAAGTACATTTAAAAGTATTTCGAAAAGGGGAAAAGGAGCTATTAAATTTTAAGCTTACAAGAAAAGTGGTTCCCATTGTAAGTGTGGATGCTTCCTTTAAAATTACCGAAACTCTTGGATACATTAAAGTAAATCGCTTTGCCGAAACTACGTATGACGAATTTAAAGATGCTTTAGACGATTTGGTTGATCAAAAAATTACCTCACTGATTTTAGATTTACGGAATAATCCGGGTGGGTATGTCTTTGCTGCGGAAAAAATGGTAGATGAGTTTTTAAAAAGAGGGTCATTGATTTTAATAACAAAAAATAAATCAGGTAACGAAGAAAAATCAGTTGCCAAACGAAGAGGTCTTTTTGAAAAGGGTGAAATCTATATTTTAGTAAATGAAAATTCCGCTTCTGCCAGTGAAATTGTTGCCGGTGCGTTACAAGATAATGACAGAGGCGTTATTGTGGGAAGAAGAACCTACGGAAAAGGGTTGGTACAACGCGAAATGTCACTTGGCGACGGAAGCGCAGTGCGATTAACCGTAGCTAGATATTACACCCCAACCGGCAGATCCATACAACGCCCCTATACAAATGGTGATCAAAGTTATTTTAATGAATATCTAGAACGGTACAAACATGGCGAATTATTGAGTGCTGATAGTATTTCGGTAAATGACTCTTTGCGGTTTGTAACCCCAAAAGGAAAAGTAGTTTACGGCGGCGGAGGCATTATTCCTGATGTATTTGTGGAAAAAGATACGAGCGAAGAAAATGAAACCCTTAATTATATCCTTCGATCCGGATTTTTAAGCTATTTCATCTTTGAACATTTAGAGAAAAACAGAAAGGATTTTGAAAGCATAAAAGCACAGGATTTTGTGAAAAATTATCAAGCAGACAATAAAATAGTAAAAGAATTTTTAGAGTACTCTAAACTAAATGAAACCTCCTTAAACATAAAAGGATATGATCAAGTTTTAAAAAAATATATAAAAGCCACCTTAGCACAACAACTTTATGGCTCTAATTATTTTGAGCAAATTATCAACCACGACGACCCGATGATTAATAAGGTTTTAGAAATAGAATCAAAAAAATAAAGGGTTATTTATTTTCTTTAATTTTTCTTTCAATTCTTTTAGAAGTATGCAATATAAGCAGCAATAAAATAGCACAAATGCAAGCGATAATTGAAATTAAAGCAACAGAACTATCTTTTCCAAGCAAATTAGAAAAGTCTAATACGGTTATATTGTAAGCGATTATTGCAACAGCAAGTATTGCTAAAACAAGGGTAAGAATTTTCATTTCATTTTCATTTTAATTATGCAAATAATCCCATAATATTTGAGGTAAATAACTTCACAGCAATCGCTAAAAGAATGACGCCAAATATTTTTCGGATGACACTGATGCCGTTTTCGCCTAAAAATCGAGCTATTTTCCCTGACGATTTCAGAACCACATACACAAAGATAATATTAATAATAATGGCAACAATAATATTGATAACTTCATATTCCGCCCTAAGTGAAAGCAAGGTTGTCATGGTACCGGCACCTGCTATTAATGGAAAAGCAATGGGAACGATAGAGGTTGATTGGACTGTGTCGTCCTTATAAAGTTTGATGCCTAAAATCATTTCGATTGCTAAAAAAAACAAAACAAAAGCACCTGCAACGGCAAAGGAGTTTACATCTATTCCGATAAGAGTTAAGATTTCTTTTCCTACAAACAGAAAAACAATCATTAATAGTCCAGCAACAACCGAAGCTTTTTCGCTCTGCACATGACCTACTTTTTTTCGTAAATCAACAATAATAGGAATACTGCCTATAATATCAATAACGGCAAAAAGCACCATAGTAACGGTAAACATTTCTTTCCAGTTAAAACCCCACATAGTTGTTATTTATTAAATTTCAGTATTCCGTATTCCGTATTCCGTATTCCGTATTCCGTATTCCGTATTCCGTATTCCGTATTCCGTATTCCGTGTTCCGTGTTCCGTGTTCCGTGTTCCGTGTTCAACATTCATTTTGAGTGTGCAAAATTAGTTATAAAGAATGCATTTACATCCATAAAAGGGAAAAATTAATAGAAAATCCTTGCTGATTCAAGGAAACAAAGAAGTATAATTTTATATCTTTGCACCTATGTTTCAAATAGGAAAAACCATCGTTTCTGAAGACCTAATCGAAAAAGATTTTGTGTGTAATTTAGGCGCCTGTAAAGGAGAATGTTGCATTGCTGGAGAAGCTGGAGCTCCTTTAGATATAGAAGAAGTAGCAATATTAAGTGCTATTTATAAAGATGTAAAACCTTTTCTTCGTCCAGAAGGCATTGCAGCTATCGAAAAACAAGGCACATCTATCGTTAGTGATTTTGATGAATTAGAAACAACTCTAGTAGATGGTGCAGAATGTGCTTATGTAACCTTTACAGATAAAGGCATAGCCAGTTGTGGCATTGAAGATGCCTTTAATGCCGGAAAATCGCATTTCAGAAAACCCATTTCATGCCATTTATATCCCGTTAGAGTACAAGAATACTCTGAGTTTTCTGCCGTAAATTACCATAAATGGGACATTTGTGATGACGCTTGCGTCTTGGGTAAAGAACTTCAAGTGCCTGTTTATAAATTTGTAAAGGATGCTTTAATAAGAAAGTTTGGGGAGGATTGGTATCTGGAGTTGGAAACTGTTTCAATGACCTTCAAAAAATAAAGTTTATATTTTATTAATCAAAAGTAAAACAGACCTCGGTTCCAGCCGGATTGCCATCGTCATTTATTAAATCAATAAAATAAAAAGAATAATATAGGTTTTGTTTTTTATTAAAGAATGAAAGGCGTTCTAATGTCATTTTCAAACCCACGGAGTCTTTTTTATATGTTTTTTTATTTTTCAATTCCATCGATTTTTCTCTTCCTATTCCGTTGTCCATAACACATAGTTTTACTGTTCCATTTTCTTCATAAACCTTAATGATTATTTTTTTGTCTTTTTTGCTAAGCATGAGTCCATGCCAAATAGCATTTTCTACAAAGGGCTGAAGCAATAGTGGAGGAACTTTTATTGAAGAAATCAAAACGTTGGGGTCTTTTTGAATGGTAAATTGAATGCATTCATCAAATCGTATGTTTTCAATACTGTGATAAAGCGTAATGATCTCTAACTCTTCTTCTAGGCTATGGCTTTCTACTCGTGAACTCTCCAGAATTTTTCTAATTAATTTTGAAAATTTATTAAGATAATAAACAGCTTTTTCTTTGTCGTTTTCAATAAGGAATACTTTGATAGAGTTGAGCGCGTTGAATATGAAATGTGGGTTCATTTGGCTTTGTAAAGAAGCCAGATGAAGGGCTTGTATCTCATTTTCAAATTCAGATTTTAGTTTAGCAACTCGCTCTTCTTCAGCTTTTTTAGCGACTAAGTTTAATTCTTTCTCTTTTTTTGCAAGTTCATTTTCTAATTTTATATTTTGTTCAGTCTTTATACGTTCATTTTCTTTAAGTTGGTTCAAATACTTTTTTTGAACATGTACTTTTTCCAAATAAGCCTCTCTTTGTTTAATGGAAAGTGCATACGTAAAAAGCAGATTTTCAACTAAAAGCGAAATGTAAAAAATAGAATAGTATTTGTTGATTGCCTCAATGCCTTTGCCAAAAGTTAATATTGCCAGTATGAAAGCTGCTGTTGAAATAATAAACATTCCTAAAAGAATATAGTACTTTACACTATCATTCATTTTGAGAATAAGCAAAAAGGAATAAACAGTTATAAAAAACCCCAAAGGAATAATAAAATAGAAATAGAAGCCTCTTAGAATGTAATAGCCATCAAACAAATACCTGCCAATCACAAAAAGTACAAATATAATAGAAAGCAAATACACCATCTGGTAAACTCTTTTGTAGAAAAGTGGATGCCTTTTGTTAAATGGTAATATTTCTAAGAGAAATAATGAGAAAAAAATATAACTGATAAATTGAAGCGGAAAATGAAGGTGATGGAAAAAGATGATGTAATTTGAAATAAACTCCTCAAAAAAAACATTTTTGAGATACTTTAAAATATTTATAGCATTTACAAAAGCATAGATGCTATAAAATAAATAAAACCTGTCTTTCGCTCTAAAATAGATGATTAAAAAATAAACACACAAATAGAATAAAATGCACACAACACCCCAGGCAACACCATTGAAATTTGAATTTTCAAGTATGTGAATTAAATCAAGCGAATTGAACATATTTGGAGAAAATTAAACACGGTCTAAAAAATTATTTTTACGGTTTCTAGATACCGGAATTTTTTTGTTATTGGTAAGGACCACATAACCATCTGTTTTAAAATATTCTTTTACCTTTTCAAGATTTATTAGATAGGAATTGTGAATTCTAAAAAAGCAATCAAAGTTTAAAAGGTCTTCTACTTCTTTTAACTTCTTGGTAAGAAAAAGTTTTTCTTTATTTTCAAGAAATATGTTACAATAATTTCCATCACTTTTACAATAAATTATGTCTTGAGTTTTCAAAAAGACAAGTTTTCCATCAATAGGAATTGCAACTTTTTTTGACAAACCCTCATTAGATTTTGATATCTTAAGTAAACTTTCTTCAAGAGTTTTATTTAATTGAAAAGATTTTTTAAACTCAAAAACCCGGTCTAAAGTAATTTTTAAATCGTCAGAGTCTATGGGTTTTAGTAGGTAATCTAGAGCTCTTTCTTTAATTGCTTTAATGGCATATTGGTCATAAGCAGTAGTAAAAACAACAGCAAAGTCTTTTTCATTAATTTGGTCTAGAAACTGAAATCCATCCATTTGAGGCATTTCAATATCCAAAAAAATACAATCAACTGAATTTGTTTTTAAAAAAGTTAGGGCTTCAATTGGATTTGTAAATTTTCCAATAATCTCAATATCATTACAAAAGTTTGTTATTTCCCATTTCAAACTCGTGAGTGACTTTGACTCATCATCAATTAAAATGATTTTTAACATGGTTTATTGTTTAAACAAATAAAACTAAATCTTCTCTATAAATGTAAAACAATAAATGTATTAACACACAATATCATTGTGTAAAAGGTCTAAAATGTAGTATAGTTGTAATATAAGGTATTTTCTCAAATGATTATTATTAAAAAACCAGATATCATAAAATACTTTCTCGCTATACACAATTTCATTTATCACATACACTTCTTTGTGCTTTTGTAATCAAATTATTAAAAATTTGGGTGTTAAATAAAAACACTTTAAAAAATGAAGACACCATTTAAATTGCTATTTACTGTATGTTTATTTGCTTTTGGCACTACACTACAAGCCCAGTTTCTGGATAAACTCAAAAATAAAGTAGAAAAAAAGGTTGAGCAAACGGTGATTAACAAGACCGCAGATAAGGCAGCTCAAAAAACTAGCAAGACCATGGATAAGGTCTTTGATCCAAACCTAGGAGGTGGAAAAAAAGTAAAAAAAGTGACCCCCCAAAATGTTCCCGATTCTTTTGAATTTGAATACCTATATCGTCTTACAATGACTACCAAAGAGGGCACCATGGATATCGATTATCATTTAAAACCGGGTGCTACCTATATGGGTTCAAAAATGAGTACAGGTTTAGAAATGTTTATGATAATGGATGGTCATGAAAATATCACCTATATGTTTGTGGAGTCTGGCGGAAACAAAATAGCAACCGCAACATCAATTGATTTAAGTGAAGTGCCAGAGGATGATGAAATTGATATGAACAGCTTTACAATTACAGATTTACCAAACAAAACCTATTTAGGATATGATTGTATTGGTAAAAAAATGGAAAATGATGACTACACTTTTATCATGTACTTCACACCGGATGGTCCCGTGAGTTTTAATGATGTGTTTCCTTCAAACTCAGACCAATTTCCTCCGGCCTTAAGAAACCAAATGCAACAATATGAAGGCTCTCTTATGATGTATATGGATATGAAAGACAAAAAAAATAAGAAAAAGAAAAACACGTCAGGAACTATGGAGTGCACCATCATTGAAAAAAACAGTTTCAATTTCAGCACAAAAGGATACACATTTATGTAACTCTAAAAAATTTCAACGAACACCTTATTCAATTAATGAAAACACAAATAAAACACCTCTTTTTAGGCACAAGTTTACTGGTTATTTCCTCAATACAGGCACAGTTGACATTTACTATTGAAAATTATCAAAATCAAGAACTTCCGTTAGCAGACATTCTTTCAGCAGATTTTATGACAGGCGAAATCACTAAATGGGGACACATAGATGCAAATGGAAATGCATCTTTTAGTCTAGAATATGACTATATGGAAAAGCTACTTCAGGAAGCTGAGCAACAACAAAAAGACGCACCAGAAGGCTGGACTTTGTCTTTTCATACCGTAGGTTCAAAACACGAGTGCAGCAGTTATGGAAGTGAAAACACCATTGAAATTGAAAACCCGGATGCCCGAATTTTTGGACTTCCACCCTTTTTTGTTGGAGAAGAGGCAACCCAAACCAATCACGGCAGGATGTATATCGCCTCAAATCGCGATGTAGCCAACTGGCTGGATTCATATCAAATGGATAATGCTGCCACCGGCTATTATATTGAATGGATATTTGTGGAAAAAGAGTCCACTGTAAAAGGTAATTGCAGTGTGTTGACTATGACAGGTCATCAAGATGAAGAAGTTGTAATCAGCACGGTTTACAATCTAAATTTTGAAGAGGGGTGGAATATAATGGTCTTTTCTATTGACGAAGTTTTTAATAGCGCATCAGGACGTGTCTTTCTATCCAAAATGACCGTTTCAACAAGTAATTTTTTTGATGACGATGCCCAAGTTTTTTTAATAAATGATGATTAATAAATCCATTATGAAAAATCAACTTTTTATTCTCATTCTTCTTTTTGGATGTGTTGCTTGTTATGAAAACCAATCCCAAAAAGGAAACAAATCACTTGATGCTGTTATAGAAAACAACTCCAACGTAAAAGAAAATCTAAAGCATGCAACATCAAAAGCAAATGACGCAAAAGCCATAGCAACTTGGTTTCCCGAGAAATGGATGATGTATCAACTCGACACCAGAACAATAGAACTTGGCAAAGGAGCAGAATCACCTGCAAAAGCAACATACACCCATCCACAAGATTCAAAAATGAATGTAACCCTAGAAGTCTGGGATGGAAATGGCCCGGCAACTCTGGCAGTAAAAAATATGATTGCGCTAAGTCTTGGTGAAAAAGGAGAAGAAAGTACTTCACAAATGAGACAAAAAGTGTATGAAAGAAAAGGCAGAACATCTGCTGAACGCGAAATTTATCAAAACAAACAAGTCAATATTTCATTTGAAGTTGAGGAACGATTTTTTACAACGCTGCGAAGTGATAACAATTCATTGGAAACACTCTGGCAAATGGCAGACCTTCTTGACTTTAGTACCCTAAAATAATTAAAAAACACAAAACGATGGAAAACACAAACACAAAACAACTTGACCCGATCGATAGCGAACTGGCAAAGCAAACAAACCAATCTGCTGATACTTCTTCAAGCATTGCAACAATTGCATACATCACCCTCATGGGCCTCATCATTGCCTTTGTGATGAACAAGGATAAAAAGGAAGCGTTTGCAAACTTTCACATAAGGCAATCACTTGGCCTAACGCTCACCGGTCTTGCATTAGGCATCATTAGCTTAATACCCATTATAGGTTGGATTATATACATTGTGGGCATATTTGTGCTTCTGTATATGTGGTTTATGGGTTTAATGAATGCTATCAACAAAAAAGAACAATCTGTGCCTTTTATAGGTGAAAAATTTAATGAATGGTTTAAAAACATATAAACACAATCAATAATGAAATCAAGATTTAATTTCATTCTATTAACACTTTTTCCCATTTTGCTTTTTACCTGTAGTAATACTTATGAGAAAATTGACAAGAGTAAAAAACCCAAAGAAGAATCTTATCTAAAAGCAAAAATCAATGGTGAGGAAGTGTTTATTGACGCACAAGAATACTTCAATACCTTTTATGGCGAACAGCCCGATGGAAGGTGGTATTTGGGAATTAGTGGTGGAATGCCGGAAGAAGAGAATTTAGGTTTGATCAATTCAATAACTGTTCAAATTTGGCAACTCAACCCTGTAAAAGAAGGAAACTATGAAAACGGGCGCTGGGAAGAAATGGGCTTTTATGGCAATTTGTATGTAGGCATACTATTGGGCTATGCAAATAAAGACCTTGGCATGATGGCATTTGTCACAGATATGGAAAAGCCACAGGCCACACTCCAAATTACAGAATTAACCAAAGAATACATACGAGCAACTTTTGCAGGAACTATTTATGAGCCGGTAACCGGCCAAAGCATGATACTTACAGAAGGAGAACTCTTTGTAAAAAGAACCGATTAAAATTTTAGCAATGATCACCTTAAACTTACATAAAACAAAACAACTTGTTTTTTACACATTTGCATTCATCTGCATAATTGCCTGTAAGGCTGAAACCAAACAAACTATTGTTCCGGAGATAAACAGCACTATCGAAAAAGCATTAATAAAATCAAGTGATCAAAAACCTGTGTCAGAGAAAATTCATCTAAACAGGCAAGAGTTGGAAGACACATTTCCCTTTAGAATTGGGGATTTAGAAAGAGACTTTTTACAAGTTTCAGGAGATATGGCAACTACTGAAGGTGCCTTTGGAAACGGAAAAATTCATCTTAAAATTGCCGATGCCGCTGGCCCTTTAGGCAATTCACTCATTACCATGTTCAATGCTTTATTTGAATTAATAGAAGAAAATCCACCAACAATACAAGTGGAAAACAAACTACGCAATGGCATAAAAACAATCAACCGCTATGAAACTGATACTCAAAATGCGAGCATTGAATTTATTTATATCAACAGATTTTATATGCTGTTAACCGGAAAAAAATTAACCCCGGATGAACTTTGGAGCCTGTTTGATTTTGACAACTACATCTCATCACTTCAAGTACTCGATGACTTTGACAATAAAAATATAGATAGAAATCATTAATCAAAATTAACTAAAAAATGAAACCAAAAACAGATAACGGCACCACAAGGCGCGAGTTTATTGAGCAAATGTCCTTATTAGGAATGGCATCTATGCTGCCTTTATCTTTTTTTAGCTGTGGAAAAAATACTCCAGACATCGACTATCAAGGCACAGGGCTAGCTCCCTATAAAGTCTGGGAAGAAATGTTGATGGCTGTCAAAACCAGTCCTGATCATTTGAAAGGTCGTATGCAGCAACTCATCAAAAGCAAAAACCCTCAAGCTATGTTGGAGTTTGTTAGAGATGAAATTCACCTCATACCCAATGAAAGCAACTCGCTGAGAGAAATGGGAAAAATGATGATAACAGGCATTCCGGGCGTGTTGCGAAGCGGTTTTGCCACACCCAGAGAAAAAGCCGAATTGCTCAACACGATGCTTCATAAAGGCGGCTTTGATTGTCAAGTGGTTTATGAAAAAACCGATTTTCAGCCGGAAGAAGTAATGGCTTTCTTTTTCAAACCTATTAACAGAACTTTTGAACCACTTGTAAATCAAGCCATTTTAGAACGATGGAGTGAAGAACTTCAAGTGAGTCCAAACAAAGACAGACAATATACTATAGACCAAAATGAACGGGAAAGTAAAGACCTTGCCAATCACCTTTTTGGATTTTTACCAAAAGAACATCTTAACAGAATACATACTTTTGATTACAGATGGGACAATAACCGAACTCCTTGCATCAAGCTAAAAAATGAATTTGACCACACTTACTTGCACCTTTTTGACCCTAGTGTAACCTTTGGCACACTAAAAGAAGGTGAAAATGGCAAAACATCTGAAGCTGATCCGGCTGAATTTATAGACAAAAAAATACAATTAACCCTATCTGTTGCCAGTGGAGAACAACAAGAGCATCAAATCCTTCAAGGAGAGTGGTCGCTACATGAACTTACAGGAAATCAAGTACTGCTGCACTTTGGCAACGGCTTAAGTTTAATTCAGCAACTAAAAACATCTATTGGTAGCCTTACTATGTTTACACCTTCATTTTCGCTACAGTCTTACACGATGACTGAGGATGCAATGAGTGACAAAAGTTTTATTGGCAAAACCATTACCCTGCAAGGCGATGTAATTGACACAACAGACGATGTTGTTAAAGTAAACGAACGGCCTATAGTACTAGCACCTAATAATGATTTACAAAAGCAGGTTGAACAATTAACCATAAAAGCACAGCCAGGCAAATACCCATTTTTAAAATTGGAAGTTGAACCTTTGGACGCAAACGCTCAACAAGTAACGCAGCTATCGGCATCAGATTTTAAAATGAAAATAAACGACCAGCCCATTTCGGCATTGATGCTCAATAATGTGCAAACTCCTAAAATCATATTGATGTATGATGTTTCTGGAAGTATGCCCGGAGATTATAGCGGTGAAAAAATTGAAGTATTTGTCTCTCAAATGGAAAAGCAAATACTTGACCAATATCCAGCTGCAAACATTCAAAAATGGAAAACACCCTCAGAACTTTACACCTGGTTGTATAAAGCTTCATCAACAAGCGCAGACCTTATTATTTATGCCACAGATGGAGATAATGGTGACAGCTTAAAAGAAGAATGGATACAAACCTATGAAAGTGGAGCGACAGCTGTTATTTTGAACGTAAAAAACAGCTCCAGACCTTATCACTTGACCACGTTTGAAACTATGGCAAAATTAACAAACGGCATCGTTATCAACGCAAAGGATCAAGAAGAAACAATAGGAAAAATTGTTGACTATTTAAAAGATTTTAAAATTGCGCCCTATGTGTTCACGTGCAACACACTCAATAAGCAAAAAGAGAATACCGTATCCATTTCAATCGACTCGGGAAGGGTTGAAGCAAGCACCACGTTTGAATTTAAGATTTTCCCAAATGAAACCTCTTCATTGAGCACAGAGCTTTCGGGAGTTTACCTTCAAATAAATTACGATAAATTTTCGGTCAAAAAGACCTTGGCAGGCTATGACCCGCTTTTACATAAATACAGAAAAGCCAATCATACCGATTATTTAGATGTGCAAAGTTTATTGTTGGGGGGTGCCTTAATTGGTATCGAAGGACAAGGTCCCACATTTGCAAACCAAATGGCAGATGCACTCCAGTACAAATTAAGTAGCAGAAAATGGGGTGAAGCTTTATTAAAAAATCAAATTGAAGAAGCAAAAACACACTATGAAAACGGACTATTTGTGTATGACGACCGTTTAGCTTCACTAATGCAGCCACTTAACAATCAAGTCACAGACCGCTCATTGACCTTTGCCTCGGGCCCCAGAATGGGAATTGTAAAGAATAAAGTCAGTCTGGGCACTCAGCAGTCATCCATAAATTTTGACTATTTACAAACCTCAAATTTTGTAACCCTGGCTGAAGACCCCTTAGAAGCTTACAGAATCAATATGCAAAAAACGGCTCAAATGGCCTTAATGGAAAACACCCTTTTTGAAGAAGCCACCTTGAGCCAGTTAAAAAACAAACCGCTCATTGAGGTATATGCCGCCAGAGACATTAGCAGGTTTGCTCAAGATTTACAACCAAATCAAATAAATTACTGGAACGAAAAGCTCTATAGAGTTAGAACAGAATTTAAAATATTTGATCAAAACATTGAATCTAAGGCATTTTGGAGTATTAATCGCCAAACAGGTGAACTTTATGGCATCCTTGAAAACGATACCGCTGGAGGTGTGGAACGCATTCAAAAACAACTCAATGAAATTTTATTGGCTATGGATACCTATCTGTTATTGCTAGGAGTGATGTCTGCAAGAAGTGGAATCCCTCTTGCAATTGTGGGAGGTTATGGAAAAACCCTTGTGAAATTATACGCCATTGCTTCTGAGGCCCTGGTGGTGATGGATACATCAGGTATGGATGAGGAGATAAAAGCTGTGCTTGCAGAGCTGGCTTGTGAAACCTATAAAACCATAGTTTTAGGAATGTATGGTAATGCCGGTACAGCAATGGGAGGTCTAGAATACCTCATTGGATTGATGACCGGAAAAAGTTTTTGCAGTCTAAAGAATAAGTAATAATAATTAACAAATTTAAAATATGAAAAACTTAAAAGTAATGCTCAGTTTTTGCTTCATTATTTGTTTTATGTTTTCCATGAAACCCAAGGCAAGTCAAGAAGCACTAAAGTTCCAGGGAATTTGGAATTCCAGCTATGGTACATTAAAATTGGTCTCCTACAATAATAGTGTTTTTGGGGATTATGCAGACACAGGGGTTTTGTATGGGGGAATAGAAATTAAAAACGGAAAATATGTCCTTTCCGGTGTTTTTGAAAATTACAAACTCAATAAAAAAGGCGTATTTACATTTGAAATAACAGAACCTAATACCTTTAAAGGACAATGGACATGGCCTGGAACAAACTGGACCGCCTGGAACGGAAATAAAGCTTCAACTTCAAAACCCAAGCTCGATAAATTCTATAGAGTAATTCTTCATCATTATAGCGAAAATGGAGCTCAGATGAATTCTAAACATGAAATAGTCGTTTTACAAGACGGAATAATCAGATTTAGATTTGACGCAAAAAATGGTAATTATGATTTTCAATTGCCCAAAGGCACCTGGGAATTGAAACTTTTGACAGCTACAAATAAAGAACTCGCTAAAACCACACTTGTGGTAGGAACAAAATATCCCGGTAACAATCCATATTACAAAGTAAACCTCTATGAGAAAAAATCAAGAAGATATTAACTTAAATCCATTATAATAAAAAGCCCCACTTTTAGAAGCTTTGTTAGAACAAGCCAGACAATTTTACAACAACAAAAAAGTTTTAAAAAAAATTAAATTGTTGTTCTTAAAAGAGGTGTATGGGGATGCACCTCTTTTTTTTCCCTTTAATTAATTGTACTTTAGCTAATGAGTAAATTCTCTAAAACCAAAAACTATGAAAAACTTAATTCTAATTTTATCAATAGCGATGCTATTATTTGCTTGCAAAGACAATCCGGTAGTAAAAAAAGCTAAAAAAGCAAAAGAAAACGTCACCAACACTCAAAAAGTGATTAAAGAATCCACAAAAATGCAGGATGACATTAAAGAACTTTCTGAAGCGACACCTTTGACAAATGATGAAATGAAAACCTGGCTGCCAGACGATGTTGACGGTATGAAACGTACTGCATTCAAAACAGGAGCTATGGGCATGATGAATATTGCTTCTGTTGAAGCTACTTATGCAACAGAAGACAAAAGTCGCACTTTTAAAGTGGAAGTAATCGATGGTGCCGGAGAGATGGGAGCACTTTCCACGGCAGGGCTAAGAATGGCATTCTCTATGGACTTTGAAGAAGAAACTGAAAGTAAAACTAGAAAAACCGTTACAAAAAAAGGAGTTAAAGCCATTGAAGAATATGACAAAAGAAGAAACCAGTCTGTCATTCAATTTATGCAAGACAATCGTTTTTATATAAAAGCCACAGGCACAAATATGGAAATGAACGAACTTTGGGACTTGATTGACAAAATGAATGTAGACGATTTAGTCTAAACCAAAAATAAAACGTTTAAAAAGTCGTTTTTAAGGCGACTTTTTTTGGAAAAAAACCACTCATTTTTGATTTTTTTGATTTAAAAATGGGCTAATCGCCGTTATATTAAGCTTTTCCAACTCTACTTCTTCAACTGTTGATAACACCAATAAATAAAATATAATTTACTTATAAACAGTATGTTATTCGTATATTTTAACAAAACAATAAGAACACCCTCAATTTGTAGTGTTGAAAACTTTGTTGACAACGTTTGTAATTTTGGCTTTTAAAATCCAAGACGTTTTGTCATATTTGTTAGTCCCGAGTCTTTCTAAAATTTAGAGGATTAAATCATCAAAAATAAGCAGTAAAACTATGAATGCAGTAGAGCCAATTTTAGCAGAAAATCCAGGACGATTTGTTATATTTCCAATCCAACACCACGACATTTGGGAATGGTATAAAAAAAGTGAAGCCAGTTTTTGGACTGCCGAAGAAATCGACCTTAGCGAAGACGTTATGGATTGGAAAAACAAACTCAGTAGCGATGAACGTTATTTTATAAAACATATACTGGCATTTTTTGCAGCCTCCGACGGTATCGTAAATGAAAACCTTGCCGAAAATTTTGTGAGTGAAGTGCAATATGCCGAAGCTAAATTCTTTTACGGTTTTCAGATTATGATGGAGAATATCCATTCCGAAACGTATTCGCTTCTTATAGATACTTATGTGAAAGATGAAGTAGAAAAAGACAAACTTTTTCACGCAATAGAAAATTTTCCTGCCATAAAAAAGAAAGCCGACTGGGCGTTAAAATGGATAGACAGTCCTAGCTTTGCGGAAAGATTAATTGCTTTTGCTGCTGTGGAAGGCATCTTCTTTTCGGGAGCATTTTGCTCTATTTTCTGGCTAAAAAAACGTGGTTTGATGCCAGGCTTAACGTTTTCTAATGAGCTTATTTCTCGCGATGAAGGTGTGCATTGCGACTTTGCAGTTCACTTACATAACCATCATTTAGTTAATAAAGTACCTAAAGAGCGCATACGCGAAATCATTATTGACGCCCTAAATATTGAACGCGAATTCATAACAGAATCCCTTCCAGCAAGTTTAATAGGTATGAACTCTAAACTCATGACCCAATATTTAGAGTTTGTAACTGACCGACTCTTAGTAGAATTAGAATGCGAAAGAGAATATAATGTAACCAATCCGTTTGATTTTATGGATATGATTTCCTTACAAGGAAAAACCAATTTCTTCGAAAAACGCGTTGCAGAATACCAAAAAGCAGGAGTTACCAATAAAGACAAAGAAACCAACAGAATAAGTTTCGACGAAGAATTTTAAGAATCGAAGGCTTATAAGGGATACTTAATTAAAAAATCATTTTAAAATACGGTCTGATAATGCAGTAACCAAAACTACTTTCTCCGGAAAGAAACTAACCAAAAACCTCAATTAATATGGATGTAGTAAAAAGAGATGGCAGAAGAGAGCCCATCATGTTTGACAAAATAACTTCTAGGGTAAGAAAATTATGCTATGGCTTAAACGACTTAGTGGATCCAGTAAAAGTAGCCATGCGTGTTATTGAAGGTCTTTACGACGGTGTTACTACTTCAGAGTTGGATAACCTTGCAGCTGAAATTGCAGCAACTATGACCATATCACATCCTGATTATGCTAAACTAGCAGCGAGAATATCTGTATCTAACCTACATAAAAACACCAAAAAGTCGTTTTCTGAGGTTATGGCAGATTTGTATAATTACATCAACCCAAGAACCGGAAAAAAAGCACCATTACTGAGTGATGAGGTCTATGAAACCATTATGGCAAATGCAGAAGAACTCGATTCTACTATTATTTACAATAGAGATTTTAACTACGATTACTTTGGTTTTAAAACTCTGGAACGATCCTATTTGCTTAAATTAAACGGTGCTATTGCCGAGCGTCCACAACAAATGTTGATGCGAGTTTCTGTGGGTATCCATCTTAACGATATGGAAGCGGTTAAAGAAACCTATGAGTTGATGTCAAAAAAATATTTTACCCACGCAACACCCACACTTTTTAACTCCGGAACACCAAAACCACAAATGTCTTCGTGCTTTTTACTTGCCATGAAAGACGATAGCATTGATGGCATTTACGATACATTAAAACAAACCGCAAAAATCTCCCAATCTGCCGGAGGTATTGGTCTTTCTATCCACAACGTTCGTGCAAGGGGATCCTATATTGGCGGAACAAATGGCACCTCAAATGGTATCGTACCTATGCTGCGTGTCTATAACGATACTGCACGTTATGTAGATCAAGGCGGCGGAAAACGCAAAGGTTCATTTGCTATTTATGTAGAACCCTGGCATGCCGATATTTTTGATTTTTTAGATTTAAAAAAGAACCACGGTAAAGAAGAAATGCGCGCCCGTGATTTGTTTTATGCTATGTGGATTCCAGATTTGTTTATGAAACGTGTGCAAGAAGATTCCAGCTGGACATTAATGTGTCCTAATGAATGCCCCGGACTTTTTAGCTGCCACGGCGAGGCATTTGAAGCTTTGTATGTAAAATATGAAGAAGAAGGAAAGGGTAGAAAAACAATCAAAGCAAGAGAACTTTGGGAAAAAATTCTAGAATCACAAATTGAAACAGGAACTCCCTATATGCTTTATAAAGACGCAGCAAACCGCAAATCCAATCAAAAAAATCTAGGCACTATTCGCTCATCAAACTTATGTACCGAAATTATGGAATATACCTCACCAGATGAGGTAGCCGTTTGTAATTTAGCATCTATTGCCTTGCCTATTTTTGTAAAGAATGGCGAATTTGACCATAAAGAATTGTTTCGAGTTACCAAGCGAGTTACCAAAAACCTAAACCGCGTTATTGATAGAAATTACTATCCAGTAATAGAGGCAAAAAACTCTAACATGAGGCACAGACCAATAGGACTTGGTGTGCAAGGTCTTGCCGATGCATTTATTTTATTGCGTTTGCCTTTTACTAGTGATGCAGCAAAAAAATTGAATCAAGAAATATTTGAAACCCTATATTTTGCTGCCGTAACCGCTTCAATGGAAGAAGCTATGGTGGATGGACCTTATGAAAGTTTTAAAGGCTCTCCTATTTCAGAAGGAGAATTTCAGCATAACTTATGGGGAATTAAAGATGAAGAACTAAGCGGAAGATGGGAGTGGGACAAACTTCGAAAAGAAGTTAAAAAACACGGCGTTAGAAATTCCTTATTAGTAGCACCAATGCCAACGGCTTCTACTTCACAAATACTAGGAAACAACGAAGCGTTTGAACCCTATACTTCTAATATATACACAAGAAGGGTACTTTCCGGCGAATTTATTGTGGTAAACAAACACTTGCTGGAAGATCTAGTAAATTTAGGTCTTTGGAATGAGAATTTAAAACAAGAAATCATGCGAGCAAATGGCTCTGTTCAAGATATAGATGGAATCCCGGTTGACTTGAAAGAACTTTATAAAACCGTTTGGGAATTAAGCATGAAGGACATCATCGATATGTCACGCCAGAGAGGATATTTTATAGACCAATCGCAATCCTTAAACCTATTTATGGAAAATGCAAATATGGCAAAACTTACTTCCATGCACTTCTATGCTTGGAAAAGTGGTTTAAAAACCGGTATGTATTACTTGCGAACTAAATCAGCAATGGATGCAATTAAATTCACCTTAAATAACGATGCTAAAAAAGAGGAGGAGCCTGAAGAAGCAATTTTAGACGCAGTAACTTCTGTAAATAATAAACCACTAACCCCTCAGGAATTAAGGGAGTTGTTAGCAAAATCGAAAACTGCAGATGCCGATGACGATTGTTTAATGTGTGGTTCTTAAGTTCTGCTTAATAATTTATAAAAGGTTTTATATTTTTCATCCAACAAAAAAACCTGTCATTTCCTAAAATTTGGCAGGTTTAATTTTTTAACAATTTTTAAAAAGCCTACAGTTCCTTGTGCATTTTTGCGTTCTGATGTTCCGAATAATAAAGCTCAAGCATTTCAAGTGTTGAGGCAATCAAATCTTTTGTTTCCAATAATAACGTAAAGTATAATACAGAGTTTTTTGAACTAGAATCTGGATCTTTAGTGCGTTCTATTTGTTTTTCAATTTGTAAAGAAACATAGTCAAAGAGTTTTTGTTTCTCCTCTAAAATGGGGCCAATATTTTGTAAGGATTTTTTATCAAATTCTTTTCTTGTTTTTTGAAACAAGTCCAGTAGCTTGTTTTCGATTTCTTTTAAATCCTTTATCTGGTTAAATTTGAGTCCTTTATGGTTATTTTTTACATGTTTCAAGCTCGCTTTTGTTATCAATTCTAAGGATTGCGAAATATCCTGAAGATTGTCTTGAACCAATAAATAGAATCGGCTGGCTCCAACATCGTGCCCTTCTATATTTTTGATGTAATAAAATATATGGTCTTTTAAATCTTCCACCTCACCATCTAATTTTGCGGTATATTTCTTGGCATTTTTGAGTATTTTGGCATCCTGTTTTGCTAAACCCTCTATGGTAGCTGCATACACCTTGCTTGCTCGTTTCATAATAGTAGAAACATTTGCGGAGCTTTCTTCAATTACTCCTTGTATGGAGGTGCTTTCGGCTTTTCTAAATAGTTCATCTTCTTTTAATTCTTCTGCCACTTTTTTACTTCTTAGATAGGTTCTAATAATTAGAATTATAGCAATAGAAAATAGGAAAATAAGAGATATTTCTCCAAAAATAAAAATTATAAACGCAAGAACTGCAGCAGTAAAAAATGCAACAATAGCTGTCATAAACCACCCGCCAATTACATTTAAAACTCCTGCTACTCGATATACTGCACTATCGCTTCCCCAAGCACGATCGGCAAGCGACGTTCCCATAGCTACCATAAAGGTTACATAGGTGGTAGATAAAGGTAATTTAAGTGAAGTAGCAAAAGAGATTAGTAAACTTGCTATCATAAGGTTTACTGCAGCTCGAATCATATCAAAAGCCGGAGCATCTATTTTTTTATCTAGGCCTTGGGCTTTGGGTTTTTTAAATTGTTTTATAAAAGACTCGTTTACTTTATTTGGAAGAATATAGACTAACCCTTTGTTTGCAACAATGAATATCCGAACCAATTGTTGCGAGAGTATATTAGAGTGAAACCGTTCTTTACCCTCATTTTGCCTCGATAAATCTACTGATGTTTTTACAACACGTTGTGCTTTTTCAGAAAACCACAAGGTAAGAACCATTACCAATCCTGCTAGTAATAAGAGATAAATAGGAGTGCCTACTTTGTTTGCAAGCATAGCCATATTAAATGTATTAGCAGCAATACCCGACGCAGCCCAAGCTTCGTATCCTTGGTATGCAGCTATTGGAACCCCTATAAAGTTTACCAAATCATTTCCCGAAAATGCCATGGCTAAAGCAAAGGTTCCTAAAATAATAATTAATTTGTAAACATTAAATTGAAATAGCTTTTTTAGAAGAAAGGATAAAAACCCCCATATCAAGAAATTATAAAATAAAAATTGTAATAAGTTGCTATTTGCCCAAATGCTAAGTTGTTCCGGTAAAATGGCGGTTCCTTTTAAGCCTTTTATGATGATAAAATAAAAAATAGCGGTAATACCTATACCACCAAAAATAGCCGGCACATAGCTAGGTTTTTTTTCAAAATGAAAGCTAACAAGATAACGAGTAATAAATTGAACAATAGCTCCCACGGTAAAAGCTATAACTACAGAGAGCAATATGCCTATTATGATTTCTAGGGCTTTTTCGCTATTGATGTAATTCCCTAAATTAGAAAAAGTATCCTCACTGTGGTATATTTTTAAGAGTGCCATACAAACGGCAGCACCTAATAATTCAAAAACAATGGAAACTGTTGTAGAGGTTGGTAAACCTAAGGAGTTGAAAAAATCTAATAATAGGATGTCAGCAATCATTACCGCCATGCAAATAATCATGATTTCATTAAAGTAGAACTCACTTGGCACAAAAATTCCACTTCTTGCTATTTCCATCATTCCGCTGGAGGAAACGGCACCAAAGAAAATCCCCACACTAGCAACAATCATTATAATTTTAAAGGAAACTGCTTTTGAACCTATAGCTGAATTTAAAAAATTTACAGCGTCATTACTGACTCCAACTACCAAATCTGCAATCGCCAATATGCCTAAGGCGATTATCATAATCAAATACATGTCGTTCATATAAGTAGACGGAAATTAAACCACAAAATTCTAATTTATTTTTACAATCTATGTTACCAAAATGTTATCTATATTATCCCATATGGGGTATTTATTCATGAAATCACCAACAATAATAACAGTTTCTTGAGTATTTTGCCCTAATTTAAGCTAATAAAATACGGTAAATTGCTGGTATATAATAACATAAAAATTTAATGTTAATTTAAAGTTAAGTGAACATCACATAATTGTAAAATATTTACTATATTTGTTTTGTAATTATTAATTCAACCCTACTTTCCTATGAAAAAGATAGTTTTATTGCTCGTATTTGTTTTCTCAACATCATTAATTGTTGCACAAGAAACAACCAAAAAGGATTTAGTAAAAAATGGAAATCTGATAGCTTCCACCATATACCACTCAAATAATGTAGTAGCACAACAAGGGTTCTACAACAAGTTGGGCAAACTACAAGGCACATGGATTAGTTATGATACAAACGGAAATAAAACAGCCGTTGCTCAATATGACAACGGTGAAAAAGTAGGTACTTGGTATTTTTATAATGGTGATGTTTTACGGGAAGTAAAATATACTGAAAACAAAATAGCACAGGTAACTACTTGGAAAGAAAGTGAAACTCAGGTGGTAAGTAATTTAAGGTAAACACATAAAATAAGAAAAGAGGATATTTTAGGATATCCTCTTTTTAATCTGTCAAAAATTAATTATTTGTCAATATACATTATAACCCACTTGTCCAACCAATTGCCCAAGTAGGGGTATTGGCTCCGTTTCCTGCACCTGTAGTATTGCCTACCGTTACAAAATTTTGATTGGCACCTGTATAATTAGTAATTATAAATCCTGAAGCAGGATTTTCAAATTGCATTGGATTAATAGATAACGCATTAGCTTCAATTCTTGCTGCAGCTTCGGCATCAGTAGCTGTAACTTTTACCCCTAGATTTATAGAATTTGTATAGAAATTTGTAATAGTAATGTTTCCACCGCCTTCTTTAAAGAATAAGGCACCTTCGGTAACTGGACCTACTACAGAAATATTAGAAAGTGTTGTTGTAGTTACAGGAGTAGCGTTACCGTTATCGCCATTGTTAGATCCTTCAATCCCTGCTTTTGCCCCATTTTTCATGTACCAGTTTGATCCGTTACCAGACCATCCATCAGCAAAGTCTATAGAGTCATCGCCACTACCAACAGAAACTAAATTATTACCGGAAACGGTTCCACCAAAAAACTCAATACCATCATCACCACCATTTAATGATTGTACAAATTCAAAAGTAGTGCCAGAACCTACACCAAATAGGGACACTCCATTAAACTCTTTATCATTAGAAAATGTGGCACCGGTATATTCAATTCTTAGATAACGAATAGAACCAGAGTTGTCATTGGCATTATTACCACCGTATAAAACATCACCTACTTCAGAAAGTACGTTTGTGCCTTTATTTGTTGGTGCATCGCCAGCAATTACTAGACCACCCCAATCACCAGGAGCTGGAGATGAGGAGTTAGAAGTCATAACAACAGGATTATTTGCTTCACCTTGAATAAAAATTTTCCCACCTTTTTCAACAGCAATAAATGCTGATGTTCCTCCTGTTGCTTTAATAGTTGTTCCAGCAGGAATAGTTAGTGAACCACCGCTTTTTATTAAAAATGAACCTGTAAGAAAATATTCTGTACTTGCGTTTAATATTACATTGCTAGTTACTTCACCAGCTAAGTTTTCTGAAGCGGCACCACTATTATCAAGACCTGCAGTCCATCCAGCAGCCCAATCTGGAGACGCAGCTCCATTACCGGCACCAGTTGTAACACCTTCGGTATAGAAAGATTGATTGGTTCCAGTATAGTCAGTGGCAACTAAATCTAGAGGAGCGTTTGCAAATTGTATGTTATTAATGTCTAAAAGTCCAGCTTCAATTCTTGCAGCAGCTTCGCTGTCTGAACTAGTAACTTTAATGCCGAGGTTTACGTTACTTGTATAAAAATTGTTTATTGTGAAATTTCCACCACCTTCTTTATAGAATAGTGCACCTTCAGTAACGGGACCAACTACAGTAATGTTGTTGAGTGTGGTTGTAGTAACAGGTGATGCGTTTCCGTTATCACCGTTATTTGAACCCTCTATACCGGCTTTTGCTCCACCAGACATATACCAATTGTTTCCGTTTCCTGCCCAACCATCTGCAAAATCAATAGAGTCATCGCCACTACCCACGGAAACAAGGTTGTTCCCATTTACTGACCCACCGAAAAATTCAATACCATCATCTCCACTATTGAATGATTGTACAAATTCAAAAGTTGTTCCTGAACCTACGCCAAATAATGAAACACCGTTAAATTCTTTATCATTAGAGAAAGTTGCTCCAGTATATTCTACTCTAAGGTAACGAATAGAACCGGAATTGTCGTTTGGATTATTACCACCGTAAGTAACATCGCCTACTTCGGATAAAACATCGGTACCTTTGTTAGTGGGTGCATTACCAGCAATTACTAGTCCACCCCAGTCACCAGCAGCTGGCGTTTGAGATCCTGAAGTCATTACTACGGGAGCAGAAGCGTTTCCGTTTACAAATAGTTGTGCGCCACGTTCTATAGCTATATAGGCAGAAGTACCACCAGTAGCTCTAATTATCGTTCCAGCATTTATGGTTAATGAAGCTCCAGATTTTACAATATAAGCACCTGTAAGTTCATATGCTACGGAAGCATCAAGTGTTGTGGCTTCGGTTACTTCGCCAAATAATAGGTTTTCTACACAAGGCACACAGGCAGAGCCACCACAATCTACACCATCTTCGTCACCGTTTTGAATACCATCATTACAATCTGCTACAACATTTGGACTATTGTCATCACTACTACAAGAAACCACAAGAATCATAGTGAATAGAACAAACATTAAATTAATTACATTTTTTTTCATTTTTTTTGATTTTAAAGATTAGATTAGAGATTCGATTTTTATGATAAATTTTAAATTTTATAGATTAATGATAGTTTAAAGTCATATCCTTTTTTGTAGGACAAAATAGTAATATCTCTATCTTGAACTCCCCCTTGAACATCTGGGTTTATGTCACCATTTACTGCTTCTTGAAATCTTTTTATTTTAGGATTTAACAAGTTTTTTGCTGTGATACCTAAAGAGATGTTTTTAGATAGTTGTGTTTTTAATATAAAATCTAAAGTTGCTACACCTTCTTCAATAATATTACCCTTTCCGAAATTTCCTAGAGCAAAAATTCTATCTGAAAAGTAATTTGCTGCTAGTGTTACTTGTATGTTTTTGTTTTTTGAAAAGTCTTTATAATAGGTTACATCTGCATTTAATAAAAAATCTGATGCACCTGTAATATCTGTTTCAGAATAAGTGGGTGTAAATGATATTGGAAAACCAGCGGCTGAGGTTTCTTCAACAATTTTATCTTCAGACAGGTCTTGGTTGGTAACCATATATGTACCGTTAATGCCTGTTGATATATTCTTTTTCAATGTTGTTCCACTTGCTAGTGTTTTTTCGGTTTCAAACAATGATTTTCTAAATTCTAATTCAGCTCCAAAAGCTGTTGCTTCATCTCCAGTGTTTGCCCAACTAATATCATTCGAGGCAGAGTTAAGTAAAATGGTGTTTATCGGGTCTTCTATTAATTTTCCAAAAGCTGCAACAGAGAGTATTTCACTTGTTTTAGGAAAAAACTCCCATTTTATATCTACGTTATAATCTGTTGATGAATTTAATCCTGGATTTCCTTGATAGTCTTGGTTTACTTCTTGAAAAAGGAAAAGTGCTCTTTCTTTAAATTGAGGTAATGTATAGGTTTTGCTTGCAGCAAATTTTAGGTTTTGTTTTTCGTTTAGTTCATATTTTAGTGATATTGCCGGAAGCACTTCAAAAGTATCTAAATCATTACTTGCACCGATTGGGTCAAGTGATGTGGACCATTCAATAAATTGATTTATTTGTTCCACTCTAACACCAGCAAGCACAGTAAATTTAGAAGAAAAGGCGTATTCAAAATTTATAAACCCTGCATGAATTTTTTGATTACCTTTATAAAATTGAGGTGTTAAAGGATCAACATTTGAGTTTAAACCTCCTCTAAAGGTTTCAATGCTAAAAAGTCCAGCGTTAAAATTTTCTTGTGTGAAATAGGAGTCAACATTGTAAATATTTTCTACAATGGGTTGTGTTACTTGACTTCGTGGTGCAAATCTGATATTAAATTGAGTTGCTTCATAATTCACATCTTTAAATCTTCCGTTATAACCTACAGTTATTTTACCTCTAAACTCTTCGTCTTCGTTTTTATTGAACTTAAAAGTAGTTGCAAAATTTCCGGCTAATTCTTCTTCAACTAACTCTCCGTAAAATCTATGGTTGTCAGATGATGATGAAATTAATTGAAAAGACTTTGGTCCATTAGGATTGTTATTATCAGCAGGTAACAAAGTTATTTGTCTTCTGTTTGGTTCATCGCTTTCAAGATAGTTATAAGAGCCTCCCCAATTAATTTGTAATTTCTCACCAATTTTGTGATCACCTAGTAGTTGATGAACAAACAATTGAGTTCTTTCAAAAACAGCTCTTTGTATAAAGCCGCCACCATTTGCAGCATCGTCGTCTTTATCTACTATTCCAAAAAACTCTTTTTGCTGTTCGCTAGTTGAATTTAAAAAAAGACCATTATAGCTAAAACTTTGGTTTTTATGTTTAAGCCCAACATTAGTCATTGCGGTTGTATTGGTATTGTAGGCGTAGTTCACAAAATCAAAGTCTGAGTCTGGCACGGCACTTACATTTACACCACCCCGAGAAATACCCTCATTAAATTCATATCCGTTATTAAAGGAAGCAACTCCAAAAAGATTAACTTTTGTGGTTTCAGTTATATTAAAAGATTCTCCTCCTTTTAATGAAAGACCACCGTTAATTGGGGTTGAGATTTTACCTCTGTCCCAGCTTGTGTTAAAATTGTAATTATTGAGAGGAAATGTGGGGTAATTTTTGTCATAGAAACCAGAATTGTTAGGGCCATCTGTTAAAAAAAAATCTTTTTCACCAACAGATAGAGTATTTGCTCCTGTCTCCATAACAATTTCCATAAAACCGCTTCCCTTGTAATCTTTTGAAGAAATATTAATGTTAGCACCTGCAAAATCACCATAATTTTGCGGATTATAGGTTTTGTCAACGCCTATAAATTCAACTATATCTGTAGTAAAAACACTTAAATTTATATTCTTTCTAGAGGGATCGTTAGAAGGCAAGGGTAAGCCATTTAAGGTTGTAATGTTATAACGATCACCTAATCCTCGAACAAAAATATTGCTAGAACCTTCTTCTTTTGAAATGCCTGTAACTTTGGTTACTGCAGTTGCAACATTGCCAACCCCTTTTCTTGAAAGTTCTTGAGCACCAATAGAAGTTTTTTGTGTTACTGCCTTTTTTTGTTCTAAGAGTAGTGCAACTTCACTTTCTTTCCTTGTAGTAGTTTTAATGATAACTTCGTCTAGTGTAGATGCACTAGCACCTATAGGTACATTGACAGTGGTTACCTTATTAGCTTCAACTTTTACATCAAGAATTGTAATAGTTTTATACCCTACAAAACTAATTTCAAGTGTGTATAACCCTATTTCAATGTTATCAATAGAATAAAGTCCTTCTAAATCTGATGTTGTGCCTCTATCTGTGCCTTTTAATGCTATAGTTGCAAAGGGAAGTGGCTCATAATTGAATTCTTTATCAGTTATTTTTCCAACAATTGCTCCTGATTGCTGTGAAAATACTAAATGTGTAAAAAGTAGGGGTAGGAAAATTAGTTTTTTAATCATTTATTTTAACTTTTTGTTTTTTGAAATTAATAAACATAGGTTGATACATTGTAAAACATTAATCTCTTTTTGCTCTCACAGTAATGTAAGTTTTAGATAAAGGTTCTATGCTGCCTAGCATAGAAGAATTATTATATTTTTTAATACTTAAAATTGAAAACTATTATCAAAGCTTGGATGTGCATCATAAAATATTGCACTACAACTAGTTAAAGATTTTTCAGTAGGCATAAGAATAGAGTCGTTTTCATTTTCATTTTTGAATTTCAAATTTTCAACCTCACTATCTTTAATCAGAATAGTCTCTTCTTGAAAAATAAAGTCATCACTGCTGCAACTGGTTACAAAGCCTAAAGCTGCGATTGACATAATTGATAAAAAGAATTTTTTCATGATTTTTAGATTTAATTTAAAAGTTATAGTTAATTAGAAATAGTGCTTTTAATATTTCGGTACAAAGAAACTCCAACAATGTAAAGTGGGTGTTATCTGGTAGTTAATACTTTGTCAAGACATGGTTACCTTTGTGTTAAGGCGTTTCAGAACGTACTAAAATAGCATCTATAACATTTTAATATTCAGTGTTCCGTGTTCCGTGTTCCGTGTTCAGTTCCCTGTTTCCCGTTTCCCGTTCTCCGTTCCTTGTTTGTCTTACGTCTTACGACTTACGACTTTCAACTTCACGACTTACAACTTTATTTAAGACAATATGGAACTTACTAATTGAATTTATTTCTAAGTAATGTAGTATCTTGCTGTCCATAAACTAAGATTATGATGCAATGGGAACAACTCTTATCGCTTAAAAAACAAGGTGATATAACCAAAAGACTTCGCAAAGAACAAGACGAAACCAGACTAGGGTTTGAAGTAGATTATGACCGAATTATCTTTTCATCGGCTTTTAGAAGTCTGCAGGATAAAACGCAAGTGATTCCTCTTTCAAAAACCGATTTTGTCCATACCAGACTTACGCATAGTTTAGAAGTTTCGGTAGTAGGAAGGTCTTTAGGACGGCAAGTGGGCAAGGCTATTTTAGAAAAACACCCGCATTTAAAAGAAGTTCACGGCTATCAATTTAATGACTTTGGTGCCATTGTTGCCGCTGCATCTTTAGCGCATGATATTGGAAATCCTCCTTTTGGTCATTCCGGTGAAAAAGCAATAGGCAATTATTTTTCTAACGGAAATGGAAAGCGTTTTAAAGAATTACTCACCGAAAAACAATACCAAGACTTAGTTGATTTTGAGGGAAATGCTAATGGGTTTAAAATTCTTACACAGAGCAGAAGCGGTGTTGAAGGCGGTTTAAGACTTTCGTATGCTACACTTGGAGCATTTATAAAGTATCCGAAGGAATCGCTACCCAAAAAGCCAACCCCTCATATATGCGACAAGAAATTTGGTGTTTTTCAATCGGACATACTTTCATTTAAAGAAGTGGCAGAGGAATTAGGAATGATGCAAAGAGGAACTAATAATAATCTTAGTTTTCATCGCCATCCTTTAGCCTTTTTAGTGGAGGCTGCCGATGATATTTGCTATACAATTATTGACTTTGAGGATGGAATTAATCTAGGTCTGATTGAAGAGGAATTTGCTTTAGAATACCTTATTAACTTAGTGAGAGATACTATAAATACTTCTAAATATAATTTGCTCACTACCAAAGCAGATAGATTGAGTTATTTAAGAGCGTTGGCAATTAACACCCTAATTAAAGAAGCAGTAGTCATTTTTATAGCCAATGAAGAAGCTATCTTAAAAGGTGAATTTGAAACTTCTTTGTTAGACAAAAGCAAATTCAAGGCACAAATTGAAGATATAATTTCTATAAGTATTAAAAAAATTTATACAAGTGATGAGGTGGTGGCAAAAGAAATTTCGGGATATAAAATATTATCTTCCTTGTTAGATGTTTATACTACAGCTATTGAAAACGCATTTTACGCGAAAGAAACCCATTTTGATAATCTGATATTGAAAGGTTTTATAGAGTTTGATAACAAAACCTTTGATAATTTTTACTATCACATAATGCAAGTTTGTTCATTTATTGCCGGACTAACCGATGGAAATGCACTTTTGACTTTCAACAAAATAAACGGCAATACCGTTTAATTTTTATTAAATAAGTTAAAACAAAAATAAATATTTGCTAATTATTTTTTTTTGTATACATTTAGCAACCAATAATAAATGACTTAATCACAGTATGTTTTAGAAATTAATCCACACTTTAAGTCATAATAAATCCCTTAAAATAATGAAAAAAACTATTTTTCTTTTTGCCTTCTTGTGTGTTGGCATGCTACAAGCACAAGATTTTACAGGTGTGATTAACTCCTATTTTAACGAAAATCGCGCACAACTTGGTTTAAGTGCACAAGATGTTTCTGACATAAATATCTATAACCAACACTTTTCTAAAAGCACTTCCGTAAATCATGTATATACTGTACAAAGATATCAAGGTATCGAAGTATTTAATGCCATTGCAAATTTTGCCATTGCAAATAATGCCGTTCGCCACGTTGAAAATGGATTTATTGGGCAATTGTCTCAAAAAGTAAATACCACAACACCTACACTTACTCCACAACAAGCCATTCAAAAGGCTGCTGTGCATTTGGGTTTGAATACACCGGTAGGATTAGAGCTGCTTGAAACTCCGGAAAACAATAAGTTTGTTTTTTCTAATGGAACTATTTCACAAGAAAACATTCGTGTGAAATTAGTGTTTCAACCTAATGACGAAGCTACATCCCTTCGTTTAGCTTGGGATTTAGATATTCATACATTGGATGGAAGTCACTGGTATAGTGTTAGAATTGATGCCCAAAACGGACAATTATTAAACACACACGATTGGATTTCTAGCTGTAACTATGACGCAGTTACTGCCGAAGTGCATAATCATGGCAATATAGTAACTACTTCTAAAGAAAGTGTTTTATTAAAAACAACTTCCTCACAAAATTTTATGACCCCAAATGATGGGTCGTCTTACCGCGTTTTTGCAATGCCTATTGAAAGCCCAAGCCACGGTACAGATGCATTGGTTTCAGAACCAGCAAATGCTATTGCTTCTCCTTTTGGATGGCATGATACCAATGGCGTTGCCGGACCTGAATTTACAATTACCAGAGGAAACAATGTAAGAGCAAGAGCTGATATAGCAGGAAATAATGGTGGAAACTCTGCTGAAGGTGGTGCCGGTTTAGATTTTGACTTTCCTATTGACATAGAACAACAACCTTCAGGGTATGTAGATGCTGCTATCACCAATTTATTTTACTGGAACAATATTATGCACGATGTATGGTACCAATATGGTTTTGATGAAGCAAGTGGTAACTTTCAAGAAACAAATTATACAGGGTTAGGAATTGGGAATGATTCTGTAAATGCTGATGCACAAGATGGAAGTGGTACAAATAATGCTAATTTTTCTACTCCTCCAGAAGGAAATAAACCAAGAATGCAAATGTTCTTATGGTCGCCTGCAGGACCTCCAGGAACCCCATTAACTATTAACAATGGTCCATTGGCAGGAAATTACACTGCAACTAGTGCAAATTTTGGCCCCGGGTTACCTTTAGTACCTCTAACTGCTGATTTAGCTTTAGTATTAGACGATGATGCAGGAGTTTCCACAGATCCTAATGATGGATGTGATAATATTACAAATGGCCCTTCATTGGTTGGAAAAATAGTGGTAATAAGAAGAGGGGAATGTGAATTTGGATTTAAAGTACTAGCCGCAGAAACGCAAGGTGCCGTTGCGGTTATCATTGTTAATAATGTTCCTACTCCCCCTATTGCCATGGGTGCTGGAGCTGTTGGTGGAAGTGTTACTATTCCTTCCATTATGGTTAGTCAGGCCGATGGAGAAGCTATAATTTTATCTTTAGCCAATGGCGATACTATTAATGGCACATTGGTCGAAACCGGACCATTTCAACTAGATGGCGATTTTGATAATGGTATTATAGCTCATGAGTATGGGCATGGAATTTCTAACAGACTTACAGGAGGTGCTTTTAATAGTAATTGCCTTCAAAATGCCGAGCAAATGGGAGAAGGATGGAGTGACTGGTTTGGATTAATGCTAACGATGAATACTGGAGACACTCCGCAACAACCCAGAGGTATAGGGACATTTGTCATAGGACAACCTAATGACGGTAATGGCATTCGACCCGCCCCTTACAGTACTAGTTTTGCGATTAATCCATTCACTTATGGGGCTACAAATAATGGTAATATTTCACAACCACATGGAATTGGTTTTGTATGGGCAACCATGCTATGGGATTTAAACTGGGCGCTAATTGATGAATATGGTTTCGACCCTGATTTTTATAATGGTACCGGTGGAAATAATATCGCTATGCAGCTAGTAATTGATGCTCTTAAATTACAACCTTGTAGTCCGGGATTTGTAAATGGTCGCGATGCCATTTTGCAAGCAGACCTTTTAGCAAATGGAGGAGTTAATACATGTCTTATATGGAATGTTTTTGCAAATAGAGGACTTGGGTTTAGTGCCTCTCAAGGAGGATCAAACAACCGTTTTGATCAAGTAGAAGCATTTGACCTTCCTGCAGAATGTTCTTTAGGAGCTATAGACCAATCGTTAAATAATTTCAGGATTTTTCCAAACCCATCCGATGGAAACATAAATATCTCTTCAAGAATGGATATGGGGAATAGTACAGTTTCTATTTTTGATATCAACGGAAGAAAAGTATTCTCACAAGAAATTTCTATGAATGGAACAATTCAAGTGAATGCTAAGGGTTTAAATACCGGATTGTATTTAATTAAAATTGAAGGGGATAATTATACCCACAATGCAAAATTAATTATCAGATAAATTTTATAGAATAGTGGTTTTTGCAAGAAAAAGACTGTCAGAAATGGCAGTCTTTTTTATTTAAAGAATTTAAATGAACCTATATAATTTTTTTAAAATTGCGGAGGTAGAAATCCCGGATAAATCCTGAAGCTCCTCCACAGTGCCATGTTCCGGAAAGAAATCTGAAATTCCCAAAAGGTGTACTTCATTTTTATAATGGTTTGCCGCTGCATATTCAAGGATAGCACTACCAAACCCTCCGGAAATTAAGCCATCTTCAATAGTAAGTATCGTTTCATACTGATTAAAAACTTTTTTTAATAACTTTTTATCTAATGGTTTTATGAATCGTAAATCATAGATTCCAATGGCCTCTTTTTCTTTTAATTTGGATACTGCGTCCAAGACGTTATCTAAAATAGTTCCTATACTCAAAATCGCTATTTTATTGCCTTTTTGTATTTCTTCTCCTTTTCCAATTTTCATTTTTATAAAAGGTTTTTTCCAATCTAATATACGTCCTCTCCCTCTAGGGTATCTTATAGCAATAGGTAATTTTAGTCCTAATTGTGCTGTATAAAGCATATTGCGAAGTTCTATTTCATTTCTCGGAGCAAAAACAATAAGATTGGGAATGCAACGCAGAAAAGCTATATCAAATATGCCGTGATGCGTGGCACCATCTTCACCTACAATTCCTGCCCTATCTAAACAAAAAATAACAGGCAATTTTTGTAAACACACATCGTGTATTACTTGGTCATATGCTCTTTGTAAAAAGGTAGAATAAATGTTGCAAAAAACAATCATTCCTTGTGTTACCAATCCTGCAGCAAATGTTACCGCATGTTGTTCAGCAATACCTACATCAAAAGCTCTTTCTGGAAATTTATCCATCATAAACTTCAGGGAACTTCCTGTAGGCATTGCAGGAGTGATTCCTATGATTTTTGCATTTTTTTCAGCAAGTTCAACCAAAGTAATTCCAAAAACATCTTGATATTTTGGGGCTTGTAATTCTAAACTTTTAGGAAACAAATCACCTGTAATATGATTAAATTTTCCGGGGGAATGATATGTTACCTGATTTTCTTCAGCTTGACGAAGACCTTTCCCTTTTTTGGTAATCACATGAAGTAATTTTGGCCCCGGTACATCCTTTAAACGGCCAAGTTCTTTTAATAATGCCAATATGTTGTGCCCATCAATAGGCCCTGAATAATCAAAATGTAATGCTTCAAAAATATTGTCTTGTACGGGCGATTTATTAAGAGAAACTTTTGTGAGATATTCTTTTAAAGCACCAACACTAGGGTCGATACCAATAGCATTATCATTTAAAATAACTAAAATATTGGTATTGGTAACCCCTGCATGATTCAATCCTTCAAATGCCATACCAGAAGCTATGGAAGCATCCCCTACAACTGCTATATGTTGCCTTTTAGAATTGCCATTTAGCTGCGATGCAATTGCCATTCCTAAAGTTGCTGAAATGGCTGTAGAGCTATGCCCAACTCCAAAAGCATCATACACACTTTCCTCTCGTTTTGGAAAACCACAGATGCCATTAAGGGATCTGTTGGTGTAAAAAGTGTTTTTCCTTCCGGTAAGAATTTTATGACCGTAGGCTTGATGCCCAACATCCCAAACCAAAATATCTTCAGGAGTTTGAAACACATAATGTAAGGCTATTGTAAGCTCTACTACGCCTAAACTTGCGCCTAAATGCCCTTCTTTTGTAGCAACCATATCAATGATAAAACGCCGCAATTCCTCCGCTAACTGTGGCAACTGACTAGGATGCAGTTTACGCAAATCTTCAGGAAAAGTAATAGTATCTAACAAATTAGAGCTCATAGCACAAAAGTAATCATTTGAAATTGTATTTTTGGATTTTATAGATGGGAGACTTTAGATATTAGATATTAGAAGCGAGTTTGAGAGATGTTTGGCGCTGGATGCAGGATGCTGGTTGATTACAATTAATAAATATAAAATTTGAAATAAAAATGATTAATCCCTTTGACGATACGTATTTTATGAAACGTGCTTTGCAAGAAGCAGAAACGGCTTATGAAAAGGGTGAAATCCCTATTGGAGCCGTTATTGTTATTGACAATAAAATTATTGCAAGAACTCATAACCTTACAGAAACTTTAAATGACGTTACTGCGCATGCTGAAATGCAAGCCATAACGGCTGCTGCAAATTACCTAGGCGGAAAATATCTTAAAAAATGTACATTATATGTTACTATTGAACCCTGCCAGATGTGTGCAGGGGCACTTTATTGGAGTCAGATTGATAGAATAGTTTTTGGCGCAAAAGATGAACTGCGCGGTTGTATAGTTATGGGAACAACGCTACATCCTAAAACTAAAATGATGGGAGGAATCCTTGCTGAAGAGGCTTCTAAATTATTAAAACAGTTTTTTATAGAAAAAAGAAATTTGAATTAAAATTTTGAATAGATTATAAAATCCGAAAAGCAAAAGTAGCTTTTCGGATTTCAAGTGTATGATAAATTAATGGCTTAAAGTTCTAATGCTTTTTTCACATCGTTGTTCATCAACAATTCTTCAGGATTTTCTAAAGCTTCTTTAATGGCTACCAAGAAACCAACAGACTCTTTTCCGTCAATAATACGGTGGTCATAAGAAAGTGCAAGATACATTACAGGAGCAACAGCGATTCCTCCATTTTTCACAACCGCACGCTCCACAATATTGTGCATTCCTAAAATAGCACTTTGTGGAGGGTTAATGATTGGTGTAGAAAGCATAGAACCAAAAACACCTCCATTAGTAATGGTAAAAGTACCACCGGTCATCTCATCTACGGTGATAATCCCATCTCTAGCGCGTAATGCTAATCGTTTTACTTCGTTTTCTACACCTCTGAACGATAAGTTTTCTGCGTTGCGAATTACAGGAACCATCAATCCTTTTGGTCCGGAAACTGCTATACTTATATCTTTAAAATCATAAGTTATTTTGTAATCGCCATCTATCATAGAATTTACATCGGGATACATATCTAATGCTCTAACAACGGCAAGCGTGAAGAATGACATAAAGCCTAATCCTACACCGTGTTTGTTTTTGAAATCTTCTTTGTATTGGTTTCGCAATTCAAATATAACTGACATATCTACTTCGTTGAATGTGGTTAGCATTGCGGTTTCGTTTTTAGCACTTACCAATCGTTCTGCCACTTTTCGACGAAGCATGGATAATTTTTTTCTTTCTTCTCCTCTTTTTCCCGATCCAGGAGTTCCCATAGATGGTTTTGCTTTTATAGCATCGTCCTTAGTAATTCGTCCATCTCGACCACTTCCTGTAACTGTATTTGTTTTTATGTTTTTTTCGTCTAATATTTTTTTAGCAGAAGGGGAAGGAGTGCCTGAAGCATAGGTTTTTTCTTTTTCAGAATCTCTTTTTTCAGGTTCGGTTTTGTCGTTAGTTTTTTCTACTTTCTTTTCCACTTTGTCTAAGTCTTTTGCGGAGTTATCGTTAGAGCCTTCATCGCCTGATTTTTCATAGGTTTCTATTTTTCCATCCCCTGCAATTGCTTTGTCTTCTTTTGGTTTTTTAGCTGAAGTGTCTATCAAACAGACCACTTCACCAACAGCCACTGCATCGCCTTCTGCTGCTTTTAGAGTGATAATGCCGCTTGCTTCTGCAGGAAGTTCTAAAGTTGCCTTGTCGCTATCTACTTCAGCAATGGCTTGGTCTTTTTCTACATAATCACCGTCGGCTACAAGCCATTGTGCTATTTCTACTTCTGTGATGGACTCTCCCGGAGAAGGAACTTTCATTTCTAAAACCATAATATATATGTATTTAATCCCAAAATTTGTGTGGGCATGTTTGTTTAATTTTAATTTTCTAAAGTTAATGCTTTATCAAATACACTATCAATTACTCGTTGATGGCGACGTTTTGATCTTACAGAACTTCCTGCTGCAGGAGCGCCATAAATTTTTCGACTACATATTCTAAATTTTTTTAATTCTTCAAGATGCATCATTAAAAAGCTATAAGCACCCATATTTTTAGGTTCTTCTTGTGCCCAAACTGGGTCGGTGACATTTTTGTATTTTTTGATAATTTCTCTAATTTTTTCTGTGGGTAGTGGGAAAAGTTGTTCTATCCTTACGATTGCTATATCCTCTCTTTTTGTTTCTTCTTTTACCTCTAACAAATCATAATAGAATTTTCCGGTACAAAACACTAGTGATTTTATTTTGGGAACTTTTGCTGTTGGATCGTCCAGTACTTCTTGGAAACTACCTGTAGCAAATTCTTCTTTAGTAGAGACTACTTTTGGGTGGCGAAGTAAACTTTTAGGTGTGAAAATAATTAAGGGTTTTCTGTAATTAATTTTCATTTGTCTGCGAAGCAAATGGTATAAGTTTGCCGGGGTTGTTACATCAGCTACAAACATATTGTCTTTAGCACAAAGTTGTAAATATCGTTCCATTCTAGCGGAACTGTGCTCTGCACCTTGACCTTCATAACCGTGGGGTAAAAGTAGTACTAAGCCATTTTGTAGTTTCCATTTGTCTTCAGCAGCTGAAATATATTGATCCATCATTATTTGTGCTCCATTACTGAAATCACCAAATTGAGCTTCCCAGATGGTTAATGTGTTAGGACTTGCCATAGCATAACCGTAGTCAAAACCTAAAACACCATATTCGGAAAGTAGGGAATTGAAAATGTAAAAATTTCCTTGTTTTTCTTGCAGCTGGTTTAACAATAATATTTCTTCTTCGCTTTCTTCCACTTTAATCACGGCATGACGGTGAGAGAAGGTGCCTCGCTCTACATCTTGACCGCTCATTCTTACATCAAAGCCTTCACTTAAAAGGGTTCCATAAGCTAAAAGTTCGCCCATTGCCCAATCTAGTTTGTTGTCTTTGAAGTACATAGTTTCACGTGCTTCAATAAGTTTTGCTATTTTACGCAAAAACTTTTTGTCTTTTGGAAGTTTGGTGATGGTTTTAGCGATTTCTGTTAACTTTTTCAAGTCAAAAGTAGTGTCTACTTTTTCCATCATTTTGGTTTCTTCAGCATAAATAAAACCTTCCCACTCATCTTTCATAAATGGAGTAACGGTTGTTTTTTCTTGTTTTTTAGATATTTCTAGTTTTTCTTCTAATATGTTTTTGTATTCTTCTTCTAAATTTTGAACATGTTTTTCGCTAATTACGCCTTCTTTTATAAGTTTTTCAGCATAAATATCTCTTGCATTTTTGTGTGTGGAAATTGCTTTGTATAATTTTGGTTGGGTAAAACGAGGTTCATCGCCTTCATTATGTCCGTATTTTCTGTATCCTAATAAATCGATAAAGACGTCGCGACTAAATTCCATTCGGTAATCTAATGCAAAGGTAACCGCATGAACAACTGCTTCGGCATCATCTGCATTTACATGCAATACAGGTGAGAGAGTTACTTTAGCAACATCGGTACAGTAAGTTGAGGAGCGTGCATCTAAATAATTTGTGGTAAAACCAACTTGGTTATTGATGATAATATGAATTGTTCCACCGGTTTTGTAGCCGTCTAGTTGTGCCATTTGAATCACTTCATATACAATACCTTGACCTGCTATTGCAGCATCACCGTGTACGATGATAGATAATGCTTTTTTGTTATCTCCATTAAAATAACGGTCTTGTTTAGCTCGGGTTATTCCTTGTACCACTGCGCCAACAGTTTCTAGGTGGGAAGGGTTAGGGGCGATGTTTATGTTAATCTTTTTGCCACTTCTGGTTTTTTTTATTTTTGACCAACCCAAGTGGTATTTTACATCACCATCAAAAATATCTTGTTCATAGTCTTTTCCATCAAATTCGGTAAATATGTCTTTGGCATTTTTTCCAAAGATATTTACTAAAGTGTTTAACCTTCCTCGATGCGCCATTCCCATAATAAATTTCTCAACACCCATATCTGCTGCTTTTTCAATAATAGCATCTATAGCGGGAATAAAACTTTCACCACCTTCTAAAGAAAATCGTTTTTGACCTACATATTTTGTGTGTAAAAAAGTTTCAAAAGAAACGGCTTCATTGAGTTTTTTTAGGATTTGTTTTTTTATTTCCGAGCTGAAGTTTGGTTGATTATCGTTGATGTTTAATTTGTTTTGAATCCATTTTACTTCTTCAGGATTGTTTATAAACATATATTCAATTCCTACAGATTGGCAATAAATAGTCGAAAGATGTGCAATTATTTCTCTTAGACTTGTCTTTCCTATACCAATAATGTTACCAGCATCAAAAAGAGTGTCTAGGTCGTTTGTAGTGAGGCCATAATTTTCAATTTCTAATGTTGGGTTATATTTTCTTCGTTCTCGTACAGGATTGGTTAGGGTAAATAAATGGCCACGATTGCGATAACCATCAATAAGCGAAATTACTTTGAATTCCTTTTGAAGATTTTGTAATTGAGGCTCACAACTTATTTCTGTAGTAACAAATGTTTGTTGTTCATTGGAATTAATGGAACCTTTTTGCCCAAAATCAAACCCTTGAAAGAATGCGCGCCAACTTGGCTCTACACTATCGGGGTTTTCAATATATTGGTCATATAAGTCTGCGAAGAATTGAGAATGCGCTGCGTTTAAAAATGAAAATTTATCCATAACAAAGTTTAAGTACTAAACATAGAATTTTAAATCGCAGCAAAAATACGATAATTACAATTTTAAAGTAAAAATTCCTCCTATAATTATGAATGAATTAATAATAAAATAAAAAGGAGAGCAAAGAAAGCGCTTAAAAGAAGAATATTTAAAGTATTCTTTTTATTTTTTTTAAATTTTGAGTGTATAATTTTTTATATGTTTCTAAAAATTAAATGCGTTGCAAAATCTGTTAGTTGTTTTTTGCCTTGTTCCGTTATTGCAATATTTTCTAATAACAAAATAGCCTTGTTTGTAAAGTTTTTAATTTCTTCTTGTGTTTTTATTTTTGCACCGGATTTTTCAAAAATACGTTTTATGGCTTCAATTTTATCTTTCGGATTTTCCGGTTGGATGGAATATAGATGTTCTAGTTCTTTTTGATCTTCGGCAGAAGCTTCTCTTTGAGCAGTAAGGTATATGAAAGTTTTTTTATTGGAAATAATATCTCCACCCACTTGTTTACCAAAAAGTTTAGGTTCGCCAAAAACATCTAGATAATCGTCCTGAAGTTGAAAAGCCATGCCAAGATTTCTGCCAAATTCATAAATATTTTCTTGTGAAATTTTTGTTGCCCCTGCTACAATAGCTCCCATTGTCATTGCAGCACCTGCAAGGACAGCGGTTTTGTAGTTTATCATATGCAAGTAATCTTCTATAGTTACATCTTCTCGATCTTCAAAGTCTATGTCATATTGTTGTCCTTCACAAACCTCAATTGCGGTTTTGCTAAATAACTTTGCAAGTTGTTGAGAAGGTATTGGGTCATAGTTTTCGAAAAATTGGTAAGCAAGAATCAACATAGCATCTCCGGAAAGAATTCCAGTATTGAGGTTCCACTTTTCATGTATCGTTACTTTTCCTCTTCTAAGGGGTGCATTGTCCATAATGTCATCGTGAATTAATGAAAAATTATGAAACAACTCTATGGCCAAAGAAGCATCCAATGCTTTTTGAAAAGGGGCATTAAATAGTTCGCACGACATTAAGGTGAGTACAGGGCGTAATCGTTTGCCCCCAAGAGCTAAAATGTAAGTAATTGGCTCATAAAGATTTTTAGGTTCTTTTAAAGTTACTTTTTCTTGAAGATAGTGGATAAATGCTTCTCTAAAAGTGTCTATTGAGGTCATGCAGTGCAAATTTTTCTGCTAAAATACTTATTTCTTGCCAATCAAAACAGTAAGGTCTTCCTTTAGGTGTTAATTTTTTGTAAAACTTAGGAAACTTTTATTGTACTTAAAGTTTCCCTGAAGTATCTTTGTGCAAAATTATGAAAGAAAAAATTTTAGAAAAGGCGAGTGAGATGTTCTTAAACTTAGGGTTTAAAAGTGTAACTATGGATGATCTTGCTAATGAAATGGGCATTTCAAAAAAAACTATTTACCTACATTTTGTCAATAAAACAAAATTAGTTGAGGCTACTACCAACTATGTTTTTCATGCCATTTGTGATGGGATTGACTGCATTCGGTTAGAGAACAAAAACCCTATTGAAGAAATATTAACTATCAATGAGTTTGTTAAACAAATTTTAAAAAACGAAAAGACCTCTCCTCAATTTCAATTGCAAAAGTATTACCCAAAAATTTATAAAAAATTAAAAGAAAATCAGTTTACGATGATGAATGCTTGTGTTATTCAAAATTTAAACAAGGGTATTGAAATGGGCTTATATCGAGAAAATTTGAATATAGAAATTATTTCAAGGCTTTATTTTTTAGGCCATGTTGGTATAAGAGATCAAGAATTATTTCCTGAAAAACAATTTAATTCAGAAGTAGTTTTAGATACTTATTTGGATTATCACCTTAGAGGTATTTCTACAGAAAAGGGGAAAAAACAATTAATTAATTTTTTAAATAATGATAACTAATGCGTCCCAAAGTACTTATTATATTACTGTTTGTCTATAGTTTAGGTTTTTCGCAAAACATAAAAACATATACATTTTCTCTTAAAGAAGCGGTTACTTTTGCATTAGACAGCAATTATTCTGTTATTAATGCTAAGCGAGATGTGTTGAAAGCACTAAAACAAAAATGGGAAACCACAGCAACAGGTTTACCACAAATAAGTGCCGGAGTGGACTACAGGAATAACTTAAAACAACCGGTAACTTTAATTCCTTCTGAATTTTCAGGCGGAGCGCCTGGCACGTTTACGCCGGTAGTTTTTGGAGTACCACAAACCATGAATGCTTCCGCAACGATAAACCAGTTGCTTTTTGATGGTTCTTATATTGTTGCGCTTCAGGCATCTAAAACCTTTTTAGAATTTTCTAAAAACTTGGAGCAAAAAACAACATCTGATATTAGAAAAGAAGTGGTCAATGCCTATGGAAGCGTTTTGTTATCTCGCGAAAATTTAGAAATATTAGAAAGTAATAAGGCAACTTTAGAAAAAAACCTCAAAGAAACCACAGAGATTTTTAAAAATGGATTTGTGGAAGAAGAAGATGTTGAGCAACTTCAAATTACACTTACCAATATAGAAATCCAACTAAATAATGCTAAACGTGTTTTAGAACTTTCCTCACAATTATTCCATATTACTTTAGGAATAGATTTAAACGCCTCAGTTACTTTAACAGACAATTTAGACAAACTTATTGCCGAAAATATAGACCTACAAATCCTATCGGAAGAGTTAACCCTAGAAAATAATATAGACTATAAAATTGCGTATAATTTTACCGAACAACGCCGTTTGGAGTTGAAATTAGAAAAATATAAAGCACTGCCAACACTTAGTGCATTTGTAAATTATGGCACCCAGGCTAATAGCGATACCTTCACTTTTTTTGATACAAATCAACAGTGGTTTCAATCCTCAGTGGCAGGAGTAAGTTTAAGGGTACCCATTTTTAGTTCCTTGGGAAGAAGGGCAAAAACCCAACGTGCTGAAATTGCTTTTGACCAAGCTAAAACAAATTTTACTGAAGCAATTCAGCAAATAAAATTACAAGTAAAATCGGCTAAAAACAACTATCAATTCACCATTGAAAAGTATGAAAATGCCAAAAACAATCTAGCCTTAGCAAAGCGAATTGAAACTAAAAATCAAATTAAATTTTTTGAAGGATTAAGCAGTAGTTTTGAGCTACGACAAGCACAAATACAATTATACACCGCACAACAAGAATATTTACAATCGATGTTGGATGTAATTACAAACAAAGCAGAATTGGAACGCATACTTTACACAACCACTTATTAATATAACCCTATCAATGAAAAAAATATTTTATACCCTCTTTATAGCATCCACTCTTGTTGCATGTGGAAACAAAAATAACCAAACAGTTGACGCCGTTATAGCAGAAGGAAATTTAGAAAAAATGAAGCTCAAACAAGAGCAAATTTTAAAGTCCTATGACAGCATAGGAGCTTTGTTGCGCAAAATGGAAGTAGCGATTAATGCTCTAGATACCTTAAAAAAATATCCATTAGTTTCAACCTTTACCGTTAAAGATACCCTTTTCAACAATTTTGTTGCAATCCAAGGAAATGTAGAAACGTCACAAAATATTTTGTTATTTCCAGAATATCAGGGCGTTTTATCCAGAGTGTATGTAAAACAAGGGCAATCGGTGGTGAAAGGGCAATTGCTTGCAAAAATTGATGACGGTGGTTTATCCAGTCAACTAGAACAATTAGAAACCCAATATGAACTAGCCAAAACCACTTACGAACGGCAAGAGCGACTTTGGAACCAAAAAATAGGAAGTGAAATACAATTTTTACAAGCCAAGACTACGATGGATGCTACTAAAAGTACGGTTGATCAACTTCGTTCGCAACTTAGCAAAACCTCAGTAAGAGCTCCTTTTTCCGGAGTTATTGATGAGGTGATAACAGACCAAGGTCAGGTTGTTGGTCCCGGTGGGCAGGCATTAATGCGCATTGTAAATCTTGAGGATATGCAAGTAAAGGCATCTATTCCTGAAAATTACATTCAGAGCGTTACCATAGGCTCTTCAGTTGCAATAACTTTTCCCGCAATAAACTTAGAAACGCAAGGAACTATTAGAAGTGTTGGAAGTTATATAAATCCAACGAACCGTACCTTTCAAATAGAAATTGATGTGCCCAATAAAGATAAAAACATAAAACCTAATTTAATTGCTAACCTTCAAATCACTAATTACAGCAATGAGAATGCTTTAATAATACCCGTAAATGCTATTCAAGAAAATGCCAGAGGAGATAAATTTGTATATGTCCTTTCAGAAATGGATGGCGAAAATGCCAAAGTAATTCAAACTAAAATTGAAACAGGAAAAAAACAATCCGGCTTTGTAGAAGTTTTATTGGGTCTTAATAGTGGTGATGTACTGGTTCAAGAAGGAGCCGTATCTCTTAAAGATGGAGTAATGGTTACTTTACAAACCAAAAATTAATACACTATGGCCGAAAAAAAAATTAAATATTTTGGGTTATCCAATTGGGCTATTGACAATAAGATGACCGTATTTGTACTTATTGCAATTGTCACATTTGGGGGATTGATGTCCTATATTAACTTACCAAGAGAGTCCTTTCCGGAAGTAATTGAAAACAAAGTTTATGTTAGCTCCCTTCTTCCAGGCAATTCAGCAGAAGATGTAGAACGACGCGTTACAAAATCGCTTGAGGATGAAATCAACAATATATCAGGGGTTGTAAAAATTACATCAAATTCCTTGCAGGATATCTCTATGATAACCATTGAGTTTGAAGAAACACTTAGCATTGAAGAGGCTAAAGTAAGAGTCAAAGACAAAGTAGATGCAGTAAAAGCACAACAAGATTGGCCAACTTTAGATGGTGGTGCAAAGGTAGAACCTAATGTTTTTGATATGAATATTTCAGAAATTATGCCTATTGCCCAACTAAATTTGAAAGGTGATTACTCTTTAGAACAATTAAAAAAGTTTGCCGAAGCACTTCAGGACAGATTAGAAGTATATCCCGAAATTAAAGAAGCAACTGTTTTAGGAGTTCAAGATAAGGAAGTAGAAGTTGCCATAGATGTTTATAAAATGATGGCAGCAGAGGTTAGTTTTAACCAGATAATAAGCGCCATTCAAAATGAAAACAAAACGATTTCAGGCGGCAATGTTATCGAAAATGGATTGCGAAGAAACATTCGGGTTATAGGTGAAATTACCAATCCCCAAGAATTAGCCGAAATTGTTGTAAAAGAAGACAAAGGCGCCGTGTATTTACGAGATATCGCCACCATAAATTTCCGACCTAAAGATGCTACTACCTATGCCAGAGAGTATGGAGACCCTGTAGTTATGCTAAGTATTAAAAAGAAAAGCGGTGAAAATATGATTACCGCTATGGAAAAAATCAAAGCGCATATTCCTGCTGCTTTAGGCACCTATTTGCCTAATAATCTTGAAATTACTATAACAAGCGATCAATCTACTAGAACTGCAGATCAAGTGGCAGAATTAGAAAATAGCATCATTTTTGGAGTAATTTTAGTAGTGAGTGTGTTGATGTTTTTTCTAGGTTTTAGAAATGCTCTTTTTGTCGGAATAGCAATTCCTCTATCCATATTACTTTCCTTTTTAATATTACCAATTGCTGGTGATTTTGTGGGAGTAAACCTTACTCTAAACACGATGGTTCTTTTTGCCACAGTAATGGGATTAGGGATGTTAGTGGATAATGGCATTGTGGTTGTTGAAAACGTATATCGTTTAATGGATGAAGGCGTACCCAGAATAGAAGCTGCAAAACAAGGCGTTGGAGAAATAGCTTGGCCTATTATATCCTCAACAGCAACTACATTAGCCGCATTTTTACCACTTGCTTTTTGGCCGGGCATTATGGGAAAATTTATGATATTTTTTCCGCTTACACTTTCTATAGTGTTGTTTTCATCGCTTTTTGTGGCATTGGTTATTAATGCGATGCTCACCTCGGCATATATGAAAACTACGGAGGAAGAAATGTCTCGAAAAACCATTATTAAAATTAGCCTGTCACTGCTTGTTTTTGGGGTTCTTCTATTAATTTCCGGAATTTTTAACACCCATATTATTTTTAAAATTTTAGGTCCGGCAATCTTGGTTGTTTCTTTGGTAATGAGTTACATGGGTTGGAAAAACCGCAAGAAAACTGCTTTGTTAAAAAAAGGATTGGCTCTTTTTTCAGTAGCACTTCTTTTTAGTATTCTAGGATTTATAGGTGGTCCAAAAGCATTAGTTGGGTTTGGAAATTTATTTATTTTTGTTTCCATTTCCTTATGGTTTTTTAAGTATTTTCTTATTCCTGCATCTAAAAAATTTCAATTCAAAACCCTCCCTAAAATTGAACGTTCCTATCAATCTTTTTTAAATTTTGCTTTAAAAGGAAGTAATGCCTATCGCTTTGTATTTGGCTCTTTTGGACTTTTACTGTTAGCCATACTTATTTTTAAATTAGTTACCCCGGATATATTATTTTTTCCGGAAAACCAGCCCAATCAAGCCATAGTTTATATTGAGTATCCTGAAGGAACAGACATTGAAAAAACAAATAAATTAACCATAGATGTTGAAAAACAAGTGGTGGAGGTTTTAAATAAATACCAATACCAAAAAGATGGTGTTCCCTATAATTATATGGCAGAATCTATCATCTCTCAGGTTGGTGAAGGTGCCGGAAATCCAGCGACCGACCGAGGTACCAGAACTGAAATGCCGCATCGAGGAAAAGTAACCGTTTTGTTTCGGCAATATAAAGAACGCTTTAATGAAGATGGCGACAAAATAAGTAGTTCTGATGTACTTACTCAAATAAGAAATGCGGTGCAAGGGCATCCCGGCGTTAGTATTATTACCGATAAAGACCAAAATGGACCCCCTTCAGGATATGCAATTAATCTAGAATTAAAAGGCGATGACTATCTTGAAATAATGGAAGAGGCTAAGAATATTCAAACCTATATAAACGATTTGAATATTCCGGGTATAGAAGAATTAAATATAGATGTGAACCAAAACAAACCGGAAATGGAAGTGGTAGTCAATAGAAAAAAAGCCGGTGAATTAGGAGTAACCACCACACAAGTTGGGCAGGCTTTGCGTTCGGCAATCTATGGTTTTGACGCCTCTACTTATAAAGATGGTAAAGACGATTTTGATATTATGGTTCGTTTAGATGGCGATAGCAGATATGATGAAAGCGCCCTTTTTAACCAAAACATAACTTTTAGAGACAACAAAGGAAATTTAAAACAAATACCTCTTTCTACACTAGTAACCACCAAAGATATTGCAAGTTTTAGCTCCATTAAAAGAAAAAATTTAAAGCGTGTAATTACTATCTATTCTAATGTTTTAGAAGGATTTAACCCTACCGAAACTGTACAAAAAATTCAAGTTGCAATGGCAAATTATCCGTTGCCTAAAGACATTGCGTATCAATTTACCGGAGAGCAGGAAGAGATGGCTAAGAATTTGGCGTTTTTATCTAAAGCGTTGGTTATTGCTTTGTTACTCATTTTACTCATCATTGTAGCGCAATTTAATTCTATTTCAAAACCCATTATTATTTTTGTTGCTATTGTATTGAGTTTTATTGGGGTGCTTTTTGGGTTGGTTATTTTTCAAATGGATTTTGTTGTTATTTTGACGATGATGGGTATTATATCTTTGGCGGGTATTGTGGTAAATAACGCCATTGTGCTCATTGATTATACCCAATTACTCATTGACAGAAAGAAAGAGGAGTTAGATATGCCTTATGACCAGTTGCTTAGCAGAGAACAATACAGAGAAATGATCATTAATGCCGGAACCAATAGATTGCGTCCGGTAATGCTTACCGCCATAACTACTATTTTAGGTTTAATTCCTTTAGCAGTAGGACTGAACTTAAACTTCTTTACTTTGTTTACTGAATTTGACCCACAGATTTATGTGGGAGGCGACAATAATATTTTTTGGAAACCAATGTCTTGGACCATTATTTTTGGTTTAACTTTTGCCACTTTTCTTACTTTGGTGATTATCCCTACTATGTTTTATTTATTGAACCGAGCTAAAATTCGGTTTAAAGACAGTAAAGTAAAAAAGTAATGGATAGAAGAACTCTTCAAGGGTTTAAAACCCTTGAAGGGTTAAACAAAAAAACCCCCGTTAGGGGTGGCATATTTTTGTCGTTTAATTGAAAATGAAAATATATGCATAAAAAAATCCCCGCAACTTTTGCGGGGATTTTCCTTTAGAAAAACAATGGTGGTTATTGGTTTTCTGTTAACGGAATAGGAAATTTAGAGAACACATCATCTCCAACTCTGTCAATGGGTAAGGTGTTTAATAAGTTATATCTTCTAACATCAATCCATCGATGCCCTTCAGCATATAAGGAATAACGTCTTTGTGTAAGCATTTCTTGAATTAAAGATGCTTGGTCCATACCACCGGCATAAGGCGCTAGACCTGCGCTATTTCTAATAATATTCAAAGCAGTAACTGCTGCACCCGGGTTTGAAAATATATTTGCTTCAGCATATAATAAGATTAATTCTTCATTACGAATGATTGGAATAGGATCTGTATTGCTTTGGTAAATAAATACGTCATAATCACCAGTTAGTCCATCTAGTGTTAAAGGTTCATTACGAAGTACAACTTTACTTAATCTAGTATCTCCTGCTTCAGCATCGGTAATAAAATTAGGCTGTACAATTCTTGCACCTGCTGTTGAAGAATTTAGAGCAAAAAACATTGGGTTAGCAATATCTGTTTGGTCTAAGGAAAACACATGGTATGCACCGGTATTTAACGCACCGTTTAATTCAAAAAATGAATCATTTAGGTTTGCCAATACCTCAGTATAATTACCTTGATAGATAGAAACTCTTGCGGAGATTGCTTTTGTAAATTTTATAAACTTATTAGGTGTATTAAAATTTCCAAATCCAGTTGTTAATGGAAAAGGAAATTCATCTCCTCCACTGGCTAAATTACCGGTAGCTTCGTCTAGTATTGATTTAATCGCTGTTAATGCTTCCGATTTGGATACAAAAGGTCCTAAATCGAATTCGTCTTTAACATCGATTCGAATTCCATTATCATCAACAAGATTTAAGTTTAAAAGCAATTCATAGGCGATGAAAGTTTTTAAGAATCCTTTGGTTGCATTTAATTCTTGTGCTGTAAATTGTGAAATCGTTTCCGGATTTTCTAAAAACCCTAAAATTAGATTTGCATTTTTTACAGTACGGTATCTGCCTGCCCAAGGGTTGGTGATATAAAAGGTATTGTTATCTAGTACGGCGTTCTCTCTCCCTAGAAGGTCAGAAGTAAACCTAGGGTCAGAGCTAGCAAAACGGTAGTATTCTCTACCTATCACTCCAACATCGTCAAAATAAGTTCCTAAAGAAACCCTTGAGCTGTAAAAAACACCCCCGACTAATTCTCGTAAATCACCCGGCGTGATTCCGTTTTCAAAACCGCTTACTTCCGGTCCATTTAAATCATTAAACTCCTCTACGGTGCAAGACACAATGAGTGTAGCAAAAACAAAGAAGAGTGTTATTTTATTTATATATTTTTTCATAAGATTTTTTTTTAAAAGTTAACAGATACGTGAAACAAATATCTTTTAGAAGATGGGAATGGCGTTACTTCTACTCCGGTAAAAATTCCATTTCCACCAAAGTTAGATACCTCAGGATCATAACTATTGTAATCAAAAATATTAATCAAGTTAGTTCCTGAAAATCCAATTTTAACGTTATCTATACTTCCGTTAAGAATAGTACTAACAAACCGTTGCGGAATGTTGTAATACAACCCTAGTTCCCGTAAGCGTAAATAAGAGGCATCTTCAACAAAAACTTCAGCTGAGGCTCCTAATTGACTTACACGGTAAGGACCATTACCAAGGACACCGTTTGGATCTAAATCTATGGTATCAAAATCATGGCTTGTTCCACTTAAATCGGTTAATAGCGCAGTTAGATTGATGTTATCACCACCTTCTTTCCATTGCCATAAAAAGGATAGTTCCAAATCTTTGTATTTAAGATTGTTTGAAAATCCCATGATAAAATCGGGTTCGGCATCGCCATATACTTGAAAGCCGTTAGGACCGGGGTTTGGACCTATACCCACTATTTGTGTGGCACTCTGTCCTTCTTCAATTCGGAAGGTTCCTAAACTTGCGCCAAAACCTCCAACGTTGAAGGCAGGTACATTTAATTTAGTGATTTCAGATTCATTTTTAAAGAAATTAACGCCGGTGGTCCATTGAAAATTAGTTGTGGAAACAGGTATAGCGTCTAAGGAAAGTTCTACCCCTTTATTTTCTAGGTTACCTGCATTAACAAATCGAGTATTAAAACCTGAAGAAGGTTCTAAAGCCGCATTAAGAATTAAATCTTCCACTTTTTTAATATAATAGGTTCCTGAAAAACTTAGCCTATTATTAAAAAAGCTAACATCTATACCTGTTTCAAATTCTTTTGAGCGTTCTGATTTAATATTTGCATCACCACGAACACCAATTAAGGAAATTCCTAAAACACCACCAGAGCTGAAGGAGTTATAGGAAGTAAATAATGCGGCAGCAGGAGGGAAGTTCCCTGCTTCACCATAAGCGGCTCTTACTTTAAATTGATTCCATTTTGTGTTAGAACTCCAAAAACCAAAATTGTTAAGATTTACTGCTAACGAGCCTTTTGGATAATAATTCAAATCATTGGCATCGCCATTATTTGAAGATTTATCACCTCGTACTCCTAATGTTGCAATAAACTTATCCTGATAATTTATTTCTTCTTGAACAAAGAAACCGGCATCTTCTTGTTTAACCCTTGTTTGATCAACACCCGTGTTACCGGCTTGATCTACATTCGATTCTGAAGCTATTAATCCGGAAGCAGTAATTAAAAATGTATTTCTATCAAAAAATTCATTGGTTAAACCTGCTTGGGTTCTGAAATTCAAGTTTGAGGAAGTGGTAAAGTTATGCACCAAGAAGGAAGAAAGGTTATAGTTTTTATTTTGTGTTGTTCCTTGAACCGATACACCGCTTAAACCTCCATTAGTGGGTTTTTGAAATTGCAACTCCTTGGGAAAGAAAGCAATACTTTGTTGGTTATAAAAATCTAAACCGCCACGTACAATTAACTCTAAACTAGAATTGTCGTTTCTGTACAAAAATAAATTGGCAGAACCTCCTAGAATCAATCTATTTACTTTTTCATTGTTTTTTACTAACTCACGAGTTTGTAAAATATTAGAGGATCCTGCAGGATTATCTGGAAAGAGACCGTCTGCATCAGGAAACAGTTGTAACCAAGGGGTGGTACTGGTTAAGGATACACCCATTGTTGTTCCTGTATTGTCATTGTTGAAAAATCCCCTGTCAGAAGAAGAGTAAACATAATTTGAACTCAAAGCAAATTTAAGAAAATCGGTTGCAGTGTGGTCTAAATTTAAACGTAAGGATGTTTTTTCATAGCCTGTGTTTTGTACAATACCTTCTTCATTATTATGGGTAACACCACTATAAAATCTAGTTTTGTCACCACCACCGCTCATACTAAAATTAGAATTGGTTAGTAAACCACGGTTTCCAAAAAGTTCTTTTTCATAATCGATTAACCTTCCTTCATTTCTGGCGGCGATAAATTCTTGGACAGCTTCGGGGCCGAAAGAATCAAGAACCCGTTGTTCGTTATAATCTCTAAGGCCAAGCAGGTTTATTACTTCTGTCCATCCGGTGGATTGCGAAAAATTAAATTTTGTATCGCCAGATTTCCCTTTTTTGGTAGTAATAATAATTACCCCGGCAGCAGCTCTTGAACCATACATGGCAGCTGCAGAAGCACCTTTTAAAATTTCCATAGTTTCAATGTCTTCCGGATTGATATCCGCAATCCGGTTTGATGGATTGTCTTGGTTAGAAGCGCTTCCACCTGCAGCAGCAGCAGAAACTGCATTTAAACCTACCGCAATAGAGGAGTTGTCAATATAAACACCATCAATTATATAAAGTGGTTGTGTATTTCCTTGGATGGAAGTAGCGCCACGAAGTTTAACCGATAATCCACCTCCGGGTGCTCCGGAGTTTGCGTTTATTACGGCTCCCGGAAATTTACCATACAAAGCACCATCTAATGTGGGTGGTGGTGTTGTGCCTGTTAATTGAGCAGAGGAAATTGAAGAAACCGCATTTGCTGCGTTGGATCTTTTAATAGAAGTAGCTAAACCGGTTATAACTACCTCTTCTAATGCTTGTGCAGAAACTGCAACTTGTATGTTTAAAGGTGCAGTACTTGAAGCTTGCACTTCTGTTGTGGCATAACCAAGTGAAGAAATTACCAATGTTGCCGGTAATTTGGACACTTGAATGGAATAATTTCCATCAATATCAGTGGTTGTACCATTTGACGTACCTTTTTCAATGACATTGGCAAAGGGGATGGTTTCGCCAGTACCTTCTGTTGTTATTTTCCCGGTAATGGTACTTTGTGCAAAAAGCAGTACAGGAAAAAGGAGTAATAAAAGCAGGGATATCCTACTTATCGAGTTTTTTTGTTTCATAATGTTTTTTTGTTTTAGATTGGTACTAATGTAGTAAAGAAATTAATAAATTGTTACGGTAATGTTAATATTAACATTTTTACCCCTTATTTAGCGTTTTTTTATTAGAATAATTAGTTGTCATTTTTCTAAGGAATACACATTAACTTCTTAAATTTGCAACCTAAATAAACTAAAATATGTACAGATCACATACTTGTGGAGAATTAAGAGAATCGCACATTGGGCAGGAAGTAATTTTAGCAGGATGGGTGCAGAAAACTCGTGATAAAGGGTTTATGATTTGGGTAGATTTACGCGATCGTTATGGCATTACACAACTTATTTTTGACGAAGAGCGCACTTCTACAGCTCTTATAAAAAAAGCACAAGCATTAGGTAGAGAGTTTGTTATTCAAGTGAAAGGAAAAGTCATTGAGCGGGAATCAAAAAATGAAAACCTATTTACCGGGGGTATTGAAATTTTAGTAAAGGAATTAGAAATTTTAAATAGCTCTTTAACTCCTCCTTTTACCATAGAAGATCAAACGGATGGAGGAGAAGATGTACGAATGAAATATCGTTATTTGGATATAAGAAGAAATCCGGTGCGCAACAATTTGATGTTTCGCCATAAAGTGTCGATGGAAGTAAGAAAATACTTATCAGATCAAGGTTTTATTGACGTTGAAACACCTTATTTAATAAAATCAACTCCGGAAGGTGCTCGAGATTTTGTTGTTCCTTCTCGAATGAATGCAGGACAGTTTTATGCTTTGCCACAATCACCTCAAACTTTTAAACAATTATTGATGGTGGGTGGTATGGACAAATATTTTCAACTGGTAAAATGTTTTAGAGATGAGGATTTACGTGCAGACAGACAACCCGAATTTACACAGATTGACTGTGAAATGGCATTTGTAGAGCAGGAAGATATATTGCAGGTTTTTGAAGGATTAACCCGTCATTTACTTAAAGAAGTAAATGGTATAGAGGTTAAAAAATTTCCAAGAATGACTTATGATGAAGCCATGTGTATGTATGGCAACGACAAACCGGACATTCGCTTTGGAATGAAATTTAAAGAATTGAATGAAGTAACCAAACATCGAGAATTTAAAGTTTTTAATAACGCTGAATTGGTAGTTGGCATTGTAATTCCGGGAGGAGCTTCATACACCAGAAAAGAAATTGACGCTCTGATTGATTGGGTTAAACGCCCACAAGTAGGAGCTCTTGGGATGGTTTATATTAGATGCAATGACGATGGTACTCACAAATCATCGGTAGATAAATTTTATGATCAAGACGATTTGTTTCAAATAGCAAATACAGCAGAAGCCAAAACCGGAGATTTAATCTGTATTCTTTCCGGCGAAAAAAACAAGGTACGTGCACAACTAAGTGCTTTGCGTATGGAAGTTGCTACTAGATTGGGTCTTCGAAAACCTGATGAATTTGCACCACTTTGGGTAGTAGATTTTCCTTTGCTGGAATGGGATGAAGAAACCCAAAGGTACCACGCCATGCACCATCCATTTACATCGCCTAAGCCAGGACAATTGGAATTGTTAGATACAAATCCCGGTGACGTAAAAGCAAATGCGTATGATTTAGTTTTAAACGGAAATGAAATAGGTGGAGGCTCTATAAGAATACACGATAGAAGTACCCAAGAAAAAATGTTTGATTATTTAGGGTTTACCCCGGAACAAGCAAAAGCACAGTTTGGATTTTTAATGGATGCATTTCAATACGGTGCTCCGCCTCATGGTGGTTTGGCTTTTGGCTTAGACAGATTAGTAGCGATTTTAGGCGGCCAGGAAACCATTAGAGATTTTATTGCTTTCCCAAAAAATAATGCCGGACGGGATGTTATGATAGATGCACCGGCAACAATTGATGAAGCCCAATTAAAGGAACTAAACATAAAATTAGTGAGTAAACCTTAAACTTTTAAACAATGCGTTGGATAATTCTTTTTTTATTTTTTATTTTTTCTGGGATGATTCTTACCGGTTTTTACATTAAGGGAGATAACTTGCAGTCTGGAGATTTATTAATTGGACTTGGAATTTCAGGAGGGGTTTTTGTGGTAATGCCTTTGTTTTTATTTCATCGTTGGAGAAAAAGAGAGGTAAAAGATTATATGCTTACTAAAGATAGTTTTAAAAAAATGAGAGAATTTGAGGGGTCAAATGAAAAAAAAAGGAGAAAATAAATTTATTTCAATTTTTAAGCAAAAAAAATCATCTTTATAAGGCAATGAAAAATCCCTGAAAAAATGAGTTTCAGGGATTTTATTTTTTAATGACTACGCATCTTGCCAAAAGTAGTGTCTAACTTTCTTTTCATTTTTTATCTAAACTACCAGAAAATGATTTTTCAAGAGTGTCTGCGGTATTTGTTACTACTATAGGTTGCCTGCCTTTCAATCGTGCTTCTATAAGACAGCGTTTGTCATCTGTGCCAAATTTTTCACTGTTTTCATCACTAAAATGGACTTCAATACGGGTAATGGTATCATCAAATCGGTTTAAGGATTTCTTTATTAAGGTGGTGTAGTAAGATTCTAATCTTGTGTCTGCATCTATATTCTTATCAGAATTAATTTGAATTTGCATGGATTATTAATTAATAATTAGTAGCTTACTAAGATACCAATCAATGATGTAAATAGCTGCATATTTAATAAAAGTTTAGGATTAGTTGTGTTTTGAAAGAGGTGAAAGGGGATATAGTATTTGAAAAAAAGTTTAAAAAATATACAACCATTTGTTCTTTATATCACTTAAAATATCCAGTTAAAAATTCTAAACACAAAGGGAAATCAAATAATATTTATTTTTTTTTGATTTTTTTAACAATTAAAGCAATATTCTATTAACTTTACTACATTATTAATTTATATTTTTTTTAAAAATGGAAGGAACAGTAAAATTTTTTAATGAATCTAAAGGCTATGGGTTCATTACTAGCGACAAAACAGGAAAGGATATTTTTGTGCACGCCTCCGGTTTGAATGGCGAAGCACTTAAGGAAGGAGATAAAGTAGAATACGTAGAAGAAGAAGGAAGAAAAGGGATGGTTGCTGCTCAAGTGAGAGTCATCCACGACTAAAGAGATATACGTGACAATTTTATCAAGCCCTCTTGTTTGGAGGGCTTTTTATTTTAAGTAAATTTGCGTGATAAATTGTATGCCGGCTTCATTTTTTAATACACTAATTCCCGTAGCAACACCATCAGCTTCTATTGCAAAACGATGCGACTCACTTTGAAGCCAAGCGTCTAAAAGTGTTTGAGCGTTTGTATACCCCGAGGCTACATTTTCTTTAAGAGAAACAAACCCCAAGTTTAAAAAAAATGCGGTTCGTTGTTGTAAAAAATCATGGTTAATATTATTTTTCTCTACCATATATATGGTATGTTCACTTGCTTGATTATCTGCATCTGTATTTCTTTCTAAGGGTGCTTTGCCTAATGATATTCTGTACTGATTTACACGTTCAAACAAATCATTTTCCATCGCTACATTTCTTGTAAAAAGAATTAGGTGTGACGTAGTGGTTTGATTTTCTGTGGCAACAACATCCAAAGTATCTGGCGAGCACGAAACAAACAATGGGAGTATTGAAATGAATAAAACGAAAAGGGCGAGTTTTAAAAAACAGCAAGTTGAGGTATTTTTTAGGGGAGTAATCATAAAGTTTTTTGTTTTGAAAAGAAATACACTTCAATTCATAAACAAAACAAGTAATCAAATTAAAACCCTACTAAAAAAATAGTATTATTTGAATATAGGGCAGATATAAAAATTAAATTTTTGGAGGAATATTGTACAGGGATAGTTTAGGACAAAGAAATAATATCTAATATAATTACAATTAAAGCAATAATTAATACAAATATAACAATTGATTTTTTGATAAATAACTTTGCGGTTTTGTTTATCATAATATAAAATATATTAATTGGGATGTAATCCTTAGGGTTTTCATTTTTAAAAAATGAATTCTTATTTCATAAAACATTCAGGCATTTAAAAACCCTACTCAAAAAAATCTAATAGTAAAATTTTTGTAAGAATTTACATTAAGGAAATAATATTTAAAATAATTACAAGGATAGCAATTATAAAAACAATAATAATTGTAGATTTTTTTACTAATAATTTGGAGATGTAATTTGCCATAATAAAGATTTTTATTAAATAGCAGATGTTCAAATAGAAACACTGCAAATATCTTTTTAAGATATATGCTTACATAATTGGGGATTACAAATGAAAGAAAAAAAATTGAATTTACCTATAGAAAGAAACGCATTTTTTTATTTTCCTATCAAGTCTTGATTTTCCTTTGCCCAAATCAAAAGCGAATTTGTTTTACGTTCTAACTTTAATTTATTTATGATATTGCTTCTGTGTTTTTCGACTGTTCGGGAAGAAATAAAAAGCAATTCTGCAATTTCTTTATTTGTTTTATCGTGAGTGATATGCATTAAAATCTTTCTTTCAGATGGGGTAAGTAAATTTAAATAATGATTTTCTGTTTCATTTAAATGCAGTTGTTCTCTTAATTTTTTGCTGAAATAAGGAATGTTTTTTAAAACACTAACAATACAACTTTCTATTTCTTCTATGGCAAATTCCTTTAGTAAATAGCCGTAAACCTGAAGATCTTGCGCCTGAAAATATACAGAGGCTTCTTTGTGAAAAGTAATTAAAATAATTTTTGTTTTTATTTTATTTTTTAAGCAAAGAGATGCAATTTCAATGCCGGATAAAAGAGGCATTTGGATATCTAATATGGCTATTTCTGGTTTATTAGTTGTTATGAATTCATAAGCATCCTTTCCATTACTAGCTTTCCCAATAATGTTGTATTGTTTCTCTACCAAAAAGTCATTTAAACCTTTTAAAAAAAGGGGGTGGTCGTCTGCTATAAGGATACTGCTATTTTTCATGGTTAAAAGGTATGATAAACTCTAATTTGGTGCCTTTTTGTGTTTGTGAATTTATTTTCATAGTTCCATTTAAAAATCGAGTTCGTTCTTTTAGTGTTTTTAAACCTAAACTGTTAAAATCGTTATAGCGTTCAGAAAAATCAAAACCGATTCCGTTGTCCTGAATTACTAAAACAATACTAGTAGGCCTTTTTTTTACAGTTACTTTTATTGCGCTTGCCTTTGCATGTTTTAATACATTGTTCAAACTTTCTTGCACAATGCGATATACATTTACCTCTTGATGTATTTGTAATAAATTATCTATCGATTCTATTTCAGCACTAATAAACAAATCAGTTGTTTCGTCAAATTGGCGTAATATATTTTGAATTGCCTTTGTAATTCCCATTTCTTGTAATTGAAAGGGGTGCAGTGCTCTAGAAATAGAGCGAACTTCTTCAATAGCATTTTCTACCATCGTTTTAGTAGCTTCATCTTTTTGTAAAACTATCTTATTTTTAATTAACAAAAGACTTTGCCCAATACCGTCATGTAAATCTTTTGAAACTCGTTTTCGTTCTTCCTCTTGTGCCTGAAGTAAATCTTGGGTGTATTTTTCATTTAGCATTTTTTTCATCCTTAAATCTCTTTGATTTTTAAATAAAAAGAGCACAAGAAATCCCATAGTTAATGCCACACCACCAAATAAATATTGTTTTTTTATAGAAGCGTTATTTTGCTCCAGAATGACTATTTCGCCTTGTTTTTCAATAAGTTCCTTTTCTTTTCTTTCTGTTTCGTAGAGGGTTTGATAATAAACAAGCGCATTGGTTTTGCTTTGTTCAAAAAGAGAATCTTTACTTTCCGCATAGGCTTTATAAAAGGTAAAGGCTTTTTTTGAATCTCCTAATAATAAATACACTTCCGAAAGATTCAAATTGTTTTTGATTTGCTCTTCCTCTAATCCAATTTCTGTTAATATATTTTGCGTTTCTATGGCATTCTCTAAGGCTTTATGATACTCTTTTGCTTCCTTAAAAAAGGAAATCCTTGCAAATAACAAGGCTAATTTTGAATAATTATCTTCAGAAATTGTATTAAATTTTTCTTCAGCAATCTTCAAATGGTAAGCTGCCTTTAAAAGTTTTTTTTCATTAGAATACATTTCAGAAAATCCACTGTGAATAAACACTTCGTTTTGAATAATATAATCAGAAGAATCTACATACTTTAATGCATTTTCAAGTTCCGTTTTGCGTAAATCAGAACGGCCTATTTTTTTAAAATCTAGTGATAGATTAAAATGTTGCCCTGAAACATATTGGTAAAGTTTGTTATCATAAAGCTCTTGTAGTAAAATTTTTCGTTGTTTAATGGCTTTTTCTTGAAATCCGTTTTTGCTGAACATAATAATTTCGCCTTCTCGTGCATTTATCATATACTCAACATCCTTCTTTTGTTTGTATAAATCGTAGGCCTTTTTGAAATCTTCGCTGGCATCTACAAATTTTCCCATTCCGGAAAAAGCTTGCCCTCTAAATAAATAGGCGTCTGCAATATAAATGGTGTCTTTTTCAGTAAAATTTTTCAGAGCGGTAGTATAATCTGCCACTGCCAGATTCAAGTTACTGTTAAAGTAGGCGCCTCCTCTTTTTAAATATAAACCTCCTAAAAGATAACTATCTTTTATATTTGCTTCATATTGCAATGCATCATCAATAATGGATATTGCTTTTTTGGGGTCATTTAAAAAAGTGTACAGAGGATAAGAAACCTCCATTGCTTTTTTAGCAACTTCATTATATTTTTTTAAAGATTTTGATAATGCGATATACTTTTCAATATGTGTAACATAAGCTTCATAATCATTTTCTTCTAAAGTAATAGAAATAAGAGAATCTAAAAAAGTAAGTTTTATCTTTGGGTCTTTTGTGTTTTCTAACAAATGTTGAAAGGAAATCTTTTTATCTTGACCAAAGGATAAGAATGTAAGAAATAGCAGGATAATAAAAATGAATAAAACTTTCAATATTTTTTAGGGAATGATTTGTTTAAAAAACACAAAACAAAAATAAAACAATTATTCTTTTAAATACAAACAATTTCTGCCATAATCTATTACCGCTCGTGATGTTTTTAGTATATCGGCACCTAAAATTCCCTCAACAGAATTGGCTTCTGCCAGATGTAATGCTTCATTAACATGGCTTAGGTCAAAGATTATGAAAGGCACGTTTTTTTTAATCCATTTGCCTATTTGTAAGGTATTATTAATAGATACTTGGGTTAGCATATTTCCGGCACCGGCACCGGCAGCTTTCACTTCACTTGCTTTTACTTGTAGTTTAAAATGAGAAATACTATCTGTGCCTATACACGTGTTTGACGCTCCGGTGTCTAAAATAAACGAGCCTTTAATGCCATTTACTTTTGCTTTAAACTCAAAATGATTGGTGTTGATTCTTTTTAACGCTATTCGCTTAAAACCTTTTGCTTCTAAAAATATTCGTAAACTTCCCACTAGCTTCTTAATTTTCAGCAAAGATAAGTGAACAAAAACAATTAGTTTTGCATTTATGATATTTACCGATACCCATACTCATTTATATAGTGATGCTTTTGAGGAAGATCAAGAGCAAATGATGCAGCGTGCCTTTGCTGCGGGCGTAAAACGATTTTTTATTCCGGCGATAGATGCCTCCTATGCCAATGCTATGTTTGCCTTAGAGAATACATATCCAGAAAATGTATATTTAATGATGGGTTTGCATCCTACCTCTGTAAAAGAAAATTATAAAGAAGAATTAGCTTTTGTAGAAAACCAATTTCAGCAAAGAAATTTCTTTGCCGTAGGAGAAATAGGCATAGATTTGTTCTGGGATACAACAACACTTGCTAAACAGCAGGATGCTTTCCGCAAGCAAATTCATTTAGCTAAACGTTATAATCTGCCTATTGTTATTCATTGCAGAGAGGCTTTTAACGAGATTTTTGAAATTTTAGAAGAAGAAAAAGCTCCCGATTTATTTGGCATATTTCATTGTTTTACCGGAACTTTTGAACAAGCTAAAAAAGCAATATCCTTTAATATGAAATTAGGAATAGGGGGAGTTGTTACATTTAAAAACGGGAAAATAGACCAATTTTTGAAGCAAATTCCCATAAAAAATATAGTGCTTGAAACCGATGCACCTTATCTTTCCCCAGTTCCTTTTCGCGGGAAAAGAAATGAAAGCAGTTATATAGTAAACATTGCCAAAAAAGTTTCTGAAATATACGAAATACCCTTAGAAGTGGTTGCAGCAATAACTACCCAAAATTCCAAGGACATATTTTCAAAGTAAATATTAAGTTATATGAATACCAAACCCAACATTTTACTTATTTACACCGGGGGAACCATCGGGATGATCAAGGATTTTGAAACCGGAGCTTTAAAAAACTTTAATTTTAAGGAGCTTTTATCTCATATTCCTGAACTAAAATTATTAGATTGTACTATAGAAACAAAAAGTTTTATTTCTCCTATTGATAGTTCAAATATGAATCCTACCTATTGGGTGCAAATAGCAGAAATTATTAGAGACAATTATGATGCTCACGACGGTTTTGTCATTCTTCACGGGAGCGACACCATGTCTTATACAGCTTCTGCATTGAGTTTTATGCTGGAAAATTTAGCAAAACCAGTTATTTTTACAGGCTCACAATTGCCTATAGGTGATTTGCGAACCGATGCAAAGGAAAACTTAATAACAAGCATTCAAATAGCAAGTTTGCAAAAAAATGGTAAACCGAAAATTACAGAAGTGGGACTGTATTTTGAATACAAACTCTATAGAGCAAATAGAACCACAAAAATTAATGCCGAGCATTTTGAGGCTTTTGCCTCTCTAAATTATCCGCCACTAATAGAAAGTGGCGTGCATCTTTCTATTAATGAAGAACGATTAAGCAGAGCAAACCGAAGGAAAAAATTTCAGGTTCATACCCAATTAGAGACCAATGTGATGTTGATTAAGTTATTTCCGGGTATAAAAGAAGAAGTTTTAACATACCATTTAAGCTATCCTAACTTAAAAGGCGTTATTCTAGAAACCTATGGAGCAGGAAATGCCACCGATGAAAATTGGTTTATAAACTTAATTGAAAATGTTATTAAAAAAGACATCCCTGTAATCAACGTAACGCAATGTCCGGGTGGAAGTGTAGCAATGGGGCAGTATGAAACGAGCATTCAATTAAAAAAAATAGGTGTTATTTCAGGAAAAGACATCACCACAGAGGCAGCAATTTCAAAATTAATGTACTTATTAGGACAAAAAATATCGCCTAAAGTGTTCAAAACCATATTTGAAACTTCTTTGCGAGGAGAAATGATTTAAATTTAACGTTATTATATTTCACCAAGTAAGATTTTTTTTGTTATTTGGCACACTGTTAAAAAAGTACCTTTTAACGCGGCGTGAAAACTTAGAGAGGTGGCCGAGTGGTCGAAGGCGCACGCCTGGAAAGTGTGTATACGCCACAAGCGTATCGAGGGTTCGAATCCCTTCCTCTCTGCAACAATTTTTTTTAATTGTATTTTAAACAAATATTTTTATATCTTTAAACCCTTAACTAAAACAAACTTTAAGACGATAGCAATGAAAAGATTTTTTTCTATTTTAGCAGTTGCAGCATTAATGATTACGGTATCCATTAATGTAAATGCATCCACAAAGGCACCAGTAATGCCTGAAAATGTACAGACTATAACTTCTACATCTTACACAACATCCCTGCAGGATGAAATGCCGGCAGCACCGGAATCCTTAGGATTTCATCAAGAATTAAAGAAAAGATTTATTGAAGGGGGTCCTGCGTTTATGGGCATTGTACTTTTGTGTCTAATTCTTGGATTAGCAATCGCTATTGAAAGAATTATCTACTTAAACCTTTCTACAACAAATACTAAAAAACTGGCTCAAGGAGTAGAAGATGCTCTTCAAAGCGGCGGTGTAGAAGCTGCAAAAGAAGTTTGTAGAAATACAAAAGGTCCTGTAGCCTCTATCTATTACCAAGGTTTAGACAGAGCAGATGAAAGTGTAGAAGCCGCTGAAAAAGCTGTTATAGCTTATGGTGGTGTGCAAATGGGACAATTAGAGAAAAATGTTTCTTGGATTTCCTTATTTATTGCTCTTGCACCAATGCTTGGTTTCATGGGTACAGTAATCGGGATGATTATTGCCTTTGATAGAATTGAAGCTGCCGGTGATATGCAACCATCCTTAGTGGCTGGAGGTATTAAAGTGGCACTTTTAACCACCGTATTTGGTCTTATAGTTGCTATTATTCTTCAAATATTTTATAATTACATTATCGCTAAAATCGATAGAATTGTAAATGATATGGAAGATGCATCTATTACTTTGATAGACATATTAGTAGCACACAAAAACAGAAGATAATAAGAGTTTCACTCCATTAAAATAAGATTATGGGTTTACATAAAATTTTAAAAATTGTAGCACTTATTCTAGCTTTAATAGGTATAGTTTTCTTAGCTATAATCCTCGTTAAAGGAGATGATGTTGTTAAAGCAACCGGAGAAGGATTAGATGGTTATATGTATATTGCTTACATAATGTTTGTCATTACACTAGCCATAACACTACTTTTTTCTATTACACAAATATTCATGCATAAAGAGGCACTGAAAAAAACATTGGTCTCAACAGGATTATTTTTGTTTATATTTATTATTTCTTATGTGTTAGCTAGTGGTGAAGCAGTCTCAAAAGCAGGCGTTGAAGTAGTATCTGAAAGTGGTTCTAAATGGGTAGATACCGGCTTAAGAATGTTTTATATTCTAGCCATTTTTGCGATAGGCACAATGGTGTATTCAGGAATAAGAAAATTAATTAAAAGTTAATTATGGCTAAAAGAGCAGCACCGGAAGTAAATGCAGGTTCCATGGCAGATATTGCCTTTTTATTACTCATTTTCTTTCTGGTAACAACAACTATCGAAACAGATAGTGGGATAAGCAGACGATTGCCTCCTATTGATGATACAATAGATCCCCCTGAAATTAGGCAGAAAAATATCTTTATTGTCTTAATCAATAAGGACGATCAATTACTGGTAGAAGAAAAGTTGATGGATATTAAAGACCTTCGTGTTGCCGCAATAGAATTTTTAGATAATGGCGGCGGTGTAGGAGAAGAAGCGTGTACCTATTGTCAAGGAGCAAAAGATCCTAATTCTTCTGACAATCCGGATAAAGCGATTATTTCTTTACAGAATGATAGAGCTACTAGCTATAAAATGTATATTTCTGTACAAAATGAGTTAGTTGCTGCTTATAACGAACTTCGTAATAGAGAATCACAACGACTTTATGGTCAAGAGTATTTGCTTATGGAAAAAAACTTAGCAGATGCAACTTGGCGGGGAGATAAAGATAAACTGAAAGAGCAAGTAGATAATTTGAAAGCGATGTATCCGCAAAAATTATCGGAAGCAGAACCAAAGAAAACAAATTAATACAAACGAATAAGCGAAATGGCTAAGTTTAATAAAAAATCAGGTGGTGCATTACCACAAATTTCTACAGCATCCTTACCTGATATTGTATTTATGCTTTTATTTTTCTTTATGGTGGTTACTGTAATGCGTCAAAACACCTTGATGATCGAAAACAAATTGCCTACAGCAAACCAATTAGAAAAGCTGGAGAAAAAGGATTTGGTTATATATATTTATGCGGGAAAACCAAGTCAAAGATATCAAGCGCAGTTTGGTACAGAAGCAAGAATTCAATTAAATGATAAATTTGCAGATGTAAAAGATATTCAAGCTTTTATATTATCAGAACGTGAAACAAAAAGAGAAGAATTAATCCCTTATTTAACCACTGCTTTAAAAGTTGATAGTGAAACCAATATGGGTTTAATTTCTGATATCAAACAAGAGCTTAGAAAGATAGATGCTTTAAAAATAAACTATACCACTAGAGAAGGTGAAGTAAGTAAAAACTTTTAAACAAATGTTTTCTATGTTTGTTTAATTTTAAAAACGCCTTGATGCTAAATCAAGGCGTTTTTTTTGCATTAAAATAAGTATCTTAGCACCTAACAATGATGACTTTAGATTTTATGATTAAAAATCACTTCTATACACTTCTTTTTTTATGTTTTCCTCTTATAATTTTAAGCCAAGAGAGCATTCCAAAAGCAGAAGTGGACTCTTTATATCGTGAAGATCAATTTTATGTGGGTGTGACCTATAATATTCTTACCAATAGACCTGAAGGAATTAGAAATGAAGGTTTTTCAGGTGGTTTTCATATAGGTTTTTTAAGAGATATGCCTATTAATATACGACGAAATGTCGCTATTGCTGCAGGACTTGGTTATTCAATTAATAAATATGGGTACAATTTGTTTATAGGGGAAGAGGAATCTGGCACTACCACTTTTTTAGTTCTAAATGAAGATTTTGTTTTTGAAACCAATCGATTTGTTACCCATGAAATAGAACTACCCATCGAGTTTAGATGGCGTACTTCCATTCCTGAAAGTTACCGGTTTTGGCGGGTTTATGGAGGAGTAAAACTTGGCTACGTATTTTACCATAAAGCAACTTTTGTTCAGGATAAGAACAAAGTTCAGCAAACGGCTATACCTGAATATGATACATTAAGGACGTCTTTGTTTTTAAATTTTGGATACAATTCGGTTAATTTTCAGGTACAGTATTCCCTAAATTCTTTTTTTAATAAAGAGGCTACTATAGATGGTGAACCTATTGATTTAAACACCATTAAAATTGGTTTGATTTTTTATATACTATAACCAATACGTCACAAAAATTAGCTGTGGTAACAAACCAACAAAAAATCCTATAAGTAATTCTACCCCAGTATGCGATTTTGTGTGCAGTCTAGAGCTTGCTACCCATCCATTTACAAATAACAGAATACCTATTGTATAAAGCGTGTTTATTTTAAAATGAATGCTAAGAGCTATTAAAAACATGGTAATTCCTGCAACTCCTATTATATGCAAACTAACCTTAAATTTTAGGATTGCCAACATAAAGGCAGTAACAGCCGAACAAAGCATTCCAGCGAAAAAGAAATAGAGTTCGGGATAATTTGTAGATACAAATACAATTTTCACTAAAATGACAAATAAAATACATTGAATCATCAAAGGAAGTTTTCGTTCTTTCACATCGTTTAAATGGATACTTTTTACTAGGCCTAAATTTTTTAATAGATAAAAGAACATCATAGGTATTAAAAAGCTAAGAATAAATACAACCAATAATTTTGATTCTATCATTTCGGGTAAAACATAGCGTGGGGTTACAAAGTAATATAAAGCTACGCCATAAGTGGGTATCCAAAGAGGATGAAACAAATAAGCTGCTATTTTGAAGAAAATATTCATTATATTTCTTTGCGCATTCTTGCTACAGGAATGCCTAATTGCTCTCTATATTTAGCTACAGTTCTTCTTGCAATTGGGTAGCCTTTTTCCTTTAGGATTCTTGCTAATTTATCATCAGTTAAAGGTTTTCTTTTATCTTCTTCACCTAAAGTTATTTCTAAAATCTTTTTAATTTCTCGTGTAGATACATCTTCCCCTTGGTCGTTTTTCATGGATTCTGAAAACAATTCTTTAATCAGTTTAATGCCATAAGGAGTGTCCACATATTTACTGTTAGCTACACGAGATACGGTACTGATATCCATATTAATTTCGTCAGCAATGTCTTTAAGAATCATAGGTCTCAGTTTGCGTTCATCGCCACTTAGGAAGAATTCTTTTTGATACTGCATAATAGCATTCATCGTTACAAAAAGTGTTTGTTGGCGTTGTTTTATAGCATCGATAAACCATTTTGCAGCATCTAGTTTTTGTTTGATAAACTGAACGGCATCTTTTTGTGATCTGGATTTTTCATTTGCTTCCTTATAGCCTTTCAACATATTTGTATATTCTCTGGAAATATGGAGTTCGGGCGCATTTCTGCCGTTTAATGTTAAATCCAATTCCCCATCAATAATTCGAATGGCAAAATCTGGAATGATATTTTCCACCATTCGAGAATTACCGGAATAAGAACCACCAGGTTTAGGATTGAGTCGCTCAATTTCACTAATGGTATCTCGCAGTTCTTCTTCGTCTATTTCATATTTTTGAAGCAGTTTATCGTAATGCTTTTTGCTAAACGCATCAAAAGATTCATCTAAAATAGCAATAGCAAGAGATACTGATTTTGTTGGGGCTTTTCGGTAAAGTTGCAGCAATAAACATTCTTGAAGGTTACGAGCTCCTACTCCTGCAGGGTCTAAATCTTGTACAATATCTAGTACTTTTTCTATCTTTTCTTTGGTGGTATAGATGTTTTGGGTAAATGCTAAATCGTCTAAAATATCTGAAATAGGTCTTCTAATGTAGCCACTTTCATCGATGCTTCCTACCAAGAAAACAGCAATTTCAGATTCTTCTTCATCTAACTGTACCGTATTTAATTGATTTTGAAGATATTCTGTAAAAGAGGTGCCGGAAGCATAGGGCATACTTTTTTCTTCATCGTCTGCGCTATAGTTGTTTGCTTGAAGTTTATAATTTGGCACATCATCATCACTGAGGTATTCGTCTATATTGATGTCCTCTGCATCAATATGTTCATTGCCTTCATCAAACTCTTCATTGCTAAAGTTTTCTTCAAAATCGTCTGTATTTTCTTTACCACTTTCTAAAGCGGGGTTTTCTTCCATTTCTTGCGATAAGCGTTGCTCAAATTCTTGTGTAGGCAATTGTATCAACTTCATCAACTGGATTTGTTGTGGAGATAGTTTTTGCGATAATTTGAAATTTAGCTGTTGTTTGAGCATGGTTTATGCTTTTGTATAAAGTTAAAAAAACAATCTGCATAAATTTACTATGACGATTGTTTTTGTGAAAATTTTACTAGTATTTCTTCCTGAAATTAAAATTCAGCATTTAATGGTGTTCTAGGATACGGAATTACATCGCGTATGTTCGTCATTCCCGTTACAAAAAGCACCAAACGTTCAAATCCTAATCCAAAACCACTGTGCACTGCTGTTCCAAATTTTCTAGTTTCTAAATACCACCATAATTCTTTTTCGTCAATGCCCATTTCGGTAATCTTTCGTTTTAAAACATCATAACGTTCTTCCCGTTGTGAGCCGCCCACTATTTCGCCTATCCCCGGGAATAAAATATCCATGGCTCTAACTGTTTTTTTGTCATCGTTTAGGCGCATATAGAACGCTTTTATTTTAGCAGGATAATCAAATAAGATAACGGGGCATTTAAAATGTTTTTCCACCAAGAATCGTTCGTGTTCACTTTGTAAATCTGTTCCCCATGCTTCAATAGGATATTTAAATTGTTTTTTCTTATTGGGTTTGCATTCTTTAAGAATATCTATAGCTTCCGTATAACTAACTCGTTTAAAGTTGTTATCTAAAACAAAATTTAATTTTTCCAGTAGAGGCATATCACTTCGCTCGGCTTCTGGTTTTGTTTTGTCTTCTTGTGCTAAACGTTCCTGCAAAAATTCTAGATCGTCTTTGCAATGTTCTAAGGCGTATTGAATGACATATTTAATAAAATCCTCGGCTAAATCCATATTTGCTGCTAGGTCATTAAAAGCAACCTCAGGCTCAATCATCCAAAATTCGGCAAGATGTCTTGATGTATTTGAGTTTTCAGCCCTAAAGGTTGGTCCAAAAGTATAGACTTGACCAAGTGCCATCGCAAAGGTTTCTGCTTCCAGTTGCCCACTTACCGTTAGATTAGTTTCTTTTCCAAAAAAGTCTTCTTTATAATGGATGTTTCCATCTTTATTTTTCGGTACATTATTTAAATCTAACACAGTTACTTTAAACATTTCACCGGCGCCTTCAGCATCGCTTCCAGTAATAATGGGAGTATTTACATAGAAAAAACCATTTTTTTGAAAGTATTTATGAATAGCAAAAGAAAGTTTTGAACGAACGCGCATTATAGCACTAAAGGTATTGGTTCGTACTCTTAAATGTGCTTGTTCTCTTAATGTTTCTAAGGTATGTCTTTTTGGGGAAAGAATAGTAAGTTTTACTTCTTCGGTATCGGCATCGCCAAGTATTTCCATAGTGCTTACTTGTATTTCAACTGCTTGCCCTTGCCCTAGGCTTTCTGTTAAAATACCGGTAACAGAAATAGCAGCGCCTATGGTAATTCTTTTTAATAGGGATTCCTCAAATTTTTCAAAATCAACAACACACTGAATGTTTTTTATAGTGGAACCATCGTTAAGCGCGATAAAGCGATTGCTTCTAAAAGAGCGCACCCATCCTTTTACATTTATTTCATATAAGGTGGGTTCAGATTGTAATAATTCAATAACTTTTTTGTGTTGCATGGTTGCTTAATTTTAACAAGCAAATATAAATTTTAGTTGTTTAGTGCACAAGTGTAAACCGGACTTATATGATTTGGTTTATTATATTTTTTTGGTTTCTTTTTCTTCACCTTCACTTTTAACTTCGGGTATAATATCTAATGCAGGCTCTCGCAGGGTTTCTTTATTTGCAATGCTTTTTTCCAAAGAAAGCAATAGGGAAGGAAGTAATAACAAGTTAGACAACATGGCAAATAGCAAAGTAGCAGAAACTAATCCACCTAATGCAACGGTGCCGCCAAAACTTGAAATCATAAATACTGAAAATCCAAAAAAGAGTACAATGGATGTATAGAACATACTTACACCCATTTCTTTGAGTGATTTATACACAGAAGCTTTTATTTTCCAATTGGAAGTGATAAGTTCTTGCCTGTATTTTGCTAAAAAATGGATAGTATCATCCACCGAAATACCAAAAGCAATACTAAAAACTAAGATGGTGGAAGGTTTTATAGGCACTCCAAGAAAACCCATAAGGCCTGCTGTAAAAATAAGTGGAAGCAAATTAGGAATTAAAGAAATAAGAATCATTTTAAAACTTCGAAACATCCAGGCCATAAAGATTGCAATCAGTAAAATGGCAAGTGAAAGGGAAATAATAAGGTTTTTCACCAGATAATTTGTTCCCTTTTGAAATAAAATGGCTTTTCCGGTTACGGATACTTCATATCGATCTTCCGGGAAAATTTTAGCTATTTCTGCTCTCAAATCCTCTTCCATACGCTCCATTCTATCCGTATCGGTATCTTTCATAAACGTAGTAATGCGTGCATATTGGCCGGTAGAATCGACATAGCTTTTTAATAAATTAGTTTCTGAAATACTGTTTTTGGCATAGGGTAAAATAAAGTTACGTTCTTGTGAAGTGGGCAATTGGTAGTATTCCGGATTGCCATTGTAAAAGGCTTGCTTAGCATATTTCACAATTTCTACAACCGAAATTGGCTTGGAGTATTCCGGTATTTCTTTGATAAATTCCTGTAATTCATCCATTCTACGAAGATTTGCTGCTGCCATTACCCCTTCTTTTCGCTTTGTGTCTATCAATATTTCCAGGGGCATGATACCATTATATTCTTTTTCAAAAAACCGTATATCTTTAAAAAAATCAGCGCTTTTTGGCATATCTTCAATCAAACTACCTGAAATCTTGATAGAATACATGCCAATAATACTCAAACACAACAAGCAAATGGTGGTTATATAAATTGCAATACGTCTTTGTTTCACCATGCGCTCTAACCAATTTATTAGTTTGCTAATCCAATTTTTATTTAAATGTTTTAAATGCTTGTATTTTGGTATAGGCAAGTAGCTGTAGATAATAGGAATGGTTAATAACGACAACACAAAAACCGATAAAATACTGATGGATGCCACGGTGCCAAACTCGCTTAAAAGCTTACTTTGGGTTAAAATAAATGTTCCAAAACCAGATGCGGTGGTTACATTTGTTAGCAATGTGGCATTACCTGTTTTGGTAATAACCCGTTGTAAGGATTTTGCTTGGTTGCCGTGAAGTTTTATTTCCTGTTGGTATTTATTAATTAGAAAAATACAATTGGCAACGCCAATAATAATGATAAGAGGAGGAATTAAAGCAGTAAGTACGGTAATTTCATAGCCCAACAAACCTAAAAATCCGAAACACCACATTACTCCCACGATAACGGTAGCTATAGTAATTAATGTAGCTCGAAAGGATCGGAAAAAGAAGAAAAACAGTAGCGAGGTAAGCAATAGTGCTGCTGCAATAAACATGCCTATTTCATCGATAATGTTTTGTGAATTTAAAGTACGGATATAGGGCATACCTGAGGTATGAACTTTCATATTGTAAGTACTTTCAAAATTTTCAATTAACGGGATGAGATCATTTACTATAAAATCTCTTCTAGCAGCCGTATTGATGATATCTTCTTTTAAATAGATAGCTGTGCGAACTCCTTCTTTATTGGGGCTATACACTAAGCCTTCATAAAAAGGAAGTTTATAAAACAGATCATATTTGTGTTGGTCCAGAATTTTTTTTGTGTATATTGTATCAGAAAAGAAAGGAGACATCTTAAATTTTTCTTCCTCTTCAACTTTCACCAGTTGTTTTAGGTCTGCTAAAGAAATGGTGGTTTCTACTTCATCAAAGGTTTTCAATTTTCTAGACAAAGCATTCCAGGCATTAAACTTTTCAGGAGTAAATAGAGTAGAATCTTTAACCCCTAAAACAATAAGGGTTCCTTCTTCGCCAAAAATTTCTAAAAAAGCATTGTATTCTAAATTAATAGGATGGTCATCAGGCAGTAAATTTGCTTCAGTGTAGGTAAATCGCATGTGCTGCCATTGCATTGCTAAAAAAATAGTAATGGCGACAATTGCAACTAATAATATAGTTCGGTTTCTTAAAATTAACCGAGCAACCGTGCTCCAAAATACGGTAGAATTGTTAGTAGTGAAACGTTTATTCATAGTAACTTGAAAATAGCTCCAAAGTTAGGGAAATAGAAGCATTGATTAGTGATGGAAGTTGATTGATTTTTTAGTTTTTTTCTATGTAAAGCAACGTCCTCTTTGTTTTAATAATCAATTATATACAGAAAATTTAATCCGGAAACAATAAGGTTTTTTGATTAAACTTAAAAATTTAAGTATGGTTTGCTAATATTTTACAATTTAAAATTAAAAGTAAATTTAGCCGAAATATTATCTTCAAAGTTTGGTAAATGGTAGGCACCATAACGATAAGCAAAACTAAAACCGAAACCAAAAATTACTTTATTAATTTCAAATCCAGATTCTGAATACCCTTTTTCTAAGGTGTTGAAAGCTATTTTTTGATGGTTTTCTTCGTGTGTAAAATCGCCAATGGCATGTCTAGTTATAAGCACAAATTCTGGTTTTAATCTAGAAAAAATAACAAGAGGTTTAAACCGGTGTTTTATGTGCAAACTTGCCAATTTAGTGGAAAAAAACTCGCCAAAATACATCGTTTCAAAGCTGCGAATTCCTGCTACAGAAAATCGATCTAAAATGGTTTCTTTGTTTGGACTGTTTGGGTAGGCGTGGTATGCGTGTGTGAGAGGGATATCGCCCAACCCTAAATTTCCTTCTAAAATAATTTCTGTAATCTGCTCATTCAAATGTTTTATAACATGGTCAATTTTCACATCTATTTTTGTAAAACTAAAATCACTTTCTAAAACATTTTTAAAACTTTGTGTGATTTGCGTAGAAATTCTGGGGTAACCAATTTCATATTCATTAATTTCTTCGGGTGTTTCCATATATTTTCCAAAGGGGGTCCATAGAATACCTAGTTTTGCTTCACTTAAAGCATATTTTGAAAAAGAGGTGCCGTCGTTAAAAAAGGTATAAGGTCTGGTTTGTAATATGGTACTTCTTGAAAGTTGAAGGAGGCCATTTATATTTGGTCTTATATTATGTTGTACTGTAGTTTGCCAGGTTTTGTGTTTGTAAAATTGTGTAATGTTTAGTAAACGAGGTTCAAATAAAGTGAAGGATCTGCCTTCTAATAAAGGGGTATTGCTTCCAATTTCTTCCACATCTTTGGTGTAAGCAACACCAATAATTGTGTTTGAGTCTTTTCGAACTAAAAAATTAGCGGCTATTTGGTATTTGTAATCTTCATCTTTAAAACCCCTAACAAGGTATCCACCTACACTAAAATTTTTAGATAGCTTTTCATTGGTTATTCCTCCCAAACCTGAGCGTAACCCTTCATAATTGTTATACTTCACTAAAAATTTTAAATCTAAATCAAAAAATCCGATGGGGTAATACCCCTTGTTAAAATCAGAAATCTTTTTAATTTTATTTTCTATATTTTTATATTTAATAAAACTATTTGCATCTATTGAGATGGCTAATTCTTCTTCTGTAAGTGTTGTTTCACGATAGGAATTCCAAAAAGTGGAGGAGGTTTCCACATTTTTATCTTCTAATGCCAAGATGTCTATTTGTTTTTTATTAATAGAGTCCATTTTAGAAAACTGCACATCAAAACGAGAGGAAATTAGTGAAAAAGTAACTTCAGAATTTTCATCTTCTTTATACCACATATTTCCGGCAGCAATATTTTTTCCAAATAAGGAATAGGAACCTGAAGCATTCAAAGGTTTGAGCTGTGAAGTTGTTTTTACGGGAAACCAAAGACCTTCTTTTTCAAAATAGGTGAATTCGTGAATTGTTGTAGATTCTATATTTTCAACGTGCTTTATCGTTGCTTGTTGAACCGCAAAACTTGTGACATCTATATATAATTCTCCTTCTAATTGCGCCGCTGCCTGTTTACTTTTTGGTAAAAAAGTAATGATGTGATAGGGGTTTTGCACGTTAGAAACCGTTTTGCTTAATTGAAATGCATATTCTTTAAGGCCTTTTTTTGAAAGTGGACTATAAAACCGCTTGTTTAAAATTTTATATTCTTTTTCATAAATGGAAGTTGTATGTAATGTTTTTCCAAAAAGAGGGTAGTATGGTTCTTCAAAACCGGGAAAATTTGACGCTAAAACGGTTTCTTGTGTTATCTTTTTCTGTTGGAATTGGTGCAAAGAAAAGTTCTCAAAAAGGTAGTTGTTTTCAGAAGGTATAAGAGTTTTTGAGGCTTTGTCTTGCCATTGAATGACCCCTTTGGAATATTCTTTAAATTGAAAAGCCGGTAAAACTTTTTCAGAAGAATTTTTGGAAATGTTTTCAATTGCTTTTGCAATAATGCCTTCAGCAATTGTATACACTGTATTATCTGCCTGCTTGTTTTGACCGAAACCTAAAATTGAAATAAGGAGAATACAAAAAAGTGTTTTTATTTGCATAGTGGTCAAAACGATAGTTGAGTGGCAAAAGTAGAAAAAGAGCAACCTGTGTATTGCTCTTTTATTGAAAGTTTAACTAAACTGTCATGATTTCTTTTTCCTTAATTGCCAAAATCTCCTCAATTTTAAGGATGTATTTGTCGGTAAGTTTTTGGATATCAGTTTCTACAATTTTTAATAAATCTTCTGATATTTCAAGGTCTTTGGCTTCGCTATTGGCATTTTTTCGGTCGTTTCTAACGCCAATTTTAGCTTCTTCTGCTTCTGCTTTTGCCACTTTTGCAAGTTCTTTTCTTCGTTCTTCAGTTAGAGGTGGAATGCTAATGATAATATTTTCGCCGTTATTCATAGGGTTTAAGCCAAGATTGGCTTTTTGAATGCCTTTTTCAATTTCCTGAATCATTTTCTTTTCCCAAGGTTGTACTAAAAGCGTTCTCCCATCGGGTGTATTAATGTTTGCTACTTGCGTTAATGGCGTTTGTGCACCATAATAATCCACCATGACACTTCCCAACATTGCCGGGCTTGCTTTTCCAGCACGGATGTTTAAAAATTGCTTTTCCAAATGCTTTATGGATTTAAGCATGGCCTCATCGGTACTGTCTAACAAAAAATTTATTTCTTCGGTCATGATAGGTCTTTTTTAATATAAAAATAAAAAATTATAAATTTACTTTTGTTCCAATGTTTTCGCCGTTTACAATGCGTAACAAATTACCTTTAGTATTCATATCAAAAACAATGATGGGCAATTCATTTTCTTGGCTTAGGGTGAAAGCGGTGGTGTCCATAACTTTTAATCCTTTGCTTAGTACTTCCTCAAACGTAATAAAATCAAATTTAGTGGCTTTTGAATCTTTTTCAGGGTCAGAGGTATAGATGCCATCCACTCTAGTGCCTTTTAAAATAACATCGGCGTGTATTTCAATAGCTCGTAATACTGCGGCAGAATCTGTAGTAAAATAAGGGTTTCCAGTACCTCCTCCAAAAATGACTACGCGACCTTTTTCTAAATGACGAAGGGCTCTTCTTCTAATAAAAGGCTCAGCCACTTCATTAATTTGAATAGCAGATTGTAATCTTGTTTGTAAACCGACATCTTCACAAGCGCCTTGTAGAGCAAGACCATTAATTACGGTGGCTAGCATTCCCATGTGGTCTCCTTGTACACGATCCATACCTTTGCTGGCTCCGGCTACACCTCTAAAAATGTTTCCACCGCCAATGACTATGGCAACTTCTACGCCTCTATCCACAACTTGTTTTATTTCGTGTGCATATTCGGCAAGGCGTTCGGGGTCGATACCATATTGGCGATCACCCATAAGTGCTTCACCGGAAAGTTTTAATAAAATTCGTTTGTATTGCATAGTGGTAGATGAAGTTGTCAAAGTTAGTTACTGTTTATTTGGTGCAAAAATAGGAAAAAATATTTTTGGGATACGATATTCTTTAAAACAAAAGAAACCGCTTCAATATCTTGAAACGGTTTTAAAATAGAATTTATTTTTTCAGAAATTACCCTAAAGCAACTCTTTCAAAGGAAACAACTTCTGCACCGGATTCGGCTTTTGCATAAGCGGCAACACTTAATTTGTTGTCTTTAATAAAATCTTGGTTAACCAAAGTGTTGTCTTTAAAGAAACGAGCAAGTTTTCCTTTAGCGATATTGTCTAACATGGCTTCCGGTTTTCCTTCTTGACGTAAAATATCTTTTGCAATTTCAATTTCTTTATCGATGATTTCTTGATTTACTCCTGCTTCATTTAAAGCAACAGGATTCATTGCAGCAGCTTGCATAGAAACATTTTTTGCTACTTCAGCAGCATTAGCACCATCTTTAGAAAGACCTGCTAAAACAGCTATTTTATTTCCTGCGTGGATATAAAAACCAACAAATGGAGCTTCTAAGGTTCTATAGTCACCTATTTCGATTTTTTCACCGATAACTCCGGTTTGCTCGATAAGTTTTTCTGCTACAGAAATTCCTTTATAGTCTTTTGCAAGTAATTCTTCTTTAGTAGATGTGTTTAATGCAAGTTCTGCAAGGTCATTTGCTAAAGCTATAAAAGTGTCATTTTTAGCAACAAAATCGGTTTCACAATTTAAAGAAACAATAACCCCTCTAGTGTTGTTTCCATTTACTTTTGCTATAACAGCACCTTCACTTGAATCTCTATCGGCACGGTTTGCGGCCACTTTTTGTCCTTTTTTACGAAGGATTTCAATAGCTTTTTCAAAATCACCTTCTGCTTCTACAAGGGCTTTTTTACAATCCATCATTCCGGCACCGGTGGTTTGTCTTAGTTTGTTTACTTCTGCGGCTGTAATGTTTGCCATAGTTTTATGTTTTTAAACCTCGCTTCGATTTTTGTCGGGAGGAAATTTGTTATTCAATTTGTTATTCTTCTTCGCCGGTTGTATCTTTTGCTACAGGGGCTTTTGCTTCTTTTTCAACTGCAACATCCGCAGAAGGAGCTTCTACTTCTTCTTTAGTTGCTTTAGTTGCTTTAGTAGCTCTTTTTGTTCTTTTTGCAGGTTTTTCTTCGTTTCCTTCTCCTTTTTCTTGATCATCCTTCTCCGATTTTCTTTCTGATAAACCTTGAATAATTGCATCACTTATATAGGATAAAATTTTATCGATAGATTTTGAAGCATCATCATTAGATGGAATTACATAGTCAACATCTCTAGGATCAGAGTTTGTGTCAACCATTGCAAAAATAGGAATGTTTAATTTTTGTGCTTCTTTTACTGCGATGTGTTCGCAGGTAGTATCTACGATAAAAAGTGCTGCCGGTAGTCTACTCATTTCTGAAATAGAGCCTAAGTTTTTTTCTAATTTTTCACGAAGACGTGAAACTTGTAAACGTTCTTTTTTTGAAAGAGTTTCAAAAGTACCATCTTGTTTCATTTTGTCGATAGATGCCATTTTTTTAACGGCTTTTCTAATCGTTACAAAATTGGTTAGCATACCACCGGGCCATCTTTCTGTGATGTAGGGTTGGTTTGCATTTTTTGCTTTTTCAGCTACGATGTCTTTTGCTTGTTTTTTAGTGGCAACAAAAAGAATTTTTCTGCCACTTCCTGCAATTTTTTTGAGAGCTTCACTAGCTTCCTCTAATTTTGCAGCGGTTTTGTAAAGGTTGATGATATGAATACCATTACGTTCCATATAAATATATGGTGCCATATTTGGGTTCCATTTTCTGGTAAGGTGGCCAAAGTGCACACCTGCGTCTAATAAGTCTTTGACTTCAATTTTATTTGCCATTTTTTTTGTAATAGTTTACGTTCTGTCGAGATAGCAATGTATAAAGTAGCCCTATTGAAGGTGGTCTTTATCATTTAGATGCTAAACTAGTTTCCGCCTGGGGCGGACAACAACAACTTTGTTAATTGGTATGAATTTCTTTCATACGATGTTAATGAACTTTTAATAAGAATATAAAAATATCCTTGATTCGTTTTCGAAACAAGTTCGAATTCGATATTAACGTTTTGAGAATTGGAATTTTTTACGCGCTTTTTTCTGTCCGAATTTTTTGCGTTCTACCATTCTCGGGTCTCTTGTTAGTAAACCTTCCGGTTTAAGAGTTGCGCGGTTTTCAGCATCCACTTCGCACATTGCTCTGGAAAGTGCTAGGCGAATTGCTTCTGCTTGACCAGTAATACCACCGCCAAACACATTAACTTTTACATCATAATTTGCTTCATTATTTGTCAAAGCCAAAGGTTGCATTACTTTGTAGCGTAAAGTGTCTGTGGTAAAGTAATTACCAAGTTCCTTTTTGTTAACTGTAATTGCTCCTGTGCCTGTAGACAGATATACCCGAGCAACAGCAGTTTTTCTTCTGCCAATTTTGTGAATAACTTCCATTATTTACTTTCGTTAAAGTTAATAGTTCTAGGTTTTTGTGCTTCTTGATCGTGAGATGCTCCGGCATATACCTTTAAATTTCTAAAAAGTTCAGCCCCTAATTTATTTTTGGGAAGCATTCCTTTTACCGATTTTTCAATCAATCGCTCCGGGTTTTTCCCGAATAATTCTCTTGCGGTAAGACTTCTTTGTCCACCCGGATACCCTGTGTGACGAATATATTCTTTCGCCTCCCATTTTTTTCCTGTCAAGTTGATTTTTTCTGCGTTTGTAACAACTACATTGTCACCACAGTCAACATGTGGGGTGAAGTTTGGCTTGTGTTTTCCTCTAAGAAGCTTTGCAACTTCTGAAGAAAGACGCCCTAAAGTCTGACCGTCAGCATCTACATGCAACCATTCTTTTGTAACGGTAGCCTTGTTTGCAGATACGGTTTTGTAACTTAATGTGTTCACACTAATTTGTTTTATCTATTAAACATTCCTCTATTTTTCCTCTATCTCTGCTGAGATTTGGGGTGCAAATGTACAATTATATATTTGATTTGCAAATGCTAATAATTGAAATATTTATAGAAAGTAAAACTTCTTATCCTGAAAAAGAAATGCACTCTAAATAAACGTTAAAAATATCTTAAAACAATTTATTATTGTCACAAAAGGCACTAAAAGTAGTCTATTAGGTACTAACCTATATTTCATGAACCATTTTTTATTGCTTTTACTTAGTATTTTCTTTTCAATAACTGTATTTTCACAAACCGAAACTAGTACTGTAAAAAGAAGTTACACCACAAAATCTATAGGCAATCTCCTACCACCAAAAATAGATGGGACACTAGATGATGCTGTATGGGAAAGCGTAGAATGGTCTTCAGATTATGTGCAAAATGAACCAAATAATGGCGCGACTCCTACCTCGCAAACCAAGTTGAAAATTCTGTATGATGATAAAAATCTTTATGTTGCTTTCCGATGCTATGATGCAGAGCCCTCAAAAATTGTAAAACGCTTATCGCGCAGAGATGGTTTTGAAGGTGATTGGGTGGAAATAAACTTAGACAGTTACTACGACAAACGAAGTAGTTTTTCCTTCACCATTACTGCAGCAGGTGTAAAAGGTGATGAATTTATTTCCAATAATGGCAATAATTTTGATTCTAGCTGGAACCCAATTTGGGAAGCAAAGACGCATATAGATGGCGAAGGTTGGGTAGCAGAAATGCGCATTCCTTTAAGTCAGTTGCGCTTTGGTAATCTAGAAAATCAGGTTTGGGGATTGCAATCTACTAGAAGAGATTTTAGACACGCTGAACGATCTTTATGGCAGCCCGTTTTACCAAATGCTCCGGGATGGGTGAGCGAGTATGGAGAATTAAATGGACTCATAGGATTAAAACCTCAAAAACAACTCGAAATACAACCATATTTTTTAACCCAACTAAATACCTACCCGGAAGAAGTAGGAAATCCTTTTAGAGATGGTAGTGATGCAACATTTACCGGAGGCGTGGATGCCAAAATTGGAATTACAAATGATCTTACTTTGGATGTAACTATTAATCCGGATTTTGGACAGGTAGATGCTGACCCAGGAGCTATTGCTCTGGATGGTTTTGAAATATTTTTTGATGAAAGACGCCCATTTTTTGTAGAAAACAAAAATATCTTTGATTATAATCTTGGCGGTAATGCAGATAACTTATTTTTCTCAAGGCGTATCGGTAGAAGTCCACAGGCTTCTGCATTTGGTGAAGCAGTAGCCTATGTAGATCAACCCAATAGTACTTCTATTATAGGTGCTGCAAAATTTAGTGGAAAAACAAAAGATGGTTGGTCATTAGGTGTTCTAGAAACGGTTACTGCGAATGAGTTTGCGAGAGTCGTAAATGAAGATGGAACTAAAAGTAAAACGCTGGTGGAGCCGGTGACAAATTATTTTGTGGGAAGGGTACAAAAAGATTTTAACGAGAACAACAGCTATATAGGAGGAATTTTTACAACAACTCATAGAAAATTAGAAGACCACCTTTCTTTTTTGCACACCAGTGCCTATTCAGGAGGATTCGATTTTAAACACAACTGGAACGACAGAAAATTTTATGTGGACGGTAATATGGTTTTAAGCAATGTGCAAGGAAGTGAAGAAGCAATTACCCAAACCCAAACCTCTATAGTACATTTATTTCAGCGAGTAGATGCAACGCATATTAAAGTAGATAGTTCCAAAACATCTTTAACAGGCACCGGCGGACAGTTGCGATTTGGAAAATCAGGAGGTGGAGATTGGAGATACAATACCGGCGGTTATTGGCGCTCCCCGGAATTAGAAATTAACGACATCGGTTTTTTACGGCAAGCAGATGACATCCGCCAATTTGCAAATATTACCAGGTTATTTAACATACCCACAAGTTGGTATCGAAGAGCTACTATTTCTTTTAATCAATTTTCAACCTATGATTTTGAGGGGAATCATAACCGAACACAATATGAAATTAAGGGGTTTGTAAACTATTCAAACAACTGGTGGTCCGAAATTGGAGCTGCGCATAAACCCCTAATCATCGGCAATTCCTTTTTAAGAGGCGGTCCCAGATGGCGATTTTCTGAAGAAAACTATGTTTTTTTATATACAGGAACTGATAGTCGAAAAAAATTTAATATGACCTTGGGTCATGTCTATTCGCAAGCGCAACAAAACAATTTTTCTATGAAGCGGTATGAAATTCGATTAAATTACCAGCCATTAAACGTACTCGGTATTTCCTTAGTTTCAGAATATGAGGAAAGTCCAAACAGAACACAATATGTATCGCAACAAGATTATAATGGAACACCAAGATATATTACTGGTGAAATTGATCAAAAAACCTGGAGTGCTACCTTGCGAATCAATTATACGATAAATCCTGATTTGACCATTCAATATTATGGACAACCTTTTATATCCAGAGGCAGGTATTCTACTTTTAATTTTGTGACAAATAGCACTGCAAAAGATTTAAATGAAAGAATTTCACTTTATAATGACAATCAAATAACTTTGGATAATCAAACCTATAGCGTGGATGAAAATTTAGACGGCAACACCGATTACACTTTTGGAAAACCTGATTTTGCTTTTGCACAGTTTCGCTCAAATATAGTAGTGCGCTGGGAGTATATGGCGGGATCTGAAATTTTCTTTGTTTGGTCGCAAGGAGTAACCGGACTTGGTGATGCAGACGATGGATTTAATACTATTATAAACACCCAATTCTTTGATCAAAAACCCGAAAATAATTTTTTGATAAAAGTTACCTATCGATTTTTAAAGTAAAAAAAATTTTCTTTAAGTAGTATAAAATTTTTATACTTTTTCCTCATAAGCAGGCATTACTTTTAAAAGTAAAGGATTATTTAATACGTTAAATGTTGTTGTGCTTCGGAATAAAAGCCCTTGTTTTGCACCCAAATTAAAAAATTAAATAAATAAATTATGAAAAAAGTATTTAGCCTATTGATGGTTGCAATGATTTTTGCAGCGTGTTCTTCTGACGATGATAATGCAAATGTTTCCTTAGAAGGAACTTGGAAAATGACAGCCTTTAAATCAGAAAACGCCTATGATGTGAATGGAAATGGAACTATTTCAAACGATATTATGCAACAAACTAACTGTTACCAAAATGAAACTGTGGTTTTTAATGCTAATAATACAGTTGCTTTTGTTTCAACATCTTATGCTGATATTGAATTAGTGCTTGTTGCCGGTTCAACAACCGATTATGAGTATAATATTACTTGTGTTAATGAAAATGACACTACTGCAGGTACCTGGTCACAAACTAATAACACGGTTATTATAACCGATGCCTTTGGGGTTTACACAGCAACACAAACAGGTTCAACATTAACTTTTGTAATCCCTAACGGGTTTCCTATTGAAGTTACCCAAGGAAGTGGTACTGCTACAATAACAGAAGATCTTACTATTACTTACGAAAAACAATAAAAGGTACTAAGTGTCTTTTTTTAATAGCTCTTTGGAAGAAATTTCAAAGAGCTATTTTAATGTAAAAACAGCCATGTATAATTAATTTCTAATTACAAAAACTTAAGATACCTCTAAGCGAAATGCATTTTATTTTACCAATTAGAATCCTTATTGTCTGGTTATATTTTTAAAAATAAACAGGTGGCCTCGCTGGAGCTTTAAAGTTAAATTTTTATAATATTCTACAAACATTTCGCACCTATGGAGCTATTTTTAGACCCTTGGAACACCCTGTTTGTAAAACATATATATATGATAAAAACAAGCCCCATCGGGGCAAACTGCTTGTCAAGTCCCATTTAGGTTTATATGGATTAGTTTTCCTGAATTTTTATCGAAAAACATTGAATTAGTATATATAGTTGCAAAAATCTTTTTGTTGAAAAATCTAATTTTGTAAAATGCCCATCAATATTCATAGAAGCTTAAAAAGCATAATTTAAAAAAAGTCTAACCCCAACAATTACTATTAATACATAAGTTATTAATTTTATTTTTTCAGGACTCAATTTGTAAAATGTTACCCAACTTACTTTACGAAATTACAAAGGCTAGCTATAAACTTGTTTGAAAGAGTGGAGCCTGAAATGTTTTATTAATTATTAGGACATTTTTTTGGAAATGGAATTAGCTATAATAAAAAAGAGGATTAAAGGAGTAGAGAAAATAGGTTTATTCCACCGCAAAAAAAGTAAAATTGGCATCAAAAATATGCCGCAACCAATCTTAACCCTAAAAGATAAAAATTTAATTCGCCCCATGTAAGCAAACTGTATTTGTGATATACCTTTACGACAAATAAAAAGGTAACCATTTTTGATTGGTAAAAAAATTAATAATAGAGAAGTATTAAATAAATGGAAAACGTGCCTTTGGCAGCATTAGTTATGGAGGTTTACTTCTTTTTTTTATTTTGAACAAGTTATTTTTATCACTTTTTCTTTTTATGTTTTAAAATTTCCGCATCAATAAAATAGATAATACTTTCAGAAATATTTTTAAGTAAGTCGCCAATTTTTTCAAATTTTTTCATCACCACTAACGCCATTAGGTATTGACGAATTAATTCCGGGTTTTTAAAGGCATCTTCGGCAACAATATCAAAAGCTTTTGCGTTTATATCATTGATAATTTTATCTTTTTTAAATACTTTTCGGGCTACTTTTAAATTTTCATTTGTAAATGCATTTGCTACATCTGTAAACATGCTTTCTAAGGTTTCAAACATCAAGTTAAATTGCATTCTTTCAACAAGTTCCGACACTAGTTTTTGGTTTAAATATATTGTATGGTTAGCAATGTCAAATGCTTGATCGCCAATGCGCTCTAAATTATAATTTATTTTAAGTAGAGCCAGTGCAAATCTTAAATCAGTTGCCACAGGGCTATATAATGCAATAAAATGATCGGTATCCTTTTCAATTCTTACATCGAGTGCATTGACCCTTTTTTCCTTTAAAATAATTTCTTCTGCCAAATCTGTGTCAAAAGATGTAAATGCTTCATAAGCAAGCTGCACTTGTTTATGAACCAAGTTTAACATTTCTTCGCCGGTCTTATTTAATGCAACTCTTTGCTCTTCAATATTTATCATAAATTTATTTTTTAACCAAACCTGCCTGTGATATAATTTTCCGTTCTCTTTTTGTCTGGATTTGTAAATATTTTTTTTGTTTTATCAAACTCAATCAATTCTCCCATATAAAAAAATGCGGTATAATCACTAATTCTTGCGGCCTGTTGCATATTATGGGTAACAATAATAATGGTATACTCTTTTTTTAATTGATGGATTAATTCTTCAATTTTTGCTGTGGAAATAGGGTCGAGTGCTGAAGTTGGCTCATCCATTAAAAGAATGGAAGGTTCAACAGCCAAAGTTCTTGCAATGCACAAACGCTGTTGTTGACCGCCTGATAAAGTTAGGGCCGATTTGTTTAAATTATCTTTAACTTCATTCCATAAATCGGCTTGCACCAATGCTTTTTCTACGCGGGCGGCTATCAATTTTTTGTCTTTGATGCCTTGTATTTTTAGTCCGTAGGCCACGTTTTCAAAAATAGATTTTGGAAACGGATTTGGTTTTTGAAATACCATACCAACTTGTTTACGCAACTGCTCCAACTGAATTTTATTTTTATAAATATTGGTGTCATCAATTTTAATTTTGCCTTCCATTTTAAAATCTTCGATATAATCGTTCATCCTGTTGAACAAACGCAAAAAAGTAGATTTTCCACAGCCTGAAGGTCCAATAAAAGCAGTGATACTGTTTGGCTTGATATTCATGGAAACTTCTTTTATAGCCTGAAAATCGCCATAAAAAACATTGACATCTTTGGTTTGCAATTTGTATTTTTCAGCAATTTTATCTTCTGTATTCAGGTTTTCCGTATTTTCTGTCATAATAACATTCATAAGATTACTGTAATTTTTTTTGCCATTTATTTCTAAAATAAACCGCGATACCATTCATGACAAAGGTAATCAATAATAAAATAATAATGGCTGCCGCCGCATTGTCAATAAATCCCTGTTGCGGTCTGGAAATCCAGTTAAAAATTTGAATTGGCAACACAGAAAATTGATCAAGAGGACCTGAGGGGGCAAAAGGAACATAAGCCAAAGCACCAACAACTATTAACGGAGCGGTTTCACCAACAGCTCTGGAAAGTGCTAAAATAACGCCTGTTAAAATACCCCCACTTGATGCAGGCAGTACTTGGTTCCATATGGTTTGCCATTTTGAGGCACCCAACGCATAGGACGCATCTCTGATAGAGCTTGGTACTGCTTTAATGGCTTCTCTTGTTGCCACGATTATAATAGGTAAAATTAAAAGGGATAAGGTTAGGGCACCCGCCAAAACACTGGCACCTAAACTCATAATTCTTACAAAAACTTCCAGACCCAACAATCCATAAATAATGGACGGAACGCCAGCCAAATTAGAAATGTTAATTTCTAGCAATGCGGATAGTCTGTTCTTTTTGGCATATTCTTCCAAATAAACACCGGCTGCGACACTTATTGGAAAAGAAATAATGGCTGTTAAAACCAGAATCCAAACACTTCCCATTAGTGGTGTCCAAATTCCAGATTTTTCCGCTTTTCGCGACGGCAAATCGGTAATAAAAGCCCAATCTATCCTGCTTAAGCCGTCAATTAAAATTCCTCCTATAAAAATAATAAGCAATACCAAACCGATGAGCGTGCAGCCTATTCCCCAAAATTTAAAGAGCTGATCCTTTAGCCTATTTTTTTGAACGTTAGTCATATTTCTCTCTGAATTTTTTTCTGATTCGGAAACTCAAAGTGTTTAATAAAAATGTAAATGCAAATAAGGTAATACCGGCAGCAAAAATAGTTTTGTATTCCAAGGATCCATGTGGTACATCACCCAAACTTACCTGAACGATATATGCTGTAATGGTTTCCACAGGAACGGTTGGATCTAAAGTTAGCCTTGGTTGTTGGCCTGCTGCAATGGCTACAATCATCGTTTCTCCAATAGCCCTTGAAATAGCTAATATAATAGACACAATAATACCTGATGAAGCCGCCGGGACAACCACCTTAAAAGCTGTTTGTAACCGTGTTGCACCCATACCATAAGAGGCTTCCCTCAATGCTTTTGGCACTGCAAATAAAGCGTCTTCACTTAAAGAAGAAACAAAAGGAATAATCATAATTCCCATAACAATACCTGCTGAAAGCGAGTTAAAACCAGATAAACCTGGGATGAATTGCTGTAAAAAAGGAGTGACCACCACCAAAGCAAAAAAACCGTAAACAACCGTTGGCACTGCAGCTAAAAGTTCTAATAATGGTTTTATTGTTTTTCTAAAACTTTTTGGAGCATATTCGCTTAAATAAATGCTTATAGACAAGCCAATGGGCAATGCCACAGAAATTGCTATGAATGTGGTGAGCAATGTACCTGTAAGCAAGGGAAGAATCCCGTAATGTTTTTTGGTAAATAAAGGCGTCCATTGGGTATCCGTAAAAAAATCTACGATGGAAACCTCTTGAAAAAAACTAAAAGCTTCAAAAGCCAACACCGAAATAATACCAACGGTAACGGCTATAGTGACCAATGCACTTGATAAAAGAGATTTTTCTATGACAAATTCCTTGATTTTACGCATCAAATTTTGTTACGTTGTGCTTTTATCTATTTGTTGTTTTCAACAAAAGCTTTAAAGTTTTCTTTTTGTTTGGCGTAAATCTCTGCAGGTAATGCAATATAACCTACATCTTCTGATAATTCAGCGGCATTGTCAAGATAAAAATTAACAAATTCAACTACTTCAGGATGTTTTATGGAGGTGCTGTTTACATAAATAAACATAGGTCTTGCCAAAGGATGGTAGCTGCCGTTGCTTACTGTTTCAATCGTTGGCAATACAACTTCTGTGCCGTTGTTCACGCCAATCAAAGTTAATTTATCTTTGCTTTCTTCATAGTAAGCCAATCCAAAGTATCCTAAAGCATATTTATCACCAGAAATACCTTGAACCAAAACGTGGTCATCTTCACTGGCAGTATAATCCCCTCTGCTTGAACCGCTTTTTCCATTAATTGCTTCGGTAAAATAATCGAAAGTTCCTGAGGCAGTTCCTGCACCAAATAAATGCAATTCTTCATTTGGCCATTCCGGACGAATTTGATTCCATCGCATTATTTTTCCTTGGGCTGCAGGCTCCCAAATTTTCTTTAATTCTTCCACAGTAAAACTGTCCACCCAAGTATTTTCTGGATTAACTACTATGGCCATTCCGTCATAGGCAATTTCTAATCCTAGATAAGTGATGTTGTTTTCTGCACAAGCCGCTATTTCCGTGTCTTTTATTAAACGAGAAGCGTTTGAAATGTTTGTTTCTCCTCTTGAAAATTTTTGAAAACCGCCGCCTGTTCCCGAAACGCCAATGGTTACTTTTACATCTGGCTGAATTGCTCTAAATTCTTCTGCCACGGCTTCGGTTATGGGGAAAACAGTGCTTGAACCATCAATGCTGATGTTTCCTGATAATTTCTCGATATCAGTACCAGCTTCTTTTTGTTCTTTTTTGTTTCCACAGGCTCCCATTACAAAAGCAAGGAACATAACAATAGCTAAATTTTTCATTTAAATAGGTTTATATTTTACTGTGCAAAGGACTGACTTGATTATTAAGTTAATGTTAATTAAAAATTATTTAATTAACATTATTTCATTGTTGATTTCACTTTTTTAATACAACCCAAAATATCATAAAATATTCATATATATAGGGTAAGGTTTTTCAAGATTTTTACAGATGATTTCCGTTATAAGCTTCTCTTTTGTTGTAGGGTTCATATTAAAATTTGTTGTAAAAAAAATAGGATTCTAGTATATCATTACTTACAAAGCAATTAAAATGTTCTATATAAACGATTTTTTTTCTAGTACATCTAATAGGATAAGAATAATAATAAATAACATGTTTTTTTTATTATTTAACGATTTAATAAAATGGATTAAAGGCATCTATAATTTTGATAGCATCAAATAATTTTCATTTTAAATAGAAAGATATTTATTTCTAATGTAAATTTAACATTAAATTTGTGAGCTTTTTATTTAATAATAAAACATTAAAAAAATAATAGTCAATAATTCACTATAAAAATCATTCATGTTTCAATTAAAAACATTAAAAATTATTATACTTATTTCCTTTTTCAGTTCGATGGCAGCTATTGCACAAACAAAAGGGAATGTTACCGGAAAAATATTTTTTAATTATCACTATAACATGACTGAGGATGCAGAGCAAGAGGGTGCTTTTGAAATACAAAGGGCCTATTTTGGATACAATTACACATTTAATGACACGTTTTCTGCTAAGCTTCTCTTTGATGTGGGAAAAGATGACGGAAGTGCTTACACCGCATTTTTAAAAGCGGCTCAACTGGATTATAAAGCGACAGATTGGTTGAAATTTTCAGTAGGGATGATTGGTTTAAACCAGTTTAGCGATCAAGAAAATTTCTGGGGATACCGATATATTTTTAAATCATTTCAGGATGAATATGGTTTTGGAACCAGTGCAGATTTAGGATTGAATGTAGAGATTAAACTTCATAAAACATTAAAAATGAATTTATTTGTGTTGAATGGCGAAGGATTTAAAAAAGTACAAGACTTTTATGGCAAATACAAAGTGGGTGGGAATTTAGTGTACAATCCTAATGAAGCTTTTACTTTTAAAGTGTATTATTCTGGGCAAGACAGTAAAAAAGTGATTGGGGAGGAGCCAGATGTAATACTAGTGGAAAATCCTACCGTTACCAATTTGGCACTATTCGCAGGGTATGATTTTAAAAATAAATTCAGGGTTGGAGCTGAATATAATGCAATGTATGATGGGAAAAAATTTTCAGATGCTGCCTTAGATCATGATTTGGACGGATTTTCAATATATTCTACCTATGTTATCAACGATAAAGTTGAGGTCTTTGGAAGGTATGATACATTAGAATCTAACAAAGTGGGAACAGAAACCACAAATTGGAATTCCTCTAAAGATGGAAGTACTTTCCTTGCCGGCGTTCAATACATTCCCGTAAAAGGAATAGCCTCTTCTTTAAATTTTAGAACCCGAGACTATGATTTGGCTTCTGTAAAAAATGATTATTTTATTTATATAAATCTGGAATATAAGTTCTGATAAATACAAAATTTACAATTGCTAGGAAAGATTTTAACCTCTATAGAAACCTGATTCGGTGGAATGTTTAAGAAATTTATAGAATAAATTTAATCTTATTAAATAATCGATTCCATGAAATTAAAAAGCATCCCTAATTGCATTTTCGTTCGAGAAAAATAAAACGTTTTATGATATTTAGCGCCTTATATTTTTTAAAAGGGATTAAATAGTATGTTTTGTTGTGTGTTAAAATGCGCAAGTCAGAAAAAAAAGCATAGTTAATAGGAATAACATTTTAAACTTAATGCGCCTCCAACCAGTTATTGCCTTCTCCCAAATCAACATCCAATGGCACTTCCAGTATGAAAGCGTTTTCCATTTCGGTTTTGATTAGGGTTTTCATGGTTTTTAGTTCGGGTTTGTACACATCAAAAACCAGTTCATCATGAACTTGTAAAAGCATTTTGGTTTTGAAATTGCCTTCCACTAGTTTGTTATAAATATTAATCATAGCTATTTTGATGATATCTGCAGCACTTCCTTGAATGGGAGCGTTTACGGCATTGCGTTCTGCAGCACTTCGCACCACTTGGTTTTGCGAATTAATATCTCTTAAATAACGTCTTCTTCCCAAAACCGTTTGCACATAGCCGTGGTCCTGCGCAAAATGAATCTGTTCAGACATATACTTTTTTAATTTGGGGTAAGTTTCATAATAGGTATCTATCAATTCTTTGGCTTCGTTTCGGCTTAGGTCGGTTTGGTTGCTTAATCCAAATGCCGAAACACCATAGATAATACCGAAGTTCACTGTTTTTGCATTGCTTCGTTGCTCGCGGGTCACTTCTTGCAGTGGCACTTTAAATACTTTAGAAGCTGTTGAGGCGTGAATGTCTTCACCGTTTTTAAAGGCGTTTATCATATTTGGTTCTTTGCTTAAAGCTGCAATAATGCGCAATTCTATTTGAGAATAATCGGCTGAAAGTAAAGTATAATCCTCATTTCTGGGAATGAAAGCTTTTCGTACCTCACGACCGCGTTCTGTCCTTATAGGTATATTTTGCAAATTGGGGTTGTTACTACTCAATCGTCCTGTGGCGGCAACCGTTTGCATATAGTCTGTATGTACTCTTCCTGTGGTTGGTTCTACCTGAAGCGGAAGCGCTTCAATATAGGTGCTTTTTAGTTTTGCTAAACCACGATATTCTAGAACGTCTCTGATGATTTTGTGGTCTTTAGCGAGATAGGACAGAACATCTTCTGCTGTGGAATATTGACCTGTTTTCGTTTTTTTAGGTTTTTCAATCAGTTTTAATTTGTCAAATAGAATTTCACCCAATTGTTTTGGTGAAGCAATATTGAAGGTTACACCGGCTTCTTCATATATGGTTTTTTCTAATCGTAAGATGTCTTCATCTAATTGTTTGGAAAGCGATTTCAAGAAATCCACATCCAGATTTATACCTTCCAGTTCCATATGCGCCAGGACAGAAACTAAGGGTATTTCAATTTCATCAAAGAGTTTTTGGGTATTGGCCTCACCGAGTTCTTTTTCAAAATAGTGTTTTAATTGTAAAGTGATATCGGCATCTTCCACGGCATATTCGGTTAGTTTATCTAAAGGCACATCGCGCATAGAGGATTGGTTTTTTCCTTTTTTGCCAATTAATTCTGTTATAGAAACAGGTGTGTAATTTAAATAGGTTTCTGCCAAAACATCCATATTGTGGCGCATATCTGGATTAATGAGGTAATGCGCCAGCATCGTGTCAAAAAGTTTTCCTTGTATTGTTATGCCATATTTTGCTAAAACCTTGATGTCATATTTTAGATTTTGCCCTACTTTTTCGATAGTATTTGCTTCAAAAAAGGCACGTAGTTGCTCGATAATTTCTTGAGCTTGGTGTTTGTTTTCTGGAAAAGGAAGATAAAATCCTTTCCCTGCTTCCCAAGAAAAAGAAATACCCACAAGTTCCGCTACCAAGGGATTCAAACTGGTAGTTTCGGTATCAAAACACACGGAGGATTGCTTCATTATATTTTTCAGAAATAGCTGCATTGCCATACCGGGTTGCACCGTTTGGTAAAAATGATCCGTATCTGCAATGGTTTTTCTGCTGGAGGATGTTTGTATGGTTTGTTGGGAGTTGTTGTTGTCGCCAAATAAGGAAAATTGGCCGGAGCCTGCTGTCCTCCCCCCCGCCCTCCCGATTTCTCGGGACAAGCTCTCCAAAGGAGGGGGAGTTTCTCCATCAATGTCTGTTCCTCCTTCTTGGGAGGGGGTTAGGGGGAGGAACAATTGCAAAAACTGATCTTTCAATCGTCTAAATTCTAAAATTTCAAAAAGCTCCTGTACTTTTTCGCCATCGGGCATAGAGAGTTCATAATCTTTGGCGTCAAATTTTACATTACAATCGGTTAAAATGGTGGCTAGTTTTTTTGAGAGCAATCCTAATTCTGCATTTTCTTCTACTTTCTCGCGCATTTTTCCTTTTAAAAGGTGGGTATTTGCAAGCAAGTTTTCCATAGTTTCAAATTCTTCAATGAACTTCATAGCCGTTTTTTCACCCACACCCGGAAGTCCGGGTATATTATCTGCGGCGTCACCCATCATTCCTAAAAAGTCAATCACTTGTTCTGGACGTTTTACGCCAAATTTTTTCTGTACCTCAGGAATACCTAAAATTTCGATACCATTACCCATTCTTGCCGGGCGATACATAAATATATTTTCGGAAACTAGTTGGGCAAAATCTTTATCGGGAGTTACCATAAATACTTTAAAGTTTTCTTTTTCTGCTTGTTTTGCAAGGGTTCCTATCACATCATCAGCTTCGCAACCGGGAAGGACAACCACGGGAATATGCATGGCTTTTAAAATATCTTGAATATAGGGAATGGCAATCATAATTGGTTCTGGTGTAGCATCTCTGTTTGCTTTATACTCTTTGTATAATTCGTTACGCAAATCACTTCCACCTTTATCAAAACATACCGCCAAATGGTCTGGTTTTTCCCGACGAATGACGTCAAAAAGCGAGTTAGTAAACCCCAAGATTGCTGAGGTGTTTAAACCTTTGGAGTTAATTCGCGGATTTTTTATAAAGGCATAATACCCTCTGAATATGAGAGCATAAGCATCTAGCAGGAAAAGTCGTTTTTGTTCGGACATTATTTTTTTTCTTATAGCCTATAAAACTACAAAACTTATGCGGGCAATTAAAACGGAAATTGTATTTTTCGGGTATAATTTGATGACGAAAGGTAATAGGTTATTTTAACTTTGCGTCTTCGCGTATTTGCGAGAAATACTTTAACTATTTTAGAAAATTAATAACAATAAATAATGAGATTCCTCAACTTGGGGACGGGAATAGATGATATGAAAAGATATTCGATGGTAATACACGGTGGCGCGGGTACATTAGTTAAAGGATTAATGACTGCCGAGCTGGAGTTAAAATACAAAACAGCACTCCATAGTGCATTAGAGGTGGGATATACTTTGCTTGCTAATGGAGGAACCGCTTTAGATGCTGTTGCGCTATCGGTTAATTTATTAGAAAATTCTCCACTTTTTAATGCGGGAAAGGGTAGTGTTTTTACAAATGACGGCACGCATGAGATGGACGCAGCTATTATGGATGGAAAAGAGTTGCAGGCGGGAGCTGTTTCCTTAATTACAGGAATAAAAAATCCAATTTCATTAGCTCGTGATGTTATGGAAAAAAGTGACCATGTTTTTCTAGCCGGAGAAGGTGCTATGCGTTTTGCGAAGCAACAAAATTATGTATTGGAAAACCCGAACTATTTTTATGATGAAGTACGTTACCGGCAGTGGCAAGGCATAAAAGATAGTGATACTTTTCAACTGGATCACAGTGTAAAACAAGAAGGAAAATTCGGAACAGTAGGCGCAGTAGCCTGCGACCAAAACGGCAACCTTGCTGCTGCAACCTCCACAGGAGGTATGACCAATAAAAAATGGGGAAGGGTAGGTGACAGTCCCATGATAGGCGCAGGGACTTATGCGAATAACAAAACCTGTGCGGTGAGTTGCACCGGTAGTGGTGAGTTTTTTATAAGAGGTGTTGTAGCGTATGATGTTTCCTGCTTGATGGAATACAAAGGACTTTCACTAAAACAAGCAGCCGATGAGGTTATCATGAATCGAGTTTTAAAAATAGGGGGTGACGGCGGCTTAATAGCAGTAGATGCACAAGGCAATATTGCCTTGCCCTTTAATACGGAAGGGATGTATAGAGCATATAAAACTTCAGTAGGAATGGAAGAGGTTGCTATTTATAAATTGATTTAAAATACCGAAATGCTTGGAGAAAAGGATTTTTAAATATATTGAAAAGACTATTGCTAATAGAATGGATTCTTTTTATTTACAATCCAACCTGATTTTGATAATTCATTAAAAGGTTGTTGCTATATCTCACCATGTTTTTTTTGTACTCTCTAAAATGTCAAATTACATGCCTGCATGTAATTTTTTTAACTGTGGGGCTGTAAGTTCCGATTAAAAGAAATAAATAATTAGAATAATTTCAAAAACAAGGGGTGACTTTCCTCAAGGGGGAAGAGGACATTTATAAATATTTATCTATTATTTGATACGCTATATATACGCTATAAATACGTTATAAATACGTTATAAATATGCTATAACTATTTGATATATTGATTTTTTTGAATAACTTTAGCATCTATTTTAAAACAGATACTTATGGCAAGAGTTGTAGGACCTTTTAAAATTACGGGTACCATTAGTGGTATGAACTTTTATCAAGATGGTGGTGAAAATTACGTCAGGAATGCCGGTGGCGGGTTTGACGGTAATGCGATCAAGACTAAGGATAGTATGGTTCGGGTGCGTGAAAATGCTTCTGAGTTTGGGCATTGTGCTTCGGTAAAGAGTACGTTTATGCATGCATTGCATCCTTATCTTTCAAAATTAAAAGGGCGGAAGTTGCATAGTGAGATGACCAGTTTATTTGTACAGATCAAGAACTTTGACCCTGTTTCCAAACGGGGCAAGCGACGGGTTTCTCAAGCGCTTACTACTACAGAGGGGCACAATTTATTACTGACATATTCCTATCCTGAGCATTTTACCGTGGATCGGGTTTTGGGAAACCGTTTTATTGTTGACCCAATAAACCATAGTTGGAGTTGTACTGATTTTAATGTGAGCGGGATTGACTTCCCGGAATTTTCTACGCATGTGGGCTTGTTGTATGGTATTGTGGTCATGGATTTTGAAGCTATACAAGCAAAAGTTTTTTTAGCAGAGGACTATTATATAGCTAAAAAGGACGTGAATCACTACATTACCTTAAAACCCTTGACCGTTCCTAGTGGAACTGGTGTGCGCATTGCCGTGATGGGTGTGCGGTTTTATCAGGAAGTGAATGGGGTTATGACAAAGTTGGAAGCCAAGCGTGGTTTTGCGGTTGTTGGGGTTGATTGAGACCTCGCTCCCAGCCCCACTCCCAAGGAAAGAGGGGAGTTTTTTTAAGTTGCTATCTAATGCTGTCTTGGCGATATCAATCCTCTTTTTAAGATAATCAATCTGAATCTGCTTTATTCTAACTGTTTGTTCCAACTTTTTAAGCAGTTGCTCATGAACTTATAACTTTTGTGTGCTGCAGTCTTTTATCACTGCTATACGCAGACCTTGTTTGTTATGGTTTGAATATTTATACAATCCACCTACCTATCAATTTACTTGTAACTTTGTGCTATGTTTCTACTTGTGGAACATTAAATTTTCCACTTTTAATGTCCTTGACAATAGACATTTTTAAATCATTAAAAAACCTTATATATTTTCTAATTAATATTACACATGCTTTCCTATAAATTGACATTAAGAGGCCAACCTATATCAGGGACATACAGTTTTAGGAATTCTTTTTATAAGTACTTTGGGCTACTTAATCGTTTCAAACGGATAAAAACGAGTAGTGCAATAAAAAAATTAACCTATATAATCACCAATAGATGTTGTTAAAAAAAGATTATATTTGAAATGAATAGGCGTGGAGTTTTTTTGTAAAAACAAACTTTATACTACTATCTTTTACCATATCATGTCGTATATATGCCATATAAGGCATATATACGACATGATATTAAAAAATGGGCATGTTGTGGATAAGCGATATATACGACATGTCTGATATAAACATGTTGTGGGTAATGCTAAACAGTGATTTGTGACATTAAAATAAGAATAAACTAAATTGAAAATTATGAAAGTTATCCCTTTTATCCTTGGAATAAGCCTTCTCACATTGAACGCTTGTGTTTCAAAATCTGATTATGAAAAATTGGAAAAGGAAAAATCTGAATTAGAAAATCAGTTAGAAGAAACTAAGCAAGAGTTGACAGATATAAGCGATAAATACAACCTGCTTTACGAAGAAAAAAGACAAGCAGAGATTCAAAGAAACAAAACACCATACATTTCCGAAGACCAAGCACTTCAATATATAAAGGATAACTATGCCTTCTACGAGAAAGATATGAAGTATCGAAATGTTCAATTAAGAAGGACTGCTGATAATAGTTTCAGAGTATCATTAGAAGAATGCACAAAAAAAGGGGATTTTAGTAATGATGATTTCTTTTGGCATTCACGTGTAAGAACATTGACAGTTCATAAAAGCGGAAAATATGATTTTTAATTAATTCGTTACATACCATCAATTTTTGAAACGATTTAGCTAATGAAACTACTAATACCCAAAGAAAAAGCAATACAAATTCTTCAAGACAGAATATCTGGACTTAATGCTTATGACTTTAATGCTGAAGCTTGGAAGGAAAGAACAGTTCTTGACCTAAAAGAAATTTTTCCTCTCGGGTCAACACAGTATTTGAAAATTCAGTTTTTACGTTTTGACACTTATGTTGTTGCTGACAAACAAAGAGTTTTTTTGGAAGCTCAAAAGACAGCCGAACAAGTTCTAAAATCATACATAGAATTTATTAATGAATATTCAAAGGTTGCGGAAGAGAGAAAAGTTATAAAAGAAAAAGACTTTGAAACTAAATACTATGACTTGTTAAAGGAAAGAAATGAAATCGTTACTGATTATAATGGATTAATAAAAAACTATGAAGAGCAACTTGACACAAATTCAGAGTTACTTGACCAGACAGAAAATCTAAATAATCAAATCGAAATAATTAGGAGAGATACAATCCAAATTGACAATGTTTCATTTAGTAAACTATCTAATGCCTTTTTAAATTTACCTGTCTGGCAAATAGTGACAACATTCTCGGTAATAATTGCAATCATTATTGGGGTATTTGGACTTGGCAGTATTTTTCAAAAAAATGAAGCCAATACCCAAATATTTGACTTCAAAACAGAGATTAAAACTTTAAAAGACGAAAAGGAAATAAACAATAAAACTCTATACGACAAAGACAAAGAATTAAAAGAAATGAAATCACTTGTTGACAGCTTGACGACTAAACCAAAAAAATGAGAAGCACTACCCATAACAGCACCTACAAGAAATTGGCGGTTCAGTGGTTAAATGAAGCTTTGTGCTTCGTATCAAGTTCATTGGTGGCAGACAGTTTTGTGCTTCGAAATCGCCAACTTCTTGTAGCTGCAAACCGTTATTTGGGAATCTAAAAAAGGACTTGGACAATCTTCTCCGATTTGGGTAATTTTCTTTTTTTATTGTTTGGAGGCTTTAAAGAATCAGCAAAGGCAATAAAAGATTGCCGGTTCAAAGTCTTAGC
>Ga0210015_1000032_pt1 | contig 144331 bp, 135 predicted proteins | sample CryGeymeta201522_FD_185471 | JGI IMG/M metagenome (GOLD analysis project Ga0210015, IMG submission 185471) | Groundwater microbial communities from Crystal Geyser aquifers in Utah, USA - Crystal Geyser metaG 2015-22 (SPAdes) (version 2) | ecosystem: Environmental > Aquatic > Deep subsurface >...
GGATCGGCGGTGGCGGATCGCCGGTGGCAAAGGGATCTGCCTCGATCAGCGCCAGCGTCGTCTCGCCAGTGATATCGAGCGCATAGGCATAAGGCGTCGCACGCACCTGCCAGGTCCGAAAGCCCGCCAGCATGGTCTCGGGGTCCACCGGCTCGGGGGGCTCGGTCAACAGCCGCTCGGCATGGGCGCGTAACACCTCATCACTCACCTCGCCGGTGGTCAGCAACCGCAGACTGGCCCCAAGACCGGCATCGGCCAGAAGCCAGTCCAGCGGGTCGCGCGCTTCGGCGCGCAGATGGGCGGCAATCACATGACCCGCCACCACATCCGGCTCCTCGTGATCTTCCATCAGATCGGCACTGACAAGCATCACCTCGCCCGGCAGAGCCAGCGCGCCGGTCACACCATCGCGCACCACCACAAGCCGCAGCGCCCCCTGCCGTGGCGGGAGCCGTCGTGCCAGAGCACCAAGCGCCGCCCCCCCCCCCGGTCCACGGCAGGCCGGTCCGGTGGTCCGTTGCAGTTGGGCCAGCAAGCCTTGCCCGATCTCCAGACGCTTGACTCCGGGCACGACCAACAGCGCGTGCTTGCGCGCCGCGCCGGGCAACCAGAAAACCACCAGGGCAAGCACGGCCGAGAGGCTGACCAGCACGCCGAACAGGCGCAGCCGTCCGGGCCGCGGACGTTGCCGTGCAATCGCACTGCGCAGCTTTTCAATGGCCGCGATCATCTCAACCTCGTCCGTGGTCAGTTCCAGCGTCTCGCCCGGATCACCATCCGGGTGATAGACCGCTGGGCGTTGCCCCGGATTGGCCCGGGCGATCGCCGCCAGCGACCAATGCGTCAGCACCCGTTCCCGCAGGTCCGTGATCGTCAGCGTCGCCTCGCCTACGGACACGATCACATCGATGCGCTGCGCCTCGGGATCGGCCCTCCACAGGCCCGACGCCTCGAGCCGCTGATACTTGCTGAGTGCCGTCTGTTTCATCTGCGATGGGCTGCCCTGCCTCTTTGGGTCAAACTAGCACGGCTGGCCGGTTACAGGCAATCGGCCTCGCCAGCCAAGACCAGCGCCGCAAAGAGCCTGCTCCCGCCGATTCCGCCCCGGTCTGGACGCCCGGATTGACTCAGGCGTTCTGGCTCTATACGCTTGGATGATTGCTACCTGTCGCTCACATCTCAAGGAAGAGATCATGAATTTCCTCAAATCCACGGCGCTCATCGCGTGTTTGCTAGCCGGTGGCGCGCAAGCCGCAACCATAACAGAGAACAGCGATTTCGGTGATTTTGGATCGCCGACGCCGCTCGGCGTGCTGGAGATTGGCAGCAATTCGATTTCTGGATCGCTCGCGACAACCTGCACGCCCACTATCGAAACATTAGCCGATTGCTCGTCCGGTGACGAGATCGACTCGCTCAGCTTTTCGCTGCCCTCGGGCTTTGAAATCACCAATCTCGTGCTGACGATCACCAATTTCGTGACGACGGACACGAACCTGTCCGAACAGCTTGGCTTTGGCAACCTCGGGTTCATCGGCTTTGACGCGAATGGAATCTTTCCGATTTCGGACATCGCCAATGCGCTGCTCTCTTCACGCTTCACCTTCGAGGCCGCCAGCGGATCCGTTCTGACCAATGATCCGAATGCACCGCTTCTGCAAGGGGTCGGGGATATCTCCTTTGACTACTCGGCCAGCTTCGACGTGACCGAGGTGAGCCTTGCCGCCGTGCCGCTGCCTGCGGGCCTGCCGCTTCTGCTGTCGGGCCTCATCGGTCTCGCGGTGCTGGCGCGGCGCCGCAAATCATCCTGAGAGCCACGCAGAATTCCGTCCGGGGCGCAGGGTGGTCTGCGCCCCTTTCTCGTGCCCTGGCAGGACATCGCGCGCCGCTGACAGGCAGCGTCACCCCCGGTCCGCACCTCTGCCTCAAAGCCCCCGCGCGATCTGGCGTAGCTCGAATTTCTGGATCTTGCCGGTCGATGTCTTGGGAAGCTCTTGAAAGACCACCGCTTTTGGTGTCTTGAAGCCCGCAAGCCGTTCGCGGACAAAGGCGATGAGATCAGCCTCGCTCACCTCCGCCCCATCCTTGAGCTCGACAAAGGCACAGGGCACCTCGCCCCATTTTTCGTCCGGCTTGGCCACGACCGCACATAACAGCACCGCCGGATGGCGCATGAGCACCCCCTCCACCTCGACCGAAGAGATGTTCTCGCCCCCCGAGATGATGATGTCCTTGGCCCGGTCGGCGATCTTGAGATAACCGTCGGGATGCTGAAACGCGATGTCACCCGAATGGAAATAGCCCCCCCGAAAGGCCTCGGCTGTCGCCTCGGAGTTTTTCAGATAGCCCTTCATCACTGAATTGCCGCGAATCATGATCTCGCCAAGAGAGGAACCGTCCATCGGGATCTGCACCATGCAATCAGGGTCCATAGCGGTGATGTCCTCCATCATCGGCATCAGAACTCCGGTGCGCGCCTTGATCGTATAGCGCTCGTCGTCGGGCAGCTCATCCCAGCCGTCCTGCCACAGACACTCGGTGACATGGCCATAGGTCTCGGTCAGGCCATAAACCTGCGTGACACTGAATCCCAACGGCTCGATCGCCGCCAGGGTCGCCGCGGGTGGCGGCGCTCCGGCGGTAAAGACATCGACGACATGATCGAACCTGCGCCGCTCGCCCTCCTTGGCGTTGACGATCATGTTGAGCACGATGGGCGCGCCACCGAAATGCGTGACCCCCTCATCGGCGATCGCGTCATAAATCGCCTTGGCCGTGATATCGCGGCAGCAGACCACCCTCGCCCCCAGCATCGGCATCAGCCAGACATGGTTCCAGTTGTTGCAATGAAAGAGCGGCACAATCGTGAGATAGGTCGGATAACGCGGCAGATCCCAACTCACCACCGTGCCCATGGTCATCAGATAGGCGCCGCGATGATGGTAAACCACCCCCTTGGGCCGCCCGGTGGTGCCGGAGGTGTAGTTGAGCGCCAGACTCTCCCATTCATCCTCTGGCATGATCCACTCAAAATCGGGATCGCCGGTGGCAAGCAACGCCTCGTATTCCATGTAATCACTGTGGGCATGGACCCCCGCCTGATCATCGGCCACCTCGATCACCCCCGGCGCGGGGCCCTCCATCACCTCGATCGCCTGCGCCAGCGTGGGCAGGAATTGAGGATCACAGAGCACGACCCGCGCCTGCCCGTGATCGAGGATATAGGCGATGGTGTCGGCCTCCAGCCGCGTGTTGATGGCATTGAGCACGGCACCACAGGCCGGCACCCCGAAATGTGCCTCGCAATGGGCGGGAATGTTGGGCAGCAGCGTGGCCACCACATCGCCCGGTTCGATCCCCAGCTTGACCAGCGCCGAGGCCAGCCGCGTGCAGCGCTCGAAGTATTGCGCATAAGTCTTGCGGAACCCGCGATAGACCACCGCATCGCGCTCTGGAAAGAGATGCGCCGCGCGTCGGAGATGCGACAACGGTGTCAGCGCCACGAAATTCGCGGCACATTTGCCAAGCCCGGTCTCATCCTGCATCCAGCCCATCGCACAGCTCCTCTACTTCTGCCATCTCTCCCAAAGGAATAGTCAAATGCCCGAATGATGCAATTGAGATAGTACCAGTCGCGTCGGCAAAGGTGTGCCCCAAAGGAGAAAAAGGAACTTTACCACGTCAGACCGTATGACTAAGAGGATTTCTTGACGCTGGCTCCGACCGCGCCCAAGGCATTGGTCCACGTCCGAAAGGTATCGCAATGATCGTCTCCGGCACGCATCCGCCAAGTTTCCTCGTTAGTCGCCTCTACCGTTTGCGTTTTGCGCTTGCGCAGATGCTCGGGATGCGGATCGAGGTGCGCAACGGCGCCGCCGCCCCCTATCGGTTCGACTGCCGCAGCTACACGGAGTTCAAGCGCGCGGTGACGCTCTTCCAGAAAGAGGAAGGCACGATCAAGTGGCTCCGGGACGAACTGCGACCCGGTGACACGTTCTGCGATATCGGCGCGAATGTCGGGCTTTACTCGGTTGTCGCGGGCGGGCTTGTCGGAGAGGCCGGACAGATCCTGTCGTTCGAACCGCATCCGGCGAACGCCCTCAGCCTCATGCAGAACATCCAGATCAACGGGCTGACCGAGCGCTCCAAGGTGATTTCGGCGGCACTCGGCGACAGCAACGGGTTTTTCGATTTCAACATCCGCGAGGCAGTCTCCGGCTCCTCGATGAGCCAGCTGGGCCGCACCGTCGACGGCAACGACGAGGCCTTCGTGCCGGTATTGCGCGAATGCAAGGCCGCCTTTACCCTCGATCACCTCGTGGCCGAAGGGATCGTACGATCCCCCGACGTGGTCAAGATCGATGTTGACGGCAACGAGCTTCTGATCCTGGCGGGCATGGCGCAGGTGCTAGGCTCTGATACCCCGCCGCGCTCGGTGCAGGTCGAGGTCAATCACCACTACGAGGCCGAGCTTGACGCGATCATGCAGGGGCATGGCTACCGGCTCCGGGATCGCCACCACACCTTCATCGGCAAGCGCAAGATCGCCAAGGGTGCCGATCCTTTGTCCGTCGCCCACAATGCGGTCTATGGGCGCGCCGCCTGACCGACCAACGCCAGAGAAATCAAAGAATGATGTTCAACTTCGACACCGCAGAGTTCCGCTACGACCCATTCCCAATCGCCATTTCCCGGGGCGTGTTCGCGCCCGATCTCTACCAGGAGATGCTCGACAACTGGCCCGAGACCGACCGCTTTCTCTACATGCCAAAACTCGGGCACAAATATTCGCTCTCCGAGGTAAACAACGCCCGGCAATATCACGACTTCATCAAGTCCACGCCGGTCTGGTCCCGCTTTCACTCCGAGGTCAAGAGCAAGGCGTTCGTCCGAGGCGTGGTGGATTTCCTGGCAGATCGCCATATCGACCTTGATCTGCAACGCAAGATGGTCGTCACCAATGAGTTTGCCCCGCGCATCGGCCTGCGTCTTGGCGAGATGCTGCGCGGCGCGGCGCTTCTGGACCGGCGCAAGGTGCCGCTGCGCTCGCGCTTCGAGTTCTCGATGATGCCGGGCAATGGCGGCTCGATCCTGCCGCATACCGACGCGCCCGCCAAGCTCATCACCCTTGTTGTCGCGATGGTGGGGCCGGGAGAGTGGAAACCGGAATATGGCGGCGGGACCTCGGTGGTCTGGCCAAAAGACAAGACGCGCAGCTTCAATGCGCGCAATGCCTTCATGCAGTTCGATGAGGTGGAGAAACTCGACTGTTACGAGTTCGACAGCAATCAGTGCCTCATCTTCGTCAAGACCTTCAACTCCTGGCACGCGGTCGAGCCGATCACCGCGCCGCGCCCCGACATGTTCCGCCGGTCGCTGACGATCAACATCGAGATCCCGAAGATCTGAGGAGCGCGGGCGCCACGCCGGGGCGTCACAGCCCCAGCTTCGCCATCACGATGTCATTGACGGCCTTGGGATTGGCCTTGCCGCCGGTGGCCTTCATCACCTGCCCCACGAACCAGCCTGCAAGCTTCGGATTGGCCTGCGCCTTTTCCACCTGCGCGGGGTTGGCAGCGATGATCTCGGCCACCGCGGCCTCAATCGCGCCGGTATCCGTGACTTGGCGCAGGCCGCGCGCCTCGACGATGGCCTCGGGGTCGCCGCCTTCAGTATAGACGATCTCGAACAGGTCCTTGGCGATCTTGCCGGAAATCGCATCAGAGCGGATCAGGCGCACGATGCCCGCCAATTGCGCCGGGCTGACCGGGCTGTCCTCGATGGCATGATCCTCTTTCTTCAGCCGCCCAAAGAGTTCGTTGATCACCCAATTCGCCGCCAGCTTGCCGTCGCCGGCCTCCGCCGCCACCGCCTCGAAATAATCGGCATTGGCGAGGTCTGCGGTCAGCACGCTCGCGTCATAGTCGCTGAGGCCAAAATCCTGCACGAACCGCGCCTTCTTGGCGTCGGGCAGTTCCGGCAGGGTGGCCGCGATCTGATCTACCCAGGCCTCTTCAATCTCCAGTGGCAGGAGATCGGGGTCGGGGAAATAGCGATAGTCATGCGCCTCCTCCTTGGAGCGCATCGAGCGGGTCTCGTTCTTGTCGGCATCATAGAGCCGGGTTTCCTGCTCTACCGTGCCCCCCGCCTCGACAATCGCGATCTGGCGCCGCGCCTCATAATCGATCGCCATCTGGATGAAGCGCATCGAGTTCATGTTCTTGATCTCGCAGCGCGTGCCGAGATGCACGAAATCCTGGGTCTCCTGATAGCGTTCATAGGCGCCGGGGCGGCAGATCGAAACGTTGACATCGGCGCGCAGGTTGCCGTTCTGCATGTTGCCGTCGCAGGTGCCCAGATAGCGCAGGATCTGGCGCAGCTTGGCAACATAGGCCGCCGCTTCCTCCGGGCCGCGCAGATCCGGGCGGCTGACGATTTCCATCAGGCAGACGCCAGTGCGGTTGAGATCGACAAAGGACATGCCTGGATCCATGTCATGAATGGATTTGCCCGCGTCCTGCTCGATATGGATGCGCTCGATCCGCACAAGACGCGCCACGCCGGGAGCCATATCGACAAGGATTTCGCCCTCGCCCACCAGCGGGTGATAAAGCTGGCTGATCTGATAGCCCTGCGGCAGATCGGGGTAGAAATAATTCTTGCGATCAAAAGCCGACCAGAGGTTGATCTGCGCTTTCAACCCCAGCCCGGTGCGCACCGCCTGTTCGACGCAAAATTCGTTGATCACCGGCAACATGCCCGGCATCGCCGCATCGACAAAGGAGACGTTTGAATTGGGTTCCGCCCCGAATTGCGTCGAGGCCCCGGAAAAGAGCTTGGCTTTTGAGGCCACCTGCGCGTGGACCTCCATCCCGATCACCAGTTCCCAATCCTGCTTGGCCCCGGCGATCAGCTTGGGCTTCGGGGGGGTATAACTCAGGTCCAGCATCTTGCGGCTCCGGGGAAAACAATCCCCCGCGTTTTACGCGGCAGGTCCGGGCGGGGCAAGACCCTAAGGCGGACGACCTCAAGATCGGATATCGAAATGCGTGGCCCCCTTGGGCGGTGCAAGCGCGACCGTCACCTCGCGGACGACGGCCGCGGGCGGACCGCGATGGATCAGCGCAACCATCGCGTCCACCTCTGCGGCGGGCCCTTCCATATGCGCGCTCACGCTGCCATCGGCCTCATTCTGCACCCAGCCGACAAGACCCCTGCCCTGCGCCTCGACCTGCGTCCAGGCGCGAAACGAAACCCCCTGAACCCGGCCAGTGATCCGGGCATGAACGGCTTTGGTCTCGGACATCGGGCTTCCCTTCCAGCCTTGCATGGTCTGGTGTGAGCTTAGCACATGTCTTTGCACGAAACGCGGCAAAATTCCTGACGACTCCCGGTCGCAACCCGTGCCATCCCACCTTGACCAACCGCCCATTCCCAGACATATGCCAAGGCCATGACAGACCTCGCTCACATCCGCAATTTCTCGATCGTGGCCCATATCGACCACGGCAAATCGACGCTTGCCGACCGGCTGATCCAGTCAACCGGGACGGTCCAGACGCGCGACATGAAAGAGCAGATGCTCGACGCGATGGATATCGAACGCGAACGCGGCATCACCATCAAGGCCAATACCGTGCGCATCGACTATACCGCGCAGAACGGCGAGACCTACGTGCTCAACCTCATCGACACGCCCGGCCATGTCGATTTTGCCTATGAGGTCAGCCGCTCGATGCGCGCCGTCGAGGGCTCGCTTCTGGTCGTGGACAGCACCCAAGGGGTCGAGGCGCAGACGCTCGCCAATGTCTATCAGGCGATCGACGCGGGCCATGAAATCGTGCCGATCCTCAACAAGATAGACCTGCCCGCCTCTGAATGCGACCGGGTGGCCGAACAGATCGAGGATGTGATCGGGATTGACGCCTCCGGCGCGATCCGGGTCTCGGCCAAGACCGGCATCGGCATCCCCGAAACACTCGAGGCCATCGTCCATCTCCTGCCGCCGCCCACGGGCGACGCGACCGCGCCCCTCAAGGCGATGCTGGTTGATAGCTGGTATGACGCCTATCTCGGCGTGGTTGTCCTCGTGCGGATCATGGACGGCGTCCTGCGCAAGGGCGACCGGGTGCGCATGATCCAGACCGGCGCCACCTACAATGTCGAGCGGATCGGCGTTTTCCGGCCACAGATGGACCCGGTCGAGAGCCTCGGCCCCGGCGAGATCGGCTTCATCACCGCCTCGATCAAGCAGGTGCGCGATACCCGCGTCGGCGACACGATCACCCATGAAAAGCGCCCCTGCGCGCAGGCATTGCCCGGCTTCAAACCCTCGGTGCCGGTGGTGTTTTGCGGCCTCTTTCCGGTCGATGCCTCGGAATTCGAGGATCTGCGCGACGCCATCGAAAAACTCGCGCTGAATGACGCCTCCTTCAGTTATGAGATGGAAACCTCGGCCGCCCTCGGCTTCGGCTTTCGCTGCGGGTTCCTCGGCCTGCTGCATCTCGAGGTGATCCGCGACCGGATCGAGCGGGAATATGACATCGAACTGATCACCACGGCCCCCTCGGTCGTCTATCACCTCTTCATGAAGGACGGCACGATGCGGGAGTTGCACAACCCCGCCGACATGCCCGACCTGACCTTTGTCGATCATATCGAGGAACCGCGGATCAAGGCGACGATCCTTGTGCCCGACGACTATCTCGGCGACGTGCTCAAGCTCTGCCAGGACCGGCGCGGCATCCAGATGGACCTGACCTATGCCGGTGCCCGTGCGATGGTGGTCTATGACCTGCCCCTGAACGAGGTGGTTTTCGATTTCCACGACCGGCTGAAATCGGTGACCAAGGGCTATGCCTCCTTTGACTATCAGCTCGAAGGCTACCGCGAGGACAATCTCGTCAAGATGCAGGTGCTGGTCAACGACGAGCCCGTGGATGCGCTCTCGATGATGGTCCACCGTGACCGGGCCGAGGCGCGCGGTCGTGCCATGTGCGAGAAACTCAAGGATCTGATCCCGCGCCACATGTTCAAGATCCCGATCCAGGCGGCGATCGGCGGCAAGGTCATCGCGCGCGAGACCCTCTCGGCGCTGCGCAAGGACGTGACCGCGAAATGCTACGGCGGCGATGCCACGCGCAAGAAGAAGCTCTTGGAAAAGCAGAAGGCCGGCAAGAAGAAGATGCGCCAGTTCGGCAAGGTGGACATTCCGCAAGAGGCGTTCATTTCCGCGCTCAAGATGGACAGCTGAGGCGCGGCCTCCAGACTCGGGCGGCGGTCCCCACCGCCTCTGTTGGCGCGCAACGTTTCACACCTTGGTGGCAGACACCGTCGGCGTGATCGCGCGCCGCTTGAGCACCGCTTCGCGCCAGCTGATGAAACTGATGGCGGCAACGATCACCGTGCCGCCCAGCACCACGAAGATGTCCACGCCTTCGTCAAAGACCAGAGCCCCCAACAGCACCGCCCAGACCAGTTGCAGGAACGTGACCGGCTGCGTGACCACCAGAGGTGCCGCGCGAAACGCAAGGGTCATCGTAAAGTGCCCGATCGTCGCCAGACAGGCCAGCGCCAGGAGGATCGCCAACTCGTCCCATCTCGGCGTGACCCAGACGGCAACGGCCAGCGGCGCCAGCCCCAGCGACACCGTGATCGACAGCATCGCCACCACCACGCCCGCGCTGCATCGGCCAGAGACAACCTTGGCCATCAGATAGGAGCCGCCAAAGAACACCGCCGCGACCAGCATCGCCAGATGCCCCGGTCCGACCTCGCGAAAACCGGGGCGCAGGATGATCAGCGCCCCGATCAGCGCTACCCCCACCGCCATGATCCGCCGCAACGCCATGTGCTCGCCGAGAAACAGCGCCGCACCGATCGTGACATAGATCGGCGCAAGGTAGTTCATCGCCGTCACATCGGCGATCGGGATGCGCGCCATGGCAAAGAACCACAGCGCAACGCCCGCCGTATGCAGCACGCCCCGCGCACCAAAGAGCGCCCATGTCCTGCGATCCAGGCGCAAACGCCAGAGCGAGCCCAGCATGGGCAGGATAAAGACCAGCCCCATCGCATAGCGCAGAAACGCGGCTTGCGGCGCCGGCATCCGGGTGCCCAGAACCTTGACCAGCGCCGTCACCCCGACAAAGAAAATGCCCGTCACCACCATCCAGAAGATGCCCCAACCCGGTCGTGCGGAGGCCTCCGGTCTTGTGTCCTGCTCTGCGCTCATGGCGGCACTAAGACATGGCGGCGGCTGGTTGTCGAGTGGTGTGCCGCCCGGCCAATGCCCTGCGCGCAAAGGACTGTTCCGCCAGACGCATACCGCACCGCCGCAAACGGGCCGACCTGTTGCAGCGGCCCTCAGCCCAGCACCAGCCCTGCCGCGATCGACCACATCACGGCACCCACACCGACATCGAGCACCCGCCAACTGACCGGGCGCCGGAACAGCGGCGCCAGCACCCGCGCGCCATAGCCCAGGCTGAAGAAGAACACGAAACTCGCCGTCACCGCGCCAAGGGCGAACCCAAAGCGGTCCTCATACTGCGCACTGACCGATCCCAGCAGCACAACCGTATCGAGATAGACATGCGGATTGAGCCAGGTGAGAGCAAGACAGCTCAGCACGGCCCGGCGCAGACTGCCCGCGCCGATGCCGGCTTCAAGCACCGCCCCGCCCCGCCAGGCGGCCCGAAAACTGCGCCCGCCATAGATCAGCAAGAACGCTGCCCCGCCATAGCGCATTACCCGCTCCAGCCCCGGCAGGGCCTGCGTCAAGGCGCCAAAGCCCGCCACCCCTGCCGCCACCAGCACGCCATCCGAGAGCGCGCAGACCAGCACCACCGCCAGCACATGCTCGCGCCGGAGACCCTGCCGCAGGACAAAGGCATTCTGCGCCCCGATCGCCACAATGAGCGAGAGACCAAGCCCGAACCCCGCCACCATCGCCTGCATCGCGCCTGCCCTCCACCTCTCGCCCGGCCCGCCGCCCCCTGTCCGCAGGGCAGGGCCAGCGGCCACATGGTCTGGCGGGCCAGCCGATCCCCTTCGGGCTTCTTCTTGGTTCAAATACCCAAATCTGCCCTCGCCGCTCGCGCCGCGCGCCCCGACCGCGCGATCCCCGGATGCCTTCCGCATCCGGTACACAATCCGCGGACAGGATGTACAGCATGGACCTTGCGATGGCGCCCCCGAGTCGCGATGGGATGGGGCGCAAGGCTTACCGCTGCGCCCGCCGCGCCGTTAACCTTTCGAGCCCGGTTGCGGCGCCTCAGAGCTGGTCCATCACCGAATCAGGAGCCTCGAAATTCGCCGTCACGCGCTGCACGTCGTCGTCATCTTCCAGCGCGTCGATCAACTTCATCAGCTTCTGCATCCCCTCGAGATCAAGCTCTGTCGTGGTCACGGGTTTCCACACGAGCTTGGTCGACTCGGACTCTCCCAGCGCCGCCTCGAGCGCCGTGGCCACCTCGTTGAGGTCGGTGTCGCCGCACCAGATCACATGACCGTCCTCCGAGGAGTCAACATCTTCGGCCCCGGCCTCTATTGCCGCCATCATCACCGTGTCGGCATCCCCCGCCGAGGCAGGATAGGTGATCTCGCCCTTGCGCTCGAACATAAAGCCGACGCTGCCGGTCTCGCCCAGATTGCCGCCGTTCTTGGTAAAGGTCGAGCGCACATTCGACGCGGTGCGGTTGCGGTTGTCGGTCATCGCCTCGACGATCACCGCCACGCCGCCGGGCCCGTAGCCCTCATAGCGGATTTCCTCGTAATCCTCGGCATCGCCGCCAATCGCCTTCTTGATCGCGCGATCGATATTGTCTCTTGGCATCGATTGCGCCCGCGCTTCCTTGACCGCCAGCCGCAGACGCGGGTTTTTCTCCGGGTCGGGATCGCCCATCTTGGCAGCCACCGTGATCTCCTTGGAAAACTTGGAGAAAAGTTTTGCCCGAACGGCATCCTGCCGTCCTTTTCGGTGTTGAATATTCGCCCATTTGGAATGGCCGGCCATGGTGCCCTCTCCTGCATTTCCGGGAATCTGCCGCCTTTTATCCGCTCGCCACGGACAGGGCAACGCCCCTCTTGCCGCCGCGCCAGTTGATCTATGTCAACCAAACTTGACACATTCTGCGTTACGTTAAGTTGACAGGACAGGGAGAGATCTGATGCGCATCCTTCTAATTCACCCCAATTACCATTCCGGTGGGGCAGAGATTGCCGGCAGCTGGCCTCCCGCCTGGGTTGCCTATCTCGCGGGGCATCTGCGCGACGCGGGCTATCGGGATGTCAGCTTCATCGATGCGATGACCAACAATCTCGACGATGACGCGCTTGCCACCCGCCTGCGCGAATTGCAGCCCGATGTGGTCGGCGTCACCGCCATCACTCCGTCGATCTACGTCGCCGAGACCATTCTCAAACTCGCGCAAGAGGTCGTGCCGGGCGCGCTTCGGGTGCTGGGCGGCGTGCATGCCACCTTCATGTACAAGCAGGTGCTGTCCGAGGCGCCCTGGGTCGATGTCATCGTGCGTGGCGAGGGAGAGGAGATCTTTCTCAATCTCATCCGCGCGGCGGATGCGGGCGACTGGCAGGAAAAGCGAAAGTCCATCAAGGGCCTCGCCTTTCACGATGGCGAGACGATCATCGCCACGCCCGCCGCCGCCACGGTCAAGGATCTTGACGCCATCAACCCCGACTGGTCGCTGCTCGAATGGGAGAAATACATCTACGTCCCCTTGGGCAAGCGCGTCGCGATTCCTAACATGGCGCGCGGTTGTCCCTTTACCTGTTCCTTTTGCAGCCAATGGAAATTCTGGCGCGACTACCGCGTCCGCGACCCGAAAAAGGTCGTGGACGAAATCGAGAATCTTGTTGTAAATCATGGTGTTGGCTTCTTCATCCTCGCGGATGAGGAACCCACCATCAACAAGAGGAAATTCGTGCAATTCTGCGAGGAACTGATCGCCCGCGACCTGCCCGCCCGCGTGCAATGGGGCATCAATACGCGGGTGACGGACATCTACCGCGACCGCGATCTGCTGAAATTCTACCGCAAGGCGGGGCTCGTGCATGTCTCCTTGGGCACCGAGGCGGCGGCACAGCTCAAACTCGACCAGTTCAACAAGGAAACCACCGTCGCCGAGAACAAGGAAGCGATCCGCCTCCTGCGCGAGGCCGATATCTTTGTCGAGGCACAGTTCATCGTGGGGCTCGACAACGAGACGCCCGAGACGCTGGAGGAAACTTTCCAGATGGCCTGGGACTGGCAGCCGGATCTCGCCAACTGGGCGATGTATACGCCCTGGCCCTTCACGCCGCTCTTTCAGGAACTCCGCGATCAGGTCGAAATCTTCGACTTCTCGAAATACAATTTCGTGACCCCCATCATGAAACCTGCCGCCATGACGCGCGGCGAACTGCTGGACGGGGTGATGAAGAATTACCGCCGTTTCTACATGCGAAAGGCCCTCTTTCACTACCCTTGGCGCGGCACGGGCTATCGGCGGCGCTACCTCCTGGGCTGTCTCAAGGCGTTTCTCAAGGCAGGCGTCAGCCGCACCTTCTATGACCTTGGCAAGGCCGGATACTGGGGCCCGCAGACCAGGAACTCGGTGCATTTCGATTTCGACGAAACGCGGACCATCGCCGAGGCGCAGATGGAGGATTGGGAGGCCAGCGCCGATCGCGCCGCCCGCGCGGCAGAGCGGCGCGCGGCGGTGCGCGCCCAGATGAAGGACCGCGCCGAGGAGCGCGCCTTCAAGATGCCTGAACCGGTCAGCGCCTGTGGCGGCGGCACCGAGCAGATGGATGCCTGACGGCAGTCATCTGACGGGCCGCATCGGCCCCAACGCGGTGCTGCAACTGGCCCCCGCGATGGATCGCATCGCAGGCGAGGCCGCGCGCCGCGCGCTCTTTGCGCCTCTGGGCTTTGATCCCCTGCCCGATGCGACAGCGATGATCGACGAGACCCGCGTCGCGGCGCTCCATCAGGCGCTGCGGCGCAACCATCCCGATGCCGCCCGCGCGATTGCCATCGCCGCCGGTCGGGGCACCGGCGACTACATCCTCGCCCATCGCATCCCGCACGCGGCGCAGGCCCTCCTGCGCGCCCTGCCCGCGCGTCTGGCCGCGCCGATTCTCACGCGCGCCATTCTCGCCCATGGCTGGACATTCTGCGGCACCGGCACCCTGGCCGCACGCTCCGGCCCGCCGGTCGTGTTCACGCTGAGCGACAACCCAATCATCCGCGGCGAGATGGCCCCTGCCCCCCTCTGCCACTGGCACGCGGCGGTCTTCGAGCGGCTTTATTCAAGGCTCGTTCACCCGAAGGCGCGCGCCCGCGAGACCGCCTGCCACGCCACCGGCGCCCCCGCCTGCCGCTTCGAGATCGACTGGCGGTGAGGGGGGGCTATTTCCCCATCACCCCCTCGAACTCCCGCCATTCGCCCTTGCTCATGCCGGAATTCTCCTGTGTCACCGCCTCACCCTTCAGCATCCGCCGCACACAATCAAGCGCGGTGGCCGAGAGGGTCGCGCCGCCCATGCGGTAATCCTCGAAGGCCTTGTAGGCATAGGGCACCCAATCGGCCACCAGACGGCAGATTTCCTCGGCATAGACACGGATTTCATACTGTGCATGGGCGTCTGCCCTCAGCCGCAGGAAATGCAGGAGGTTGTGCAGGTCGGTTTTCCAATACCACTGGGTATAGATATTGGCGGGCAGGTTCATCCGGGCCAATTCGCGGGCGAGGCCCTGCTGGCCCTCCTGTGAAATCATCTCCTCGTAATGGTCATAGCAGCGCATCGCATCGTCGCGCAGAATGCGCAGCACGCGCTCGGCCTCCTCGCCGCTCAGCACCGCGCCGCGCCCCTGATTGTTGACCTCGGATTGCGCGTTCAGCATGTCCGGCGCGGGGATGTAGAACTCGCGGTCGAGGATCGAATAGCGGGCCGAGTATTCGTTGACATTGGCGGTGCGGTGCCGAATCCACTGGCGCGCGACGAAGACCGGCAGCTTGACGTGCAGCTTGATCTCGCACATCTCGAAGGGCGTCGAATGCCAGTGCCGCATGAGATAGCGGATCAGCCCCTCGTCATTCTGCACCGATTTGGTGCCGCGCCCGTAGGACACCCGCGCCGCCTGACAGATCGCGGCATCGTCGCCCATATAATCAATGACGCGGACAAAGCCGTGATCGAGCACGGGATGCGCGGTGTAGAGATGTTTCTCCATCCCCGTCGCGGTGGCGCGCCGGGTGGTGTGGGTCTCGTCGCGCTGAACGTCGATTTCGGCCTGTTGATCGGAGCTGAGGGGCATGGCGCGGCCTTTCGTCATGAGGGATGAGTCGAACCTTACTCTATCTTGCGGATACCCCTCGGGCCAAGACAATATCGGGTGGGTGCGGCTGCGCATCGGCCAACGGATTTGGCTCGACACGAGAGCCACGGCCTCTATCCTCGCGACAAAGATCAAGCACGGAGGATAAAAATGCGCGTGAGATATCTGCACACAATGGTGAGGGTCAGGGATCTTGAGGCCTCGATGGCGTTTTACCGCCTGTTGGGGCTCAGGGAAACGCGACGCTGGGACAATGAAGGCGGGCGCTTCACGCTCGTATTCATGGCGCCCGAGGGGCAAGAGGACTGCCCGGTCGAACTCACCTGGAACTGGGATGGCGATGAGGGGCTGCCCTCGGACAGCCGGCATTTCGGGCATCTGGCCTATTCGGTCGAAAATATCTACGCGATGTGCCAGCACCTGAAGGACAATGGTGTCCTGATCAACCGGCCGCCGCGTGACGGGCGCATGGCCTTCGTGCGCAGCCCCGACAATATCTCTGTGGAACTCTTGCAGGAGGGCGCGGCGCTGGCGCCGGCAGAGCCATGGGCCAGTATGGAAAACACCGGCCATTGGTAAGGCTGGCCGCAATCCTTCTGGCGCTGTCTCTGGCAGGCCCGGGGATGGCGGAATGCCGTCTGGCGCTGGTGCTGGCGCTCGACGTGTCGTCGTCGGTCGATGCGCGGGAATATGACTTGCAGCGGATCGGGCTGGCCTCGGCCCTCGATGCGCCAGAGATCCGCCATGCCATCCTGCATGGCGGTCCGGGCGATGTGGCACTGGCGGTCTATGAATGGAGCGGGCGGTTTAAGGAAAAGCTGCATCTCGACTGGATCCTGCTGCGCTCGGAGGCGGATATCACCCGCGCGGCAGCGGTGCTGGCGAGGGTGGAACGGTCGACCGACGAATTTCCCACCGCGCTCGGCGCGGCACTCGGCTATGGCGCCCAGCTGATGACTCGCGCCCCGGATTGCGACCGCCGGGTGATCGACGTGTCGGGCGACGGCATCAACAATCAGGGTTTCGGTCCGGCACTGGCCTACAAGAATTTTCCCTTTGCCGGAATCACGGTCAATGGTCTGGTCATTCTCGGCCATGACGGCGATGTCCTGCACTATTACCAGACAGAAGTGGTGCGCGGCGCGGGAGCCTTTGTCGAGACGGCCCAAGGATTCGAGGATTTCGAACAGGCAATGGCCCGCAAACTCTTTCGCGAGATCAGCGATGTCGTGCTCGGCGCGCTGGCTCAGTAAATATAGCGAATCTGGTCAGTCCAGTAGCGTTCAACCCGGCGCAGCGCGGTGGTGATCTGATCGACCCCGTCCGGACCCAGCACGCCGCGCGCCTCAAGGCCCTCGGCATGGCGCTCAAAGAGCGTTGAGACCACTTTGCGGATGTGGCGACCCTTTTCAGTCAGACGCACCCTGACCGAGCGGCGGTCCACCTCGCATCGCTGATGGTGCATATAGCCCATATCCACCAGTTTTCTCAGATTGTAGCTGACATTGCTGCCCTGATAGTAACCGCGTGTCTTCAACTCTCCGGCAGTGACCTCGTGATCGCCGATATTGAACAGCAACAGCGCCTGCACCGCATTGATTTCAAGCACACCGACCCGCTCGAATTCGTCCTTGATGACATCCAGAAGCAGCCGGTGCAGCCGCTCGACCAGCGAGAGCGCATCAAGATAGCCAGTGATAAAGCCCGAATGATCCTTGGCGGCGTTCGGCGGGTTATGAAAACTCATCATCGCGTCCCTTGCTCAACTGCGTGCAAGAAACCCTGCTCGAAAATGCCCAACAATCGGTTAAACCGTCACAAGACTGCCTAAAATATGATCTAGTTCCGACATCCGACATGCTCGGAGATCTCGAGGATCAGCCCGGCATAGCGCTCGGGGGGGGGCATCTGACCCGTGACCCACTGATAGAGATCGTGATCATTCTCCCACAGCAATGCGTCGAAACTGTCAAGTTCCACGCTGGTCATGCCCGGCAGACGCGCCGTGGCATAGCGGCTGAGAATGATGTCCATTTCCTTGATGCCCCGGCGCATGGCGCGCATCGCGAGACGCTTGAGTCGGTGGTCATGGGTTTCACTCACTGGCGTGCTCCTGCAATCTGGCCCGGAGGATCCTTTCCAGCCGCCCCAGCCGGTCGGTCGAGAGCGCAAGCTGGGCACGGATATCGCGGATCTCGGTCAGCATGTCGGTGACATCGGGCGAAAGTTCTACCGTGCCAGGCGCATCCGGCCCTTCGCCCTCCCCAGACAGGAGCCAGAGCAGCGACACACTCAAAAGCCCCGCCATCATCGAGAGCTTGTTGGCGCGTGGCTCGGCCTGATCGTTTTCCCAGGCCTTGATGGTCTTGAGCTTGACGCCAAGACGCCGCGCCATTTCCTCCTGACTCATGCCGGCGCGTTCCCGCGCGCCCGCCACACGGTCGCCAAAGGTCGTTATCTCCGGGTCAAACCAGCCCTCTGTCATGTCTGAGGTCATCCTCTCCCTTTCCGGTTATCGTGCTTGATCAGCGTCTGGGCACAGCCTAAGAGATTTCTCAGGCAAGTTCAAACCGGAGCCGTCCATGTCCCGCCTTTCCGCGACACTCTCGCGCGTCAAACCCTCCCCCACCATCGCCGTCACCACCAAGGCGCAGGAGTTGAAGGCCGCCGGGCGCGACGTGATCGGCCTTGGCGCCGGAGAGCCGGATTTCGATACGCCCGAGCATATCCGTGCGGCGGGCATCCGGGCGATCAACGAGGGCAAGACCAGATACACCGCCGTCGATGGCATCGCCGAATTGAAGCTGGCAATCTGTGCCAAGTTCAAGCGCGACAACGGTCTGGATTATACCCCCGCCCAAGTCAGTGTCGCCTCGGGCGGCAAGCAGATCCTCTATAATGCGCTGATGGCCACACTCAATCCCGGCGACGAAGTGGTGATCCCCGCCCCCTATTGGGTGAGCTACCCCGACATGGTGCTTCTGGCAGGCGGCGAGCCGGTGATTGCTCCTGCTGGCATCAAGACCGGGTTCAAGCTGACCCCCGAGGCGCTCGAGGCCGCAATTACACCAAAAACCCGGTGGTTCATCTTCAATTCGCCCAGCAATCCGACCGGCGCAGGCTATAGCTGGGACGAGTTGAAGGGGCTGACGGATGTCCTGATGCGTCATCCCCATGTCTGGATCATGACCGATGACATGTATGAGCATCTCGCCTATGACGGCTTCGAGTTCTGCACGCCGGCGCAGGTGGAGCCCGCGCTCTATGATCGCACGCTGACCTGCAATGGCGTCTCCAAGGCCTATTGCATGACTGGCTGGCGGATCGGCTATGCCGCAGGGCCGCAGGATCTCATCGCCGCGATGCGCAAGATCCAGTCGCAATCCACCTCGAACCCCTGCACCATCAGCCAATGGGCTGCCGTCGAGGCCCTGAACGGTCCGCATGATTTCATTGCCGCGAATAACGCCGTATTCAAACGTCGCCGCGATCTGGTCGTGGCGATGCTGAACGAAATCCCCGGCATCGCCTGCCCCACTCCCAACGGCGCCTTTTACGTCTATCCCTCGATTGCCGGACTGATCGGCAAGACCAGCGCGGGCGGCAAGGTGATCGACAACGACGAGAGCTTTGCCACCGCGCTGCTGGATGAAACTGGCGTTGCCGTAGTCTTTGGTGCGGCCTTCGGACTATCCCCGAACTTCCGGATCAGCTACGCTACCTCTGACGCGGCGCTGAAGGAGGCCTGCACCCGAATCCAGCGGTTCTGTGCGGCACTACGATAAGGAGAGCACATGGCGGGCGATCTGCCGGACTATTATTTCAGAGTGCGCGAGAACGGCGCGATCGTGTTCCGGGTCGATACCGAGAACCGCCAGCGGCGCATCGACATGGAACAGATCGCCGCGGTGAACATCCGCAAGTCCGAGATCAAACCGCATGGCGAGCGTGAACTGACCGAGGCGGACATCGCCGCGATCACGGCCTGGATGGACGAACGCCTCAAACTGATCGAGCATCGCGATATCGACGACATCCTGCGCGCGATCGATTACCTGAATACCACAACCCACTGGATTCAGTCGCGCGCCACCGACGAACAGCTCGATCAGGTCACAGACGCGCTCTTGCTTGCCATGCATGACCTGCGCACGGTTCTGGTGCGCAAGAAAGCGGATCGCCTTCTGAATGAGACCAGCCAACAAGCATAGGCGTCCGTCGATAGCCTGCTCTCGCAGATTTGCCTGTCCGTCCCAGCCGATCCGGGCAATGGCCGCTTTTCTCAGACACGACGTTGCCCTATAAGCAGCCAAAACAAATGCCATGAGCCCTCTGCCGGGCGTCATCGCGTCGCTCGAGGAATACTATGTCGAACAAATCCCACGAATCGGATGTGGCCTTTATCAAGGCGCTGGCGGAGCTGTTGAACGAGAACGACCTGACAGAGCTTTCGGTCAAGCGCGAATACGGGCAGGATGACACACTCAACGTGCGCGTCAGTCGCCGCGGCGAAACCATCACCACCCATTACGCCCCGGCCACTGCCCAGGCCCATGCCCCGGTGCAGACCGCGGTCCAGACTCCCGCCCCCTCCGCCGCCGCAGCAGCCCCCGCGTCCGAGGATCCCGCCAGCCATCCCGGCGCCGTGACCTCGCCCATGGTCGGCACCGTCTATATGCAGGCAGAGCCGGGCGCGCCCCCCTTTGTCAGCGTCGGCACGCAGGTCATCGAGGGCGACACATTGCTGATCATCGAGGCGATGAAGACCATGAACCATATTCCGGCGCCCCGCGCAGGCACCGTCAAACGCATCCTGATCGAGGATGGTGCCGCGGTCGAATATGGCTCGCCCCTGATGATCATCGAATAGGTCCAGACCATGTTCGAAAAAATCCTCGTGGCCAACCGAGGCGAAATCGCCCTGCGTGTCATTCGCGCCGCGCGGGAAATGGGCATCCGCACGGTCGCCGTGCATTCCACCGCCGACGCCGACGCCATGCATGTGCGCATGGCCGACGAATCGGTCTGTATCGGCCCGCCCGCGTCCTCCGAGAGCTATCTGTCGATCCCCTCGATCATCGCCGCCTGCGAGGTGACGGGCGCGCAGGCAATCCATCCCGGTTACGGCTTTCTCAGCGAAAACGCCAATTTCGTGCAGATCGTCGAGGATCACGGCCTGACCTTCATCGGCCCCTCGGCGGAACATATCCGCATCATGGGCGACAAGATCACCGCCAAGGACACGATGAAGGCTTTGGGCGTGCCCTGTGTGCCCGGCTCCGAGGGCGGCATCGCCACGCTCCGGGAGGCGCAGGCGCTCTGCGCAGAGATCGGCTTTCCAGTGATTGTCAAGGCCACGGCGGGGGGCGGCGGGCGCGGCATGAAAGTGGCGCAGAACGCAGACGATCTGGAAAAGGCGTTCCTGACCGCACGCTCCGAGGCCAAGGCCGCCTTTGGCAATGACGAGGTCTATATCGAGAAATACCTCACCACCCCGCGCCATATCGAAATTCAGGTCTTTGGCGACGGCAAGGGCCGCGCGGTGCATCTGGGCGAGCGGGACTGTTCGTTGCAACGGCGTCACCAGAAGGTGATGGAAGAGGCCCCCGGCCCCGGCATCACGTCCGAGGAACGTAACCGCATCGGGACAACCTGCGCCGATGCGGTGGCACGGATCAAGTATCGCGGTGCCGGAACGATCGAATTTCTTTACGAAAAGGGCGATTTCTTCTTCATCGAGATGAACACGCGGTTGCAGGTCGAACATCCGGTGACCGAGGCGATCTTTGGCGTGGACCTCGTGCAGGAACAGATCCGCGTGGCCGAAGGCCATCCGATGTCCTTTACCCAAGAGGATCTCGTGATCAACGGCCACGCCATTGAGGTCCGCATCAACGCCGAGAAACTGCCCGATTTCGCGCCGCGACCGGGCCGCATCACCCAGTTTCATGCCCCTGGCGGTCTGGGCGTGCGGATGGATTCCGCGCTCTATGACGGCTACCGGATCCCGCCCTATTACGACAGCCTGATTGCCAAGCTGATCGTGCATGGCCGGGACCGGCAAAGTGCGCTGACCCGCCTGTCGCGCGCGCTTGGCGAGTTGATCGTTGATGGCGTGGATACCACATTGCCCCTCTTTCATGCCCTCTTGCAGGAAGAGGACATCCAGAAGGGCAGCTACAATATCCACTGGCTTGAACACTGGTTAGAAACCAATCTTCGGGACTGACCCCGGCACCATGACCCCAGCCCTAACCCCCGAACTGTTGCTGGAGGCCTATGCGGCAGGGGTCTTTCCGATGGCCGAGCATCAAGATGACACGGAGGTGTTCTGGGTCGATCCGCATGTGCGCGGCGTCCTGCCGATCGGCGACTTTCACATCTCCCGCTCGCTGGCGCGTCGGATGCGCCTTGGTGGCTATACCGCAACCCTCAACCGCGCCTTCGAGGCGGTTCTTGCCGGTTGCGCCGACCGCCCCGTGACCTGGATCAGTGGCCGCATTCACCGTGCCTATGTCGGCCTGCACCGGCTGGGACACGCCCATTCCCTTGAAATCTGGCGCGAGGGACATCTCGCGGGCGGGGTTTACGGGGTGACACTGGGGGCCGCGTTCTGTGGCGAGAGCATGTTCTCAACCGAGACTGACGGCTCGAAACTGGCCCTCGCGCATCTGACCGATCACCTGAAACGCTGCGGTTTCGTGCTCTTTGACACCCAGTTTCTAACGCCACATCTCGCCCGCCTCGGCGCGGTAGAGATCCCGCGCCTGCACTATCGTATGCTCTTGCAGGAGGCGCTGGCGATCGAGGCTGACATCACCGCGCTGCCGCTGGAAAGCGATCCCCGTCAGATCTTGCAGCGCAAGACCCAAACGTCATAGCGCGGATGCTCGAGCGCATTGAGCGCGGGCGACGAGGCCAGCATCCAGCCGGCAAAAAGATCGCGATTGCTGGCCCGACCGCGGATCGTCAGGAAGGCATAGGCATCGCTGGCAGGGTCGCCGTCGGGATAGCGGCATTGGGTCAACTTGACGACGAGACTGCCAAAATCCGCCTCCTCGCCATTGACCAGATCAAGATCCCGCACTTCGCCGTTGATCTTGTCGAGACCGCGCAGCACGGCCCCGACGCCGACGACTGCGGCGTCCTGCGCAGCCGCAACGGGGCTGACGAGGCATAGCGCGAGACCGACAAACAGCCATCTCATTGGGCGGTTGCGTCCTCTCCGCCTGAGACGAACTTCATCAGCAACGACACCAGGCTGACCGATCCTTGGGTGAACTCGATCTCATCACCCGGCTCGACGTAAAATGGCGAGCCACCCGGCAAGATCTCGACAAAGTTACCCCCAAGCAAACCCTCGGACGAGATCGCGATTGCGCTGTCATCAGGCACCTTGATCGCGTCCTGAACAGTGAATAGCGCGCTGGCGCGGTAAGTTTCAGGATCTAGCTTGATCTCCATCACCCGTCCCACCTTGACGCCCGCAAGGCGCACGTCGGTGCCGACGCTGATGCCATCGGCACTTCGAAAGCTGGCGCTCAGCGCGTATTCTCCACCCGCCCGCGTCATGCCGGTGGTCTTGCCGGCATAAACAAGAAAGCCTGCGGCCAAGGCAAGCACAACGCCGCCGACCAGTATTTCGGTTTTGCTCTCAGACATGCCCTTGCCCCTATTCCGGCGACCACGCCTCATAGTCACGTCGCTCTGTCGGCGCGGCGCGTCGGATCGATCCGGCGGGTGCATAGGCGAGCGCTGTGCCCGTCAGGTTTTCCTGATGCGGCTTCTGCCAGGATTTGTGCGGCAACGGCCTTTCGGTCGGCACCTCGCGATAGGTGTGATGCAGCCAGCCATGCCAGTCGGGATCGACCCGGGTCGCCTCGGACTCGCCATTGAAAATGACCCAGCGGCGGCTGTCGTCACGGTTACGGTAAAAGACGTTGCCCTGCGCATCCTCACCAACCTTGACACCCTTGCGCCATGTATAGAACTGGGTGTTCAGCGTCTGCCCGTTCCACCAGGTGACTGACCTCAAAAGCGTTGTCAAAATGCCCATCCGACCCTCCGCGTTGCCTTCCTCATGCTATGGCTGATCCGGTCGCAAAGGTCCAGCGTCCCATTGCCGCGTGGCGTCGTGCAGCCAGTCCCAAATCTGCGGGTCCGGGCCTTGCACCGGATGCAGGCACGAAAGGCCGCGATCACATGCGCCGACGTGACGCTCTTATCCTACGCTGACGCTGCCCTTCTTGCCCTTGGGCTCGGCATAGATGACGAGCGGAGCGGCATCAGAGTTTACCGCTTCGACATTCACCACAACCTCTTCGACATTCGCCATGCTGGGCAGCTCGAACATCGTATCGAGCAGGATATCCTCAAGGATCGAGCGCAACCCGCGCGCCCCGGTCTTGCGCAGGATGGCGCGTTTGGCAATCGCAACCAGTGCATCATCGGTAAAGGTCAGCCGCGACCCTTCCAGTTCAAAGAGGCGTTGATACTGTTTGACGAGGGCGTTCTTCGGCTGTGTCAGAATGGTGACAAGCGCCTCCTCGTCGAGATCCTCAAGCGTGGCGATCACCGGCAGACGGCCAACGAACTCCGGAATGAGACCAAATTTCAAAAGATCCTCGGGCTCCAGATCCCTGAAGATCTCGCCCACGCCCCGCGCATCATTGTCGCGCACATCGGCACCAAAGCCCATCGCGCTGCCCTTGCCGCGCTGCGCGATGATCCGGTCGAGCCCGGCAAATGCGCCGCCACAGATGAACAGGATATTGGTCGTGTCAACCTGCAAGAACTCCTGCTGCGGGTGCTTGCGCCCGCCCTGCGGCGGGACTGCGGCGACGGTGCCCTCCATCAGCTTCAGCAACGCCTGCTGCACCCCCTCGCCCGACACATCACGGGTGATCGACGGGTTTTCCGACTTGCGGGTAATCTTGTCCACCTCGTCGATATAGACGATGCCGCGCTGCGCCCGCTCGACATTGTATTCGCTCGATTGCAAGAGCTTGAGAATGATGTTCTCGACATCCTCGCCCACATAGCCCGCCTCGGTCAGGGTGGTGGCATCGGCCATCGTGAAGGGCACATCGAGAATGCGCGCCAGCGTCTGCGCCAGCAGCGTCTTGCCACATCCGGTCGGGCCGATCAGCAGAATGTTGGACTTCGACAGCTCGATATCGCTCTTGCCGGAATTGTTGAGCCGTTTGTAGTGGTTATGCACCGCGACCGACAGCACCCGCTTGGCCCGCGCCTGTCCGATCACATAGTCGTCGAGCACCTTGCAAATGTCGCGCGGCGCCGGCACACCTTCGCTCGATTTGAGCCCCGCGCTCTTGGTTTCCTCGCGGATGATGTCCATGCACAACTCGACGCATTCATCACAGATGAACACCGTCGGCCCGGCAATCAGCTTGCGCACTTCGTGCTGGCTCTTGCCGCAGAAACTGCAATAAAGCGTGTTCTTGCTGTCACTGCCTGAGTTGTTTGCCATCTCGTACCTTTCAGCCTCTACGCTGCCACGTCAGGTGCGGTTACACCCGGGCCGTTGCTCTGAACCTTCGTTCTCGCCAGTCTAAGTCAGGCAGAAAAGCACCACAATCCGAAAATGCCGACGCCGGTGCAAGCCCGACCATCCTCTATTTCACCTCCTCGTCGCCCTTGCTGCGGTTCTCGACGATCTCGTCGATCAGCCCCCAGGCCTTTGCCTCTTCGGGGGACAGGAAATTGTCCCGCTCCAGCGCATCCTCGACCTTTTTGAGGGTTTGACCGGTGTGCTTGACATAAATCTCGTTGAGACGATCCTTGAGCTTTTGCGTCTCGCGGGCATGGATCATGATGTCCGTCGCCTGCCCCTGATACCCGCCCGAGGGCTGATGCACCATGATCCGGCTGTTGGGCAGGGAAAACCGCATCCCGTCCGCTCCGGCGGTCAGCAGCAGAGAGCCCATGCTCGCCGCCTGCCCCACGACCAGCGTGCTGACCTTGGGCCTGATGTATTGCATCGTGTCATAGATCGACAGACCCGAGGTCACGACACCACCGGGACTGTTGATATACATGCTGATTTCCTTCGACGGGTTTTCCGCCTCGAGATGAAGAAGCTGCGCCACGATCAGGCTTGACATGCCGTCATGCACGGGACCACTCAGGAAGATGATACGTTCCTTGAGCAGGCGCGAGAAAATGTCATAGGCCCGCTCGCCCCGGCTGGTCTGTTCAACGACCATCGGCACGAGGGTATTCATATAGATGTCCATAGGGTCTTTCATCGTCGCCCGCCTGCAAATACGCCGCATCTCTACCGATCCGGCTTTGGCTATCATGCTGACCGTATCCGGCCAGTTCCTAAATGAGTCTTAGTGTTGCGCCCAAAGGGCTGCAAGGGCATCGCGCGAATTTGTGGTATCTCGACCACACCGCGGCGGCGTGCCTGCCAAGAACCAACCCTTATGCGCCCCCTGCCAATCTAGCTTTTGCATTTTCTCAGGAAACTCCTTAGATAGTGGCCAAAACTAGGGATGATGAGAATGCCGCGGGCCAATTTGACTGTGTTGAACGATCGCATTGAATTGGAGCGGATTTCAGAGAATGTCGCCGATGCCGCGAGTTTCCTCAAGACCATCGGCCACGAGGGCAGGTTGATGATTCTGTGCCATCTGGTGTCGGGAGAAAAATCGGTCGGCACGTTGGAGACCCTCTTGTCGGCCCGTCAGGCAACCGTGTCGCAACAATTGTCCCGCCTGCGCCTCGAAGGTCTGGTATCGAGCCGCCGCGTCGGCAAGTCGATCTATTACACTCTGGCGGATGATCGCACCCGCAAGGTGCTCGAAGCGATTTGCGAGGTGTTTTGCGCCCCCGTCGAGGAGGAGCGCAAAACCTGATCCAAGGGTCAGACGGGTTCGACGGTCTTGCCCACGGCAAAGGGCGCAAACGCAGCATCAAGCTCCGTGTGATTGACGTGATTGGCGTAGTTGCTGATCGTCTTGACGGCGAGCGCCAGAATGATTTCAAGCACATGCAGATCGCCAAACCCTGCGGCCTTGAACGCCTTTGCCTCAGCCTTTGTCGGCAGACCGCGGGTCTCCCACATGTGATGGGTGAACCGGCGCAACGCCTCCAGCCTTGCATCCGCCAAGGGCTTGCCGTCACGCAACGCCTGCGTGTTCGCCTCCGAGAGCTTGGACACCTTCACGGCCAGCATCGAATGGGCGGCCGTGCAGTAATCACAACCATTCGCCAAGGATACGGTCAGGAACACCACCTCCTGCTCGGGCGGGGTAAAGTTACCCGACTCGCGAAACAGCGCGTAGCCATGCAGATAGGTCGACAACAGGCCCGGATTCACCGCCATCCCGCGATACATGTTGGGCACGAAACCCAGTTTGGCGCGGGCACCGTCCAGCAATTCCTTGGCCTTGCCCTGAGCCTTGTCGTCACTGACCGGGGATGTCTCAACGCGAAATTCAGCAGTCATGGAAGCGCTCCTTTGCTTGTGCTCCCTCTCAGCTAAACAGCGAGAGGCAACATTGAAACCACATCGCGATCACCATCGCGTGAACCCGCGCCGCGTCACAACCTCTCTTGCGTATAGGTCCGCAACTCGGCCCGCGCGACCTGCCGGCGATGCACCGCATCGGGCCCGTCCGCCAGCCGCAGGGTGCGCACATGCGTCCACATCGCAGCCAGCGGCAGATCCTGGCTGATCCCCTGCGCGCCGAACATCTGCACCGCCTCATCAATGACCCGGAGCGCCATGCGAGGGGCCACGACCTTGATCTGGCTGATCCATGGCGCGGCCGCGCGGGCATCCCCCTGATCCATCATCCACGCCGCCTTGAGGCAAAGCAGGCGCGCCTGCTCGATCTCCATCCGGCATTCGGCGATGATGTCGTAATTCGCGCCAAGCTGCGCCAGCTTCTTGCCAAACGCCTCACGCGACAGCGACCGCCGGCACATCATCTCAAGCGCCACCTCCGCCTGCCCGATCGCGCGCATACAGTGGTGAATCCGCCCCGGCCCAAGCCGCCCCTGCGCAATCTCAAAGCCGCGTCCCTCCCCGAGGAGCACATTCTCAATCGGCACCCGCACATCGCAAAAGCGGAAATGCAGGTGCCCATGCGGCGCGTCGTCCTGACCGTAAACCTGCATCGGGCGCAGTTTTGTGATGCCGGGCGTATCGGCAGGAACCACGATCATCGAATGGCGCTGATGCTTGGGCAGATCACCGCCCCCCGTCCGAACCATCACGATATAGACTTGGCAGCGTGGATCACCCGCGCCAGTGGCCCACCATTTTTCACCGTTCAGCACATACTGATCGCCAGAACCCTCACAGGACATCGCAATGTTGGTGGCGTCAGAGCTGGCCACGTCCGGCTCGGTCATCAGGTAGGCGCTGCGGATCTCGCCCGACAGCAGAGGCGCGAGCCAGCGCTCTTTCATCGCCGGTGTGCCGTAGCGCTCGAACACCTCCATGTTGCCGGTATCGGGCGCGTTGCAGTTGAACACTTCCGCCGCCATCGGCGTGCGGCCCATGACTTCGGCGAAATAGGCATACTCCACCGTCGAGAGGCCAAAGCCGCGTGCGCTGTCGGTGAGCCAGAAGTTCCACAACCCCGCCGCCTTGGCCTTCGCCTTCAGCCCTTCAAGGATCGCTGCCTGTCGCGGCGTGTAGGCCCAGCGATCCCCGGTTTCCACTTCGGCGTGAAATTCGGCCTCGAGCGGCATGATCTCATCGCGCACCATCGCCGTCACGCGATCGAGCAACGCGCGAATCTCCGACCGCACTCCCAGATTCATCTCCATCCCGCTTTCCCTTGTTCCTGCCTCGACATCCATGGCATCAGCACATGCTGCAACCCTTGCGCGATTCACGCGCCTCATACTGCAACCCTTGCCGTGCCCACGCCATGATAAGTCAAAACTAGACCCATCGCCGCACAAAATTCTGACACAAACACAGGCGATACTGGAGACGTGGAAGGCCTACCGCACTAAAGGTTGACAGCTTCAGGCCTGACACAACAAGTGGTGCAAGTCATTCAAGAGTGTCCGGTTTTCAGTACGTACCATTTTGGCAGGTGGCCGTGTTGTCACGGTCGCCTGCTCTTTGATGAGGCGGGCCTCAACTGCGGCAACTTCGGGATTGCATATCCGCGCGCCGCGCCGCCTCCTGCGCCGCTGCTCAGGGCGCGCTCAGCACCGCAAGGGTCTCACGGATCTGGTTCAACATGCGGCTGCCGGCCAACCCGAGAGGCTGGTCGCGTGACGTGATCACGACAAGTCCATGCCGGATCACCGGCTTGAACGGCCGCCAGATTACCCCGTCGTTCAGGACCGCCTTGCCGTTGATCGGATCCACGATCGCGAGGCTGCCCGAAGAGGCCACAAGCCGCCGCGCGATGGCATAGAAATAGGCCGACGCCCCCGGCGTGAGCTGCGCATCGGCTTGCGCCATGATCTTGGACAACTGACGGTCCACGGCATGATCGCCCGTGGTCACGATCAGCGACCTTTGCGACAGGTGGCGCGCGGTGATCACCGGCTCCGTCGCGAGCGGATCATCCTCGCGCATGATGCAGACGCACTCCATGTCATACTGCTCCGCCCGAAGCCCGGCCACCGGCACCGGCGCGTCAATGAAGCCGATATCGACCTGACGGCTGCTGACCCATGCGGCCACCTGCCGCGAACTGTGCACCCGCAACTCGACAAATGTGCCGGGACTGTCGCGCTGAAACCAGGCAATCATCTCCGGCAGAAAATTCATCGACATCGCACCATTGGTGCCGATGACGATGCCGCCGGTCTTGCCGGTGCGGATCTCGTCAGAGCGCTGTTCGATCCGCGCCATCGCGTCAAGCCCCCGGCGCACCTCGTCATGCAGAAGGCTTGCCTCGCTGGTCGGCGCGAAAAAGCCCCGATCCCGGTGAAAGAGACGATAGCCGAGATCCTCCTCCATATGCGCCAGTGCGATGCTGACCGCCGGTTGCGACAGGTTCAGACGCTGGGCCGCACGCGAGACAGAGCCGGCCTCGATCAGCGCATTGAAGACTTCAAGCTGCCGGAGTTTGAGGCGCATCTGACAATCCTTTCGTATAAATAAATCGAATGGAAGTATTCTCTATACCAAATTGATTGATTCAACACCTTTGCTAGGATCATGGCTCTGACAGGTGACGCACGACGCCCCTGTCGCATCGTTTGATAAGAGCGGCGCTGGATGACAACGACACGCAAAGAGCAATCGATCTGGCAAGCCGGGTGGTCACCAGCCTCCTATTGGCTCGACGGTCTCGGTCCGGCCCCCCGAACCGGGGGTGATCTGCCAAAAGAGGCCGATGTGATAATTGTCGGATCGGGCTATACCGGCCTCAATGCGGCGCTCGAATGCGCGCGGGCGGGCAGATCCACTCTGGTTTTGGACGCGGGCGACCCCGGTCAGGGATGCAGCACCCGGAATGGCGGACAGATCAGCACCTCCGTCAAACCCTCGCTCGAGAAACTCACCGCAAAATATGGGCCAGAGCGCGCCCGGGCGATCCGCAAGGAGGGCGAGACGGCGCTGCAATGGATCGAAATCCGCATCGCGGAGAACGCGATCGCCTGCGAGTTCCGGCGTGTTGGCCGGTTTCACGCGGCCCATACCCCGCAGGCCTATGAGGATCTTGCGCGCGATGCCGAAAGGCTGATGCGCGTCGAAGGGATTGCCGCCCACCCCGTGGCGCGGGCCGATCAGCGGGCCGAACTGGGCAGCGACCTGTATCACGGCGGCGTCGTTTTTCCCAACCACGCCGCCGTCGATCCGGCGCGGTATCACCGCGGGTTGCTCTCCTGCACGCTCGGCGCGGGTGCCATGGTGCGGGGACAGTGCGCCGTGTCCGCGATCACCCGGCGGCCCACCGGCTTTGAGGTGGAAACACAGCGCGGCATGGTGCGCGCAGGCCAGGTGATCGTCGCAACGAATGGCTATACCACCGGCGTTACTCCCTGGCTGCACCGACGGGTCATTCCGATCGGAAGCTACATCATCGCCACCCAAGCCTTGCCGCAAGATCTGATGGACCAGCTTTCGCCAAAGGACAGGATCGCCTCAGACACGCGCAAGGTGGTCTATTACTATCGCCCCTCGCCCGACCGGACCCGCATCCTGTTTGGCGGGCGCGTCTCGGCCAACGAGACCAACCCGGAAATCAGCGGTCCGCGCCTCTATGAGGACATGTGCCGCATCTACCCCGAATTGCGCGCCTATCGCATTTCCCATTCCTGGATGGGGATGGTGGCCTATACCTTCGATGAACTGGCGCATACCGGCACGCATGACGGCGTGCATTTTGCCATGGGCTATTGCGGATCTGGAGTGTCGATGGCGTCCTATCTCGGGATGCGCATCGGCCAGAAGGTGCTGGGCCTGAAAGCGGGCAAGACCGCGTTTGACGACCTGCCTTTCCCCACACGTCCGCTCTATTCCGGCAATCCGTGGTTCCTGCCGCCGATGGTTGCCTATTATCGCTGGCGCGACCGCAAGCAATATGAGCGCGCCGCCGGATAACCCCTTTCGGGCGGGCTCATCGCCGATCCGTCCGGCAAGATCCAAGGCGAAACGAGGTCAGTCGCACTGACCAGAAAACAGAGGAGATGAGACATGAGGAAAACGATCACATTGACCGTGGCGGCGGCCCTCTTGGCCACCACCGCACTGGCGCACGACAAGGCCGTGACGATCGCGTCCTGGGGCGGCTCCTATCAGGAGGCGCAATCCAAGGCGCTGTTCGAGCCGGCCGAGGCGAATACCGGCGTCAAGGTCAAACAGGAAACCTATGGCGGCATGGCCGACGTGCGCTTGCAGGTCAGTTCCGGCCAGGTGACGTTTGATATCGTGGTCAGCGGGTCCGGCTCTGCCGCGCGCGCCGCCGCAGAGGGCCTTCTGGAACCCCTCGATTATAACGTGATCGACGTGTCGAATTTCCATACCGGCCTTTACGACGACTATTGCGTCGGCGGCGACGTGTTCTCGGTTGTGGCCGCGTGGAACACCAATACCTATGGCGAGAATGGTCCGCAGAACTGGGCGGATTTCTTCGATACCGGAAAATTCCCCGGCACCCGTGCCTATCGCGGCACGGTATCCGGCGCGCTGGAACCGGCCCTGATGGCCGATGGCGTCGCCCCCGAAGATGTCTATGCGGTGCTCGACTCGGAGGCGGGGATCGAGCGCGCGATCAACAAGATCCGTGAACTCAAGCCGAACATCGCCGTTTTCTGGACATCGGGGGCCCAGCAGGCGCAACTGATGAAGGATGGCGAGGTTGACATGACCACCGGCTGGAACGGCCGCTTCGACAATGCCAAGAAGGATGGCGGCAAGGTGTCCTATACCTTCAATCAGGGACTGCTCGACTACGATTGCTTTGCCATTCCCAAGGGTGCGCCCAACAAGGACACGGCGATGGCGTTTCTGGCCGAGATTTCCAAGGCGGAATATCAGGACGATCTGCCGAAATACATAACCTATGGCCCGACCAACAAGGCCGCCTATGATACCGGCGAAATCACTGCGGAAGTGGCCGCGGGCCTGCCCTCCTCGCCTGAAAATTCGGCCAAGCAACTGCCGATCTCACTCGAATGGTATGCCAAGTGGGAAACCATCGCCGCCGAGATGTATCAGGACATGCTGACCGAGTGAGCGGCTGATCCCGAGAAATGAGCCGCGGGCGGCGATCACCGCCCGCGCTGCGACAGAGTCAGGAACGCGATCGTGAGCGACAGAAAGCCAGAAGCGCTGCCTATCACGCTGCGCAACATCACCAAGACCTATGGTGAGATCCACGCGCTCGACGATGTGTCGCTCGACGTCAGGAGCGGTGAGTTCCTGACACTGCTCGGGCCGTCAGGCTCGGGAAAGACGACGCTTCTGATGGTGCTGGCGGGGTTCACGCGGCCGGACCGGGGCAGCCTGAAATTCGGCGAGCACGAAGTCATCCGCAAGCCGCCGCACCTGCGCGATGTCGGCATGACCTTTCAGAACTACGCCCTTTTTCCCCATATGAACGTGGCGGGCAACGTCGGCTATCCCCTGAAGTTGCGCGGCGTTTCGCGGGCTGAACGGGCCGAACGGGTCGAACGGGCGTTGGAAACCGTGCAACTCGCCGGTTTCGGTGCGCGCGGGGTCGATCAGTTGTCGGGCGGGCAGAAACAGCGGGTGGCGCTGGCACGCTCGATCGTGTTCGAGCCACGCATCCTCTTGATGGACGAGCCCTTGTCGGCGCTCGACAAGAAGCTGCGCGACCGGATGCAGATCGAACTGCGCCACCTGCATGAACAGCTTGGCATGACGACCGTCTATGTCACCCATGATCAACGCGAGGCGCTGACCATGTCGGACCGGATCGCCGTCGTCAACAACGGGCGCATCATGCAACTTGCGACGCCCCAAGAACTCTATGAGCAGCCAGCGAACAAGTTCGTGGCCGATTTCATCGGCGACAGCACCTTCTTGCCGGTGTCCCGCGCGGGCGACAGGCTGGTTGCCGGCGGGGTGACGCTCAAGACAACACGACCCGCCCCGCAGAGCGCCAGACTGACCCTGATGCTCAGGCCCGAGCGCATCCGGCTGATGGAGGGCGAGACGGGCGATGCCAATGTCTTTCACGCGACCGTCAGCGAACTGGTCTATCAGGGCGAGAGCTTCCTGCTCTATGCGCGGCTCGCCGATGGCTCCGAGCTGGTGGTGCGTGGGGCGATTCGAGACGAAACCTTCCGCAGCCTGCCCGCGCCCGGCGCAACTGTGACGCTCGGCATCACGCCGGCAGACACGGTGGTGATCGCCGATGAGGACCGCTAGATGACCGTCACCGACCTGAACGCCAGCGGATTGCGCCGGGATGACCGGATCGAGCGCTGGCGGCTCTTCGGCCTCGCCTCGCCCGCCCTGCTGATCGTGCTGGTGATCCTCGTGATCCCGGTGGGCTGGCTCTTCTATGTCAGCTTCATTGGTGCGGATGGCACGTTTTCGCTGGAAAACTATGAGCGGATGATCAAGCGCAGATCCTATGCGCGCATCTTCCAGACGACCTTTGAGGTCAGTCTCATAACGACGGGCCTGTGCATCCTGATCGGTTATCCGCTGGCCTATTTCATGTCCCAGCTTCCGCTGAAATGGGCCAACCTGTGCCTGATCACTGTGCTGCTGCCGTTCTGGACCTCGCTTCTGGTGCGGACCTATGCCTGGCTGGTGCTGCTTCAGCGTCAGGGGCTGGTGAATGACTGGGGCATCAGCCTCGGGCTGTGGGAGGAGCCGATCAAGATGGTGCATAACCTCACGGGCACGCTGATCGGGATGGTCCATATCATGCTGCCGTTTCTGATCCTGCCGGTTTACGGCGCGATGCGCGCGATCGACCGCGACTACATGAAAGCCGCGTCCAATCTCGGGGCAAGTCCGGCACGCGCCTTCTGGACGGTGTTCTTTCCACTCAGCACGCCGGGGCTCTTTGCCGGCGCGCTGATGGTGTTCATCCTCTGCCTCGGCTTTTTCGTGACACCGGCCGTGCTCGGCGGCGGCAAGGTGATCCTCGTGTCGATGCAGATCGTCTCGAACATCGAGCTTTTCGTGAATTGGGGGGCGGCCAGCGCGCTTGGGGTCGTGCTGCTGATGCTGACCGTGGGCGCGCTCTGGATTGCATCGCGTTTCGTGCGGCTGGAACAGATGACAGGAGGCGGACACTGAGATGATCGGATGGTTGCGCGCGCCAGCGTCTGAAACGCAAATCACCCACGCACAGCGCCTCTGGCTCTATGTCTTTGCGGTGATCGTCATGCTTTTGCTGGTCACGCCCACGCTGATCGTGATCCCGATGTCCTTTTCGGACAGTCAGTATCTGGAATTTCCGCCGCAGGACTGGTCAACCCGGTGGTATCAGAATTACTTCGGCTCGCCCGAGTGGATGAAGGCCACGGTGACATCGCTGCAAGCCGCAGCTCTCACGATGCTCGTCGCGACGCCGATCGGGGTGCTGGCGGCCTATGGCCTTCATGCCTCGCAGGTGCCCTTCATCCGGGTGACTTTCATCCTGCTGATCACGCCGATGATGGTGCCCGTGGTGCTGATCGCGATCGGAGCCTTTTATGCCTATGTCAAGCTGCAAATCCTCTACACCATGATGGGGCTTGTCCTCGCCCATACCCTGCTTGCGATCCCGCTGGTCGTGATCGTCACGGGATCGGCGTTGAAGAGCTATGACATGACGCAAGAGCACGCCGCCCGCTCGCTTGGTGCTCCAAGATGGAAGGCGTTTCTCACGATCACCTTGCCACAGATCCGCTTCGCTGTTGTCACCTCCGCGCTTCTGGCGTTTCTGACATCCTTTGACGAGGTGGTGATCGCGATGTTTGTCTCGGGCGGCGACAATTCGACCCTGACGCGCAACATGTTCAACGCCTTGCGTGATCAGATTGATCCGACGATTGCGGCAATATCGACCATCATGGTCGGGGTCACGACGGTGATGATGGCCCTCGCGATCCTCTTCGGACGGCAAGGGCGGGGTGGCTGACGGCCACCGGTTTCGCCAACGGATGACGACGCAACCCCGGCGACACTCCGGCGACACCCCGGCTCACCCGGCGCGGCGCGGCTGGTCCAGAGGGTCTGGCATCTCCGCGTCTGGAATACCGAACAACACGACCCGACGGCCCCGCATCGGGCATCAAGGTTCAAGGCCCGATCCCTGACCGCTTGCAAGAAGCAAGAGCCCAAGGCCGCAGGCAGCGGCGCAGGGCAGTGGCGGGCCCTTCCCCCCGGCGCCGCGATCCGCTACTCCTCCTGCGGCAGATCCTCGCGGCGAAGGGCCCCGCATGACACCTATCCGTCTCCTCTCGGGCCTCCTGACGGTTGGCGGCTGGACCATGCTCAGCCGCATCCTCGGCTTTGTCCGCGACATGATGATCGCAAGCTATCTCGGCCCCGGCGTGCTGATGGATGCCTTTGTCGCGGCCTTCCGCCTGCCCAACATGTTCCGCCGCTTCTTTGCCGAGGGCGCGTTCAACGCGGCCTTCGTGCCGATGTTCTCCAAGCGCCTCGAGGCGAACGAGGATCCGCTCGGTTTCGCCGCGCAGGCGCTGTCGGGGCTGGCCCTCATCCTGCTCGCCCTGACCGGGCTGTCGATGGTGTTCATGCCCGCCCTCGTCTGGGCCACGGCGGGGGGATTTTCGGGCGACGAACGCTTTGCCCTTACCGTCGATTTCGGGCGCATCGTGTTTCCCTACATCTTCTTCATCTCGCTGGCCGCGCTCTTTTCGGGGATGCTCAATGCCGCGGGCCGCTTTGCTGCCGCCGCCGCGGCGCCGGTCCTGCTCAACGTGCTGCTGATCATGGCCATGACCTTTGCTGCCCTCACCGGCGGCGCGGTGGCGCAGGCCCTCGTCTGGTGCATCCCCTTCGCAGGCCTCGCACAACTCGCCCTTGTCTGGCAGGCGACGCGGCGCGCCAACATGCGCCTCGCAATCGTGCGGCCGCGCTGGACACCGGAAATGGCGCAACTGGTGCGCATCGCGATCCCCGCAGCACTCGCGGGCGGGGTCGTGCAGGTCAATCTCGTGGTCGGGCAACTTGTGGCCTCGCATACCGAAAAGGCGGTGAGCTGGCTCTACTCCGCCGACCGGCTCTATCAGCTTCCGCTTGGGGTTGTGGGCATTGCCGTCGGCATCGTGCTCTTGCCGGATCTCTCGCGGCGTCTGAAGGCCGGGGATGACACCGGTGCGCGCGTCGCCCTCGCGCGCGCGGGAGAGGTAGCGCTGGCGCTGACCATTCCCTGCGCGGTGGCGCTCGTCGTGATCCCGCTGCCTGTCGTCTCGGTGCTGTTCGAGCGCGGCGCCTTCGGGACAGATGACAGCGCCGCAACCGCTCTGGCCGTGGCGATCTATGGCCTCGGCCTGCCCGCCTTCGTGCTGCAAAAGATCCTGCAACCGCTCTTTTTCGCCCGCGAGGACACACGCCGCCCGCTGCACTACGCCGTTGTGGCGATGGCGGTCAATGCCGCGCTCGCGGTGGGCCTCGCCGCTGTGATCGGCTGGATCGCGGCGGCCATCGCCACGACTGTCGCCGCCTGGATCATGGTGGCGCAACTGGTGCGCGGGGCACGCGGTTTTGGCGAGGTGGCCCGCTTTGACGCACAGTTTCACCGCCGGCTCTGGCGCATCGCGCTGGCCTCGGCGCTGATGGGCGCTGTGCTCTGGGGCGCGGGCGTGCTGCTTGGCCCGCTCTTCCTGCTGGCGGGGGGCCGCTGGCTCGCGCTGCTCGTGCTGATCGCGGCGGGCGCGCTGTCCTATGGCCTTATCGGTCAACTCATCGGGGCCTTCAGCCTGCGCGAAATCCGTCGGCAATTGCGGCGTTAGTCGTGCCGGATGCGCGCACGCAGCTTTGCAAATCCACCGGGGCTGAGCACGAAAGACGCCAGAAACCCGGTCGCAAATCCCGCCACATCAGCCACCCACGTGCCGTTGCCGCCAAACAACAGCCCAAAGACCAGTTGCAGCCCCATCAGCACCCCGATCAGGGTAAAGGCCCGCGCCTGATTGGTCCCAAGCTGCCCCAGACGCAGCCACATGACATAGGTAAAGCCCCCGATCAGGCCATAGACCCCCGGAAACGTCCCGATGAGCCAGGGCTGATCCTTGATCACCAGCCCAAAGATCACCGCTCCCATCACCGTGCTGACCACAAAGAGCACCAGAATCGCCCAATGGCGAAACACGGCCGACAGGAATTTGGCCATCGCCAAGAGCAAAACCCCGCCAAACAGCGCATGGGTAAAGCTGCCATGCACAAACGCATAGCTGACAAAGCGGCGCAGATGTTCGATGGGCAAGGTCCGGTTCTCGATCATCCACGCCATGATCGCACTGTTGAACCCGTAATCCTGAATCGCCGCACTGCGCCAGCCCACCGCCTCGGGGCCGCCGACAAGGCCGCGCGCGCCTAACGAAAACATCGCCTCGACCCCGAGGATCACCAGAAAAAGCGCCACCGCGAAGGGCGGCAGCGGGTTGAGGGGACTCTGGCGTTCGTGACCATCCATGGCGGCTCTCCTTGACGGGGCTTTGGCGCATGGGTAAGCGAGGCGGACACGGAAATCCACCATGGAGTTGAACCATGACCGAGGCGGCCTTCACCCCGCGCGTCTTTTCGGGCATCCAGCCCTCCGGCAACCTGCATCTGGGCAACTACCTCGGCGCGCTCAAACGCTTTGCCGAGGCTCAGGACAAGGGGCTCGAGACGCTCTACTGCATGGTCGATCTACATGCCGTGACCGTCTGGCAAGACCCCGCCGCGCTGCGCCATGCGACGCGCGAACTGGCCGCCGGATTCATTGCGTCCGGCCTCGACCCGGCCCGCTCGATCCTGTTCAACCAGTCTCAGGTGGCCGAACACACGCAGATGGCCTGGGTGTTCAACTGCGTGACGCGCATGGGCTGGATGCAGCGCATGACCCAATTCAAGGACAAGGCCGGCAAGAACGCCCAGAACGCCTCGCTCGGCCTCTTTGCCTATCCCGCGTTGATGGCTGCCGACATTCTGACCTATCACGCCACCCATGTGCCGGTGGGCGAGGATCAAAAGCAGCATCTCGAACTTACCCGCGACATCGCGATGAAATTCAACCACGATTACGGCGTTGACTTCTTTCCCGTCCCCGAGCCGGTGATCGAGGGCACGGCGACGCGCGTCATGTCCCTGCGCGACGGCGCCAGCAAGATGTCGAAATCCGATCCCTCCGACATGAGCCGGATCAACCTCACCGACGATGCCGACACCATCGCGAAGAAAATCCGCAAGGCCAAGACCGATCCCGCGCCGCTGCCCTCCGAAATCGTCGGACTGGCAGACCGTCCCGAGGCGCGCAATCTCGTCAACATCTACGCCGCCCTCACCGATCAGAGCGTCGATCAGGTCCTGCGCGAGTGCGGCGCGATGCCGTTTTCCGCGTTCAAGCCCCGGCTCGCCGATCTGGCGGTCGAGAAACTCGCGCCAATCTCTGCCGAGATGGCCCGCCTCATGCAGGACGTGGCCGAGATCGACCGCATCCTCGCCGATGGGGCCCGGCGCGCCCGCGCCCTCGCCGCCCCCATCCTGCGCCAGACCTACGACATCATGGGCATGGTTGGCGCGCGCGAAGTCTGAGCGGCACTCAACCGAGATCAGGCGCGGTCCTCATGAAGGTCGCGTGCGCCTGCATCGCCTCCCACCAGTCCCGGACACCGGGCACCGCCAGAACCTGATCGGCATCCGGCGTCATCGCCACATAGGCCATGATCGGCCCGAGGAAATAATCCGCAAGCGTGGGGGTGTCGCCGGCAAGCCATGTCGCCCCGTCCCTGTTTTCCATCAAGAGCTTCAGGAGCTTTTCGGAATTGCCAAGCGCCGCCTGCCGCGCGGCCTCGTTCTGGCCGCCGATGAAATCGGGAAACAGGTGATAGCCCGCCACACCCACCAGCGCGCCATAGCCATAGCTGTCGATCAGCCCGATTGCCTCGTTCATCCGCGCGCGGCCCCGTGGCGTCGCCGGAACCAGCGGCGGCTCCGGCGCGATATCCTCCAGATAGCGGCAGATCGCGTCGGTCTCGCGGATCCTGAGCCCGTCAATATCGAGCACCGGCACCTTGCCGAAGGGATGACGCGCCAGATGTTCAGGCTGGCGTGGCTCTCCAGCCAGCACATTGACCGGCACCTGATCATAGGCAATTCCCTTGTCGGCCAGAACCATGCGCACGGTGCGCACATAGGTCGATCCGTCAAATCCGTAGAGTATGGGCTTATCCGCCATGGTTGCGTCTCCTCTTCGCTGCACACCGCGTGTGTCAGAGTGATGCAAAGCACGCGCAAGTCAATTCCTCTCTGCCGCAGCCTTGACCTTGGCCGCGTGCCGCCGCACTCTTTGATCCGACCCCCCATCAGAGGCGCACCATGCCCGTCACCATGACCCCCGAAGAGATTTCCCGCCTGCCCTATCGCCGCTGCGTCGGCGTCATGCTCGCCAATCCGGCGGGGCATGTCTTTGTCGGCCAGCGGCTCGACAATGACGCCCCCGCCTGGCAGATGCCGCAGGGTGGCATCGAGCCCGGCGAAACCCCGCAGGCGGCCGCCCTGCGCGAACTCTGGGAAGAAACCGGTATCACGGCGGACAAGGTGCGGATCGCGGCCGAGGCTGCCGATTGGCTGAGCTACGATCTGCCGCATGACATCGTGCCGCGCATCTGGAAAGGACGCTACCGGGGCCAGCAGCAGAAATGGCTGCTCCTGCGCTTTCTCGGCCAGGACAAGGATGTGAACATCGCCACCGAGCACCCCGAGTTCTCCGAATGGCGCTGGCTGCCGCCCACGGATCTCGTGGCCCAGATCGTGCCCTTCAAACGCGCGGTCTATGCAAGCGTGCTGGAAGAGTTTGCGCCGCATCTCTGAGCCGCGCCATTACGACCGCACCGCAGGGGCAATGTGGTGGCGCGCCACCGACATGGATTTGAGAATCGCAAAGACCGCATCGCCCGGTTCCAGCGCCATCTGCTCGGCCGCGCGGCGGGTGATCCGCGAGAGAATCTCGTCATCGCCGATCCGCACATGCACCATCATCGCCGGCCCCGTCCCCGGCACGATCCGCACCACCTGTCCGGGCAGGATGTTCTGCGCCGACAGGCCCTCTGGCCTGAGGCGCGACAGGATCACCTCATGCGCCATGATCCGCACCCGCACCCGCGTGCCCGGCGCACCCTCGACGGAGGGCAGGAACAGCGGTCCGGTCGCGGCATCAAGGCGCGTCAGCCCGTCCGCCAGATGTTCGACCACGATGGCGGGGAGCATCACCGCCACTTCGCGGATGCCCATGGCGCGCAGCGCGTCGGGGTCGCCCATGACTTCGGCCGTGGTCCCTTCGCGGACCACCCGGCCCTTCTCGATCACCACCATGCGGTCGGCCAGAAGCTGCGCCTCGTTCATGTCATGGGTCACAAGCACCACCGGCATGGCCAGAGAGGCGCGCAACGCAATGATCTCGCCGTAGAGCTTTTCACGGGTCGCGCGGTCCACCGCCGAAAACGGCTCGTCCAGCAGCAGGGCCTGCGGTTTGCGCGCCAGCGCCCGCGCCACCGCCACCCGCTGCTGCTGCCCGCCCGAGAGCTGTGCAGGCTTGCGGTCCGCCAGATCGTGCAGGTTGACCAGATCGAGGAGGCGCGCCGCCTCTGTCCGGTCGGGCCTTTCCATCGCCGCCATGACGTTCTGCACGGCCGTCATGTGGGGGAACAGCGCGTAAGTCTGGAACACGATGCCCACCCGGCGGCGATGGCTGGGCAGATCGACCCCGGCCTCGGTATCCAGCCAGACGGTGCCGTTCACGGCCACCCGCGCGCGCTCGGGCCGCCACAGCCCCGCGATGGCGCGCAGGAGCGTGGTCTTGCCCGACCCGGAATGCCCGACCAGCGCCAACAGCTCTCCCGGCTCCACCCGGAATGTCACATCAAGCGGAATAGGCGAGGCCGCGCGCGCCATGACCTCCAGCGCCATCAGGACAACCTCCGCCCGATCCGCGCCGAGAGCATGTAGGTCAGCGTGATGGTGATGAGACTGATCGCCACCAGCGTAGCCGACATGACGCCTGCCCCCTGCATGTCAAAGCCCTGAACCCGGTCATAGATGGCAATCGCGATGGTCCGTGTCTCGCCGGGGATCGACCCGCCCACCATCAGCACGATGCCGAATTCCCCCAGCGTATGGGCAAAGGTCAGCACCATCGCTGTCAGCACACCGGGCCAGGCCAGCGGCAGTTCCACCTTCCAGAGCCTCTGCCACGGCGACATGCCGCAACAGCTTGCGGCCTCGCGCACCTCGACCGGGATCGCCTCGAACCCGCGCTGCGCGGGCTGGATCGCGAAGGACAGGTTGAAGATGACGCTGGCCACCAAGAGGCCTTGGAAGGTGAAGACCAGCTGATGGCCGAACAGGCTTTGCCACAGATCGCCCACTGGCGAATTGCGACCGAAGGCCAGAAGCATGTAGAACCCGAACACCGTCGGCGGCAGCACCAGCGGCAGCATCACCAGCGCTTCGACCAGCCCCTTGGCGCGGAACTGGTGCCAGGCCAGAAACCGCCCGGCCAGAATGGACAGCGGCAACAGGAACACCACCGTCCACCCGGCCAGCCGCAGCGAGAGAAAGAGCGCGGTCCAGTCCAAGCCGTCAGTTTCCTTCGGGCAGGACGAAGCCGTATTTCACCATGATCTCGCGCGCCTTGGGCGACGGCATGTAGGCATAGAACTCCTCGGCCACCGGGCCTGCGTTCTTCAAGAGTGCCATGCGCTGCAACAATGGGTTGTGCCACTCATGCGGGATCAGCGCATAGTCGCCCTGCGCGGAGACTTCGGGCGCGCTGGCGAGAGACAGCGCGATGACGCCACCCTCGGTATTGCCCGACAACGCAAATTGTGCGGTCTGGCTGACGTTCTCTCCCAACACCAGATGCGGCTGGATCTTGTCCCACAGCCCGCGATGCCGCAGCGCCTCTTCGGCGCGCAGGCCATAGGGGGCGTGTTCGGGATTGGCGATGGCGAATTTGCCAAGCGTGCCCGCGTCGATCATCGCGGCCAGAGCGTCCATGCCCGCGTCCGCCGTCAGGTTGGAGCCCTTCGGCACCATGATGACAATCCGTCCTTCGGCGTAAAGCGTTCCCTCGTCGCGGGCAAAGCCCTCGGCGGCCAGTTGCTTGATGAACTTCTCGTCCGCCGCCATGAACATCTGGAACGGTGCGCCCTGCCGGATCTGGGTGGTGAAGTTACCGGTCGAGCCCAGCGAGACCTCTACCCTTTTGCCGGTGTCGGCCGCAAACGCTGCGGCAATCTCGGTCACGGCGAATTTCAGATCCGCAGCGGCGGCGATCACCGGCGGGTCGTCCTGAGCCAGCGCGGGACCGAACGCGAGGCCAAGTGCAGCCACTAGTGCGGCCACTGCGGCAAGGCCGGATCTGCGGTTGAAGATCATCGGCATCGCTGACTTCCCCTGATATGTTCCAAAAAACATATCGCTGAAAGACAGCGCGCCCGTCAACCGTTATTTTCTCTCGGAAACATCCCGCAGTAGCGCCCGCATCTCCGCTAGTGGCACCGAGCCGGCCTCTGCGGCCTGCCGTTCGAGCGCACGATAGAGATCAAGAACCTGTTGTCCTGTCTCGGTCACGACCGCCCCGCCGCCACCCGGCCCGCCGCGCGTGCTCTCCACCACCGGGGTGCGGAACATCGCATTCAGCGTCTCGATCAGCATCCAGGCGCGTTTGTAGCTCATGCCCATCTCGCGCCCCGCCGCAGCGATAGAGCCACAGCGCGCGATCCGCTCCAGAAGCTCCGCCTTGCCCGGCCCGATCATGCCGGAATCGCCAAACACGACCCGGATCCGCAGACCGCCGGATTGCATCTCATGGGTCACGGGCCTGCGCGCCGCTCAGTGGGTCCAGACCTGACGGCGACTGGTGGCAAAATTCTCGCCATAGCCAGCCGGGCGGATGTTGGGCTTGCGCTTTTGCGGCTCCTGCACCACGGCCTCAATCCCCTGATCGCGGGCATAGTCGAGCGCCGCCTCCTTGCTGGAAAACCGCAGCCGAACCTGCGCCTGAGTGTCCTCGTTCGAGGTCCAGCCCATCAGCGGATCGATCTCGCGCGCGGTATTCGATTCGAACTCCAGCACCCAGTCTCTGGTCTTGGCAAGACCCGACTGCGTGGCGGTGCGGGCCGGTTTGTAGATGCGCGCGGACATCGCTCTCTCCTTTGCAGGTTGCCCCGCCTCGTGTATTCCAAAAATGCCGGCGCGCGGCAAGCGAAATTGCCTGCCGCGCGCACCTGTCACAGCCGCCCGCCGGTGTCAGCCATCTTGCGGGATGCGCAGCATCTGGCCGGGATAGATCTTGTCCGGGTGGCTCAGCATCGGCTTGTTGGCCTCGAAGATCTCGGGATAGCGCGCGCCATTGCCCAGCGTCTTGGCGGCAATCGCCCAGAGCGTGTCGCCCTTCTTGACCTCGTGCAGCACCGGAGCCTTGCCTTCGGTGGCATCATTCACGGCCGCAACACCCGCGACATTGCCGACAGCAAGGATCACCTTTTCCTTGACCTCCTGGCTCACGGCCTTGCCCGACAGCTTCACCGTGTCGCCCTCGACCGCGATCTCGATCCCGTCCGCCTCAAGCCCGAGATCGGCGATCTCCTTCTTGAGCGCCTCGGCTTCAGGTGCAGCCTCGTCACCCCCGCCAAACAGCGACTTGCCGGCATTCTTCATGAAATTCAACAGACCCATGGGAAAACTCCTTTGTCCAGATCAGCCGGGCAAGTCTTGCCCGATACGATCGGCCGGTAAAGGGGAATTCCCGTCAGGCCGCCTCGCCATCGGTGAATTGCAGCCGCGCCAGCCGCGCGTAGAGCCCGTTCTCGGCGACAAGGCTGTCATGCGTGCCCTGCGCCACGATCCGGCCCTGATCCATGACGACGATCCGGTCCGCCTTTTTCACCGTGGCCAGACGATGCGCCACGATGATCGTGGTGCGCGTGCGCGCCATGGCGTCCACCGCCTGCTGCACCGCGCGTTCGCTCTCGGCATCGAGCGCCGAGGTCGCCTCATCCAACAGCAGCACCGGCGCATTGCGCAGGATGGCGCGGGCGATGGCAATGCGCTGCTTCTGCCCGCCCGACAGCATCACGCCGCGCTCACCGACATAGCTGTCATAGCCCTGCGGCAAGGCAGAGATGAAGTCATGCGCCGCCGCCGCCCGCGCTGCCGCCTCGATCTCGGCCTCCGTCGCGTCCAGACGTCCGAACCGGATGTTGTCGCGCGCCGAGGCGGCAAAGATCACCGGATCCTGCGGCACCAGCGCCATCTCGCGGCGAAACTCATGCCGCGCCATGTCGCAGAGCGCCACCCCATCGAGCAGGATTCGCCCGCCATCGGGATCATAGAACCGCTGCACCAGCTGAATGACGCTGGTCTTGCCCGCCCCCGACGGACCGACCAGCGCCACCGTCTCGCCCGGTGCGATCACCAGATCGAAATCCTCCAGCGCCAGCGTCTCGGGACGTGCCGGATAGGCAAAGCGCACCGCCTCAAAGGTGATCGCCCCCCGCACCGGACGCGGCACCGGCAGGGGCCGCACCGGATCCTTGACCGGATCATCCGCCCGCAGCAGATCAACCAGCCGCTCGGTCGCCCCGGCGGCGCGTTGCAACTCGCCCCAGATCTCCGACAGCGCCGCAACCGCCCCTGCCACCATTACCGAATAGATCAGGAACTGCACCAGACTTCCGGCGCTCATGGTGCCAGAGCGGACATCACGCGCGCCGATCCAGAGCACGCCGACAATCCCCGTGAACACCAGAAAGATCACGATCACCGTCATCAAGGCGCGGGTATTCACCCGGCGACGGGCGGCGTCATGGCTCTTTTCGGTCACTTTGGCAAACTTCGCGCGACTTTCGCCCTCATGGGTAAAGGCCTGCACCGTCTGGACCGACAAAAGCGCCTCCGAGGCCTCGCCGGAACTGACCGCGATCCAGTCCTGATTTTCCCGGCTCAGCACCCGCATCCGCCGCCCCAGCGTCAGGATCGGCACGATCACCAGCGGCACGATCAACAGCACCAGCCCGGTCAGCTTGGCCGAGGTCAGCAGCATCAGCGCCATGCCGCCGACGAACAGCAGCAGATTGCGCAGCGCAATCGAAATTGACGATCCGATCACCGACAGGATGAGCGTGGTATCCGTGGTGATCCGGCTCAGCACCTCGCCCGTCATCAGACGCTCGAAAAAGGCCGGGCTCATGCCGATCACCCGGTCGAATACCGCCATGCGAATGTCGGCGACGACGCGCTCGCCCAACCGCGTCACCAGCAGATAGCGCGCCCCGGTGCCGATCGCGAGCAGCGCGGCAATCCCGAGCGCCGCCGCGAAATACTGATCCAGCAGCCCGCCATCCTCGACACCGAAATTGTCCACCACCCGGCGCACCGCCAGCGGCAGAACCAGAGCCACGCCCGCCGTCAGCACCAGCGCCATCAGGGCCGAAATCAGCAGCGGGCGATAGGGGCGCAGAAACGGCCAGAGATCGGCAAGCGCGCTAACGCGCTTGGACTTTTCGCGATCCAGCAGATCGGCACCATTCTCGGCCTTGCGCACCATCTTCCGTCAGCCCTTTTCATCCGGTCCCGAGTTCATGGCCGGGCAAGACGCCATGGTCAAGAGGCAGATGGGTCGCAGGGACCGGTATAGCGACCACGCGGTTGCCCCGATCAGCCCTCGCGCTATGATACCGCTTGCGGCCGCGAAATGGACGCGCATCAGGAAACAGGCATGACTCGACACGGATCACCACAGTCGCGCCGCCACGCGCCCCTCCACAAGGCAATCATCGTAAGCCACGGCCAGCCCTCCGATCCCGATCCGGCCGAGGCAGAGCTTGCGCAATTTGCGGCAAGGGTCGCGGCAGACCTGCCCGATTGGCAGCTGCGCGCGGCGACGCTGGCCAAACCCGGCGCGCTCGATGCGGCGCTGGCCGAGTCCGGTCCCGCGCCGCTCATCTATCCGTTCTTCATGACTGCCGGGTGGTTCACCGGCGATGCGCTGCGAAAGCGCCTGATCACGGCACCCGAGGCACAGCTTCTGCCGCCCTTTGGCAGCGATCCCGCGCTCCCTGCACTGACGGCGGATCTGTTGCGCAACGTGATCGCGGACCAAGACTGGGAGATCGCGACGACACGGCTCTTTCTCGCCGCGCACGGCTCGGGGCGCAGCCCGAATGCCGCACGCGACACGCAGATCTTCGCTGCGGCGCTGGCCCATAGCCTGCCACTGCAAGAGATCCGCGTGGGATTTATCGAGCAGCCGCCCTTTCTCGCCGATCAGGCCTTCGATCTCGGCGAGAGGTCGATCTGCCTGCCCTTCTTTGTCGCGCGCGGGGGACATGTCATCGACGATATTCCCGAAGCCCTCGATCTGGCCACCTTTCGCGGCCTGCGGCTCGATCCGATCGGATGCGCCGCCGCAGCCCCGGCCTTGGTGGCACGCGCCCTTGCAGCGTCCCGACCAGAGGCCTGAGCCCGGCTAAGCCGCTTCATGCGCCAGCAGCGCCGCCTCGGGTCCGTTCAGACAGCGCCGCGCATAGGCACCATAGAGATTGGGCTCGACCTCGAACGCGGCGTTGAACGCCAGCAGTCTTTTCCGGTCGCCGTCATCCAACGTCGAGAGCGCCGCACTCGCGGGATGAAAGCTCTCGGTTTCCACGCCATTGGCCCAGACAATCTGATGCCGCGGCAAAAGCAGGTGAATGTACGTCACCTCGCGCATCGCCTGATCGATCGTCACGCTGTGATCATTGACCAGATCGCGCGCCATGACCAGAACTTCGGGCGTGTTGAACAGCGCCCGCGCCACGTTTCCCTTGATCAGCAGCCGATGTTCGGGACTGACCAGCAATTCGGAATCGGGCCGGTCCACGCCCAGCGCCCCGGCGCGCAGGCGCACCGGCCTCAGGCCCGGCATCGCATAGAGCCGTGCCCCGCTCATCCGGCGGCGGCCGACCCACTGGATCTCCTGCGCGCCATCGTCGCGGGTCTCCACCCGGTCGCCCTCGCGCAGATCCTCCACCAGCCGTGGCCCCTCTGGCGTATTGATCCGGGTGCCGGGCGTGAAACAGATCACCCCGCCGCTCGCCGGTCCGGTCGAGGCCGCGCGCAGCCCTTCAAGCGCGTGATGCACCACCCACATCTCGCGGCCCCTGGGCGGAATCTCGTCGTGAAACATCACAAGCGGCGCAGCCCCCCGCCCCGGCGCGATCACCGTGACCGTATAGCTGTGCAGCCCGTCGGTGACGACAAATCCGGGCTCGGTCAGCGGCTCTGCCCAGTCCGCCTGCCCCGGATCATCGGCCGCACCCAGCGCGATCCCCACCAGCCGCCGCACCGCGCGCGCCGCGTGCTTGCGGGTTGCCCCCGCGCCTTCCGCCCTCTCCAGCCGCAACAGGTCGTTCGCCCCATCAATCCGCACGGGTTCGCCCCGCCAGGACCATGTATTGCCGACGCCAAGCGCCGCCAGCGGCGCATCGCTCAGCCCGTCCACTTCCGTTTGCGACCAAGAGATGACGAACGTGCCTCGAAAGCCCGTTTCCATTGCCTGTCTGCCTGCCTCTGGTTTCTTTTTATTGGCGGTAGATTAGCAAAAACGAATCATCCTGAAAAGCCCCTGATTCGGCACTCTCAGAATCGCAGCCTCAGACGCAGGGAGCCGATGAACTGCCCCTCGCGCTGGTTGTCGAATTCCTCGCTCAGCCAGGTCACGCCGTAATAGAGCGCGGTGCCGTTGCGGCCTTGCCAATGCAGCCCGGCGCGCAGCCGCGTGCGGTCCTCGGTGACTTTCACCCCACTGCCGGAGGGCAGGTAATCGCTGTCATCGACATAGGCAACATCGCCGCCAATCACAAAGGAATAGCCCTCATGCGGCGCATAGATCGTGCGATAGCGCTGCCCTGTCACCGGGTCGCGGATCAGCAGCTCACCGTCGCCCACCCCGCCAAAGGTGACATCCGCGCCCAGGCGGATCAGATCCTCCACCCCGAGCCGCGCCTCGACAAAGGGGCGCAGGCGCGCAGGCCCCAGATCATAGTCCCTTCCCGCCTCGACAACGGCAGAGGGCCGGACCTCGTTGGACACCTGCGCACGCTTCAGCTGTCCAGACAACTCCTGCCCGCCCACGATGTCGTGCAAGGCATCATGAAAATCGAAAAGCCCGGTTTGCGGCCCGATCACCACCAGATCGGCGCCCACCGCATAATCGATCGGCCCGCGATGAAAATGCGTGTGCAGGCCAAGGCTCAGGGCGCCGGCATAGGGCCGATCGCCGGGCGCGGGATTTGACAGGTTTTCCGGCGCGATGATCTCGCCGTTGAACCGCAGTTCAAGCAGTTCCCCGAACCCCTCGGGCACCCGGCCTTCCCAACCCATCCCCCAGACCCGGCTCGACGCGATGTTGCCGGTGCGCCAGCGGTCCTGCCCGTCGCCGATGAGATCGTTGTTGAAGATGCGGCCATATCCCAGACGCTCGCGCCCTTGGGCGGCGACCGGCGCGCTCGTCATGATGGTTGTGAGCAACAGACTGATCGAAAGGGTGATCGAAAGGGTGATCGGAAGACTGCGCGACATGCGGCAAAATCCTTGGCATTGCGCCAACGCGGCGTTTGAACGATACCCACGAGATCACATTATTGTGCATTAAACCTAAAGAAAAGCGAAAAAAAATGATGCAACCTTGAAGTTGCATCCGTGACACAGCAACCGTCAGAGATCCTCGCCCGGCGGCCCCCAGCGTTCGATCAGATGGCCGATGATCTGATCGCGGGTCTGCCGGTAGGCGTCCAGCCGCGCTTCACGGGTCTGCGCCAGACCGGTCGGGTCCATGATCGGCCAATAGACCACGTCGAGATGAAAATACCGCGTCAGCTCCAGCGCCCGGCGCTGACTTGCCGGGCTCAGCGCCACGATCAGGTCGAACGACGACAGATCGTCGCCCCATTGTTCCATCTCGTCGAAACTGCGCACCCGGTGGCGGTCCAGTTCGACCCCGATCTCGCGGCACACCGCAATCGAAAACCCGTCGATCTCCATGTCGCTCTTGACACCCGCCGACTGCACATAGGTGCCGGTGCCATAGAATTTCTTCATGATGCCCTCGGCCATGGGCGAGCGCACAGCATTGTGATCGCAACAGAACAGCACCGACTGCGGCAGCGGCTCGGGCATTGCTCAGCCCCCGAAATGCAGCACGCAGATCAGCGTAAAGAGACGCCGCGCGGTGTCAGTATCGATCTCCGCCTTGCCCTCCAGACGCTCAACGAGCACCCGCGCCCCCTCGTTGTGAATGCCGCGCCGGGCCATGTCGATGGTCTCGATCTGGCTCGGCGGCATGTTCTTCACCGCATCGAAATAGCTCTCGCAGATCGACCAGTAATCCTTGACCACCTGCCGGAACGGGCTCAGCGACAGATGAAACTCCGCCGCCGCCTGATCCGCGTCGGTGCGGATGTCAAACACCAGACGCTTGTCGCGGATCGCCAGCCCGACCCGATAAGGCCCCTCCGGCACCACACGGCCATCGCGCGCAGGCAGGGTAAAGCTGTTTTCCTCGATCAGGTCATACATCGCCACCTTGCGCTCTTGCTCGATCTCGGGCGTCGGCGGCGGCAGGTTGGCATCGTCGAGTTCGATATGGCAAATCCGGCTCATGGCAATTCTCTGGCAGAGTGTTCCGCCCCGTCCCTAGCGCAGCCCGGCGCCATGAGCAATCACGGCCACCGTCCCGCGCGCAACTGTCGCTGCGCGCGTGCCCCATCCGCCACGCCCCGCCATTATGGACTTTCGCCCGAACACCTGTGCAAAATTCCCCGAATTGTTCAACAATCGGCACAATATAGTCCAGATTGTTTGGCAAGCTTCTGGTGGATCGGACATAATAATGTCAGAAAGAAGAAACAAGCTCACACGACGTTAAGGTCATCGCGCTACAGCGCGGGAGCAGGAACAACCGGGACGATCGGATGCTCGAGTTCGAGAATGTCAGCAAATCCTTCTGGACTGGCACACAGCGCAAGGTGATCCTTGACCGCGTCTCCTTTCGTATCGAACCGGGCCGCAGCCTCGGCATTCTCGCCCCCAATGGCACCGGCAAGACCACGCTCATCAACATGATGGCGGGATTGGAAAAACCCGACGAGGGCGAGATCCGGCGCGGCTGTCGCATCTCCTTTCCGCTCGGCTTCATGGGCGGCGTCATCAGCCGCCTCTCGGCGCTTGAAAATGCGCGCTACATCGCGCGCCTCTACGGCCTTGACCCGGATTATGTCGAGGCCTATTGCCGCTGGCTTTGCAATCTCGGCGAATATTTCGAGCAGCCGATCGGCACCTATTCCTCGGGAATGCGCGCGCGCTTTACCTTCGCGCTGATGCTGGCGCTCGATTTCGACATCTATCTCATCGACGAGGGGATGCCCGGCTCCACCGACGTCGAATTCAACCGCAAGGCGGGTGACATCCTGCGCGAAAGACTGCGCACCACCACCGTCATCATCGTCTCGCATGACCCCAAGACGCTTGAAAAATTTGCCCGGTCGGCGGCAGTGTTGATGGGGGGAAAACTCTACATGTTCGATACCTTGGAAGAGGCAAGAGAGCTCTATGATTATGAAACCCAAGGCTAGAAAGTTCCGCATCCGGCGCTCCGAGGTGACGCAGACGGCCGCGGCCGCGCCCGCCGCCATGGCGCACCTCCCCGAGCATCCCCGGCATGTCGATCAGGACAGCACGGCGCGCGAGATCCTTTCTGCGATGAACATTGACGAGATCCGTCGCGAGGGCCTGACCGGACGACAATTGCGCATGGCCCGGCGTCTGGCCCTGAAACACGGCTTGGCCCCCAGTTCCGACTTTGACGCGGTGCGTCTCCTGCGCGCGCGCGGCATCGACCCGTTCGAACGCAGCGGCTTGCTGGAAATCGTCGCCAGCAACGGGCAACATTCAGGCGAACCGGACCTGCGCGTGCAACTGCCCCAGACCGTTCCGGCTGAAGGCCGCCCCGCCCTGCCCTCGACCTCCACCCGCAGCCCCGCCGACCGCCGCGCCGAAGAGATCATGCAGATCCAGCGCGACATCGCGCGCCGCCGCCGCCGCAAGCTGGCGCTGCTCCTCGCGCGCCTCGCAGCCTTTGTGATGCTGCCCACGATCCTCGTGGGCTATTACTACTATGCCGTCGCCACGCCGATGTATGCGTCGAAATCCGCCTTTCAGATCCTCTCCGCCGATGGCGGCACCGGCGGCATGGGGGGGCTCTTTCAAGGCACATCCTTCGCCACCGGCCCCGATTCCATCGCCACCCAGGAATATCTCGAATCCAAGGACGCGATGCTGCGCCTCGATCACGAACTTGGCCTGCGGGCCCATTTCAGCCAGCCCTGGATCGACCCGCTGCAACGTCTCGATCCCGACGCCAGCAACGAGGCGATCTACAAACTCTACCGCAAATATGTGAAACTCGGCTACGACCCGACCGAAGGCGTGATCCGCATGGAAGTCTCTAGCGCCGATCCTGCGGTCAGCACCGAATTTTCCGACCGCCTGATCAAATATGCCGAGGAACGGATCGATGGCCTCAGCCAGAACAAGCGGCAGGGCGCCGTGCGCACCGCCGATCAGAGCCTCGAGCGCGCCAAGGCCGAGCGTCGCGCCGCACAGGCGCAAATGGTCGCCCTGCAAGAGGACAGCATTCTCGACCCCGAAGGCGAGATCGCCGGGATCCGCAGCCTGATCGGCACCGTCGAACTGCAACTTCAGGAAAAGGAACTGGCGTTCAGCATCCAGCAGAACAACGCCCGCCCCAACGCCGCGCGCGTCACCGCCCTGCAAAGCGAGATCGACATCCTGCGGACGGAACTCGACAAGCAGAAACGACGCCTGACCGAGGCCACCACAGGCGAGGCCTCGCTCGCCTCCACAACCGCCGCCATCCAGATGGCGCAAGCCGATCTCGCGACCGCCGATCTGGTGCTGCAATCGGCGCTCGAGGCCAAGCGCCAGGCCGAGATCGAGGCCAACAAGCAGGTCCGCTACCTGTCGCTCAGCGTCCGCCCGGTGCCCTCGCAGGATGCCACCTATCCGCGCGCCTTCGAGAATACGGTGCTGGCCTTCCTGATCTTTTCTGGTATCTACCTGATGATCTCGCTCACCGCGTCCATCCTCCGAGAACAGGTGTCCTCCTGATATGCAACATGTCGATCTGAACGGGTTGGTCATTGGCAATGACCGGCCTCTCACACTCATTGCCGGGCCCTGCCAGCTTGAATCCGCCGATCATGCCCAGATGATCGCGGGCACCCTGCAAGAGGCCTGCACCGCCCTTGGCATGGGCCTGATCTTCAAGAGCAGCTTCGACAAGGCCAACCGCACCTCGCTCTCGGGCAAGCGCGGCCTCGGCATCGACGAGGGCCTCAAGGTGCTGCAATCGGTGAAGGACGCGCTTGGCCTGCCGGTGCTGACCGACGTGCATCTGCCCGAGCAATGCGCGCCCGTGGCCGAGGTCGTGGACGTGCTGCAAATCCCCGCCTTCCTCTGTCGGCAGACCGATCTGCTGATTGCGGCGGGGGAAACCGGCGCGGCGATCAACGTGAAAAAGGGCCAGTTCCTGGCGCCCTGGGACATGCCCAATGTCGTCTCCAAAATCGAATCGACCGGCAACCGCCGCATCCTTCTGACCGAACGCGGATCCTCCTTCGGCTACAACACGCTGGTCGCGGACATGCGCTCGCTGCCGCAACTGGCCACCACCGGCTATCCCGTGGTGATGGATGCCACCCATTCCGTGCAGCAACCCGGCGGGCGCGGCGGATCCTCGGGCGGGCAGCGCGAATTCGCCCCCGTCATGGCCCGCGCCGCCGTTTCGCTCGGCATCGCCGCCGTGTTCATCGAAACCCATGAAGATCCCGACCGCGCCCCCTCCGACGGGCCCAACATGATCCCGCTGGCCGAGATGCCGTTGCTCCTCGCAACCCTGATGCAGTTCGACCAATTGGCCAAGGCCCATCCGATCGTCCTTTGACCAACCAAGAGTATTTTCATGACCAGACCCTTGCCCACCGTCACCCCCAACACCTGGGAATTTCTCCGCGACCCGATGATCGCGCCCACCGGCTTTCGCGAATATGACGCGCGCTGGAAATATCCCGACCAGATCAACCTGCCCGGCATCACCGCCCTCGGCCTCGGCCTCGGCACCCAGATGCACGCGCGCGGCATCGCGCCCGTGATCGCGGTCGCCAACGATTACCGCGACTATTCGCTCACCATAAAGAACGCCCTCATCCTCGGCCTGATGCAGGCCGGCCTTCAGGTCAAGGACATCGGCCCCGCGCTCTCGCCGATGGCCTATTTCGCCCAGTTCCACCTCGATGTGCCCGCCGTCGCCATGGTCACGGCCTCGCACAACCCCAATGGCTGGACCGGCGTCAAGATGGGCTTCGAGCGCCCGCTCACCCACGGCCCCGATGAAATGGCAGAGTTGCGCGACATCGTGCTTGAGGGACGCGGCGTGGCCCGCCCCGGCGGAACTTACGAATTCGTCGAGGGCGTCAAGGACGCCTATCTCGACGACCTAGTGGGCGATTTCCGCATGACCCGCAAGCTGCGCGTCGTCTGCGCCACCGGCAACGGTACCGCCGGCGCCTTCGCGCCCGACCTGTTCCAGCGCATCGGCGTCGAGGTGATCCCTTCGCATAACCGGCTCGATTACACCTTCCCGCATTACAACCCCAACCCCGAGGCGCTGGAGATGCTGCACGACATGGCCGCGACGGTCCGCGCCACCGGCGCCGATTTCGCGCTCGGCTTTGACGGCGACGGCGACCGCTGCGGCGTGGTCGATGACGAGGGCGAGGAAATCTTCGCCGACAAGGTCGGCGTCATCATGGCGCGTGATCTCTCTAAACTCTACCCCGGCTCCACCTTCGTCGCCGATGTGAAATCCACCGGGCTCTTTGCCTCCGATCCCGAACTGATCAGGAATGGCGTCACCGCCGATTACTGGAAGACCGGCCACTCCCACATGAAACGCCGGGTCAAGGAGTTGGGCGCGCTCGCAGGATTCGAGAAATCGGGCCACTACTTCTTGGCCCATCCGATCGGGCGCGGCTATGATTGCGGCCTGCGCGTCGCGGTGGAACTGTGCAAGCTGATGGACCGCAACCCGGCGATGTCGATGTCCGACCTGCGCCGCGCCCTGCCCGTGACCTACAGCACCCCCACCATGTCGCCCTTCTGCCCCGATACCGAGAAATACGCCGTGCTCGAGCGCATCGTCGCCCGCCTCGTCGCGCGCCACGCCGCAGGCGAACCCCTCGCCGGACGCGCCATCAAGGAGGTCGTCACCGTCAACGGCGCCCGCGTCATCCTCGACAACGGCTCCTGGGGCCTGGTGCGGGCGTCGTCGAACACGCCCAACCTCGTCGTCGTCTGCGAGAGCAGCCAGAGCGAGGCCGAGATGCGCGCCATCTTCGCCGATCTAGATGCCGTCATCCGCAGCGAGCCCTCGGTCGGCGCCTACGACCAGACGATCTGAAGAGCCAGGGTTTCTTTTTGGCCGAAATACCCCGGGGTCCGGGGCAGCGCCCCGGCGCGCGCGCGCTTTACGTACCAAAGCCGCGTCCGCGCCGTACATGCCGTACATCCTGTCCCCGTCACGCCGCGAGCCCGCGCCCCCTGAGCAGCGCCTCAACCCCCGGCATCCGGCCCCGGAACTGGAGATAGAGCGCCTCCGCCTCCTCCGACCCGCCACGCGAAAGAATATGCCTTTCCAAGGCCTTGGCCCGTTCCTCATCAAACGCGCCCCCGGCCTCCTCGAAACTGGCAAAGGCATCCGCATCCATCACCTCGGACCACATATAGCTGTAATAGCCGCTGGAATAGCCATCACTTGCAAAGACATGCGCAAAATGCGGGCTGGCATGGCGCATGGTGATGGCTCGAGGCATACCGATATTCTCCAATATTTCCAATTGCTTGTCCATCACATCCACGGGCACGGCGCCGTCGTGAAAGGCCAGATCGACCAGCGCCGAGGCGACATATTCCACCGTCTGAAACCCCTGATCGAAATTCGCAGCCCTCAGCAGTTTATCCAGCAATTCCCGTGGCATAGCCTCGCCGGTCTCAACATGGGTGGCGTAGCGTTCCAGGACCTCGGGCACCTCGAGCCAATGCTCATAGAGCTGCGAGGGCAGTTCGACAAAGTCCCGCGCCACACAAGTCCCTGAAATGCTTTCATAAGTCACGTCCGAGAGCATCAGATGCAGGGCATGGCCAAACTCGTGAAAGAGGGTGCGCGCATCGTCATAGCTGAGTAGCGCCGGATCCCCCTTGGCAAAGTTGCAGACATTGATCACCACCGGGGCCTGCACCTTTGGCCGCTTCGCCTGCCCGCGCATGGCCGAGCACCAAGCCCCCGATCTCTTGGACCCTCGCGCAAAATAGTCTCCAATGAAAACAGCGACATGAGCGCCATTTCGCGTCACCTCCCAGGCCCGGCAATCGGGGTGGTAGAGCGTCACATCCAGCGCGCGAAACTCCAGGCCGAACAGCCGGTTGGCACAGCCGAACGCCGCCGCGATCATCGCCTCGAGCGACAGATACGGTTTCAAGGCCGCCTCCTCCAGATCATGCTCCGCCTGCCGTCGCTTCTCGGCATAGTAGCGCCAATCCCACGGCTCCAATTCTCCATTGACTCCATCGGCTTGCATCATTTCCGTGAGCCGCGCCGCATCCTGCTCCGCCCGCGCCTTGGCCGGTTCCCAGACCGCCATCAAAAGGTCGCGCACCGCCTCCGGCGTGCGTGCCATCTCGGTCTCCAACTTATAGGCGGCAAAGCTCTCATAGCCCAGCAGCGCCGCCCGCTCCGCCCGCAGCCGCAAGATCTCCTCCGCTACCGCGCGATTGTCGGTTTCCCCTCCCATGGCTCCCCGTGAAACCCATGATTCAAAAGCCTTCTTTCGCAGCTCACGGCGCGGCGAGAATTGCAGGAACGGCACGATGAGCGAGCGCGACAAGGTGATCACCGGCCCTTCCAGCCCCTTCTCGCACCCCGCCGCGCGGGCGGCATCGACCACAAAATCCGGCAGGCCCTCCAGATCCTCCTCGGCCAACGCCATGTGCCAGCCGGCCTCGTCCGCCAGCAGATTCTGGGTGAACCTGGTCCCCAGTTCCGCCAGCCGCGCCATGATTGCGCGCATCCGGGCCTCCTCGTCTCCGGTCAGCGCCGCCCCCGCCCGGCGAAAGGCGCGGTGCGTCAGCATCACAAGTCGCCCCTCCTCGGGCGTCAACCCGAGCGTATCCCGCGCGGCCCACAGGCTCTCAACCCTCTGAAAAAGCGCCTTGTTTCCGTATATCTCCGACGCATGCGCCGCCAGTTTCGGCGCAAAATCACGCTGCAATTCCTGCCGCTTGGGATTGCTGTCCGCCGCCGCCAAGGCGTAGAAAACCGACAGCACCCGGTGCAATCCCTTGCCCGCAGCCTCGAGCGCCTCGATCGTGTCGGCAAAGCTTGGCGCGTCCGGGTTTTCAGCAATCGCCGCGATCTCGCCGCGCGCCTCGGCCAGCGCCGCCTCGAATGCCGGCGCGAAATCCGCGTCGTCAATCGCCGCAAACGGCGCCAGACCAAAGGGCGTCTGCCACTCAGCCAGCAACATGTTGGTCATCACTCACTCCTTTTCCCCCACAGATGGGGCAATCCCTGCGCGGGCTCAGGCCGATCTTGCGGCTTTCGCCATAGAGCGCGTCATAAATCAGCATCTCGCCGCGCAGCGCCTGCCCCGCCCCGGTGATGATCTTCACCGCCTCCACCGCCATCATCGCCCCGACAACCCCCGGCAGCGGCCCCAGAACCCCCGCCTCGGCACAACTTGGCGCAAGCCCCGGTGCAGGGGCCTCAGGGAAAATGCACTGATAGCAGGGCGTCCCACGCGCCGGATCGAACACGCTCAGCTGTCCTTCCCATTGCGCCAGGGCGCCGGAAATCAAGGGCTTGCCCTGTGTCACGGCGGTCGCGTTGACAAGGTAACGGGTCGCGAAATTGTCGGTGCCGTCAAGTATCAAATCATACTCTGCAAAGAGATCTCCGGCGATCTCGGGCGTCAGCCGCCGCTGATAGGGCCGCACCACGACATTTGGATTTTGCGCCTGCATCGCGGCCATCGCCGATTGCACCTTGGGCAGCCCGCAATCGGCGTCACGGTGGATCACCTGCCGTTGCAGGTTGGAATTGTCCACCGTGTCATCGTCGATCACACCGATCGTGCCCACCCCCGCTGCCGCCAGATAGAGCAGCACCGGAGACCCGAGCCCGCCCGCGCCGATGACCAGCACCCGCGCCTCCTTGAGCGCCTTCTGCCCCGGCCCGCCGATCTCGCGCAGCACGATATGGCGGGCATACCGGCTCAGTTCTACTTTCGAAAACAATGGCTTGACATCTTTCACGCGACCTTGCTCCCGCCCTTGGACAGCCCTCGCCCTGAGCCAAATCACCCCGGCGCGGTAGCCGAGGATCACCGCCACCGCCCCGCCCAGCATCAGCCAGAGCGCCGGGCTTTCGCCGGTCGCCGCCCGGATCGGATGCCCCTCGGGCAGAACCCCCTGCTCAATCACGACTGCCGCCCAAAGCCCCCCGATCATCCCCCAACGCAGCCCTCGCGGCCCGCCCAAAATCGCGCCGATCCCCCAGAGCGCAGCCATGATCGCCAGAACCAGCAGCATCAGCGTAGCCCGGTCGAGCCAAAGCCACCCGCCCCACGCGGCGTGTCGTCAAGACATTCCACCGCTGCAAAGCGCACCTGCACCACCGGCACAACCACCATCTGCGCGATCCGCGCGCCATGCGCGATCTCGAACGGCTCGCCACCCGCATTCATCACGATCACCCCGAGCGGGCCGCGATAATCGCTGTCGATGGTGCCGGGGCTGTTGGCCAGGGTAATCCCGTGCCGCAGCGCCAACCCCGAGCGCGGCCTCACCTGTGCCTCATAGCCCGATGGCACCGCAATCCGCAGCCCGGTCGGGACCAACACCCGCGCGCCCGGAGCCAGCACCACGCTCGCGCGATCCGGGAAATTCGCCCGAAGATCGACGCCCGCCGCCCCCACCGTCGCATAGGCAGGAAGGCCCAGCGTCCGGTCCGCGCCGTCCTCCCACTGCACCTCCACGCTCAGCACGCAGACCCCTCTTTCATTGTTCTGCAAATACTCAATTCCTCAGGCCAGAGCCGCAGCGAGACGCTCCGCGAGGCGCTCGGCCACCGCGGCCTTGCCCATGCGCGGCCAGGTCTCTGGCCCCTCGCCGGTTATCAGCGTGACCGCGTTTTCACCCCCGCCCATGATCCCCGTCGCAGGGCTCACGTCATTGGCCACAATCCAGTCACAGCCCTTGCGCAGCCTCTTTGCGGTGGCATTCGCAATCACATCCTCGGTCTCGGCGGCAAAGCCCACGACCAGACGCGGACGACCCTTCTTCAGGCCCGCAACCCGCGCCAGAATATCGGGGTTCTCGGCAAACTCCAGATTGGCCAGCCCTCCCGTTGCCTTCTTCAGCTTGCGATCGCTCGCTCCTGCCACATGCCAGTCTGCCACCGCGGCGGCAAAGACCGCCGCCGCCACCGGCAGCGCCGCCTCGACCGCCGCCAGCATCTCGCGCGCGGTCTCGACGCGCACCACCTCCACCCCTCCGGGCGGCGGCACCGAGGCCGGACCGGTGACAAACACCACCTCTGCGCCGAGGGCTGCGAGCGCGCGCGCAATCGCTGTCCCCTGCACGCCGGACGAGCGATTGGCGATATAGCGCACCGGATCTATAGGCTCATGCGTCGGGCCGGATGTGACCAGAATCCGCTGCCCGCTCAGCGGCCCGTCGGCAAGGGCCGTCACCACGCCCGCGACGATCTCTTGCACCTCGGCCATGCGTCCGGGGCCATGTTCGCCGCAGGCCATGTCGCCCTCATTCGGCCCGACCAACATAATCCCATCCGCACACAACGTGGCGACATTGCGTTGCGTCGCAGCATGAAGCCACATCCGCACATTCATCGCCGGCGCGACCAGAACCGGCGTATCGGTTGCGAGCAGCAGCGTCGAGGCCAGATCATCCGCCCGGCCCCCCGCCATTTTCGCCATCAGATCCGCCGTCGCCGGGGCCACCACGATCAGATCCGCGGACCGGCTCAGCTCGATATGCCCCATTTCCGCCTCGTCCGTCAGATCGAAGAGTTCGGAAAACACCTTGTGTCCGGCCAAGGCCGACGCCGACAGGGGCGTCACGAATTCTGCTCCAGCGCGCGTCAGCACCGGAGTGACCGTCGCCCCCTGCTCGCGCAGCCGGCGAATGAGATCCAGCGCCTTGTAAGCCGCGATCCCGCCGCCGATGATCAGCAAGATGCGTTTCGATCCGAGCATGGGCGCGCTCCTTGTGCAACCGCCCAGACAGTAGGATGCACCCCGACAGGTGGCAAGAGGGGCTGCGCTACTGAAAGGCGGCGCAGGGATCGGGCCGGTCAACCGCCGGAGCCGAGACAACCTCGTCAAACCCGCCGTCAAGCGCTTGCGCCTCTTCAGTCTGGCCCAGGGTCCAGACCTCCAGATCAGGTGCAACTCTGGCGAGGTAGGACGGCACGCCCCAATCGATGCGGGCGTGCCCATTTCCGGTGATCATCGCGACCGGCCCACCCGTGGCCTCGACTGCCTGCACCACCGCGCGCGCCAAAACCGCATCGCGCAACCGCTGCACCGCGACCATGCCGGGCAGGATTTCTTCGGGCAGGGCATCGCAATGCGCCGCGCGCTGCACGGCCTCGCGCGCGCTCTGTTCCTCGGCGGGTAAATCCCGATCCAGCCCATAGAGCGGGGCGTCATCACCAAAATAGGCCGTCAGCCCCTCCTCGAACACCGCCCGAGCCCCATCGCGAGACACCAGCGCGCCGTAAACGGTGGCCTCCGGGGCGGCGGTAAAGATCGGATGATACAGTGAAAAATCTGGCCAACCACTGGTGCGCCAGTCCAGCGCTTCGGCCAAGGCCTCCGCATCATTGCGCAGATCGGGGGTAACCCGCCCGGCCTGCGCCTCGGTCAGCATCTCAAAGACAATCGCCCGGGGCTTGAGCTTCGCGACCCGTTCGGCCTGAACCGCATGATGGGCAGGGTTATCGTGGATTTCTCCAAGAATTACCACATCCTGTGCCCTTGCAGGTTGGAACGCAGCAAGTGCCAGGGTCAAAACGATACACCGCTGTTTCATCCCAACAGGTTTTGCACTTCGCGCCCATGCCTTTCAAGATGCTTTCGCATTTTCAGGAATGCCGCCGCTTCCAACTGCCGCACCCTCTCCTTGCTGAGATCGAGCTCCTCGCCAAGGCTTTCGAGCGTTCGCGGCACGTCGCGCAACTTGCGTTCACGAACAATGAACCGCTCCCGTTCGTTGAGACGCGCCATCGCTTCAAAAAGCCATTCACGCAATGCTCGCAGATCGTGGGTTCTCTCCACACTTTCGTCACCGCGCTCGCCTTCGTCCTCAATCATCTCGATCCATTCGCGGCCCTCATCCTCGGAGGATTGCGTGGCATTGAGCGAATAGTCCGACCCGGACAGACGGCCCTCCATCATTTCGACATCACGCAGCGGCACACCGATTTCGTGCGCGATCATCTCGCGAAGCTGGAAACCGTCGAGCTGCTGACCGTTGGCCAACGCTTCTCTCTCGAGTCGGGCCTGAACGCGGCGCATGTTGAAAAAGAGGGATTTCTGGGACGATGTCGAGCCAGTGCGCACCATCGACCAATTTCGCATCACATAATCCTGAATGCTGGCCTTGATCCACCACACCGCGTAGGTTGAAAATCGCACCCCTCTGTCAGGATCGAACTTGTCAGCGGCCTTCATCAGACCAAGCCCGGCCTCCTGAATGAGATCGTTCATCGGCGCGCCGTAGCGGCGGAACTTTGACGCCATCGAAATCGCGAGCCGCATGTAGGCATTGATCAAGCGGTGCAGGGATTGCTCATCTCGCCGATCGCGCCAGGCATAGGCCAGTGCAAGTTCGGTTTCAGCATCCAGCATCTCCGCTTTCATGGCGGATCGGGACATGGAACTTGTCTGCGGAGCATCTAGCGGCATTTGATTTCCCCCTATCGGCGACGTGGCAGATCTGCGCCCTTTTTCCTCGGTTCGCAGAGTGCTACGTGTCACCCCCGAGACCGGATCAAAAATGGAGATACCCGTGACAGACCTGCCACATCGGACCCTCGTTTTGGGCGGGGCAGCCTCGGGCAAATCGGCGTTTGCCGAGGCCCTTGTCACAGGGTCCGACCGCACCCGCGTCTATCTCGCCACGGCACAGGCGCTTGACGATGAAATGCAGAGCAAACTCGCGCGCCATCGTCAGAGGCGCGGACCTGGTTGGCGCACGATCGAGGCGCCACTCGATCTTGGCCCTGCGCTGGCCACCGCCTCGGAGCATCAGGTGGTGCTGCTGGATTGTATCACGTTGTGGCTCAGCAATCACCTGCTTGCCGATCACGATCTCGATGCGGCGCAAGCGGACCTGCTGGCGGCGCTCGAGACCTGCGCCGCCCCGGTCGTCATGGTCTCGAATGAGGTCGGACTATCAGTGGTGCCCGACAATGCGTTGGCCCGCCGGTTCCGCGAGGCCCAGGGGCGGCTCAATCAGCGGCTGGCCGCCCGAGCCGATCTTGTGATCAACGTGATTGCCGGCCTGCCACAGGTGCTCAAGGGGCATCTGCCATGACGCGCATCTTCTGGGTCCGCCACGGCCCGACCCATGCAAAGACCATGGTCGGCTGGTCCGATGTTCAGGCCGATCTGAGCGACGCACCCCGCCTCGCACGCCTGTCCGCCCATCTGCCACAAGAGGCGCTGGTCATTTCCTCCGATCTCTGCCGCGCCCGCGCCACCGCCGATGCCATCGCAGGCACTCGTCGGCGCCTGCCCGACGATGCTGACCTGCGCGAAATCCACTTCGGCGCTTGGGAATTGCAGGCCTTCGACGCGATCCCTGACCAGACCCGGCTGCACGCCTTCTGGGACCAGCCCGGAGACGTCCGCCCACCCGGCGGCGAAAGCTGGCATGATCTCTCCACCCGCGTCGCGCGCGCCATCGCCAGGCTGAGGGCGGCGCATCCCGGCCGCGACATCGTTGCAGTCGCGCATCTCGGCGTGATCCTGACTCAGGTTCAGGGCGCACTCGGCCTTTCGGCGTATGACGCTTTCTCGCACCGGATTGACACTCTTTCAGTGACCGAGATGAATTGGCGGGATGGCGTTTGGCACGCCCGCGCGATCAATTACCAGCCATGATGGCAGCCGCAACGGATTGCTCATGGACAAGGCACCCGTCAACCTCCAAGCCTTGCGCCATGACCTATGATCTGATTCTCGGCGATTACGCATACTCCTCCTGGTCGCTGCGCGGCTGGTTGCTTCTTGATCGCTTCGGCCTGCCATTTCGGGCACGCCTTCTTGATTTCAACGCCGCCGCCAGCGTCGCCGAGCAACTTGCCAATCACGCCCCGGCGCGAACGGTGCCAACGCTGATCACGCCCGAGGGGGCCATCGTCTCCGATAGCCTCGCCATCGTCGAGGAACTGGCCAGCCGCCATCCGGAGACCGGTCTCTGGCCCGCCGCTCCGCGCGCCCGCGCCACTGCCCGCAGCCTCGCGGCCGAAATGCATTCCGGCTTTGCCGCGCTGCGTGGCGACTGCCCGATGAACTTGCGGACCGCCTACACGGGCGTGACCCTCTCCGCGGCGGCCAAGGCCGATCTCGAACGCATCGAAACGCTTTGGGCTCACGCCAGCGCCACCTGCACCGCCTCCGGTCCGTGGCTCTTTGGGAACTACAGCGCGGCGGACGCCTTCTATGCCCCCATCGCGGCGCGGATTGCGGGCTATGGCCTGCCGGTCTCCGAAACTGCCGCCGCATATGTTGCTGAACATCTCGCAGATCCTGCCTTTCGTCGCTGGCGTGCCATGGGGTTGGTGCAAGGCGCGACCCTGTCGCGTTATGCCAAACCACATGCGACAACCAGCTGGCCCGGCCCCCCTGCACGCCCGGCAAAGCCGATCGACAGGGGAACAGCGGAAAACGAGGCCTGTCCCTATTCGGGCAAACCCGTGACCCATCTCATGCAGTATGAAGGGCGCATCTTCGGCTTCTGCAATGCGTTTTGTCGGGACAAGACGGCGGCAGACCCCGAAGCCTGGCGAGCCTTCATGGCGCTGATGGATCGAAACTGACTGCGTTTCACTGTTCTGTAAATACTCGACTTACCGAACCGAGCCCGCTGTCACGCGCCGGTTAACCTTTCTGAAACCACCGCAGCGCTAGTTGTTAACCTTGTCTCACTCTGGAGCGCAGGACGATGGTTGCACGTGCCTATACGGTCGCCTTTGAGGGGGTCGAGGCAAAACCTGTCGAGGTGCAATGCGCGATCACGCCGGGCGTGCCTGCCTTTTCGCTTGTGGGTCTGCCCGACAAGGCCGTCTCCGAGGCGCGTGATCGGGTGCGAACAGCGCTATCGTCGATGGCCATCGCGTTGCCATCCAAGCGCATCACCATCAATCTCGCGCCCGCCGACATGCCCAAGGAGGGCAGTCATTTCGACTTGCCGATCGCGCTGGCCCTGCTTGCCGCGCTCGAAATCATCCCCAAGGACGCCGCCGAAGGAACCACCGCTCTTGGCGAGTTGTCGCTTGACGGCAGGCTCATGCCAGTGATCGGGGCGCTGCCCGCCGCCATGGCCGCCGCCGCGGAGGGCCGCATCCTGCTCTGTCCCAAGGCCTCCGGTGCCGAAGCCGCCTGGGTGGACGCCGTGCAGGTGATCGGCGCGGCGAGCCTTGCCGATGTGATCCGTCATTTCACCGGACAGGCTCTGATCCCGGCCGCCAATCCCGGCGAAGTCACTGGCCCACCTGCGGGCCGTGACCTGCGCGATGTCAAGGGACAGGAACGCGCCAAACGCGCTTTGGAAGTCGCCGCCGCCGGGCGCCACCACCTGATCATGGTGGGTTCACCCGGCTCGGGCAAATCCATGCTGGCCGCGCGCCTGCCCGGAATCCTGCCGCCCCTGGAACCCGCCGAGGCGCTTGAAACCTCGATGATCCATTCGCTCGCGGGCCTGCTGAGCGAAGGTGGCATCAGTCGCACCCGTCCCTTTCGCGAGCCACACCACACCGCCTCGATGGCCGCCATTGTCGGTGGGGGCCGTCGGGCCGCGCCGGGCGAGATCAGCCTTGCCCATAACGGCGTGCTCTTCATGGACGAGTTCCCGGAATTCCCGCGCACTGTGCTGGAAACCCTTCGCCAGCCGATCGAGACCGGCGAGGTCATGATCGCCCGCGCCAATGCCCATGTGAAATATCCCTGCCGTTTCATGCTGGTAGCCGCCGCCAACCCTTGCAAATGCGGCTATCTCAGCGATCCCGCCCGTGCTTGCGCGCGCGCGCCACTCTGTGGCGAGGATTACATGGGCCGCATCTCGGGGCCGCTAATGGATCGGTTCGACCTGCGCGTCGAGGTGCCACCCGTCGCCTTTACCGATCTCGACCTGCCTGCTTCGGGGGATGCGTCGGCAGAGGTCGCGGACCGGGTGGCGCAGGCGCGAGCCGTGCAATCCGCGCGATTTGTCGGCCACCCCGACATGCGCCTCAACGCCGATGCCGAAGGCGAAGTGCTGGATCAGATTGCCGTCCCCGATGCCGCCGGCCGCACGCTTCTCACCCGCGTCGCAGAACGCTTTGGCCTCTCGGCACGCGGCTATCACCGTGTGTTGCGGGTGGCGCGCACGATCGCGGATCTCGATGGCGCGGATGCCGTGCGCGCAAGCCATGTCGCCGAGGCCGTCAGCTTTCGCCTCTCAGGCGTCAAAGAGCCTTGATCCAGGACGCGAGATGGTCGAGCGTTTTGCCCGCTTCCGGCAGGATATTGTGAAAGATCGGCCAGACATGCGGATGATCAGGTTCGAGATGCAGTTCGCTCTGCACCCCCTGCGCCACAAGCGCGGCCTGCATACGCACCGCATCGTCCCGCAGGATCTCAGTGTCTCCCACCGTCATCCAGACCGGCGGCGCACCGACAAAGCGCCCAAAGAGCGGCGAGGCTCGCGGGTCTTTCGCATCTTGTGCCCTCAGAAACATCTCCATCATTTCCCCGATCCGGTCCGCCGTGAGCACGCTATCGCGCGCGGCATTCTCGCGTACCGAGGCCCCTGAAAAGCTCACATCCGTCAGCGGTGAAAAGGCAAAAACCCCCTTGGGCGGCGCGAGAGCCTGTGCCAGGATCTCATGCAGCAGCGCCAGCGCCAGCCCGCCGCCCGCACTGTCGCCGCCGAGGATCACGTCATGCCCGGCCCGCAGCGCGCGGTAGCAGCAGAGCGCATCCTCGATCTGTGCCGGAAAGGGATGCTCGGGTGCCAGCCGGTAATCGGGCAGGCAGGTCGCGAGACCAGTCAAGGAGGAAATCTTGGCCAGCATCGCCCGATGCGTGGTGGACGAGCCGAACACATAGGCCCCGCCATGAAGGTAAAGGATGACGGGTCCGGTCCCCGCGCCACGCGCCCGCGCCCATTGCACCGGCACCCCGCCCAAGCTGTCGATGCGAAACGAACTCCCGATCGGCGGATGAAAATAGAGCCGGGATTTGAACGCAAAGGCCCGCCGCAGGCGGTCCTTGTCGTGTCGGGCGAGCGAAGGCCTCTCGAACCAGCGCAGGTGGCGGTTCAAGAGACGGAGTTGCCAGCTCATGCCCGCCGCGCGGCGATCGCGTCCCAGATCAGAGCCGCACCATTGGTGCCGTCAAAGCGCTCCAGTTCCTGAAGTCCGGTTGGCGAGGTCACGTTGATCTCGGTCAGGTAGTCGCCGATCACGTCGATCCCGACAAAGATCTGGCCTTTTTCCCGCAAAAGCGGCCCGATTGTGGCGCAGATCTCCAGATCCCGCGCCGTCATCTCCACTTTCTCGGCACGACCGCCGACATGCATGTTGGATCGCGTCTCGCCCTGCGCTGGCACTCGGTTGATCGCGCCAATGGGCGCGCCATCCACAAGGATCACCCGCTTGTCGCCGCGGCTCACGGCTGGCAGATATTTCTGCACGATCAATGGCTCGCGGCTGAAACCGGTGAACATCTCGTGCAGACTTGCCAGATTGCGGTCACTCTCGGGAAGATGAAACACACCGGCCCCGCCGTTGCCGTAGAGCGGCTTGAGAATGACATCGCCATGGCGCTCCCGAAACGCCCGGATCGTGTCCAGATCGCGCGCGATTGCCGTCGGCGGCATCAGGTCCGGAAAGTCGAGAATGAGCAGCTTTTCGGGATAGTTTCGCACCCAGAACGGATCATTGACCACCAGAGTGCCGGGACTCAGCCGTTGCAGGATATGCGTCGTGGTGATGTAGAACATGTCAAACGGCGGATCTTGCCGGAGCCAGACGACATCGAACGCCGCAAGATCGACCGTCTGCTCTTCGCCGAGCCGGAAATGATCGCCCAGAACCCGCTGCACCGTCAGCGGCCAACCACGTGCCGTCACCCGCCCCTCATCATAGGCCAGCCTGTCGGGCGTGTAGTAAAACAGCTCGTAGCCCCTCGCCTGCGCCTCTTCCGCCAGCCGAAAAGAGCTGTCTCCATTGATGTTGATCGGCCCGATCGGGTCCATTTGAAAGGCGATCTTCATGCGCGGGCCCCTCTAGCTTGCCACCCCTTAAATGCGACAAGGGCGTGCGAGGTGCAATTCAGAAATGACCAAAAGCGTTTTGCAGGATGCGCACCGCGCCCGCGCCATCCACAATCGCCAGATCGAACCGCACCGGTGCCAGTTGCCCCTCAAGCGTGAAACCAAGATACTCTGACGCTGCGGAACACACCCGCTGCATCTGCCGCGTGCTCAGGCGCTGCATCGCCAGATCAAAGGTCGCCGCCTTCTTGACCTCGCAAAACACAAAGGTGTCGGCTGCGCGCAAGATCAGGTCGATCTCACCGCTCTGTCCGCGCCAACGGGTCTTGAGGAGCAGCACGCCCTGCGCGGCATAGACGCGAATCACACCTGCTTCGGCGTCCCGCCCAGAGAGATACGCACGACGTCCCCTGTCCTGCCGCCGCTGAAACAGCGCAGACGCCGTCCTTGTCCCAAACTGAAAAGCCATCTGATGCAAGCGTTACTCCTCTGTCTCGCCCGATGCCAACTTCAGGGCGCGCTGATAGACATCGCGACGTGGCAGATCCAGATCGGCGGCAACCTTGTTTGCGACATCGCGCACCGATCCATGACGCAGCGCCTCTTTCAGACATCGGTCTAGATCAACTTCCCTAACAGGTTCCGAACGCGCGCGGTCGATGATGATGACAATTTCGCCTTTCGGCGGCACGGCATCGCAGCCGGATGCCAGATCCTCGAGCGTCCCGCGCCTGATCTCCTCGAATTTCTTGGTCAGTTCCCGACAGAGCGCCGCCATCCGCCCCGCTCCCAGAACGTCCGCCGCATCGCGCAGCATCATCGCCACTCGATTGGGAGATTCGTAAAATACCAGCGTTGCGGGTATCTCCGCCAACTCCGCCAGAACAGATTTGCGTCGCCCCGTCGCATTGGGCAGAAAGCCGGCAAAGAGAAATCGGTCGGTCGGCAAGCCTGACAGAGTGAGCGCCGTGATCACAGCCGACGGGCCCGGTGCAGAGATCAGCCCATGCCCCTCTGCCACCGCCGCACGCCCAAGGTCAAATCCGGGATCGGCAATCATCGGGGTTCCCGCTTCGGAGGCATAGACCACCGATCTGCCCTCGCCAAGCGCGGCCATGATCTTTGGCCGCATCCGCGCACCGTTATGCTCATGATAAGACCAGAGTGGCCGATCCCCCAGAGCCACGCCATGAATGTCCATCAACCGTCGCAGGCTGCGGGTGTCCTCGGCCACCAGCACATCGGCCGCCGCAAGAAGATCGAGCGCCCGCAGCGTGATGTCACGCGCCGTGCCAAGCGGCGTGGCAATCAGGTAGAGCCCCGCCGCCAGTTTCTGCTTGTCAGGATTCACCACTGGACCAGCTCCATATGACGTTTATGATTGACCAAAGCAGCGTTAGGCCCAAGACCTGATGCAAAGGGGAGTGAGAGCTTAACATGTTCGCCGTTTTGGATTTGATCCGCAAGCCATTGATCCGCTTCCTGGCGGGGCTTGCAGCCCTCGGACTTGCCGCGTGCCAACCCGTGCCTTCGGCAAACACCGGCGGGGGCACAGCGCCGGACAGGCCCGTCGCCGTGGCGCTTCTGGTGCCACACGGATCTGCTGATGCACAGGAGCAACTGCTTGCGCGCGATCTGGAGAACGCCGCGCGGCTGGCCATTGCGGATCTCTCCGGGGTGCAGATCGATCTGCGCGTCTACCGCACGGCGGGCCAGGCCGCGCAGGCGCAGCAGGCTGCGCTCAAGGCGGTCGCCGACGGTGCGCGCATCATTCTGGGTCCCTTGCACGCAGAATCCGCCAATGCGGTCGCAGTGGCGGTCGCGAGCAGCAATACCAATGTCTTGACCTTTTCAAACAACCCCACCATCGCGGGTGGCAACCTTTTCATCCTCGGCCAGACCTTTCAGAATACCGCCAACCGGCTCGTCGGTTTTGCCACAAGCGCGGGAAAGTCGCGAATCATGGCGGTCTATTCCGACAATCTCGCTGGCCAGCTCGGCCGCGCGGCGATCGAACAGGCGGTGCGCGATCGCGGCGCCACGCTTGTCGCCAGCGTGGCCTACGAGTTTTCCCAAGACGGCGTGCTCGCCGCCATTCCGGTGATCAAGGTCGCGGCCGAGACGAATGCTGCGGACGCGATCTTCACGACCGCCAATACCGCCGGAGCGCTGCCGCTGTTCTCGCAGATGCTGCCGGAGAACGGCCTCGGACCGGACCGGATCCAGTATATCGGCCTGTCGCGGTGGGACACACCACCGCAAACTCTCGAGTTGCCCGGCGTGCAGGGCGGCTGGTTTGCGCTTCCCGATCCAGGACGCACAGCACAGTTCAGCGGCCGCTTTCAGGCGGCCTATGGCAATGCGCCTCATCCCATCGCGGGGCTCGCCTATGACGGAATTGCGGCGATCGGCGCGCTTGTCAAATCCGGCAATCGAGAGCCTTTCGGGCGCAACGCGCTGACCCAGACGGCCGGATTTCAGGGCGTGAACGGGGTGTTTCGCCTGCGCCCCGACGGCACCAACGAGCGCGGTCTCGCGGTGGCAACAATCCGCGACAAACGGGTGACGATCCTGTCGCCCGCCCCGCAAAGCTTTCGGGGTCCCGGATTTTGATCGCGATGTGCATCCGCTGACATGACCCAGACCCTTATCAGCCGGGATGACATGATCTGCCCGGCACATATGATTTTCGACCACCAAAGGGTCGCTGATGCACTGTCACGGGCGCGGTCGGAGGCTGCCGGAGACACGGGCGCGCTCCGGCGATTAACCGTGGCGATCCTGTCGGAGGCAATCACAGATGGCCGCACGGCCATTGCCACAGCCTTTGCCGCGCGCCCATTCGAGGCACGAGCTACGACCCGCGCTTATAGCTTTTTGACGGATTGCGTGATTCTGTCGACGCTTTCTCTTGTAACAGAGGCGATGCATCCGCTGCCCAACCCGACCGAGGCTGAACGGATTGCCGTGATTGCGGTGGGAGGCTACGGGCGAGGCGAAATGGCCCCCTTCTCGGACGTGGACCTGCTCTTTCTCACGCCCTACAAGATCACACCCTGGGCGGAGAGCGTGATCGAAAGCATGCTCTACATCCTGTGGGATTTGCGGCTCAAGGTGGGACATGCCAGCCGTACGATCCGTGACACCCTGAGGCTGGGAGAGACCGATTTCACAATTCGCACGGCGCTGTTGGAAAATCGGTTCCTCGCGGGCGAGGCAGCGCTCGCCAAAACGCTCAACCTCAGACTCCAGAATGATATCTTCAAAGGCTCGGAACGCGCCTTTACCGAGGCCAAGCTCGAAGAACGCGACGCGCGGCATGAGAAGCAGGGCGAGCGCTATATGGTTGAGCCCAACGTCAAGGAGGGCAAGGGCGGCCTGCGCGATCTGCAATCCCTGTTCTGGATCGCCAAGTATCTGCACCGGGTCAAGGATGTCAGCGAGTTGGTGGCGCTCGGGTTTTTCACGCCGGACGAATTCAACACCTTTGCCAAGGCCGAGAGCTTTCTCTGGGCGGTGCGCTGTCATCTGCACCTGATCAGTGGACGCGCGAATGAACAATTGACCTTCGACATGCAGGTCGCGGTGGCCGAGCGCATGGGCTACGCCGACCGTGCCGGACGGCGCGGCGTCGAGATTTTCATGCAGGAGTATTTCCGGCAAGCCACTGCCGTCGGCGATCTGACACGGATATTCCTGACCAAGCTGGAGGCGTCGCAACTCAAATCCGAACCTCTCTTGCAACGCCTCTTGCGCCGACGCAAGACCCTCAAGGAGGGCTATGCCGAAGTGCACGGCCGTCTCGCAATTGCCAATGCGAGCCTGTTTCTCTCCGATCCGCTCAACCTGCTGCGCCTCTTCGAGGAGGGGCTGCGCACCGGCCTTTTGATCCATCCCGATGCCATGCTGCTGGTTACTGCCAACCTGAAGCTGATCGACGATGCGATGCGCAACGATCCGCGCGCGCAGAAACTCTTTCTCGACCTGCTTCTGAAGCACGGAAACCCCGAGCGCGCGCTCCGGCGGATGAACGAGCTTGGCGTGCTCTCGGCCTTTCTGCCGGAATTCGAGCCAATCGTGGCAATGATGCAATTCAACATGTATCACCACTACACGGTGGACGAACATATCATCCAATGCATCTCGCATCTGGCCAAGATCGAACGCCGCGAACTGATCGAGGAACTGCCGGTCTCCTCCTCGATCCTCAAGGAAGGGATCAACCGCCGGGTGCTCTATGTGGCGCTTCTGATGCACGATATCGGTAAGGGGCGAGAGGAGGACCACGCCATTCTCGGCGCCCGCATCGCCCGCCGCGTCGGTCCCCGCCTCGGGCTCAAGCCGCGTGAGGTCGATACCGTCGAATGGCTGGTGCGCTATCATCTTCTGATGTCCGACACTGCCCAGAAGCGCGACATTGCCGATCCCCGCACGGTGCGCGATTTTGCCAAGGCGGTGCAGACGCGCGAGCGGCTCGACCTGCTCTTGCTGCTCACTGTCTGCGACATCCGTGGCGTCGGCCCCGGCACCTGGAACAACTGGAAGGCCTCGCTGCTGCGCGCCCTCTACCGCCAGACCCGCCGCGCGATGGAAGGCGGGCTCGAGGCCTTGAACCGTGAACAGCGCGGCACCGACGCCAAGCGCAACCTGCGCGAGGCTCTCTCCGACTGGGATGCGCGCGATCTCAAGCACGAGACCTCTCGCCATTACCCGCCCTACTGGCAGGGGCTGCATGTCACCGCCCATGTGGTCTTTGCCCGGCTCCTGCGCGATCTCAAGGAGAACGAGATCGCCATTGATCTGGCCATCGACGAGGACCGCGACGCCACCCGCGCCTGTTTTGCCCTCGCCGATCACCCCGGTATCTTCTCGCGTCTGGCGGGAGCCTTGGCCCTGGTCGGCGCCAATGTGGTGGATGCGCGCACCTATACCTCCAAGGACGGCTTTGCGACGGCGGTGTTCTGGATACAGGATGCCGAAGGCCACCCCTTCGAGAGTGACCGCCTGCCGCGCCTGCGCAAGATGATCCACAAGACCCTGCAAGGCGAGATCGTCCCTCGCGAAGCGATCAAATCCCGCGACAAGCTCAAGAAACGCGAACGTGCGTTCCGTGTGCCCACGCATATCACCTTTGATAACGACGGCTCGGAGATCTACACGATCATCGAGGTTGACACCCGCGACCGCCCCGGCCTGCTCTACGATCTGACCCGAACTCTGGCGGCCTCGAACGTCTATATCGCCTCCGCCGTGATCGCCACCTTCGGCGAACAGGTGGTCGATACGTTTTACGTCAAGGACATGTTCGGGCTGAAATTCCACTCCGAGAGCAAGCGCGCAGCATTGGAGCGCAAACTCCGCACCGCGATCGAAGAAGGTGTCGAGCGCGCCACCAATTGAGTAGGCGGGGGCAGTCCGCCTTGCCGCCAGTTCTCGTCTTCCCGCCGCCGCTCGGTTCCGCCTCGGGCAGCGGCGCCACCCGCAACGCGCCCCGAAAGTATCAGGGCGCGCGCGCGCGCTTTAAGTCTCGACCGCAAGAACCGCCTGCGCGATCGGCCCGGCCCCGAAACGCACCGGATCGCCGACCGGCAGGCCAAGCCAGTCGGACAGTCGGTCGATCTCCCGGCGCGCGGCACGTTCATCCAGATCGCGCGTATTGAGCGAGAGCGCCACGACCTTGGCCGGGGTCAGTGCCCCGGCGGCACAGGCCACCATTTCATTGAGAGCAATGACCTCGTCGAGCGGCGGCACCAGCACCACGCTGTCGGAGGTATCAAGGCGATCCATCCCAGCCCGGTGGCACAGGACAAGGCGGTTGGCGCAACTGCCGCGCATCAGGGGCAGCGTCGCCGTGCTACCGGGATGCAGCAGCGACCCCTGCCCTTCGATCAGCACGATGTCATGTGCGGCCGCCTCCAGCACCATCCGCTCGACCATGGCGGCGGCATAATCGACCGGGACGGCATCGAGCGGGATGCCCGCACCGCTGATCACGATACCGGTTTGTCCGGTCGCCAGAAACGCCGCATCATGTCCCGCCTGAACCAGCCAGTGATGCACCTCCAACGCGGCGGTCATCTTGCCGATCGCCATGTCGGTGCCCACCATCAGAACGCGGGTATTCGTCATGGCCGCAGCGCGACCCATCGCTATCGACGGCTTCTCACCCTGAGGCACGCGCACATCCCAGATGAACTGCCCCGGTTTGAGCGCAGCGCCAAAGCGGTCGTTCAGCCGGTCATGCAGACCATTAACGATCGAGAGCCCAGCCGCCAACGCGCTGGACAGCGTGGCAATCCAGTCCTGCGGCAAACGGCCACCAGAGGGCGCGGTGCCCAGCACCAGAACCCGCGCGCCAAGCGCCACGGCCTCGTTCAGGGTTGCGACAATCGGCACATCGCTGTCGATGGGGCACAGATCGCGCACCCTCTGGCCCGCCGCGGCCGGGTCGATGACCGCAACCGCCCTGTTGCGTCCATAGCGCAGCACGCCCTCGGCCATCTTGGCGTTGAGCGTGCCCATCGACTGGGGGGCGTAGATCGCGATCAGCAGATCGGGGTCAAGCATCTGGCAAGGCTCCTCCATGGCCGGGACGATCCGTCGGCAGGACGATGCCGTCGGCAAGGATCGCGCCCTCGGCCGGATCAGGATCAAGATTGAGATGGGAATCAAGGTCAATATAGTCGAAGAGCGCCCCGATCGAGGCGCCGGCAGAAATCGCGATGGCGCTTTCGCCCATACAGCCGATCATGGTGCGCAGGCCGCAGGCCCGTGCGACGGCGACGATCCTGAGCGCCTCGGTGATGCCGCCGCATTTCATCAGCTTGAGATTCACGCCATCCACCCTGCCGGCGAGCGCGGGCACATCCGCAGCATAGCGAAGGCTCTCATCGACAAAGATCGGCAAGGGCCGACCCCGGAACAACTCGGGCAACGCCTCTTCCTGACCCTGCGCAAGAGGCTGTTCGACATATTCCGCGCCCTGTCCCGCAAGCCACCCAAGCATGTGTTTGGCGTTATTGAGCGACCAGCCACCATTCGCATCTACCCGGAGCGCGACATCATGGCCCGCCACCGCCGCGCGGACCGCCGCGAACATGGCCTTGTCCGCCTCGATGCCGTCCGGCGCGCCGAGCTTGATCTTGAGCGCGCGCGCGCCGCGCGCCAGCAACAGCCCGGCTCTTTCGCGCGCGACCTCGGGCGGGTTGATGCCGATGGTCAGCGATGTCACCACCGCGCGCCGCGCCAGACCCAGCATCCGGTAGAGGGGCATCCCGGCCTGCTTGGCGCGCAGATCCCACAACGCCATGTCGAGCGCGGCCAGCACACAACTCGCGAGGCCATCGGCATGGGCCCTCTGCCAGATATCGGCGATGGCGTGGTCCTTGTCCAACCCGTCGCCAAGCCAGGCACGCAACGCGGCTTCGCCGTCGGCCGCTGTCGCGGCGCCTTCGCTCTTTCCTGGGGCCATTTCCCCAAATCCGGTATGACGCCCGTCCGACACCCGCAGGAACAGGTTGTCAGCGCCGGTGTCCACCCCACGGCTGATCGCTAGCGGGAACCTCTTTTTCAGATGCAGGACCGAAAAGCTGGTCTCAAGCATATCGCACCTCTCCTTGATGAAATCATCAGTCTTGGACCCGGTTCCATGCCGGCCCACCGGGCGAGCGGGAGAGGCCCTGCGTCTCTTCGGTCAAGCCACCCAGAATGCCTTTTCCAGATCCTGAAACTCGCTCACCGGCCCATCGAACTTGTTGCGCCCAAGCTCCAGCACATATACATAATCGGCGATGCGCAGCGCCTGGCGGATTTCCTGATCGACCAGAAGAATCGTAATCCCGTCATTCGTCGCCAGACTGCGCAGGATCTCGTAGACTTCCTGCGCCAGCATCTTGGACAGGCCCGCGGTTGGTTCATCCACCAGCATCATCTTGGGTTCGGCCATCAGTGTGCGGCCGATTTCCACCATGCGCTGCTGGCCTCCGGACAGTTCGCCCGTGATCTGGCGCCGCTTGTCGCGCAGCGCGGGGAAACGCTCGTAATTTGCCTCGATCTTGTCGCGGATCTGAAGGCGATCCCGGCGAAATGTCCAGCCGCCCAGTTGCAGGTTTTCCTCGACGGTCATATCCTTGAAGACTCCGGGCTGCTGCGGGATGTAGGCCAGCCCCTTGAGAATTTTCTCATGCGGCGGCAGCGACAGGATGCTTTCGCCCATCAGTAGGACATCGCCCTTGCTGGGCGGCAGAAAGCCGAACGCCGCCTTGAGCGCGGTGGACTTGCCCACTCCGTTTGCCCCTAGAATGGAGGTGATCTGCCCCGCCCGCGCCTTGATATTCAAGTCCGACAGGATGTTGAGATCGCGGTAATAGCCGACCGAGAGGTCGCGCAGTTCCAGCACGGTTTGCGGCTCTGACATCACGCTTCCTCCGTTTCGCTGCCAAGATACGCCTCGATCACCGCAGGGTTGCGCTTGACCTCATCGGGTGGCCCATCCGCGATGAGATCGCCAAAGTTCAGCACCAGAAGCCGCTGCGATAGCGAAAAGATCGAATCCATCTGGTGGCTGATGATGATGATGGCCTTGCCGCTTTCGTTCACCCGACGGATATAGGCATAGATCACCTCCATGAGACGCGGATGAACGCCGGCAAAAGGCTCATCAAGGATGATGACATCGGGATCGAGCATCAGAAGCCGCCCCAGTTCCAGCAGTTTCTGTTGCCCGCCCGACAGCGCCTGTGCGAACTCGTTGCGCAGATGGTCGATGGTGAGGAATTCGAGAACCTCCATCGCCTTGTCGCGCAACTGCGCCTTTGAGCCCTTGAAGTCGAGCGCGAGGGCCGGGACGTAGAGATTTTCCAGCACCGACATGCGGCGAAAGGAGCGCGTGACCTGAAAGGTGCGGCCCAACCCGGCGCGCGCGACCTCGTAGGAATTGAGTTGATCGATCCTCTGGCGGTTGAGATAGACGGTGCCGTTCGACGGCTTGATCGCGCCGTCGAGGATGTTGGTGAGCGTGGTCTTGCCCGCGCCATTGGGCCCGATCAATCCGATCAGTTCCGGGCCGTTGACCTCGAAACTGACCCCCTTGAGCACGTGCAAGCCGCCAAAATGCTTGTTGAGATTTGATACCTTGAGCTGGATCATGGCGTCTCTCCTGCCGCCGGGCTTGTCTGGCGTTTTGCAACCGTCTCCGCCGCGACATCGCCGCGATGGAAATAGCCGATGAGGGGTGCAATCAACCCATTGCGGAAGAACCGCAGCGTCACCATCAGCAAGATGCCGAAAAAGACCAGCCGCCACACCGTCATGTCCACCGTGACGCCGCCAATCACAAACGAGGTCCGCAGCATCTCCAGCGCGATTTGCAGGAGGATGGCGCCGATCGCCGCGGCAAAGATGTTCTCGACGCCGCCAATCACCGCCATCGCGACGATCAGGCTCATCTGTAGCAAAAAGAGGAGGTTCGGCGTGATGATCTGGATGTAATGCGCCTGCACCGCCCCCGCCGCCGCGGCAATTGCCGTGGTGATCGTGAAGACCAGCACCTTGTAGCGCGTCGTATTCACCCCCAGAGCAGCAGCAGCATCCTCGTCCTCGCGAAGGGCCCTCACGAAGAGGCCAAAGCGAGACCGCGCCAGCCATGTCAGCAGGCCAAGACAGACAAGCAGCAGAGCGAGCATGGTGTAATAGGGCGGGATCTTGGCCATCCGGTCGAAATAGACCCCAAAGAGCGTGATGCCCTTGTCGTAAAGCGCCGGAAGCTCGAGCCCCGCCTGCCCGCGGGTTATGTTGATCTCGGCGGAAATGATCGCCTTGACGATTTCCGAGAACCCCAGCGTGAAGAGCGCGAGATAGGCCACCCGCAGCCGCAGCACCAGCAGCCCGATCAGCAGCCCCGCGAGGCCCCCCGCGAGGGTCCCGAGCAGGATGCCAAGCCAGACCGGCATCGGCGTCACGCTGACGCTGCCTTGCCAGAGGGTCATGGCCTGCCGCAGACAGTCCTGGGTGAGCGAGGAGGACGTCACCCCGATCGGGTTGACGATGACAAACCACACGTCGCCAAATTGATATTCGCGGCAGAGTTCGGTCGGGGCCCCGGTGAGGTAGAAATAGTGGCTGAAAAGACCCGTCGTATAGGCCCCGATCCCCATGAAGGCCATATGCCCAAACGAAAACTGCCCGGCATATCCCGCCAGCATCGACCAGCTCGAGGCGAGGATGGCGTAGAAGAACGAGGTGATCAGGATATGCATCACATAGTCGTAGTTGGCCCCTCTGTAGATCAGTGGAAAGGCGATGAACCCGGCGAGCAGGACAAGGCCCGCGATCTCGGGAATGCGGCGGCGCAGATCAGAGCTTGCCATGCGCGCCTCCCGCGAAACGACGCCCGAATAGCCCCGTGGGGCGCAACAGGAGGGTCAGCGTCAGCACCACCATGCCGTAGGCCGGAATATAGGACGCGGCCTTTTGCGGATCGGGGATGCAGCCGGTGCCGGCCGCCTCGACCAGACCGACGATGATGCCGCCGACAAAGGCCCCCGGCAGCGACCCGAGCCCCCCCAGCACCACGATCACGAAAGAGCGCAGCGCCGGGATCGCGCCCACCTGCGGCAGCCAGCTGAAGGCCTGCACCAGAAGCGCGCCGGCCAGCGCCGCGATCATGCCGCCCAAGGCGAAGGCCAGCATGTTCATGCGATCAGGATTGATGCCCGCAATCGCTGCCGCCTCGCGATCCTGACTGACCGCCCGCATCGCCCGCCCCGTCCAGGTGCGATAGAGCAGGAAGAGCAGCGCGAAAAGCACCAGCACGCAGGTCACGGCGGCCACGAAACGCGGATTGGAAATCGAGATCGTCTCGAACAGTTCAAGATTGCCCCGGCTCGCCTTGATCCAGACTGGATCCGCCTCCGCAGGCCAGGTGATGGTGGGAAAGTCGATGTAACGGGGCATCTTCACCGGGCTTGCGCCGTGCAGCGCCTGCACCAGATATTGCAGCGTAAAGGCAAGGCCAAAGGTGACGAGGATACCGTATTCGACCGGGCGGTCGATCTTGCCGCTATACATCGGCGTCAGCATCAGGCGCTCGAACGCAGCCCCCAGCAGGAAGGTGATCCCGCAGGCGCCAAGAATGCCAATGAGCGGAGGCATGTCTGGAAACCAAACCTTGGTGATATAATACACCAACATGCCGCCGACCATGTAGAATTCGCCATGCGCAAAGCTGACCACGCCCAAGATGGAAAAGATCAGCGTCAGGCCGAGTGCCATGAAACCGTAAATCACCCCGATGATGATCCCATTCGAGATCTGGGAGGCCACGAATGCACCATTGGCGACACAACTGTTGGCGGGATCGGCAAGCCTGAACCCCAGGGCCAGCAGCGCAAGGCAGATCAGCGCCAGAGCGCCCGTCAGGTAGCCGCTGATCTTGGGCGTGCGCGCCCATAGGGCGCCGATGCCGAGCGGCCCGAGGGCCGCGCCGGCCAGCGCACCGGCCAAGGTGGCGTTCGAAGGGTCCATGTCGCGGGCCACATAGCGGCGGTGCAACAACAGACTGCCAGCGATACCCCAGAGGGTCATCCACAGGACGACACCCCAGAAAAAAATCGGAGTTTCCACATGCGTTTTCCGTCAAAGGCCGGTCATCACCGGGCCTGGTGTCTTTTGCGGGCGCGGTGCGGCCAGGCTAGGCCGCACCGATACCGGTCTTACTGGTTCACAAAGATCGGCTCTGCGGTCTTGTAGGCATCGGGATAGACGATGGCCGCATCGCTCGAGGACTGACCTTCCTCGGAGAACTGGATCATGGTCAGGGCCGGATCGGGCCATTGATGCCACCATTCGTCACCCTTGCCGTCGGCAGAGGGCTCCTTCTTGGTGCCATAGGGGAAATAGATCCGCCCCAGGGTGCCATCATGCGAGATGTTTTCCAGGGCTTCGACAATGGCCTCGCCACCGGTGCCGCCCGCCTCGGTGATGGCCTGCGCCAGAATCGCGATCGAATCGTAGGCTTCCATCGCGTAGCTTTCGACATCTGCCTTGCCGGTCTTGGCCTTGTAGGCCGCGGCGAAGGCCTTGCCCTTTTCGGTGAACAGGTTTTCGGGCACGCCGATCCGCTGCACGAAGGCATGTTTGCCATCAGGCACGTTGCGCCAGTAGGCCCCGCTTTCCAGCGCGTCCTGACCGGTGACAAAGGGCAGATCCAACGGCCCGATCCCGGCATCGGCAGCTTGTTGCGTAAAGTTGTAGGCCGCCTCGCCGGTCACCAGCGTAATGATCATGTCGGGCGCCTCTGCCTTGATCCGCTCGATGATCCCAGCATAATCCTGCGTGCCGATATCGACCGAAAAGACGGCACTGTCGATCCCGCCGGATGTGAGGCCCGCCGCCGTTTCCTGACTGGCCGGGATCCCGTAATCGGTGTTCTCGGTCAGGATTGCCACCTTCTTCACGCCCGGCACGGTCAGCGCGAATTGCCAGATCGTCGCCGAGGCCCAGGAACTCAGCGGCGCGATGCGAAAGACAAACTTGTGCTTGTCGCTGGTGATCGTGTCATTCCATGTCTCGGCAAAGACAACCGGCATTCCGCGCGCGTCAGCGACGCCCTTCGAGGCCACACCCACCGAACTATGATAGCCACCACCGACAGCGACCACTCCGTCCTGGGTGATCAGCTTTTCCATCACCGCCACGGCCTTTTCCGGCAAGCCTTCGGTGTCGGCGATCACGACCTCGATATCGCAACCCAGAACGCCGCCTGCGGCATTGATATCCGCCTCGGCGATTTTCATCGCATCTCGCATCGCCTCGCCGCCCACCACAGTGCCCGGTGCCGAGAGCGGTGCAAGACCACCCAGCTTGATCGGGCAACTCACAGCTTGCGCCTGCGCGGCCCCCGTTGCCAAAACCAGCAGGCTTGCGCTGGCAAGAAACCGGGTCGTCATCTTCTTCTGTTTCATGGTCTTACTCTCCTGTTGAAGGGAACACGCCCGAGGCTGCATCGGCCGCGGGGCCGTAATTTTATTCTGATGAAATAGTCATTCGTCTAACTTGCGTTCCTGACCTCCTGTCTGACTGCTCTGGCGCGCGCCGCGCTGCTGTGATGGGACGCCGGCTGGCTGGCGGATTGCTCCACCCGGATGCGCCCCTTGTATTGCGGCCCGTCAGTCAAAATCGGATTGCCGGACCATACCTGCCAGTCCACATGATCGGCCTCCATTCGCGCATGAAACTGCGCCAGCGTATTCTCGAAATCCGGATCGTCCGGGGACTGGCGATAAATCGGCAATCCCTCCCCGCCCGTGTCGCGCAGCATCGAAAGCGGATCATAGCCTTGCTGCAGCAGGATGTCCGCCCTGTTCTGGCGGTCGCGTGACGATGCCGTGATGTCCTGATCCGACAACGGACCATTCAGGACAAGCGCATGATTTGCATGTGCGGCCGGCCGCGTGTGCGCGACGACGTGAACCGCCCCTCCGCCAAAACTGACCGACAGGATATCCGCATGACCGGCCTGCGCCATGCTGAGATGAAAGCCGCCACTGACCGGTGCCGCGCGTAAGAGATCGATGGCCGCGTTGCGGTCCGGCGCGAGCATAGCCGCGCGCGACAGCACCATGCGAGGGCAATCCGCGCGCACATCCCTGAGGCGAAGATTGTTGACCGTTATCACAAGACCGGTATCCGCCACGGCAAAGGTATGCCCGGGGATCGACCCGGGATAACAGAAACTGACGCTGCGCGGGCCGTCTTCCGGGATCAGATCGACAAGAAAACAATCTCCGCGAAAGAATGGCAAGCCGTCTTCGTTATGCGCCAAGACCGGCGTTGCTCCGGGCAGTTGAACGGTTGTGCAGCCGTCACCACCAAGGGCCAGCAGATCACCGCGTGCATTCCACGCCATGACCTCTGGAAACGTCAGACCAAGACCATCGGCAAGCCCACTGAGTTCCTGATGGATCGCAGGATAGCGCGCGTTGGTGACGTCCGCCATTCGGGTGACATGCGGGGCAAGATCCTCGGCCGTCACCCGCTGCCAGAGCACGGAACCAAGCAGATGACGCCGCACCGACGACTGCCCTGCACGACCCAGGGCAAAGCCCAGGTCGTAGGGGCCGCCTCGGGCGGTGATCCGGCCCAGTTCGCCCGATAGAGGCGTCATCGGCCACCCCTGCACGGGGCAGGTCCGCGAGGGCCACACTGCGCCACCGGAGCGAAAAACTCGTCTGCTCGCAAAAAAGTCATGGATTGATCATGTCTCCAGTCTGTCCGGGGCAAGTCAACGGCGGTGCTTCTTGCGCTTGAGACTATTGCCATTCCGGGCGGTCTGTCTTTCATAATTCGGACAGATAGATTAGAATTCGGCCAATCGCTCTTGGAAATCGCACATGAGTCTTTCCGCTGATGAAAATGGTGGCGCCGGCGCCATGCGCGCGGCGGCGGCGCCGTTGACCGGACACTCTCGTCCGGGCCTGACGGTCGGCATTCTTTTATGCCCCGGTTTTCCGCTGATGTCGCTGAGCTGCATCGTCGAGAGTCTGCGCCACGCCGGCGATATCGGCGATCGGTCGCGCCCGATCCATTGTCGCTGGGACATCCTCGGCGATCCGGGCAGCCGCATCGAATCGAGCTGTGGCCTCTCATTTGCTCCAACCTGCGGCTATGCGGAACCCGACATCTTTGACTACGTTTTCCTGATTGGCGGCCTGCTGAGCCGCTCCGATGAGGTGCCACTCCGGCACCGCCGCTACCTGCGTGCCGCCCATCGCGGGGGCATCACCGTCGCGGGCGTGTGCACGGGTGTGTTCCTCCTCGCCCAGGAACGCCTGCTGACTGATCGCACCGCCTGCCTGCATCCCTTTCACCGCGATGAATTCCAGCGTGCCTTTCCCGGGATCCGCGTGACAACCCATCAAGATTTCAGCGTAAAGGATGGCGTCATCACGACGCCCGGTGGCCTGTCGAACCTTGGGCTGATGACGGCCCTCATCGAGCGACATCTGGGGCAGGACCGCGCGACCAAGACCGCCCATCAACTGACATTGCCCGAGCGCGCCGGCAGCAGTGAATTCGACAAGGCGGTGCTCAGCCCGCATGTCCGCGTCAGCGATCCGCGGGTCCAGATGGCACTTCTGATGGCAGAGACCGACGGCTGGGCCACGCTCTGCGTCGGCGACATCGCGCGTCGTCTGGGGCTGAGCGAAAGACATTTCTCGCGACTGTTCGCGCAGCACGTCGGCGTCCCACCAAAGGCCTGGCTGCTGCGCCAGAAACTCGACGAAGCCAAGCGCCTGCTGACAGATTCCCACCGATCTGTGACCTCGGTCGCCTATGCAACCGGCTTTTCAAGCTGCGCTCATTTTTCGCAGGCATTTTACAAGCATTTTGGCATTTATCCCAGCAGGTCACGTCAAACCACGTCAGAGGCGATGGCGATGGCGATGGAACGACAGCTCTGAAGCGGCAGATTTCAGCAAGCTCGGCCTGTCATCGGCATAGATTTGCAATATCTTCAGGCTGAACAAAGGATACTGGATGCTGCTCGAGGTCGCCCAACTCACCAAATCCTACCGCGGCGCCGAGCGGACCGTGGCCGTTCTGCGGGGCGTGGATCTGGCGCTTGATGCCGGACAGACGCTGGCGCTGACGGGAGAATCCGGATCAGGCAAGAGCACCTTGCTGCACCTTGTCGGTGGCCTGGATCTTGCCGACAGTGGCAGCATTCGCCTTGCCGGGCAGGACGTGACAGCCCTGGATGATCGGGGACGTGCAACTTTGCGGCGGACGACGGTGGGCCTTGTCTTTCAGCAGTTCAACCTCATCCCCTCGCTCGGAGTGGCCGCCAATATCGCCTTTCAGGCGCGGTTGGCGGGCCGGGTTGACCCTGCCCACATTGACCGCCTGACACGGGCGCTTGGCCTTGAGGCTCACCTGCACAAGTATCCCGAACAGTTGTCGGGCGGCCAGCAACAGCGCGTGGCAATTGCGCGCACGCTTGCCGCACGTCCCCGATTGGTTCTGGCAGACGAGCCAACCGGCAATCTCGACGAGGCCACCGCCGACGATGTGCTGGACCAGATGCTGGCGCTCGTTGCAGAGACCGGAGCGTCTCTGATCATGGCAACCCATTCGACACGGCTCGCGGCCCGGATGGACCGCATCCTGCATCTGAGCCGGGGCCGGCTGCAATGACGGCTGCGGCGCTGAGTGCGCTCTTGTCCCATTGGCTGCGCAATCCGGTGCAGGCGTTCACGCTGGTCGCCGGGCTGGCTCTGGCCACGGCGCTCTGGTCGGGGGTGCAAGCGGTCAATCTCGAGGCGCGCGCCAGTTATGATGCGGCGGCGGCCACCTTGGGTGAAGGGCAGTTCGATCAGCTTGTCGCGGCCAGTGGCGAGACCCTGCCACAGGCCAGCTTCATCGCCCTGCGACGGGCGGGCTGGCTGGTTTCGCCGGTGCTTGAGGGTCGGCTGCGGGCGGGCGAGGCGCGGATCCGGATCGTGGGCATTGACCCGTTGACGGCGCCAATGGTGCTGAGCGCGCAAGCCCGCGGCGCAACCGGGGATCTGGCGCCCTTCCTGTCAGGCACGATCGGCCTTGCCACACCCGACACCGTGGCCCGCCTTGGCGATACGGTTCAACTCCGTCTCATTGCCGACGCCGGAATTGCCCCCGGCACCTTGCTGACCGATATCGGCGCGGCCCAACGTCTGTTGGGGCAAACCGAGAGGATAAGCCGTTTGATCCTTGCCCCTGAACAACCCATCGACCGACTGCCCCTGAAAGACGTTGCTGCCGACCTGCTGCTGAAGCCGATGCAGCAAGCAACAGATATGGGACGCTTGACAGACAGTTTCCATCTGAATCTCACGGCTTTCGGACTGCTCAGCTTTACGGTCGGCATCTTCATCGTGCATGGCGCGATCGGGCTGGCCTTTGAACAGCGACGCAGCATGGTGCGAACCTTGCGGGCCCTTGGACTACCGTTGCGGCGACTCGTCTTGCTGATGGCTGTGGAAGTTCTGGTGTTTGCACTGGTGGCCGGGGGGCTTGGGGTGATGCTTGGCTACGGGGTGGCTGCGGCCCTGCTGCCGGATGTAGCCGCCACGCTAGAGGGTCTTTATGGCGCGCAGGTCAACGGTAGCCTGCAATTACGCCCGGTCTGGTGGCTTTCGGGGCTGGGCATGGCGCTGGTTGGTGCCGGACTCGCGGCTGGCGGAGCCTTGTGGCGGATCGCCAGGATGTCTCTGCTGGCCAGCGCGCAACCGCGCGCGTGGGCGATGCAGGCGCGCCAGGCGCGTCCGGTCAAGGCCACCATCGCCACGATGTTGCTCACGGCTGCGGCGGGGCTGGTGGTCTGGGGCAAGGGGCTGATCCTTGCCTTCGTCCTCTTGGCTTGCTTGCTTCTCGGGGCGGCTCTGGCGCTGCCACTGATCCTTGACACGGTTCTGGCCGGCGCCGTCAGGCGGGCGCGGGGGGTCCTTGCAGGCTGGTTCTGGGCCGATACACGCCAGCAATTGCCCGGCCTCAGCCTCGCGCTGATGGCGCTCCTGCTCGCGATGGCGGCCAATGTCGGCGTCTCGACCATGGTGTCGAGTTTTCGGCTGACCTTTGTCGCATTTCTCGATCAACGTCTTGCCTCAGAGCTTTACGTGACCGCGCGAAATGCCCAAGACAGCGCCGCATTGCAGGATTTTCTTGTGCCGCGCGCCAAGGCTGTCCTGCCGCTCCTGTCGATCGAGACGCAGATCTCGGGCCTGCCGACCGCCCTCTACGGGGCCCGCATCGGGCCAACCTACACGCAGAACTGGCGCTTTCTTGCCAGCGACACGGATGTCTGGAGCCGCGTGGCGCAAGGTGAGGCCGTCATCCTCAACGAGCAACTGGCGAGACGCAGCGGGCTTTGGCTGGGTGCGCGCGTGCAGATTGCGCCCGGCGTTGATCTGCCGGTGGCCGGGGTGGTTGGAGACTATGGCAACCCGATAGGACAGGCGATCATTGCCGAAAGCCTGTTTCGTCGGCTTCATCCCGAGGTGATCACCCTGCGCTTTGGCCTGCGCAGCGATGATCCCGACGCCTTACGTAGCGCGCTGATCGAGGATTATGGCCTGCCCGCCAGCCAGATCATCAACCAAAGTGACATCAAGGCACTGTCTCTGAGGGTTTTCGAGCGTACATTTACCGTCACCGGCGCGCTCAATGTGCTGACCCTAGCCGTGGCCGGGTTTGCGATCCTGATGAGTCTGCTGACCCTTGCGGCCCTGCGCGTGCCGCAACTGGCCCCGGCCTGGGCGCTTGGCCTGACGCGGCGTGATCTGGGCCGCCTAGAGATACTGCGGGCCGTGCTGCTGGCCCTGCTGACGGCTTTGCTGGCCCTGCCGCTCGGTCTGGCGCTGGCTTGGGTTCTGCTGGCGATCGTCAATGTCCAGGCCTTTGGCTGGAGACTGCCCATGTATCTCTTTCCCATCGACTACATCCGCCTGTTTCTGCTTGCCCTGATGGCGGCGGGGCTGGCGGCACTCTGGCCGGCATGGCGGCTGGCGCGCATACCACCCGCCGCGCTCCTGAAGGTGTTTGCCAATGAACGTTAGGCTGCTGGTCTGCCTGATACTCTTTCCTGTCTGGGCGATGGCCCAGGGTTTTGCCGGGCTGGGGAGCGACGCCGAAGGCTTTGCTCAGACACAGCCTTTGCCGCAATTTGTCTTTCCCAAAGATCACGGCCCGCATCCGGCCTATCGCATAGAATGGTGGTACCTGACCGCCAATCTGACCGGTCCGGATGGCACGCAATACGGGTTGCAATGGACGCTCTTTCGCTCTGCCCTGGCGCCCGGGGATGGCGAGGGCTGGAGCACACCGCAGATCTGGTTTGGCCATGCCGCCGTCACCACCGCACAGGATCACCATGTGGCCGAGCGGTTTGCGCGCGGCGGAATCGGGCAGGCTGGTGTCCGGGTGGACCCGTTCGAGGCCTGGATCGACGATTGGCAAATGGCGGGGCCGGATCTTGATGATCTCACCCTGCGCGCCAGCGGCGCCGAGTTTGCCTATGACATGCGATTGCAAGCCAAGGGTCCGTTGGTGTTTCATGGCGAGGGTGGCTATTCGATCAAGTCGGACGCCGGGCAGGCAAGCTACTACTATTCGCAGCCCTTCTATACCATCTCGGGCACGCTGAGCCTGCCACAGGGCGACGTGGCAGTGTCCGGTCATGCCTGGCTTGATCGGGAATGGTCGTCGCAACCGCTGGCTGATGATCAATCCGGATGGGACTGGTTTTCATTGTCGTTTCAGACCGGTGAAAAGCTGATGGGATTTCGCCTGCGCCAGGCCAATGGCAACCCTTTCACCTCTGGCACATGGATCGCGCCAGATGGTCAGACCACGAACCTGCCCGATGGCAGCTTTGTTGCTACCCCGCTGGAAACGAACCGGGTGGCCGGGCGAAACCTGCCGACGCGCTGGCGCGTCACGGTCCCGGAACTGCGCGTTGATGTTACCGTCACGGCGCTCAATCCGCGCGCCTGGATGGCGGTGTCGCTGCCCTATTGGGAGGGCCCGGTCAATGCGCGCGGCAGTCATGTTGGCCAAGGCTATCTCGAAATGACTGGATATGAGTGAGGCGGCGCGGCCCCGCACCAATCAGAGCGCGGCACATGGAATGAAATGAACGCACCAAAAGATGGCAGGGTCGCTGACGGCGCTCGCAGCGCTGGTCACTTTCGCAAGCTTCAGCTTGACTTCCGGCAAGCCAGCTACTTTTCTGTCGGCGTGTTTGAGGCCGGGTGAAATTTCGGGAGCACGTCCCGAAAGGACGCGCGGCGATGATTATTACCTTCCCCTGACAGAGGCACACCATGGCATATCCTGATATCATCATCCTCAATGGTCGCCTCATCACCTTTGACCCCGCCAACCCGAGGGCCGAGGCGCTGGCCATCACCGGCGGGCTGATCACGGCCGTGGGCGGCATGGCAGAGATCCGCGTTCTCGCCGGACCGGGCACGCGGATGATAGATGCCGACGGCGCGACGGTGCTGCCGGGCTTCATCGACAGTCACGTGCATCTCTTTGGCGGATCGGTGGAACTGGGATATCTCGACCTCTATGGCGTGCGGGGCGAGGCGCAGCTGACCCGGCTGGTGCGCGATTGGGCGGGACAATGCCCCGACGACCGGGTGGTCTTTGCCGTGCAGGCCGATTACAGCATCCTCGGCCCCGGACAGACCACCACCCGGCAGGTTCTGGACCGGGTTCTGCCCGACCGCCCCTTTGCCATGTTCGCGCCGGATCATCACACCATCTGGGCCAATACCCGCGCCCTCGAGGCTGCGGGCATCTTGCACGGTGCCGAGGTGGACAAGGGCGCGCAGATCGTGATGGGCGCGGACGGGCTGGCCACCGGAGCCTTGCTCGAGCCCTCGGCCTATGCGCCGATGCTGCGGCTCACGCGCCATGGCGGGCGCGACATGATGGGGCTGATCACCGGGGCCAACCCGGTGCCCGCCGCCACCGCCGCCGAGCGCGAACTGGACAAGGCGGCGATCGCGCGCGGCATGAAGCATTGCGCCAGCCACGGCATCACCGGGCTGCATAACATGGATGGCAATTTCTATCTTCTCGAATTGCTCTCCGAGATGGAGGCCGAAGGCACGCTTCTGTGCCGCAGCGCAGTGCCGTTTCACTACAAGAGCTTCGACCCGCTGGACCGCTTTGCCGAGGCCGACGAGATGCGCCGGAGATTTCAGAGCGATATGGTCTGGTCGAACAGCGTCAAGATGTTCATGGATGGCGTGACCGAGAGCCGCACCGCGCTGATGCTGCGGCCCTATCCCGGCACTGACCACATCGGCGATGCGGTGTTCGAGCCGGAACAGTTCAACGCCGCCTGCATCCGTGCCGATGCCATGGGCTTGCAGATTGCCACTCACGCCATCGGCGATCTGGCGATCCGGCGCACCCTTGATGGCTATGAGGCGGCCCGCGCGGCCAATGGCGCGCGCGATGCCCGTCATCGGATCGAGCATATCGAGGTGCTGCATCCCGACGACCTGCCGCGTTTCGCTGAACTCGAGGTCGTTGCCTCGATGCAGCCCGGCCATTCCCCCGCCGGCGGCATCTTTTCACCCGAAGGTCTGGACGAGGTGCTGCATCCCGATCAGCTTCCGACCTGCTTTGCCTGGTCCGATCTGCGGGCAACGGCACCGCGCCTGTGCTTTTCCACCGACTGGCCGGTCATCGGGGTCGAAGTCATGCCCAGTGTCAAGGCCGCCGTCGCGCCCCTCAGCCTGCCCGCGCCCAGCCGGGATCAGCGGCAGAGCCTGATCGACACGCTGCGTAGCTATACCGCCGACAATGCCTGGGTTGAATTCAACGAGCACCGCAAGGGACGGCTCAAGCCCGGCATGATGGCCGACATCGCGGTGATGTCGCATGACCTCGAAGCGATGGACCCCGAGGCGCTCGATACCGCGCGCGCGCGCCTTACGCTCTGTGGCGGGCGGATGACATGGGAGGCATGACGAGGCCGACCGCACCCTGCCGACAGACCGTCCCCACGTCCGCGCCGCTGCCGATCATCGACCGGGCGCCTGCGGCGGCGCGGGATCTCTGATCCGCGATCGCGACCTTGACCGGGAAGTTCGCTTGCCGCGATGACGCAGGTGCGGTATTCTCAGTGTTAAACAAATATTCCAGCAATGCAAACACGGTCACGCGAGGTCCGGCATGTTCGACAAACCCTATCCCGACGTGACGCCCGGCCCGCCCAGACCCAGCCGTATCCTCGAACCACGGGTTTTCGCGCTGCCGGCGGGAACCGAGCGCTATCGGGTGCCCGGCGCGGGGGCCATCCTCGTCGCGCTGCACACGGGCGATCAACTCACCATCCGCAATGACGAGGGCGGCCAGCCCTGCGAACTGGTGGCCGCGGATCTGCACGGGCGCATCGAATCCGGCCTTCTCGGGCACCCCCCCAATGTCGATGCAAGCGGTCTCAAGGCCCTGTTATCCGGCACGGATCACGCGCTTCGCCGCCTGCGACGGGGCATCGAGGCGCGCGGGATCGACCTTGCACAGGCGGGCGGCCTTGCGCTGTTCGAGACGACCACCCCGGCGGGCAGCGAAGAAAGCTTTCGCGTCGAGGGCGAGGGTTGCCTGCTCATTGCAGCCCCCGGCGGCACAATGGACCCAGAGGGTCAGGACACAGCAACACCGCTCACGGTCACGATCCGACGCGCCCTCCTGCGATCTCCGGCGCGGTTCGAGTTGCCCGATCCGCTCGCGGATCCCTTGGCCGAGTTGCGTGTGCATTCGGCAACGGCGAGCGCCTATCTCGTCAAGGCGGGCGACTACATCCAGATCATCGACGTGGACGGTCGCCAATGCACCGATTTCCAGTGCTTTTCCGCCCACAAACTCGACAAGGGTCTCGAGCACGCCCTCGATGTGACCACGACGCGCACCCTGATGGGCCATGCCTACCCGATGCCGGGCCTGCATGCGAAATACTACGATCAGGACATGCTGCCGCTGGTCGAGGTGGTGCAGGATACGGTCGGTCGGCATGATGCCTTCGCGCTGGCCTGCGCCGCGAAATATTACGACGACATCGGCTATCCCGGTCATGTCAACTGTTCGGACAATTTCAACGCCGCCCTTGCCCCGCACGGAGTGAGGCCGCGCGCGGGCTGGATGGCGATCAACTTCTTCTTCAACACCGGAATTGATGCGCATGGCGTGATGTTTGCCGACGAGCCATGGTCGCGCCCCGGAGATTATGTCCTCTTGCGCGCCCTCACCGATCTGGTCTGCGTCAGTTCCGCCTGCCCGGATGATACGAGCCCCGCGAATGGCTGGAACCCGACAGACATTCATATCCGCACCTACAGCGGCAAAGAAACATTCTCGCGTGCCGTAGCAATGCGCACCACCCCCGACTCGGAGCCCAGAATGACCAAGGAAACCGGCTTTCATGCCAGCTTTGCCAGACATACCGGCAATTTCGTGGAGTATAACGGATATTGGCTCGGCAGCAGTTTCGTCGATGGCGGGGCAATCGAGGAATACTGGGCCTGCCGCCGGAAATCGGTCATCATGGATCTGTCTCCCCTGCGCAAGTTCGAGATCACCGGACCGGATTCCGAGGCGCTCTGCCAATACGTCTTTACCCGCGACATCCGAAAATTGCCGGTCGGCGGCGTGGTCTATACGGCGATGTGCTATCCACATGGCGGCATGATCGACGACGGCACGGTGTTCCGGCTGGGGCAGGACAATTTCCGCTGGATCGGCGGCAGCGATTTCGGTGGCGAATGGCTACGCGATCAGGCCGCAAGGCTGGGGCTGAAAGTGCTGGTGCGATCCTCGACCGACCAGTTGCACAATGTCGCGGTGCAGGGGCCCGAAAGCCGTGATCTGATGCGCAAGATCGTCTGGACGGCACCGCAAAATCCCGATTTCGACCAGCTCGAATGGTTCCGCTTCACGCCCGCACGCCTGCATGGGGCGGACGGGGTGCCAATCGTGGTATCGCGCACCGGCTATACCGGCGAGTTGGGCTATGAGGTGATGTGTCACCCCAAACATTGTGCGCAGGTTTTCGACGCGATCTGGGAGGCCGGACAGGATCACGGTCTCAGACCCTTTGGCCTTCAGGCGCTTGACATGGTGCGGATTGAGGCCGGGCTGATCTTTGCCGGGCACGAGTTCAGCGACCAGACCGATCCGTTCGAGGCGGGCATCGGCTTTGCCGTGCCGCTCAAATCGAAAACCGACGATTTCATCGGCCGCGACGCGCTCATCCGGCGCAAGGAGCATCCGCTGCGCAAGCTTGTCGGGCTCGACATCGACGCGAATGTTGCCGTGGGTCATGGCGACCCGGTGCATGTAGGGCGCGCGCAGGTGGGCGAGGTCACTTCTGCCATGCGCTCGCCGCTCCTTGGCAAGTCCATCGCGCTGGCGCGGCTCGATATCGCCTGCGCGGAGATCGGAGCGAAGGTCGAGATCGGCAAGCTGGACGGGCAACAGAAACGCCTGCCCGCTCGGGTCGTGCCCTTTGCCCATTACGACCCGGAAAAGAAAAGGCCCCGGTCTTGATATCGGTCAAGACATGGCGGGACAGGTCGTGATTGGATAAGGACCATGAGCACGGCGCTTGAGGACATTGGCGGCGAAGAGCGGCTGCGGGATCTGGTAAAATCCTTTTACGACCGGATGGAAAGCGATCCTGCGGTCCATGCGCTCCACCGCCTGCACTTTCGCGGCCATGGGCTTGCGCATACGCGGGTCGCGCAGTTCGAATTCCTGTCCGGCTTTCTGGGCGGACGGGCCTATTACCGCGAAAGGTTCGGCCAAATGGACCTGCGCGAGATCCACGCCCATGTCCCAATCCGGCAGGCGGATGTCACCATGTGGCTGGAAACCTTTGACGCTGCCCTGCGGGAACAGGAAATGATCGGGCCAGTCGTGGAGCGATTCCGCGCCGCGTTGAGCCGTGCGGCGCATATGCTGATCAATGACGTGCCGGACTGGCGCGTCGTGGCAGCGAAGAAATGCCCTGCAACGGATGGAAAAGGCTGAGGATCGGCCCACCGCCGGCCAGAAATGGACACCGACCCATGCGGATTGCGCACGGGCCGGGATGCCTTTGCGCAAACCCTCAGATATCGAGCGTGTGGTCTCTTTACCAAGTGGTGAAATGCGACACCAAGGAATTCCATTCCGGATGCTTGAGCTTGAGACAGGCGGCAGAGAATTCGGCGCCTAGCCGGCCGAGCCCTTGACCGTGACCTCGATCGGCGCGTCAAGTCCGACGTCAATTGCGTGCCCGCCTTTCGGGTTCTCGATCTCCCATGCGGTCCGGTTGGTGACTTTCGCCTGCGCCTCGAGCGCCGCATTGAGGCTGCGTAGCCCTGTTGTTTGTAGATCAATGGTCTGCATGTCAGTGCCTCCAGAAGCAAACGGTTGCGGGCTCGGGCTCCCACACGCGGGCGGTCTCGATCCCCGGCAGGTTGACCAGGGCCCGGTATTCCGAGCCGAAGGCGACATACTGATCGGTTTCGGCCATCACCGCGGGCTTGCAGGCGATCGGATCACGCACCACGCCAAAGCCGTCCTTGGTGCCGACCACGAAGGTGAAGAAACCGTCGAGATCCTCGAGGCTGCTTTCCAGCGCCTCGCCCAGAGTGGCGAGGTGCTGCATTTTCGACAAAGGATCGCGCCCCCGCATAATCGCGCCCGTCTTTCCTCCTGCGAGGATCTCTCGTCACTTGTGCCCCTCTCGGGATCCGGCATCATCAAAGATGAAAGACCTGGTTCGACACGATCACCACCGCAATGCCCGCGAGCAGCGTGAAGTAGGGCAACATACCTGCCTTGGTTTTTCCATGCATCGGGTCCACGCCATCAACCGCAAGATCTTCAAGCATCTCATGCGGAAACCTGCCCTTGTCCTGCACCCAGTGCCGCCAGGCAAAGACAGGCAGGATCAGGGCAACTGCGAGCATTGCAGAACGCAAGGTGCCCTCGCCCCAGACATTCGCCCCGGCGCCCAGCAGGACCGCGTTCACAAAGGCCAGAATGCCGCCGAGCCAGAGCAAGACCGTCGGCGCCTTCCAGGGCCGATGCACATTGGCGTTGTCGATCCGGTGGATCCAGCCCGCATTGAGATTGAGAAAGTTGAAGATCAGATAGCAGCAGTTCGAGACCGCCAGGACGAACAGGTAATCCGACATCATCAGCAAGATCAGATTGAAACCGAGATCGGTCCACATCGCCCGTGTCGGTGCACCATGCTGGTTTGCATGTGACAGATAGCGTGGCAGCCAGCCATCGACAGAGCCCTGGTAGAGCGTCCGCGACGAACCCGCCATTGAGGTCATAATTGCGAGGACAAGCGCCAGAAGCAACATGACCACCATCACTGACGCCAGAATTGAACCACCGCCCACCATATGCGCCATCGCGCCACCCACGGCAGAGCCATCAACGATACCTGGCGCGAGCATCCCTTCCACGCCCAGGACGCCCTGAAACGCTAGCGGCACGATGGTGTAGATCAGAACACAAACAAGGCCTGCTGAGAGAATGGCCTTCACCGTATCGGTCTGCGGATTACGGAATTCGCTGGTGTAGCAGATCGCCGTTTCAAACGCATAGGCCGACCATGCTGCAATGAAGAGGCCGCCAAGAAACAGTGTCCAACCGGTCGTATCCCAGGCCCCCGAACTCGGTTGCAGCGGCAGGAGGTTTGCGACCAGAACATCCCCCGTCAAAAGCGGCACGAAGCCGACGATCATCAACGGGACGAGCACGGCAAGCCCGATCCAGGTCTGGATCTTGGCGGCCTGCGAAATGCCCTTGTGTTGAGCCACAAACACCCCGAGCAGGATAATCGTACCCAGGATAGATGTCGCGTTGATCCGCATGGTCAGGCCTTCGTTCAGCATATCGAGGCTCAACAAAGTGATCTGCCAGTTGTTGATTGCGGCGTCAGCGCCGAAGAAAGACGTCAGAATATACCCTGCGGCCAATCCACCCCCAATCGCAAGAACCGGAGTCCAGGCCAGCCAATTGCACCATACCGACAAGGGGGCGATGATCTTGGAATACCGCACCCAGGCGGCAGCGCCATAGATCGAGGCGCCCCCGGACTTGTTCGGAAACAGCCCCGCGATCTCGGCATAGGTGAACGACTGGATCAAGCCGAACAGGACCGAGATGATCCAGATCGCCCAGGACGGATTGCCGATCGTCGCGGCAATCCCGCCGATCGAGAAAAGGACGAGTGCGGGCACACCGGAGGCCATCCAAAAGGCATCCTTCCACCCGATAACCCTTACAAGCTTGCCGTCAGGCCGTGCGCTCGCCGTCATTCTATTCGTCATTTCATGGCTCCCGGTTATTGTTGAGTCTGTCGCTCTGACTTTGTCGCATTCGCTAGTGCCGTCGCTTGTAACCTTTTACATTCTGCCAAAATGTTGTTTAATTCCCAGATGTTGAAGCTCTATGCTTCAAGTTCGTATCTAGACGATGAATTCCAAATTTTGCCCTTGAGTAAAATTTGTTGCCTTAACTATTGCTTTTTGAAACTGGATTCTGTCAACTGATTTCTAAAGAGGTTGGCGATTGCTGCAAAAGAGCATCGAAAGAGGGAGACACAATTCATGATCGCATCTTGGAGATTTTCGGTTCTGGCAGACCGCCATCGCGCCATGGGTTCCGGGCTTGAGGACTGGTCCGGCATGGGCACCGCCTGGTCCTATGACAAGGATCAGGAAGAGGAGTATCTGGCGATCCGCACCAAGGCGGGCTTCATGGATGTGTCCGGCCTGAAAAAGGTGCATGTCATCGGCCCGCATGCCTTTCACGTCATCGACCGTGCCACGACCCGCAACGCGGACAAGATCAATCCTGGCCGCAGCCTCTATGCCTGCATGCTCAACGATGATGGCAAGTTCATCGACGATTGCATCATCTACCGCACCGGACCGAACAGCTACATGGTGGTGCACGGATCGGGTCAGGGTCACGAACAGCTGACCATGGCGGCCATGGGGCGCGATGTCGACATCCGGTTTGACGACAATCTGCACGACATTTCCCTGCAGGGACCGCTCGCGGTCGATTTCCTGCAAAAGCAGGATGTGCCCGGTATCCGCGATCTGCCCTATTTCGCGCATATGCAGACGATGCTCTGGGGCAAGCCGGTCATGATTTCGCGCACTGGCTATACCGGTGAACGCGGCTACGAGATCTTCTGCCGCGGGCAGGATGCGGGCGAGATCTGGGACACGCTGGTCGAAAAAGGCGCGCCGATGGGGATCATCCCGACACGCTTTACCACGCTCGACTGGCTGCGCACCGAGAGCTACCTGCTGTTCTTTCCCTTCGACAATTCCGACATGTATCCGTTCGAGAACGAGAAACATGGCGATTCGCTGTGGGAACTGGGCCTCGATTTCACCGTCTCGCCGGGCAAGACCGGCTTTCGCGGATCCGAGGAACATTACCGCCTCAAGGGCAAGGAGCGGTTCAAGATCTACGGCGTCAAGCTCGACGGCACCGAGCCCGCCAAGGAAGGCTCGCCGCTGATCAAGGACGGCAAACAGGTTGGCATCGTGACGATCGGGATGTATTCCTCGCTCAACAAGCACAATGTCGGGATCGCCCGGATGCCGGTGGACTGTGCCGTCGATGGCACGAAAATGACCGTCAGAAGCAATGGCAAGGACATTCCCTGCATCGCCCATTCCCTGCCCTTCTACGACCCGGAGAAAAAGCGCCGCACCGCCAAAGGCTGAGGCCGGAGGCGCGGCATCCCTCAGGGTCAAACCCGGAAGACATCCATGCCTGAGTTCACCTTTCCTCCGTCGATCAAGAGCCGCCCGGTCTATGGCACCCTCGCGCCAAGACCGGGCAAGGCGCATCTGATGATCGCTGACGCCGAAGGCGCCGAAGCCCTGCTTGGGCTGGCCGTCGCGGATCCGACGCTTTTTGCCAAGGCCCATATCATCTACATCCCCAAGCACACGGGTGAGACCCTTGTCGAACGCCTGCGGGCCGCAGCCCCCGAGATCCTGCATCTCAGCCCGTCTTATCCCGCTTGCGTGCCGCGTCTGCGCCGGATCCTGTCGGACGCGCATATGGGGCTTCAGGTCTATCTCGCGGGCACAGAGGGGCTGATCGGACAGGCGATGCTCGAGGCAACCAATGCGGGCATCCCGCATAGCGCGATCCAGACCGAACATCGCGGATCGGTCGCGCGGCGGATGCAATGCGTGCATTGCAAGGGCATCACCGAGGATGTGATGACCGATCCCTTCGTCTGTTCGCATTGCGGGCTGACGCTCTTCGTGCGCGATCACTACTCGCGCCGTCTCGCTGCCTTTCAGGGGGTGTGCATCGACGCCGAAGACCCCGGCAACATTCCTGCCCCGGTGGAGCTGTACAAATGAGCGCTGGAACCGAAAAGATCGACATCATCGTCTCTGACATCGTCAAGGTGAACGATCTCGTGACGCGGTTCGAGTTTCGACGCGCCGATGGTGGTCTTCTGCCCACCTTTTCCGGCGGCGCGCATACGGTCGTCGAGATGAAGGATGGCGAGATCACGCGCCTCAACCCCTATTCGCTGATGTCCGACCCGATGGACCAGACCGCCTATACCATTTCCGTGCGCCGCGATGACGCGGGCCGGGGCGGATCGCTCTTCATGCATCACAAGGTGAAAAAAGGCGACCGGATGGTGATCAGCTATCCCGTCAACCTCTTTTCGCTCGACCTGCGGGCGCGCAAGCATCTGATGCTGGCCGGGGGCATCGGCATCACGCCCTTTCTGGCGCAGATCAAGCAACTGGCGCGCAGCAACGGAAAGTTCGAATTGCACTATGCCTGCCGCACGCCTGCGCTCGGATCCTATGTCGACGAGCTGACCGCGGCCTATCCCAATGCCGTCCATGTCTATTTCGACGACCAACAGCAGGTGATCGACCTCGACCATCTGCTCGACGGCCAGCCGCTTGGCACGCATGTCTATGTCTGCGGCCCCAAAGGCATGATCGAATGGGTGCGCAAGACCGCAGCCGCCTTGGGCTGGCCGCGCGAGGCAATCCATTACGAGGAATTTCTCGTCCCGCAATCGGGCAAGCCGTTCGAGGTCTATCTCAAGCGGTCTGGCCTGCGGATCCGGGTCGGCGAGCATGAAAGCCTGCTTGAGGCGATCGAGCGCGCCGGGGTCGAAGCGCCCTATCTCTGCCGCGGCGGCGCCTGCGGGCAATGCGAGACCGATGTGATCGAATATGAGGGCGAGTTCGTGCATCGCGATCATTGGCTCGAACCGGCAGAGCGCGCCAGTGGCCGCAAGATCATGCCCTGCGTGAGCCGTTTCGAGGGCCGCACACTTGTGCTCGACCGCTAGGACAGGAGAGACAGATGACTATCCAGTTCAACGATGAAACCTTTCGTGGCGACTACACCTTTCGCAATTCACCCTGGGCCATCAAGCGCTTTCCCTTTCCGTTTCACGAAGACAGCTACATGTATTCGGTGAACATGGAGCGCCACAGGGGCGGGCCCAAGGGATCTGTCTATGAAAAGCGCTTTGATGTCGACGAGCATTATCTGTCCGAAATGAAGGACCGCGCGCTGGTGCTCGCCGAAGACCCGCTGCGCTGTCAGTCGCTGCCGCATATGGCGCTTGCAGGCTGGGATCTGCTCGAACTCATCATGGTGTCCAAGTCCGAGGATTACCCGGAGCTTTTCGACTTGCATCGCAACGGCAACTCCTGGCGGTGGGTGAACCGCCCGATGGGCATTGATCACAGCTTCACCTTTCTTGACGAGGCCACCCTGCCCTATGGGCCGATGGAATACATCACCCGCCAGACCCAAGGCGATTTCGCGGTGCTCGATCAGCGCGACGACAACCTGTGGATGGATGCCGGCATGGTCACGACACAGGCGGACTGGAGCCTTGATTTCGACATCGGCATGAATTTCTTCGAGTGGCACGCGCCGGTGCCGCTTGCGCATGAACTGAACGTCTTCAAGCGGGCGCTCAAATTCCTGCTCAATGTTCAGCAGGGCAGCCCGGCGCGGCGTCTCAACTGGACGATGACGGTCAACCCTCTGCTCGACACCAGCCCCGAGAATTATCCCAAATGGGGCATCCAGAAGACCGAACTCACCCCCGGGAATGTCGGGGCCAAACAGCATCTCCGGGTTGAATTGCAGACGTTTTTCCGGCTGCCGCGCTCAAATGCCCTGGTCTTTCCGATCCGCTGCTACCTGATCGCCCTGCAGGATGTGGTGAGCGTGCCGAAATGGGGCCGCCGCCTGCACCGGGTGATCCGCGACCTGCCGGTGGAACTTGCAACCTACAAGGGATTTATCCGCAACCGACCGCTGATCGTCTCTTATCTCTCGCAATTCGATGACGGCCTGCCTACCTCTGACGGCATCTGGCCTGACCTGGAGAGCGAACCGCCGCTGCAAAAGGCCTAGGTGTTCTGTGGGTAGCAGATGATGGACAGATACCGCGCGGGCAGCTTGCGCAAAACCTCCGGGCCATGCGGCGCATCCGCGTCAAAAAACAGCGTATCCCCCGGCTTGAGCGGATAGAGATTGTCGGAATGGCGATAATCCACCTCTCCCTCAAGCATGTAGATGGTCTCGATCCCGCCATGCTGAAAGGTCGGAAAGATGTCCGATTCCGTGGTCAGCGTGATGAGGTAGGGCTCCACCATCACGCCGCTGGCATTGGCCCCGATGTGACCCAGAAGATCGTATTGATGCCCCGCGCGGGTGCCTTCGCGCCTGATCTCGACGCCTTGCCCCGCCTTGGTATGCATCGCGCCACGATGCTCCTCGAAACGGCGAAAGAACGCGGTGATCGGAACGCTCATCGCATGGGCCAGCGTTTGCAACGTGGTCAGCGACGGCGACGTGTTGCCATTTTCGATCTTCGACAGCATCCCGATCGACAGGCCCGTGAGCCCAGCCAGATCCGCCACCGTGATCCCCTGCTGACGCCGAAAGGCGCGCACTTCGCGCCCGATGGCAACTTCAAGGACTTTCTCGCGCTCATCGCGAACCTTGTGAGGGTCTTGTTTCAGTGGGGCCACAGCGTCTTTCCGGGTCAGTATGGTCATTGCTTTTGTCAACCGTTGGTCTCCCTTCAGGGTAAAGTCGATCAGATGTCAAGCTCACGAGGACTTGAGCACCCGACAATGGTCAGGCTGCCGCGTGCCAGAATATTCATGGAAGTATAATAATGCGACCTGAAAATAAAAACATACATCTTGGCTTTCTGATCTTCCCGGGATTTCCGATGGCTTGCCTGACCTCGATGATCGAGCCCCTGCGCGCGGCCAATGAGATCTCTGACACTCAGATCTTTTCCTGGACGCTGATTTCGGAAACCGGTGCGCCCGTCGAGGCCAGCGCCAAGGTTGCCTTCTTCCCCTCTGTCGGGCTGGCAACCGCGCCGGAGATGGATTTCGTTTTCCTGCTCAGCCCGCCGATGGGCCGCTTTGTCGATTCTCGCCATGGCAACGCCACCCTGCGGGCCTTGGCGCGACACGGCACCGTGTTGGGCGGGATCAGCGGCGGGGTCTTTCCGCTCGCGCGAGCCGGATTGCTGGATGGCCATGTCTGCTCTGTCCATTGGTGCTATGATGCGGCCTTTCGCGACGAATTTCCGCAGATCACCGCCACCGATCAGGTGATCATGCGCGACCGCCGGATTTACACGGCGTCGGGATCGGGGGCGGCGTTCGATCTTGCCCTTCTCTTGATCGAACAAGAGTTGGGGGCCGGCATCATGACCGAGGTTGCCTGCTGGTTCCAGCACCCGATGGTGCGAGCCGAAGATGTGCGCCAACGCGTGCCGGTTGTTTCCGCAGCTGTGACCGGGGACATGCTGCCCGATCCGGTGGCGCGGGCGGTCGCCATCCTGACTGAAAACATCGAAGAACCGGTATCGATGGTCGAAGTTGCCGACCGGGTGGGCATCTCGCCGCGGCAGTTGGAACGCCACTTCAAACGCACCACCGGAAAGAGCCCGTCGCTCTATTATCGCGGCTTGCGCATGGCCGCAGCGCGCCAGTTGGTGATGTATTCAAACCGAGCAATGGGCGATATAGCCTTGGCCTGCGGCTATGCCAACGCCGCCTCTCTGAACCAGTATTATCGCCAGACCTATGGCCTCTCGCCCGCCGAGGACCGGCGCAAGATCAATATGTTCCGGGTGCGCGACAACGCGCCCGTGCCCTCGATCTGACGCCTCAGGGCACCGCGCGCATCGCGGTCAGGATCGCATGATGCAGCGAGCCCGCCGCGGAACGACCCCCGATCACCGAGACCGAGGCCCCCGCGCTGCGGAAGACCACGAAACAGCCCATATGCTCGATCGCGGTGCGGCTGGCCGATCCGCTGCCCATCCGCGACAGATCAAGGTTGCAGAGCCGTTCCAGAACCGCGTTCAGACCTTCGCCCACCAGATCGAACCGGCACCAGCCATCCCCTTGATCGGTCACGCTCGCATTCTTGCCGACCACCGCCTTGACCTCGCCAGCGAGGTCTTGGTGGCCCGTGTAGGACGCCTCGATCATCCACTGCTCCGGCCCGGTCCAGAAGGCGCCGAACGCGCCCCCCGCCACGGCGTGGCCCGGTCCGGGCAAGGTGGCGCCGAGAAACGCCGTCAGCGCCGCATGGCAGGCGTCCTCCTGTCCGGGACGCGCCGCAACCGAGGCCAGCGCCCAGTCCGGCACTTCGGTCAGCGTCAGCGCGCCCACCCGATCCTGCCGCGCCACGTCGGACCCCAGCGGGGTGATTGCAATCAGGTCATGCACGAAGCCGTTCCCCCTCTGGATCTATGAAATGAGGGCTGACCACCTCGACCTCGACATTGAGCCCGGTCAGCGGGCTTACCGCCTCGATCACCTCGCCGATGCGCGCCGCCCCGTTCCGGAGCAGGGCCAGACCGATCGAATACCCGAGATTGGGCGAATAGGCGGCAGAGGTGATATACCCCTGATCGTTGGCGGCATTGGCAACCGTGCCCCGGATCATCAGATGCGCGCCCGCCAGAACTTGCTGCGAAGGGTCCACGGGCCGCAAGCCGACCAGCACCAACCCATCCGGCGCGGTCAGCCCCTCGCGCTCTGACAGGACCGCACCGATGCTATCCTTGGCCCTTGACATCATCTGCGCCATGCCAAGATTGCGCGCCGTGGTCGTGCCGTTGAGCTCGTTGCCTGCCGCATGCCCCTTTTCGATCCGCATCACGCCCAACGCCTCTGTGCCGTAGGCCACCACATCGAATTCGGCGCCCGCCGCCATCAGCCGCCGGATCATGGCATCGCCATAGCGCGTCGGCACCGCGATCTCATAGGCCAACTCGCCCGAGAACGATATGCGAAAGAGCCGCGCCCGCAATCCGCCGCACACCGTGATCTCGCCACAGGCCATGTAGGGAAAGGCCGCGTTCGACAGGTCATGCTCTGGATCCACCACCTTTTGCAACAGCCGGCGCGCATTCGGCCCGGCGACCGAAAACTGCGCCCAGGATTCAGTGGTCGAAATCAACTGCACATCCATGTCCGGCCACAGGCATTGCCGCGCAAATTCCATGTGGCGATAGACGCTGACGGCGTTGGCGGTGGTCGTGGTCACGACGAAATGATCCTGAGCCAGCCGCGCGGCAGTGCCATCATCCATCGCGATCCCGTCCTCGCGCAACATGAGGCCATAGCGAACCTTGCCCACCGCCAGCTTGGCAAAGCCGTTGGCATAGATCCGGTTTAGGAAGGCCGCCGCATCCGATCCCTGCACGTCGATCTTGCCCAGCGTGGTCACATCGCAGATGCCGACGCTGCGCCGCGTCGCCAGAACCTCGCGGTCAACGCTCTCGCGCCAATGCGTCTCGCCCGGTTTCGGAAACCACTGCGCGCGCAACCACATGCCGGTCTCGACAAAGACCGCCCCCTGTTCTTCGGCCCATCTGTGGCTCGGCGACTTGCGCACCGGTCGGAACTCCTTGCCACGCGCGCGCCCCGCCAGCACCCCCAGGGCCACCGGCGTATAGGGCGGGCGAAAGATCGTGGTGCCGGTCTCGGCAATCGTCTGCCCGGTCAGTTCGGCCATGACCGCAAGCCCGCCCAGATTGGAAGTCTTGCCCTGATCGGTTGCCATGCCAAGCGTCGTGTAGCGCTTGAGATGCTCGACCGAACGGAAATTCTCCTGATGCGCCAGTTTCACATCCTTGACCGTCACATCGTTCTGCTGATCGAGCCAGGCCCGCCCCTTGCCGCCCGAAACATGCCAGAAGGGCGTGATCGCGACGGGCGCATCCTCGGTCTCGGGCGGCCGCGCTGCGCGGGCGCTGATCCCCAGATCGCCAAGCGCCGCGACGGCGGCCGCTGACCCGGAGGACAGCGTCTCTGCGGTGCTGAAAAGACCCGCCGCCGCCCCGGCAACGCGCAATCCCACCGGCCCGTCCGGGCCGGGCACGAAGGCCGCGATATCCTCGCGCCACACGGGGCGACCCCGCTGATGACAGGTGAGATGCACATTGGGATTCCAGCCGCCCGACACACCGAGCGCACCACAATCGATGCGCCGGATCTCGCCCGAGGCAAGCCGCACCTCGACCCGGCTCAGGCCCAGCCTGCCCGCGCTGCCGATGACTTGCGCCCCGGCAATGAGTTCGTATTCGCCGCGTGCGATTGCCCGCGCGCGGGTATCCACCACCGCCGCCACATGCACGCCCTTCGCGATCAGATCGACGGCGCTGCGGTGCGCATCATCGTTATTGCCAAAAATCACCACGTCGCGCGCAGGCGCCGCCGCCCAGCGATTGACATAGGCGCGCAAGGCGCCCGCCAGCAGGATGCCCGGCCGGTCATTGTTGGCGAATGCGATCGGTCGTTCGATCGCGCCCGCACAGAGCAGCGCCCGCTTTGAGGTGATCCGCCAGAGGATCTGGCGCGGCTTGCCCTCGGGCGGCACCGCGAGATGATCGCTCACGCGCTCGACCGCCCCGTAGATGCCGTGGTCAAAGGCGCCGATGACGGTGGTGCGCAGCATGACGCGCACATTGGGCAAATCCGTCAGTTCCGCCAGCACCGCCGCCGCCCAGGCGCTGCCAGATTGCGTCCCGACAGCGATGGTCTCGGCATTGAGCCGTCCGCCCGGCAGGTAATCCTCGTCCGCGAGAATGACCCGCGCGCCTGCGCGCCCCGCCGTCAGCGCCGCCGAAAGGCCCGCCGGCCCGGCCCCGATGACCAGCAGATCGCAATGCATGAAACCCTTGTCGTAGCTGTCCGGGTCCGGCTCCAGCGAGATCGAGCCAAGCCCCGCCGCGCGCCGGATGATCGGCTCGTAGAGCTTTTCCCAGAAGGCGGCGGGCCACATGAAAGTCTTGTAGTAGAATCCGGCGGTGAAAAACGCGCTGAACCTGTCATTGATCGCCATCGCATCAAAGGCCAGCGACGGCCAGCGGTTCTGGCTTTTCGCTTCCAGCCCGTCAAACAGTTCTGCGGTGGTGGCGCGGGTATTGGGCTCTTGTCGCGCGCCGGTGCGCAACTCGACCAGCGCATTGGGCTCTTCGCTGCCCGCCGACAATACGCCGCGCGGGCGGTGATATTTGAACGAGCGCCCCATCAGCCGCACGCCATTAGCCAGAAGCGCCGAGGCCAGCGTATCGCCGCCATGACCCCGATAGCGCTTGCCATCGAAGGTAAAGCTCAGGGTCTGCGACCGGTCGATCAGCCCACCGCTCAGACGGTTCACTTGCGTCATTTGCCCCGTCCCCTTGCGCGGGCCACGTCGCGGGCCAGCTCGACCTTGGTGATCTCATGCGTCAGCGTATCGCGCGTGACCACCAGCCAGCTTCGGTCGCCCTGCTCGTGAAACCACAATTCACGATGTTTCCCCGCCGGATTGTCACGCAGATAGAGATACTCATAGAACTGACGGGCTGCGTCCTCCGCCTGTCCGTCGGGCCGCTCGATCAGCGCGGCATCGCCCAGATAGGTGAATTCCTGCGCATCGCGCGGCCCCAGTAGCGGATGATTGATGATCATGTGCCCGATCCCTCAATGCAGGTTGGGCTGCGCGCCCACGCCCTTTTCGTCGATCATCCGACCCCTTTCGAACCGATCGAAACGATAGGCGGTCGCCACCGGATGCGGCGCGTCGCGCGCCAGAAGATGCGCAAAGCACCAGCCCGAAGCGGGCGTCGCCTTGAACCCGCCATAGCACCAGCCGCCGTTGAAATAGAGCCCCCCGATATGCGTGCGGTCGATGATCGGCGAGCCATCCATCGACATGTCCATGATCCCGCCCCACATCCGCAGCAGTCGCACCCGCCCCAGCCCGGGGAACAGCGCCATGCCGCCCTCGGCCACATCCTCGACCACCGGCAGGTTGCCGCGCTGCGCATAGGAATTGTAGCCGTCGATATCGCCGCCAAAGACCAGCCCGCCCTTGTCCGACTGGCTGCAATAGAAATGCCCGGCGCCAAAAGTGATGACCCCCGGCAGCACCGGCTTCAGCCCTTCCGAGACAAAGGCCTGAAGCACATGGCTCTCGATCGGCAGGCGCATGCCCGCCTTGGCCATCAGCCGCCCCGAGGATCCCGCCACGGCACAGCCGACCTTTTTCGCGGCAATGAAACCGCGACTGGTCTCGACACCCTTGCAAACGCCGCTCTCGATGCGAAAGCCCGTGACTTCGCAATTCTGGATGATATCGACCCCGCGCTGATCGGCGCCGCGCGCATAGCCCCAGGCCACCGCGTCATGGCGCACGGTGCCGCCGCGATGCTGCGCCAGCCCGCCCTTGATCGGAAACCGCGCATCGTTGAAGTTGAGGAACGGATAGCGCTTGCGGATCTGCTCGACGCTGAGCAGTTCGGCATCCGCGCCATTCAGGATCATCGCATTGCCGCGCCGGGTGAAGGCATCGCGCTGCGCATCGGTGTGGATGAGGTTCAAGATGCCGCGCTGGCTGACCATGGCGTTATAGTTGAAATCCTGCTCCAGCCCTTCCCAGAGCTTGAGCGAGAATTCATAGAACGGTTCATTTCCATCAAGCAGGTAATTCGAGCGGATGATGGTGGTGTTGCGCCCCACATTGCCGCCACCGATCCAGCCCTTTTCCAGCACCGCGATCCGTTTGCCGCCGAATTCCTTGGCAAGGTAATAGGCGGTGGCCAGTCCATGCCCGCCGCCGCCGATGATGATGACGTCATACTCCGATTGCGGCGCAGGATCGCGCCAGGCCGGTTTCCATCCCCGATGGCCGGTCAGGGCCTCCTTGATCACCTTGAATCCCGAATAGCGCATGGCGAACATCTCCTTTGCAGGAGATTATCCCAAATTCACCCATCCCCGGCCCTGTCGAAATCGGACAGCGGTGATCGGGAAAACGACAAGCGGTGAATTTTCCGAACTTGGGTCAGCAGCGACACCAGACCACTCTAAAACGCTGTAATAAAACGAGTTTCAGGACTGTCGCGACTGCCAGATCCAGAGCTGCGCCGCGCCTGCCCCGCGCAAGCGCCGGAACATGACGCAATTGCCCCGGTCAGGCGCGGTCGATGATCAAAAGACAGGCGCCGAGAAGCTGCCGCGTCCCATCATGCACACTCGGCTTTTCGCCGCGCCAGCGCGCGGCATGGCGATGCCCGGCCCCGTTCGGCGCGGTGAGTGTGCGCAGGGTCTCTTGGGTCTCTTCGGCGATGCGACCGATCCGCAGGCGCAGGTTGTCGTGATAGGTGTCGCGGTGCAGCGCCTCCATGCGCAGATGAAACAGCGAACTGCGCGCACGCGGGCGGATCTCCATCGCCGCAATCCGCTCCTGCGCGCCACGCCAGATCGTGAGTGCGGCGCGCTGATGCCGCTCGGCCCGTGCGGTCCGGCCCTGCGCAGCGGCCACAATGGCAAGATTGGCATGCGACGTCGCGCGCCGCAGATCCGTTGCGGCAAAGGCGACCCGTGCCACCAGATGCGCCTGACGGAACCCGCTTAGCGCCCGGGCGTGGCGTCCGGCTTCCCAATCGCCAAGCGCCGCTTCGGTGAGACGCTCCCAGACCAGATCGGCGCGCGACCAGCCCGCCGCGCGGGCGATCCGCATCTCGCCGTCGCCTGCATCAAAGCCCCAGATACGCGGCGCGAACATGTTCGTTGTCATGAAGCTCATGCGCAGGCCCCTCCAGAGCCATGTTTCCGGTTTCCAGCACATAGGCCATATCTGCCAGCTCAAGCGCCAGTTCGGCGTTTTGCTCGACCAGCACGACCGACAGGCCACGCGCGTTGATTTCCTCGATGATCTGCGCGATCTCCTCGACGATCACCGGCGCGAGACCCATCGACGGTTCGTCCATCAGCAACACGCGCGGATCCGACATCAACGCCCGCCCGATCGCCAGCATCTGCTGTTCACCGCCCGACATCGTTTGCGCCCGCTGCCCACGCCGTTCCTTGAGCCTCGGAAAGCGGGCAAAGACATCGGCCAGATCCTTTTCGACGGCCGCATGATCGCGCCGCAGGAACGCGCCGGTGCGCAGGTTCTCCTCGACCGTCATGTTGGGAAAGATCCGCCGCCCCTCCGGCACATGGGCGATGCCATGCGCGACGATCTTGTCCGCGGACATCCCGTCGATGCGCTTGCCCAGAAACCGGATCTCGCCCGATCGCAGCGGCACCAGCCCCGAGAAGGCCCGCAAGGTGGTGGTCTTGCCCGCGCCATTGCCGCCGATGATGGTGACGATCTTGCCCTCGGGCACGCGGATCGTGATGTCGCGGATTGCCGAGACCTTGCCATAGGACACGCAGATGCGCTCGGCCTCAAGCAACATGGCGCGCGCCTCCCAGATAGGCCTCGATCACCGCCGGATGATTGCGGATCTCCGTCGGGCTGCCTTCGGCCAGAAACTTGCCAAAGCTCATGCAGGTGATGGTATCGCACAGGCCCATGATCGCCTGCATGTCATGCTCGACCAGAAGCAGGGTTATGCCGCTGTCGCGCAGCGCCCGCATCAGCCCCATCATCCGCCGGGTTTCCTCGGGGTTCATGCCGGTAAAGGGCTCGTCGAGCAGGATCACATCGGGATGCGACGCATAGGCCACCGCCATGCCGAGCGCGCGCTGATGACCATGCGACAGATCCCCGGCGCGTTCCTGTGCGAGATGCTCAAGCCCAAAGAATTCCAGCGCCTCGCGCGCCCGCGCCTCGGCACCGATCCTGTCCTCCTTGTCCCAACCGATGATCGCCGCGAAAATGTTGGGCCGAAACGGCATATGCGTGCCGACAAGGGCGTTTTCCAGCACCGTCAATTCGGCAAAGAGCGTCGAATGCTGAAAGGTCCGCACCACACCGCGCCGCGCCACCTCATGCGTCTTGAGACCAGAGATATCCTCGCCGCGCAACAGAACCTTGCCGCTCGTCGGCTTGTAGAACCCCGAGATCATGTTGAAGGTGGTGGTCTTGCCCGCGCCGTTCGGCCCGATCAGCCCGTGGATCTCGCCATGCTCGACGACAAAGCTCAGAGCTTCCACCGCCATGAGCCCGCCAAAGCGCATGGTCAGATCCTCGATTTGCAGAAGCTTGTTCATTCCGCGACCTTCTCTTTCGACGCCTTGGCCGGCGCGCGGCGTGTCAGTTTCTGAATCAGGCTTTCCAGACCGTTCGGCAGAAACAGGATCGAAAGGATCATGATTGCACCATAGATGAACGGCCGCATCTGCTCGAAGCCCAGTTCACGCAGGACAATCTCGTTGAGGATGGTGAGAACGACACAGCCCAGGATTGGTCCGTAGAAGGTCGAGGTGCCGCCAACGATCGCCCAGGTCAGCACAAAGACCATCACCTCTACATCGAAACTGTTCGGATTGATCGTGCCAACATAATGCGCGAGCAAGCCGCCGCTCAGTCCGGCAAATCCGCTCGCAATGGCAAAGGCAAGGGTGCGGTAAGCGCGAAGGTTGACCCCCGACGCCTCGGCCAGCTTGTCCTGCCAGTGCACCGCGTGAAAGGTGAGTCCAACCGGGCTGCGCTCGATCCGCCAGAGGATCCAGAGGCAGACCGCCACCACCGCCCCGGCAAGATAATAATAGCTGATCGGCTCGAAGAAATCGAAATCGTAGATCCCGATGCTGAAATCCGGCATCGGCTCGATTCCCTTGATCCCCTTGGCCCCGCCGAAGGGATCTCGGAACCGCTTCCACAGCAGGCGAATGATCTCTCCCGCCGCGAAACTGCCGATCAGGAAGTAAAAGCCCTTCATCCGGAACAGCGGAAAGCTGAGCAACACCGCGACCAGCGCCGCTGTCACGCCGCCAAGCAGGATCGCAAGCGGCACGTAGACCCCGAGAGTCTTGCTCAGGAGCGCCGAGGCATAGGCCCCCACCCCCATGATCACCACATGCGCAAGCGACCATTCGCCGGTGAGCGTCAGCAATCGGTAGGACGCGACCAGAAGCACGTTGATGACCAGAAAGACCAGGATTTCCTGCTGAGAAAAGCTGAGCGCATGGGGCAACGCGATAAGCCCCGCGAGGACCCCTGTCCAGAGGAGCAGCTTACGCACGGTCCGCACTCCCAAAGAGCCCGGTCGGCTTGATGATGAGCACCAGAAGCATCAAGGACAGGCCGACGATATCCGCGATCACCCCGTCATAGAGCGTCGTCACGAAGGTGTGGACAAAGGCATAGACCACCGAGGCGATCACCGCCCCTTCGAGCGACCCGACGCCGCCCACTATGATCACGATGAAGGCGGTCACGATCACCGAATGGCCCATATGCGGGTTGATCGACACCAGCGGCGCGGTCAGCGCGCCGGCCACGCCCGCCAGCGCCGCGCCGATGAACATCGCGATCCGCGCCGTCTGGTTGATCGAGATCCCCTGAAGCGCCGCCGCCTCGGGATCCTGCGCCGAGGCGCGCAGCGCCCAGCCGAAGCGCGTGCGCTTGAGAAAAAACCACAGCCCCGAGAGCAGCACGACCGCCGCGACGATCACATAGAGCCGCGCCACCGGCAGGCGGATCCTGTCGGAAAAGACGATCACCTCCTGCGTGACGGGCGGCACATGCACCATGCGCACCCCGAACCCAAGGACTGCCACCGCCTGAAGGATCATCAGGAACCCGATCGAGGCGACAAGCCCGCCCAGGGGATTGTCCCTGAGCGGGCGAAAGAGCGCGCGCTCCATCACAAGGCCAAGCAGACCCACGAACACGAGCCCCGCCGCCACCGCAACGAGAAAGGGCAGGTGTCGGTCGGCATAAAGGGCCACGACGGTGTAGGCCCCCACCATGAACAACTCGCCATGGGCAAAGTTGATCACCCCCATCACGCCAAAGATCAGCACGAGGCCGACGGCGATCAGGGAAATGTAGCTTGCGGCATAAACGGCATTGAGGCCGGTTTGCGCCAGAAGGTCCAGCATGGTCTTGGTCTTTCAACAACTTGGGCTGAAGGGTTCCCGTGTCAGCCGCGCTGATTCCACATCTGGCCATAGGCTTCCATGTGCTTGATCAGCAGATCGCCATGCTTGTCATACCAGGCAGGGATCGACTTGAAGCCCTTGATCCGCGCCTTGCCATCCTCGATCACCACCACCGGCCAGTCACCGACCAGTGCGTTGTCGATCCCAAAGAGCTCGGTCCCCCACCAGTTCGCCGCGCCAAAGGCGTGTTTGCCAGTGCCATCCGCCTTCATCGCCGCGGCGACCGCATCCGGCTCGGCCGAGCCAGCCTTTTCTGCGGCGGCCTTCCACAGATCCATGATCGCGGCATATTCCCAGCTCACCGCGCCCCATTGCCCCGGATGCCGCTTGTTGAACTCGGCATAAAAGCCGTTGGGATCGGGAAAGTTGATCTGCTCCGCGTTCAGCGCCGGATCGTCGAAATCCGGGAACTGGAAGACAAAGCCCTCCATGAATTCCTTCGATGTCTTGGCGATGATCTGGTCGTAGAAATCCGCCGTGCAGGAAATGATCTGCCCCTTGTAGCCCTGCTGAAAGAGCTGTTCACAGATCGGGTGGACGTAATCCGAATAGCAGGTGTCGAGACAAACGATATCGGGGCTTTTCGAGATCAGCCGCGTGACCACGGGCGCGAAATCGGTGGTCGCCGGATCAAAGAGCAGCGGTTCGTCCTGCATCTCGATCCCGGCCGCTTCGAATGCGGCCAGATAGGTCGCGATCGACGGCAGGCCCAAGGCATCGTCCTGCGCGCAGATCACCGCCGTCTTGAGCTCCGGCCGGGTCTCGGCCAGCCATTCGACACCGGTCACGTTGTAGATCGGATGCACCTCGGCAGGCGCGATGAGCGTGGTGGTATCAGGCGACAGATCCGACGGCAGCAAGGTCGAGAACAGCATCCCGGTCTTGTCCGCCACCGGCTGCACCCCCGGCCAGGGATCGCCGCCCAACATCATGATGAAACTCACGCCATCCTCGCGGATGAGCTTGGTCGCCCCGGTGCGCGCCTTGGCCGGATCGTATTCTTCGTCATAGGCCACGAACTCGACCGGATGGGCGCCATCGGACAGCGTGATGCCGCCCGCGGCGTTGACCCGCTCGGCCCAGATCAGACAGCCGTCGAGGCCCGGCTTGCCCCAGGCCGCCACCGGCCCGGTCAGCGGCGCCAGAAAACCGATCTTGATCGGGCTTCCCTCGGCCATGGCAAGGCGGGGCAATCCGGCGCTGGCTGCGGCCACGGCGGAGGATTTGAGGAAGGTTCTGCGCGTGAATCTGAATTTCATGGTCGTCTCCCGTGTTGGTCCACCTGTTCTCGGCGGTCTTTGCAAAAACCAGTTTCAGGCCAATTCAGGCTTGATTAGGTGACTCTGAAAGAACGCTAACCGATTCAGTGTTTCCCGCAAAGAAAATTTCTTTATTTTGGTTGCAAAAAATGGACCAGTTTTCTGATTGGATGATACAACGCCCACCACAAAGTCAAAAAATATCGTCTTTTCATATACTTAAATGAAAGCCCAAAATTCGGCCGGGCCAGACCGGTTCCAGACCAATTTCGGCCTTCCGCCCGCAATTCCGACAAAGCAATCCGCCGCATCGGGCCAGCATAAGGAAATTTGCGCCCGCGAGCATCTCTGCGTATAACCACTCCAGCCTCTTTGGATGAACGGCAACGTGAATGAACGATCTCATCGCCAGTCAACTCCTGTCCGGTCAATCTGTCGGCGCGACGGTGCAGGTCGTGATCGACGCCCTCTTTGCCCGGATCCGGTCCGAGGAATACCCCGCCGACACCCGCCTTCCCTCCGAACGCACGCTTGCCTCCGAGCTTGGGGTATCGCGCAACACCGTGCGAGAGGCGCTCGACGTGCTCGAACATCGCGACATCATCCGCAGGCGGGCCGGCAGCGGCAGTTTTGTCACCTACCGCTCCGTTCCGGCGCGCTCGGATCGCGAAAGCACGGTGGCCGAACGCACCAGTCCGCTCGACCATCTCGTGATGCGCGGCATCCTGGAGCCGGAAATGGTGCGCCTTGCGGTCATCAACATGACGCCGCGCGATCTGGAAGACCTGAGCGAAACCGTCTCCCGCATCGAAAGCGTGCGCAGCGACGTCTCCGACTTTGTGACCTACGAAGAAGAACTCTACCGCAAGATTGCGCAGGGCACCCGAAATCCGCTGCTCGCCTCCTGCTATGAACTGGTGATCGACGCCTGCCAGCAGAGCTTTCGTACCCCCTTGATGCGTCGCCATCTTACACCGAGGCGTATTCAGGACTACCAGCAGCGCTACAACACACTCTTCAATGCCATCGCCGCGCGTGATGTCGAAGCGGCGGTCGAATTCATCAAGCTGCACCTCGTCGAGGAACAAAAGCTGCTGTTGCAGGATAGCTAGCCTGAAAGCCCGCGCGCCGTCATCGCCATGCCGGAGACGCTCGCAACACGCTGGGTCCACAACTGACCGAGGGCCGACATTTCCGCCCGCAACAGCGCCTCATGCCGCGACAGCCAGTCCGGGATCGACCCGAATGCGACGATGCGCGCCTTGCCCTGCTGAATCGTGACCACCGGCCAGTCGCCGACCAGCGCATTCGAAATGCCAAACATCTCCTCGCCCCACCAATGCGCCGCGCCAAAGGCATGGGTGACATGCCCGACCTGCTTCATCGCCGCCAGCACCGAGCGCGTGTTGACGTTGCCCGCCTTTTCGACGGCCGCGTGCCAGATGTCGAGGATCGCCGCATATTCCCAACTGACGGCACTCCAGCTGTCGGGAAAGCGGCGGTTATACTCGGCAAAGAATACCTGCGGCTGATTGAAGAAAAACGCCTTGCGGCGCAATTTCGGATCGTCGAAATCAGGAAACTGAAAGGTCGCCCCTTCCATGAAGGCCATCGAGGTGCGCGCCACCAGCCGGTCGTAATTGTCCATCGTGCAGGACAAGAGCGCCCCGGTATAGCCCTGCCGATGGGCGTATTCGGTCATCGCATGGACCATCGGCGCATAACTTGTGCACCAGCACAGAAGATCCGGTCCGGCCTCCAGCATCGGCTGCACCAGAGCCGCGGCATCGGTCTCATCCGGGGCATAGCGGATCTCCTTGACCACCTCGATCCCCGCCGCCTTGAACGCCGCCCGGTAGGTGGCCAGCGACGGGAGGCCCAGCGCATCGGTCTGGCTGCACAACGCCACCCGGCGCAGCTCGGGACGGTTGCGCGCCAGCCAGTCCACGCCGGTCACGTTGTAGATCGGATGCAATTCGCTGGGCGCGATGAGATAGGGCGTGTCGGGCGAGAGATCGCTTGGCAAAAGCGTCGAGGTCAGCACCTTCTTTGTCGTGAGATAGTCACGCACCGGGGTCAGCGTATCGCCGCCCAGCATCATCATCAGCGCCACGTCATGCGTGCGCAGCAGATACTCGGCGCCTGCCATCGCCCGCGCGCCGTCATATCCGCAATCGTAGTCGTGAATGCGGATCGGATAACGCCGCCCCTGAATCAGCACGCCACCCGAGCGGTTCAGCCAATCCTCCCAGATGCGACAGCCGTTGAGGCCCGGCAACCCCCAGGATTGCACCGGGCCGCTCAACGGCGCGAGAAACCCGATATTGATCGGCTTTGCCATGCCGACGCTCATCCGCGGCAGGATGCTTGTAACCGCCAGTTTGTGGGCAAAGCTCGAACTCATCATGACGCCTGATCTAGCAGCAAATTCCGCGAAAGGCAGCGTGAATCCGCGAGACCGGCAGAAAATTAGTTTCACAATATGAAAATCGGTTGACAGATTGGTCTGTCAAATGACTATCTGGACCGGACCAATTTAGAACCAGAGCGTCGATCTGGTCCTGCCATAAAGGGAGAACGACATGACCAAGAAACGTGTAGCGATCATCGGCGCCGGGCCATCGGGCCTTGCGCAATTACGCGCCTTTCAGTCCGCCGCACAAAAGGGCGAGGACATCCCCGAAATCGTCTGCTTCGAGAAACAGGCCAACTGGGGCGGGCTGTGGAACTACACCTGGCGCACCGGACTGGATGAGAACGGCGAGCCGGTGCATTGCTCGATGTATCGCTATCTCTGGTCGAACGGTCCCAAGGAGGGGCTGGAGTTTGCCGACTACTCCTTCGAGGAACATTTCGGCAAGCAGATCGCCTCCTACCCGCCGCGCGCCGTGCTCTTCGACTATATCGAAGGCCGGGTGATCAAGGCCGGGGTGCGCGACTGGATCCGCTTCAATTCCGTGGTTCGCGGGGTTGCATATGACGACAAGAGCGGTCTGTTCAGCGTGACGGTGCATGATCACGCCAAGGATCGCACCTATACCGAGGAATTCGATCATGTGATCGTCGCCTCGGGCCACTTCTCGACCCCGAACGTTCCGTTCTACGAAGGTTTCGACACGTTCAACGGGCGCGTCCTGCACGCCCATGATTTCCGCGACGCGCGCGAATTCAAGGACAAGGACATCCTCATTCTCGGCTCCTCCTACTCGGCCGAGGATATCGGCTCGCAATGCTGGAAATACGGCTGCAAATCCGTCACCGTCGCCTATCGCACCGCGCCGATGGGCTTTGCCTGGCCCTCGAACTGGAAAGAGGTGCCCGCGCTGGTGCGCGTCGAGGGCAAGACCGCCTATTTCAAGGACGGAACGAGCCGCGAGGTCGATGCCATCATCCTGTGCACCGGCTACAAGCATTTCTTCAACTTCCTGCCCGACGACCTGCGTCTCAAGACCACCAACCGGCTGGCCACAAACGATCTCTACAAGGGCGTCGTCTGGATCAACAATCCCCGGCTCTTCTACCTCGGGATGCAGGATCAGTGGTTCACCTTCAACATGTTCGACGCGCAGGCCTGGTGGGTGCGCGACGTGATTCTCGGCAAGATCGCGCTTCCCGACCGCGCGACGATGCTCGCCGATGTCAAGGAACGCCAAGAGCGTGAGGACGCTGGCACGGATGCCAAATACGCGATCAAGTATCAGGGCGATTATGTTCAGGAGCTTATCGACGAGACCGACTATCCCAGTTTCGACGTCAACGGGGCGTGCGAGGCCTTCTACGAGTGGAAATATCACAAGGTCAAGGACATCATGGGATTCCGCAACAATTCCTACAAATCGGTCATCACCGGCACGATGGCCCCGGTGCATCACACGCCGTGGAAGGACGCGCTCGACGATTCGATGGCGGTCTATCTGCGCAACTGACATCACGCTCCAGGCCTGCCGCCCGCATCCCTTGCGGAGATCGGCGGCAGGCCTGAATTGACCGCCGTTCTCGCCGCTGGCCAATCAGCTCAGGCTAGATCAGACCTCGCATGAAGGCCGCGCGCTTCCAGCCGCGCAATGCATCGCCGCCATAGGGTCGCTCGAGCAGGAGACGCTGCAATTCCAGCGCATCCTGCTGCGGGATCTGATCGGTGATCATCTGAATATCCTGAATGACGAACATGCCGCGATAGAGGCCGTCGAGTTTCACGATCGGCAGGCCCATGATCAAAAGGGTGGACGCGTTCTGGTGAATCTGGCTGCCGGACATGTAAACTTCGGTCAGTTCCGACACGATCACCTTGCGGACGAAATCCTGATCCAGCCTTTCGCCGGGCTTGAGATCGGACCCGGCAATCTCGAGGATCCCCCGCACGTCGCGCGCCGGAATGCGGTCGGCAAGCGCCGCGTCCTCAAGCCGCAGCGACACATCCTCGGGGAATTCCGTTGCGCGCAGGACATAACTCTCCCGCAGCCTGTCGATGATCTTGCGCGCCGAGAACCGCCGCCATCCGGTCAGCGCCGAGACCCGCGCATTGCGGATCGCCTGATCGACAAAGGCGTCGTCCTGCCGGAGTTGCGTCAGATATTCGTTCGTGCCGTAGAGCGTTCTGAACTCGGAGGGCGCAGAGACACAGCGCTTGAGCGTCGTCGACAGCTTTTGTTCGCCCCCCCGGATCACGCGCGGCCGCACATCGGAATTGCGGTAGGCGCTCCAGAATCCACGGAATCTCGAATGGCGCAGGATCCTGTTCGAGACAGCAATGCAGAATGACCCTAGGTGATGGCTGATCTCGTAATTCTCGGTGCTGCCCAGAACCTCGATCTCCGATGCCATGAGGTCAGAGATGAATGTGTCGATCCTGTCGGAGACGCAGAACACGCTGTCATTGACCATCAGCAGGCGCGGGCAGGCCTCGTGCCAGCCACGCTTGTAGAGATGCAGGAACCCCGCCTTGTAGCTTCCGAAATCCCGCCCGAAGTTGACCCTTTCGATGTAGCAATCACAGTGCAGGCGCAGGGACTCGGGATCGTCCAGTCTTTGCGTGTTGATCGCGATGACATAACAGCCGAAACTCTTCAGAGCCTGAACGAGACGCACAGTGTCCGGCCGCAACCGGCCCTTCTGATAGAGCGCGAGAATCGCGATCGGCCGCCCGTCATACACGGCCTCCCAGTGACAGGTCGGCGTCTTGCCCCAGGCCCGGATGCCCCGCCAGGCCGAGGTGAGTGACAGCACCATATAAAGAAACGGATAGGCAACGCGGGTGATGACGATCTCGAAGAAGCGAAAGACGGCGGTCATGCCTCGACACTCCGGCGCACTGCGTGAACCCTTTCCCGCGCGACGGCCCACAACGCCTCGTCCGCCCGGTTTCGATCCAGCAGGAACCGCCGCAGCCGGGGATCTTTGAAAACATCCCTGTCAAAGCGGTAGGGGCTGACATTGCTGTGCTCCGATGCACCTTCGGACATCGGAAAGAGACCGGACAATCCGGCCGCCACATCGTTCGAGAAGATCACCGCATCGAATGTGTCAAGCGCTGCGGCATAGGAGACCTCCGGCCGTGCAAACTCGGGGCCGACAACGTAGCGGGCCTGGCAATTCAGGAACAGACCCGCATGTGCCTCGATGTTCTGCATGACGACCCTCGGATCGTTGTTGTCGGACGTGGCAATCCGGTGGTGGATCTGCTGAATCGCCGGCGGATGCCCCTTGAAAAAGGTCTCGCCGCGATGGCCGATCTCGATCAGCCAGTTGTAGTGAGAGACGACCTGCTCGATCGGCTCCCGAAGCGCCGTGATCCAGCGCGCCGAAACCCCGATCTTCGTCAACCTGTCGCGAAACTTCGGGGCCGGAACGTGGCCGGCAACCCAGCCCATCTGACGAACGGATTGCCGCAGGGCGACAGGATCGTCGATCATCGCCTGAACGTGGTCCTGCCCTGCTCCGAGCGATTTGAAAAGAAACGCATTGATCGCGGTTCCGGCGGTCTTTGGCACGTGAACATGCGCGATGAGTTGGTTCAATTCGTTCACTGGATGTCCTCAGGACGGGTGTTCAGGTTCACACGTCTCTTGTCTTTCAGCCTCGCCCGGCGGCCAGTTCATCGTCATCCGGCAGGATCTTGGCGTCCAATCGGTTTGCCAGAAAATCGGCCAACCTGACCGGAATGAGAGCACTCAGACGGGCCAGTGCCACCAGCGTCAGGGGAAAGGCAATCGAACCCTTGCCGGCCTCCAGCCCCCGGATCACGATCCCGGCCGCCTTTTGTGGCGACATCCGGAACGGCGTTGGGCCAAGATGGCGCTCGGTCATCGGCGTTTCGACAAATCCCGGCACGATGAGGGTCACGCCTAAGCCGCTGCCCCGGCACCTGCGTCGGAGCGCCACCGCATAGCCCTGCAATGCCGCCTTGGTGGCCGAGTAACTGAGCAGGCACCCCTGTGGCGACAGGGCAGCGAGCGAGGACACGATGGCCACCCGGCCCTGCCTACGCTCCAGCATCCCCGGCAGCACCGCCTGAATCGCGGCAATCGTGCCGGTCAGATTTACATCGACGACCCTCGACAGTTGCGCGTCGGCTTCGATGCCGTTCTCGTTGCCGCATTTGACCCCGGCTCCGGCAATGATGAGATCTACCGGTTGCACCCTGTCAAACGTCGCGATGATGTCAGCAACCGCGCCATGATCCTCGATCGGCACGGCCGCAACTTCGGCCTTGGCACCAGCACCGATCGCGATCTTCCGGGCCTGCGCAAGCCTGTCCTGATCGCGTCCGAGAAGAAGCATCGTCCGGCCCGGCTGTGCGAGTCCGGCGACAAGCGCGGAGCCAAACCCACCACTTGCGCCGGTCACGATGATGTTGCGAAAATCGCTCATGCGCAGATACGCTCCGCGAGCGTCGCGGCACCGATCCGGAGTCCGCTGCCATTGAACGCGCCGGGAACATGATACCGGGCGAGAACAAAATCGTGAAACCGGCTTGCGATGACAGGATCAGGCGGGGTTCTCTTTCTCCAGAAGCGATCAATCGAACCCGGACTTGTCAGGCCAGGCAGGTCAAAGACGGCAGAGCCGAGCGTGAGGCAGGGAATGCCTCTCAGTATGGCCTGCAAGCCGACGCTGCTGTTGATCGTGATGACACCTTGCGAAACGTCCAGCAGCCGCTGCAAAACGCCGCGTTCAAGATAGATGACGCGATCCTCGATCCCCAGCGACAGGCAAGCCGAACTGATGATCTGTTGCCAAGGGGTCAGGCCACTGTCGAGCGGATGACGCTTCACGATCAGAAGTGCATCCTTCGGTGCTTGTCTGGCAAAGCTGCGCAGAACGCGGTCCAGATGCTCGCGCAGATTAAGCCCGCCACCATGATCCCTGATCTGGAAATCTGATTCGAGTTGCAGGGGAAACAGAAAGACGGGTCGCCCATCGGCATCTTCGATGCGCCTGAGATCTCGCGTCGAGCCAAGCAGAGATCGCGGCCGCAACAGCAGCTTGCGCACCCAGCCGGCATATTCGCGATGCGGCGGGTCGATGCTGTGGCGGACGTAATGTCGATTGTAGCATCGGCCAAACATCATGCCCGCCGTGTGATACGCGACATCGAGAGCGGCATATCTGAGGAAAGTGGAGGGCACCATGGCAGGCGCAATCGGCGCTTCGTGTTGCTCCGAGGGGCGAAAGGTCCTTGGAATGATCGAAGCCGATCCCATCCCGTTCGGCTCGACAAGGATCCAGCCTGGACGAATAAGGCCATGCTCGATGATATGAAACCGCGGCCGGACCGGCAGCCGCTTTGCAACGGCGAGCGTCTCGCGATGATAAAAGCGGCCGTCCCCCAACATGACAATATCCGTCGGCCGCTCTGTGCTTAAAAATTGTTCGATCCATTTGCAAAATGCGTCTTTGGCAACAGCACAGCGTATGAAACGGCCCGCGCGGCGCGACCAATAGAGCCGATCACCGGGACAAAAACCGAGCCTCGTGACGCTTGCCCCCCTGGCCCGCAACGCAATTCCAAGTTCTTTGAAGAAGAGTGACGACGGCCCCTGAAGGAGCAGCACCCGTGTTTCTTCGCTAAAGGATGCAATCTTGCCTTCGATCATAAACCCATCCACTAGAAATTCTGTTTTCACATGCAATGGTTGCATGACACTTTACATACATCCCGATTTAGGAGAACTCTAGTGGGAATGAGGAGAACGCGTCTGGTGGCTCAAGAGAACGTCAATCTGAAGCTCACGCCGCGGCCGGTTTCGCTCAAAGGGTCCGGCGAAATGGTGACACAGGCGGACCTGGCGGTGCGGCTACGTCCGCGCCATGGCCTTGTTTTCCTGGGTTTTGCGCTCCTTGTCGTGCTGCCGGTCGGGCTCGCGGCGGCGTATCTCTTCGGGATGGCAACCGATCAATATCAGTCGCGGGCGGGATTTTCCGTTCGCTCCGAAGAGTTCCGCAACCCTCTCGACGCGCTGAGTGCCTTCACGGATGCTAGTGGAAGTTCGAGCACGGCGTCCGACAGCGAGATCATCTATGATTTCATTCAATCCCAGACTCTGATCGAGATCCTTGATCGCGACCTCGGTCTGCGCACCCTCTTTGCAGCGCGACCGACAGGCTATCGGATCCTTCCCAAGGATATCGTTTTCGGCCTGAGTCCTGACGCCTCGATAGAGGATATCGAAGACTACTGGTCGCGCATGGTCACGGTGTCGCGCGATCCCGGCACCGGCATCATCGACATCGAGGTCAGGGCCTTCTCGCCCAAGGACGCACAAGACATTGCCGGCGCCATCGTCGAAGCAAGCTCGAACCTGGTCAACGAACTCAGCCGGATAGCCCAGAATGACGCGATCCGGTTCGCTCAAAGCGATGTCGCCGTCGCCGAAGCCCGACTTGCGGACATGCGGCGGCGCGTTCGGGAGTTTCGGGTCACCAATCAGATCATCGATCCCGGATCCGATGCCAACAGCCAGTCCAGCGTCCTTGCCGAACTGCATTCCGTCCTGGCAAAGACCCTGATCCGGCGCGGCAACCTCGAAGCCTATACGGATGCAACGGATACCCGCCTCAGTGATCTCGCTCGCCAGATCGGCGTCATTCGTGACCAGATCGAAAAAGAGCGCGCGGTGAACGCCAAACACAAGGTCGGCGGCGCGTCGCTGTCCGACGTGATCGGCAAATACGAAGAATTGCTGGTCGATCTCAAGTTCTCCGAAAACGCCTATGTCGCTGCCCTTGGCGCAGCAGAACAGGCGCGCGCAGAAGCCAGACGCCAGAGCCGTTATGCTGCGGTGCATATCAAGCCCACCCGCGCGCAAGAGAGTCTCTACCCGCAGCGCTGGTTGCTGCTGAGCGTCATTCTCGTCGCCGCGCTTTCGATCTGGTCGATCCTTTCCCTCATCTACTACAACATTCGCGACAGGGCCTGACCCCGGTGATCAGCTTGCGCAATGTCAGCAAGTCCTATCGCGTGAAGGGTGGCAGGTGCCACGTGCTTCGCAACTTGACCTTCACCTTTCCCCGCTACAGCAATGTTGCGATCATCGGGCGCAACGGGGCGGGAAAATCCACGCTTCTGCGGATGATCAGCGGGATCATCCGCCCCGATTGTGGCAGCATCCTTCGGATTGGCCGCGTCAGTTGGCCGCTCGGATTTGCAGGTGGCCTGCATCCAGCCCTGACCGGGCGCCAGAATGCCCGTTTCATCGCGCGGGTCTATGGCGCGGATACCGATGCGATGATCGCCTTCGTCGAGGATTTTGCCGAACTTGGCGCGTTTCTCGACATGCCGATCGAAAAATACTCGACCGGGATGCGCGCGCGTCTTGCCTTCGCCGTCTCCATGGCCGCGGACTTCGACTGTTACCTCGTCGATGAGATCACGGCGGTGGGCGATACGGCCTTTCGTGACAAATGCAGGGCGGTTTTCAACTCCAAACTGAGCAATTCCCAAATGATCATGGTGTCCCATTCAGAGCAGACCTTGAGAGACTACTGTTCTTGCGGGCTCCTGCTGGAAAACGGACAAGCCTGGTTCTATGACGATCTCGATGCCGCTCTGCGGGCGTATCGGGACGGTGTGTAAGCCGTTTGATCGGTGACACGTCTCAAGATGCCCATTTTTCAGAAATCGCTTCCCAGTGCGCAGCTCTATCTCGCGTGGTCGATGCGGGACGCTCTCGCGCAAGGCCGGATCGAGCGCCTGTCCCAAACGGTTTATCGACACGCCTCCACGCTCATCGTCATCCGCCACTTGTCGGGACGTCGCGCTCTGCCACGGCATGACAGGCTCATCTATGTCATTGACGACGATTGGCGCGCAGGGATCGGGGATCGCAGCCTTCCCGCGTCCTACCGGATCAAACTCGCTCTGCGCGAGGCGCTTGCCGCGCATCGGATCGAGGCGCGTGCCGACGTCATTCTTGCGGCCTCCGATGTCCTTGCAGCCCGCTATCGCGCCCGTTTCCCGGACAAGAGCATTGCCGTTCTCGAACCCGCCTGGCCAAAGGCCGCGAGCCTTCTGGCCCGCGAAAGACCGATTCATCTCGCATGTCTTTCGGCAGCAACACATCGGCGGGATTTCAGCTTTCTGCAACCGGTGCTCAGCGACCTGCTGACTCGCCGAGGGGTTCGGTTGACCGTCAGCGCGAACGCACCTGTGCCCCGCGCCTGGCGACACCACGAAAGGGTTGACGTCGTGCCTGCGATGGACTGGACGGGGTATGCCGCCTGGCGTGTGGGGAAATCCTTTGACATCGGACTCTATCCGACCTGCCGCGCGCCGTTCAACGCAGCGCGCTCTCGCAACAAGCTGCTGGAATTCGACCAGTTCGGGGCGGCGCTGCTCTGCTCGGACAGTTGGGGGCCGGGGCGGCGCGCAGCGACCGAGGAGCGGTGTCTTGCCCTGCCCGATCGGCAGGGTGACTGGGCCCGGACGCTGACAATGCTCATCGACCGACCCGGATACGCAACCTCGTTTGCCAAGCGCAACCGAGAGGCCTTGCTTGGCGAAGATCCGCTGTCCCGACAACGCAGGATCTGGGAGGCGGTCTTGACGCGAGACAATTCCAGTCCGTATTCTACCCAAACAAGAGCTAAATCTTGATAATGCTTCTCTTGATTGTATCTTGCGACGAAAAGCCGATATTACCGGATGCATGGCACAAAGGAACGGGACGATGCGCAACAAGGTCGTAATCGTCGGCTATGGGGCCCGACTGCCCGGCACCGAGTCTCTGGAGGACGTGTGGCGTGTGTTTCTGCATGGCCGTTCGACGATCTCCGAAATTCCCGCAACGCGATGGTCGGCCTCGCGCTTTCTGCATCCGGAACACCAACAGGCAGGCCGAACTTACACGCGGGCCGCAGGTGTCCTGGAAGACCCGTTCGGATTTGACGCGGATTACTTCCGGATCTCGCGCCGCGAAGCCGAACAGATGGATCCGCAGCAGAGATTGCTGCTGGAAACAACCGCACACGCCTTCGATCACGCAGGGATCGATCCCGCCGCGCTTGACGGTAGCCGAACAGGCGTCTTTGTGGGCGCGTCCGCCTCCGACCACTCGACGAGCGTTCAAGACCGCCCCGATCTGATCGGACCGCATTTCATGCTCGGCAATACCCTGTCGATCCTGTCAAACCGGCTGTCCTACATGTGGGATTTCCGCGGCCCGAGCCTGACGGTGGACACCGCCTGTTCGTCGGCGCTCGTTGCCCTTGACCTTGCCCGCTCGGCGATCGAACGCGGTGAAATCGACACAGCGGTCGTCGCTGGCGTGAATCTGTTGCTGTCTCCGATCCCGTTTGTCGGATTCTCACAGGCCCTGATGTTGTCAACGCGCGGCATCTGTGCGCCCTTTTCGGCCGAGGCGGACGGCTATGTCCGCTCGGAGGGCGCTGTCGTCTTTGTTCTGCAAAGACAATCCCTTGCCCGAAAGAATGGAATCCGGATCCGCTCTGCACTGGTGGCAACCGCGGTAAACGCCGATGGAAAGACGTCCGGCCTGCCCCTGCCTTCGGGCGAACGCCAAGGCGAACTGATCACGAGCATCATCGAAAGATTTGGCATCAATCCGGATGATCTGGCGTTCATCGAAGCGCACGGAACCGGCACACCGGTCGGCGATCCCCGCGAAGCCTGGGCAATCGGCACCGCCTATGGTCGGCACCGCAACAAACCCCTGCCGATCAGTTCGGCCAAGGCCAATTTCGGCCATCTCGAACCCGCCGCAGGGCTCGTCGGGCTTCTCAAGGCGCAATTGTGCCTCGAACACGGTTTCATCCCGATGATGCCCCACGCCCGCAACCCCAACCCCCAGATTGATTTTGAAGGTCTCAATCTTCGCCTGCCTGGGACGGGCGAGTGGCTTCGGGCCCGCGACGGCGGATGGTGCGCCGCGATCAATGCGTTTGGATTTGGGGGCGCAAATGCCCATGCCGTCCTGCGTCAGGTCGCGCAACGGCCAGCACCCGGAAAATCCACCGCGTTTCCACCATCACTCTTGATCTCCGCAGCGAGCGCGGCAAGCCTGAAGACGCTGGCAACGGCCTGGAAGGATCTGGCGGCCAGCGGCGAGACGCATGGTCTTGCCGCGAGGGTCGCAACCGCGAACAGACGCCTCGCCCGCCACCCCTATCGCATCTGCCTCGACGCGGGATCAGCCAGCCGCCTTGATACCTCCATCGCAGCATGGCTGGGCAGCGAGGGCACCCCGACCCGCGCCGCCGGCAGCGACCTGCCGGTCGGCTTCTTGTTTTCCGGCAATGGCACCGCCTGGGCAGGCATGGCACGCGACATCTTCGACGCCGATACGCAGTTCACGACCCGCTTCAAGGAGGCGGCAGCGGCGTTCCACGACCTCGGTCTGGCCGATGTCGAGGCGCTGCTTTTCAATCATGACCTCGCCTCGCGGCTGGACCGTGCCGAGATTGCACAACCCTTGATCTTCTGCTTGCAGGTCGCTCTGGCACATGCCTTGTCTGCGCAGGGCGTCAGACCCGCCGCCACCTTGGGTCATTCGGTGGGCGAATGTTCGGCAGCGGTCGTCGCCGGGCGGCTGGATCTGCGTGAGGCCGCACGGATCGTCGCAAATCGATGCGCCGCCTTTGACCCGCTCTATCGCGCGGGCGGGATGGCGGCCCTCAATGCCAGCATCGACGAGACCGCACGGCTGATTGCGGATCTCGGAGTGCCGGTTGACATTGCTGCCGAAAACGCGCGGCACAATGTAACCGTCAGCGGCGCAAACGATGCCATAGAGGCGGTGCTGAGGGGCGCCAGGGCGCGTCGCATCTCCGGGTTGAGGCTGGACATTGCCTATCCCTATCACAGCAATCTCGTTGACCGTGTCAGCGCTGATCTGATCGAGAGACTTGGCCCAGTCGATCAAACATTCTCCACCATCGGATTCTTCTCCGGTTGGTTGGGGAAGAAAGCCGATGACGTCGCCCTCGACGAAACCTACTGGCACGCCAACGCGCGCAGGATGGTCGCGTTTCGCAGCGCCGTGACCGCCATGGCCGAGGACGGAATCGGCGTCTTTCTCGAAATTTCACCCCGAACGGCCCTGGTGGGAAACATCCGCGACACGCTGGCCCAAACCGGTCGACCACATGCCGTGCTTGCGTCACTCAGAAAGGTCGCCAACCGCGAGGCGACCCCAAGGGCCATCGCGCGCGCCATTGCGAGTGCTGGCGGCAGGGTTGACGAAGACACGCTGCTTGGCCGGCGCAGGACACACAGCGCCCCGGTCCCGGACTACCCGTTTCAGCATGAGAGCTTGAATTTGAAACCAGCGGCGGAATTGTCCGCTCAACCGTCCGCGGCGGCAGAGCACGAATTGCTGGGGCGGCGAACCACGACCGAGGATTGGGTCTGGATCGGAAGTGTCTCCCGGACAAGATTGCCCTGGCTCGCGGACCACAAGGTAAGGGGCGAAGTGGTCCTTCCCGCCATGGCGATGCTCGACATTTTCCGGCACGCAGCGCTTGAAATTGTTGGCGGCCCGGATTTCGAATTGCGTGACATCGCCTTTCTGAAACCGGTCGTGCTTGATCATGATCACGCGCTTGCAACGCGGATGTCCTATGATCCGCTCACCCGCTTGCTCACCCTGGCGATCGGTGTCGGCACCACATTCGACAAGGTTGCCGAGGCGTCGCTGCGTTCCGGTGTCCAGACTTTGACTGAAACGATTGAGATGACCAGGGCGACCATGGCCCCCGGACTCTATGAGAGCCTTGCCATGGCGGGACTCAGCTATGGCGCGCACTTCGCCCGTCTGTCTGGCGTTGCAAGATCGACCGGAACCGAGGTCGATGTCACCCTCGACGACCACCCGGATCCAAGCCCGACTGCGGCGCGCATCTGCCGGTCGGATGCCGCGCTGCACGGTCTCGCCCTTCTTTTCCAGGCAGACAGCTTGCGTGTTCCCTACCGTATTGGCCGCGCGCGGTTTGCGCAGGGCGGAGAGATTATGGCCGCACGCCTGACGTCGAATCCAGACGCGTCGGTCAGTTTCTCGGTCAGGGCGGTTGATGCTTCAAATTCGGTCGTTCTGTTGCTTGACGATCTCTTGCTCGCATCGCTGCCGGATACAAAGGGCAAGTTCCAGACCACCCTTGACGAGATCCAAGTTCCCGCTCGCATGTCCGGGGCAGGACGGATCCGCGCGTTAAAGCGATCTCCCGACATCGCAAAGGAAACCCGGTCGAACGATCTCGATGTGCTGCGAACAGCACTCGCCGGGCGCCTCGCCTGGGATCTGGCGCTTGGCGATCCCCAGCGACAGGACGAGACACGCAGGCGCTTTGCAATCAGTTGGTTGAAGGAGCGCAACCTCGTCGAGAGCAGCGGCCAACGCGTGATCGCCCGTGGCAACTGTCCCTGGCCATCCCTCGATGAGCTGATCGTCCTTCTGACCCATAGCATTGGTCACGCCTCTGATGAACTGGCAAGCATCCTGCTGGCGGCGGTGGCCGGCGATTCGGCACACCGGCGCCCTCTGTCCCGCGCGCGACGCCTGGCGACACGGATCCTCGAGGACAGCGATACCATCCCGGGCCGTGTGCTGCTGGCGGGGGATCTCGATACCGGGATCGTTCAGGCGGCGCTCAACGCCGGGCACCATGTGACCATCGCCGCCGGAGATGATTCGACACTCAGGCAAATCACCTCGCGTCTGGAAAAGAGAAACGGCTTTGCGATCGCAACCTTCCAGTCCCTGAGCGATGCAGAACCCTTTGATCTTGCGCTCGGCATTTCAGCGCTCAGCCTGAAACAGGCAGATATCGGCCGCTTCTCCGCACTCTGTCGATCTGCCGGCGAAATCTGCCTGATCGACGAAGTTCCAGACGCCTTCTCGATCCTCAGCTATCGATACGAAAGACACGCGGACTTTGCCGCCGCCCTCAGACTGTTTGGACCCCTTGAGAGCGAACCCGTCACCGGGGACGCGGCGCTGATCGTCCATCATGGCCGCCCCGACCACAGCCTGAAAAGCGACCCCGACTGGTCGGCTCAGGTCGTTGGAACCTGTGCATTCGCGCAGGATCTCAGAACCTGCCTTGGACCAGAAAGCGGCACGGTCCGGCTGATCGTTTTGCCGTCCGACGCCACATCCTTTGACCGGTTCAAGGCCATGCGCAGCGGCGATGACGCGCAAACCACCTGGATCATATCGCGCAACGCGCAAGACGTCGGTGAATTGACGGGCCTGCGCCGCGTGGTCCGAAACGAAACCCAACGTGACATCCGGGTCGCGAGTGTTGACCCCGACGTGACCCCCCAAGAGGTCATCGCCGCCCTCGCAAACAGCCGCGAGCAAGAGATCATCATCGACCACTCCGGTGGTCGCGGCATCCGCCTTGCCCCGGTCCCTGAGGCCGCGCGCGCAGATTCGCAGAGACGATCGCTGCTGCTCCCCGGTCACGCCGGACAAGGTGGCACGCCTCGATGGGTCAGCCAGCCCCGCGTCACGCCAGGCGATGGCGAGATCGAGATCAAGGTCGAAGCCTCCGGGTTGAATTTCCGCGACATCATGCTGGCAAGCGGCGCCCTGCCAGAAGACGCCTTTCTGGGCGGCTATGCCGGGCTCAGTCTGGGCATCGAATGCGCGGGCACGGTTGTCCGCCGCGGCCCGCACACGCGCCATGCCATAGGCGACAGGATCACCACGTTTGCCGCCGGTGGCTTTGCAAGCCATGTCACGGTTCCCCAAGACCTGTCCTTCGGCCTTCCACCAGAGATGTCGGCCTGTGCCGGCGCGACGCTGCCGGTGGCCTTTCTGACCGCCGATTACGCCTTGCGGGACTGTGCGCGGCTCGAGGACGGCGAAACGGTTCTCATCCACGGCGGTGCGGGCGGGGTCGGTCTTGCCGCGATTCAGATTGCGCACGCCATGGGCCTGCGCGTGATCGCCACGGCGGGATCACCGGAAAAACGAAGGCTGCTGCACGCCTTGGGCGTCGATCATGTCTTTGACAGCCGATCACTTGCCTTTGCCGATCTCGTGCGCCGGGCGACGGACGGGCGTGGCGTCGATGCCGTGATCAACGCGCTGTCGGGCCAGTTCCTTGTGGCCAGCCTTGAATGCCTCGCCCCCTTCGGCCGCTTTGTCGAGCTTGGAAAGCGCGATTTTTTCGCCAACACGCCACTTGGATTGCGGGCGATGCGCCAAAACATCGCCTTTTTCGCAGTCGATGCCGATCAACTGATCCGAGAGCGCCCAGCCATCGCCAGACGTGTCCTCGAACGCCTTTCGGACGCCTTTCTTGCGGGCCGATTGACCCCCCTGCCGCAATCGGTCTTTCCCGCCACGGACATCAAGAGCGCCCTGGACCGGATGCGCCGCGCCGAACATATCGGAAAGATTGTCGTCACTGCCCCCGATGAGCGGTCCGATCTGGCTCCGGAGCATCCCGATTACCGTGGGACATGGCTCATCACCGGTGGCACGCGCGGATTTGGTCTGGCGACGGCCAGATGGCTTGCCGCAAGGGGGGCCGGATCCCTCTGGCTCATCAGCCGATCCGGCCGGATTGATGCGACCGACCGCGCCGGGCTTGAGCGGAGTGGAGCGACGGTGCACACGATTGCGCTCGACATCACGGATGCAGCCGCCGTTGACCGTCTGATCGAGACCATAACCGCTAAGGATCAACGTCTTGACGGCATCGTGCACGCCGCCATGGTGCTCGATGATGCCCCAGTCGCAGAGATCGACCGGGCGCGCCTTGAGGCCGTGATGCGCCCCAAGATAGGGGGTGCGCGCCTTCTCGACCACGCCACCCGCGGCCAGAACCTTGCGCATTTCTGGCTCTACAGCTCGGTCGCTGTCCGGTTCGGCAATCCGGGTCAGGCCGCCTATGTCGCTGCAAACGGGGCGCTCGAGGATCTGGCCCGCCACCGCAAGGCACAAGGTTTGCCGGCCCTCGCGATCGCGTGGCCACCGATCCGCGATGCCGGCTATCTGCGGACCCAGACCAACCTCAAGGACCGCATCGAAGCAAGCGGAATGCCCGCGCTCGCGGCGCTGGACGCTCTTGATCTTCTTGACAAGGCGCTGTGCAACGATCCCGAACGTGCGACGCTCACCATCGCGCCCGCGGACTGGAGCCGCCTTGCCAGATCAGTGCCGGTCTTGCAGGACTCTCTGTTCGAACTGATGCAACGCGACAGCGGACCAGGCGCAGAAGAAGCGATCGACATCAGGACACTGGTCATTCGCCACGGAGCCGAGGAGGCGCAACGCAGGATCATTGCGATTCTGCTGGAGGAGTTCGCGGTGCTGCTCCGGCTTCCCAAAGAGAGGCTCGACGCGAACCTGACCTTGGGGGAAATCGGCTTTGACAGCCTGCTTGCCACTCAATTGCGCCTGACCATCGAGGAACGGTTGGGACAGACCCTTTCGCCCAACCTCCTTTCCGATGCCATGACCTTCGCCGGATTGGCAAAACTTCTGGTCGCGGGCGTCACGGACCCTCACGCCAGCGCGCCTTCCGCCGTCGCGATGATGGAAAGCCACCTGTCCGATCCCGAAATCATCCTCAGGGTGCGGAGCAGGATGGCCAATGCACAAGCCGAGATCCTGTCATGACCGCGCGCGATCCGGCAAAGATATTCGAGCGTTTGCGCGAAACCCATAGCCAACTCGAGACCGGCATCCTGCCTGAAAGCCCGGAGTCGTCGTGGTCTCCTGCGCGATTTACCGACCTTGACGGGCACGAGCGCATCAGGCTCGCAAAAGATGCGGCCAGAAGCCTCGGCGTCCCGTCGCCGTTTTTCCGCAGCATCGAGGAAACCGCCGGCACAGAGGTCAGGATTGCAGGCCGGACCGTCACCAATTTTGCCTCATATGACTATCTGTCGATCAACCAGTCCGATGGGCTGGCGACGGCGGTTCACGAGGCGGCAATCAGATGGGGTGTATCGGCGACAGCGTCGCGACTGGTCGGCGGTGAGCATCTCTATCATCGCGATCTCGAACAGGCTCTTGCAGACTTTCTTGGCACCGAAGATGCGGTCACTTTTGTCTCTGGGTATCTCACGAATTGTTCGGCGATCCAGACACTTGTGGGGCAGGGCGATCTCGTGCTGGTCGATGCCCGCGCGCATAACTCGATCTATGAGGGCATTCGGATCTCCGGGGCCGCGCATCTCAGCTTCCCACACAATGACTGGGATTGGGTTGACCGCCACCTCGCCGCAAACCGCGGGCTTTTCCGCCACGTCCTGATCGCGATCGAGGGGCTCTATTCCATGGACGGCGATCTGCCGGATCTTCACCGCTTCGTTGAGATCAAGGACCGATACGGTGCCTGGCTTCTGGTTGATGAGGCACACTCGCTTGGCGTTCTTGGCAAGACCGGTCGCGGCATATGCGAGCAACAGCGCGTGCCACCCGACAAGATCGACGTGCGGATGGGCACCCTATCCAAGACCTTGTGCTCCTGCGGCGGATTCCTCGCCGGAACGCGCGAACTTGGCGAATTGCTGCGCTACACCGCACCGGGATTCATTTATTCGGTCGGCCTGCCGGCGACGGGTGCCGCTGCGGCCAGCCATGCACTCAAAGTTCTGATCCGCGAACCCGAGCGCGTGGAACGCCTGCGCGAACTTTGCGAATTCTTCAAGGGTCTGGCCGGTCAACTCGGCCTTGATACAGGCGAGAGTGCCGCCTTCGCCGTGCAACCGATCCTGATCGGCGATTCCCTTCGCGCCACCTCGATCTCGAACATGCTCCTGGCGGAGGGGTTCAACGTTCTGCCCATCATCGCCCCGGCCGTGCCAAACAGGAACGCCCGCCTGCGGTTTTTCCTGACGGCCGCGCACACCGAGGACATGCTCAGGGATGTCCTCATGGCGACCGCGACCTTGCTCAACCGATCGACCCGCTCCTTTCAGGCCATCGGATGACGCAGATGCGCAAGATAGAGACCACCGACCTGATCGAGGCGACACCCGCCCCCCGCCCGCCGCAGCGCCGTGTTCTCCTGCTTCAGGGCCACCCCTCACGGTTCTGGCGCGATCTTGGCGATGGGCTGAAAGCGTCAGGTGCGACCGTCTTCAAGGTGCATCTTTGCCTCGCCGACCGCGTGTTCTGGCACAGACGTGGCGGCCAGTCCTATCGCGGACGTTTCTCGGACTGGCCCGCCTGGCTCGAATCCTTCATCAAAGCGCAGGGCATAACGGACATTCTCTATTACGCCGACCGGTTTCCCTATCACGTCGCGGCGCGCGCGGTCGCAGACAGGCTCGGAATCGCGGCATGGGTGATCGAGTTCGGCTATCTGCGCCCGGATTGGATTACTTTCGAACCGGGTGGCATGAACGCCTATTCAACCTTTGATCGCCATCCTGACGCCCTGACCGCCCGCGCCGCTCAGGCACAGGAGCCCGATCTTGTCACAAGATACGCGCATCCCTTCCGAACCGAGGCCGTCAATGAAGTCCTCTTTGGCCTGCTCGCGGTGTTCGGCAGACCACTCTATCCGCGTTACAGGTCAGATCTGATCTACTGGCCCGTCCTCGACTATCTGAGCTGGATTCCCAAATTGCTGCTGTCTGCCCGCGCCGACCGGAGGGCCCGCCAGATCGAGGACCGGCTGGTGTCCGAGAGCGCCGCCTATTTTCTGCTGCCCATGCAGATCGAGGCGGACTATCAGATCCGCGACAACTCGCCCTATGCGTCGCTCGAGGATTTCGTCAACGAGGTGATCTGCCGCTTTGCCCACCATGCAGCGCCCGAGGCCCGACTCGTCATCAAGTTGCATCCGCTCGACAGCGGTCTCGAAAACTGGGCCGCCCGATGTCGGCGCATGGCGCGGGCCTGGGGACTGAGCCATCGCATCGACATCCTCCGCGGTGGTGATCTGGCGACTCTTCTGAAACATGCCCAAGGCGTGGTCCTCGTCAATTCGACCGTCGGACTTCATGCGCTGCGTCTGCGGGTGCCGGTAATGGTTTGCGGTGCTGCCATCTACGACATTCCAGGACTGACCCATCAGGGGTCGATGGCCTCCTTTTTCACGGCACCCGATCCCGTTTCGCCGGATCTCCTGAGCATCTTCCTGCGCGCGCTCTCGACTCTCCAGGTCAAGGGATCCTTCTTCAGTCCCGAGGGACGGCGCGCAGCCATCGCAGAGATTGTCGCCAGATTGCAGCCCGCTGCCCTGAGCGATCAGGTGATTTCGGCAAGCCGGCAGCGGTGGCGAACCAACATGGCGGCACCGACCGTGAACAGGCTGGCCCCGACAAGCAAAGGAAACGAGATCGTTACATAGTCGCCGTCATAGGCCGGGTAGAACCCCCGCCGGGCCTCGCCAACCACATGGATGAGCGGGTTCCACCACAGGATGTCGCGTATCGCGCGAGGCAGTTCATCAAAGGTAAAGAAGATGCCGGAAATGATGAACAGAGGTCGGCTGACAATGCCCCAGATCTGGCGCCAGGGCGGAAAGAACTCGAACACGACCGCATTCATGGCCCCAACGCCGAGACCAAGCATCAATCCCGCGGCCCCTGACAGCAGAAGATGATCGAATGCAAGATCGACCTGATCCTCCACGATCAGCAGCATTCCGCCAAAGATCACGCAGGCAACCAGGATCAGCGTCAAGACCGACAGAAGAAAGCGCGAGAGCAGAACATCAAGGGCCGTCACCATCGGTAATTGCAAAAGCGCCTTGTTCACGCTCACCGACAACCCCGTGTTAAGAGACGTCTCGAGGAAAAAATGAAACGGGATGTAGCCCGTTGCATAAAACAGGACGAAACTCGATCCGATCGCCGGAGCCCGGACGATCTGGCTGAAGGCCAGCGACAGAATGACGATGATCCCGATCGGTTCCAGCACCGCCCAGACATAGCCGCCCCAGCTGCGCCCGTAGCGGGTAATCATCTCCCGAATGACCAGCGCCGCCAGAACCCGCAAGAACTTTGAGAGGGAATTTGCCATCGGAGGTGCGGCCTTTCTCGACTTCCCTGTTGCTCTGGTTGGCGGGTTGGTCGCGTCTGATGCCGCTCGGCCATGCCACGTATGGCAGAGCATATGTCAGCGTCCATCCCGGATTCAACTCCAACGTGCAGGTTTGCGCTCAGGACTCGCGACAGCGCAGGCCTGATGACGCATTCCGGTCACTCCGCCTTGCGATCAGACGAGGACTCGTTAGAACCGGGCCAAGGAAATGGGATCAAACCAGCCGCACATGCGGGCGATCAGTGGCGAGGCACTTCTCATGCACACAAGACTGCGGACAGGCGAACGGACGATCACCCCGCCGCAAACTGCCGATGCCGACCTGTGGTTCATCGGTCGCATTCACACACCCTGGACAGCACGCGAGGATTGCCCGCGTCAGGGAGGGCTCGACGGGCCGGAATGCCGAATCGAGGTGTTCGCCCCGTGGCAGGCGGCACTCGAGGGCATTGCCGCCTATGGCCATCTCGAAATCCTCTACTGGCTTGATCGCGCGCGCCGAGATCTGGTGCGGCAGAACCCCAAATCCGACGGAGCGCACTTCTTTGGAACCTTCGCCCTGCGCTCGCCGCAACGGCCCAATCCGATCGGAACCTCTCAGGTGCGGCTGATCCGCGTGGAGGGAACGACCCTCATCGTGCGAGGACTCGATTGCCTCGATGGCACACCGCTCATCGACATCAAGCCAGACCGCTGTGAATTCACCCCCAAAGCCGGAGCCAAGCCGTCAGATCCGCAGCGCCAGAGCTGACTCTCGCCGCCTTGGCGATCTCGTCATCAGACGCGCTTGCCAGCCTTCAGACGCGCAAAAATGTCGGCGTTGCGGCAATAGTCCGGTGCGGTCTCGGCCGCTTCGCTACGGTGCTGCGCCAGCCAATGCTCGCAAACCTCGGGATTCGCGCAGCCCGTGCAGGCCAGAACCATGTCGCCCAGAGCAGCGAACTGCATCTGCGCTTCCATGATTTTCTGTTCCAGATCAACGCCTAGACTGCTGGCCATCCGGTCAACCAATTCAGCGTGCCGCTTCAGGGTCATTGTGCTTTGCATGTCCGATCTCCCTTTCTGAAGATCAGTCTGCGGGTGGACGGACGGCTCCGCCTTGATCTCGATCAATCCGGCTGGCGCCTCACAGTCCCGCCGCCACCCGCCGCACCGTCTCGATCCGCTGCGCATTGGGCGGATGAGTGCCGAGGAATCGATTGCCCGGATCGGGGATCTGGGTAAAGAATTCCGCCCCGCGCACCGGATTGTATCCGGCGCGATGCGTGATCACCGTGCCTAGCGCATCCGCCTCCAGCTCGAACGCCTTGGAATAGCTGCGCGCCCCCACGCCGGCGCCAAGATCCACCGCCTGATCCACCACCGTCTGGCTCGCCCCGGTGATCGCGGCCAGCCCGCCCAGCAGGATCGCGCCCGCGGCCGCGTTCTGCTGCTGGCGCGGGATATGGCCCTTGATGTGATGCGCCGCCTCATGCCCCATGACAAAAGCCAGCTCATCGGGATTGCGCACCTCGACGATCATCGCCAGCGTAAAGGCAAGGATCGGCTGCCCATTGCGGTCGAGCGTCTGATAGGCGTTTGGCGGCTGACCGGGACGGTCATCGACAACGATGCGGAAGTCGCAGTTCTGACGCGGGGCGCGGGCGCGACATTCGCGCTCGGCCACCGGCTCGACGCGCTGCACCACGGTCACGAATTGCTGAACCTTGTCGCGTGTCGGCACCGCCGGCGCGGGCCTTGCCGCCGCTTGCGGTGCCGGACGACTGACCGGGCCAGACTCGACCACCTCGACACAGCCCGCCACGGCGACCAAAGCCAAAAACATCACCCAACGCATCACGCACCTCGCTCCCGAAACGTCCAACGTCTCTGTCTAGCAGGCCTGCGCCGCGCTGACAGCCCCCTAGATTTGCCCACGCTCGCCTCTTGCAAAGACCCGCTAACCGTTTAGGCTGGACCCATGTTTTCCATTGAGCACGATTTTGACGCCACCGTAATCACCCTTGTTGACGAAGGGCCCGCGCCGCTCACCGAGGATGTGATCGTGAACGCCTTCGAGGAATGCGTCACCATCGAACAATATGACCCGCGCACCGACCGGCTGAACAGGATCACCCTGTCAATGGCGCAGCTTCACGATCTGGGTGCGGCGCTCAACCTGCCCGAAGGGGTCTATGTTCACAGCCCCGAAACACCCTAGCCGCCACCCAGCCGCGCCAGCACGGCCGCCGCAGCCACCGCCGGGGTCATCTCACCCGCCGCCACGCGCGCGCCATAGTCTTGCATCGTGGCCCGTCCAGCAGGGCTCTCGAGCCGCGCAAGCAGGCCCTGGCGCACCTCCTCGGCGAACCAGCGGCGCGCCTGTTCGGCCCGGCGCGCGGCAAAATGGCCCTCGGCGCGCCGCCAGGCGACCAGCGCGCTCATCTCTTCCCAGGCCCGCGCCAGCCCGTCCTCGGTAAACGCCGAGACGGTCATCGCCTTGGGAAACCCATCGGGATCCTGCGGCCGCCTGCGCAAGAGACGCAGCGCCCCGGCATAATCCGCGCAGGTCCGCAGCGCCGCCGGTCTGAGATCGCCATCGGCCTTGTTCACGAGGATCAGATCGGCCATTTCCATGATGCCGCGCTTGACGCCCTGCAATTCATCGCCCCCCGCGGGGGCCATCAGCAGCACAAAGAGATCGGACATATCCGCCACCACGGTCTCGGACTGTCCCACGCCCACCGTCTCGATCAGCACCAGATCGAACCCCGCCGCCTCGCAGAGCGCCACCGCCTCACGCGTGCGCCGCGCCACTCCGCCCAGATGGGTCTGGCTGGGCGAGGGACGGATATAGGCGCGCTCCTCCCGGCTCAACCTCTCCATCCGGGTCTTGTCGCCCAGAATGGACCCGCCCGAGCGCGCCGAGGACGGATCAACCGCCAGCACCGCGACACGCAGCCCCTGCCCGGTCAACATCAGCCCGAAATGCTCGATGAAGGTCGATTTGCCCACGCCCGGCGTGCCCGACAGACCAATGCGCACCGCCTCGCGGCCCGACGCCCTCAGCGCCTCCATCAACGTCGCCGCCTGCGCGCGATGATCCACCCGCGCGCTTTCGACGAGGGTGATCGCCCGCGCCAGCGCGCGCCGGTCGCCAGCGATGATCCGCGCGCTCAGTTCACCTGTCTCCATGCGGTCCCAGTCCTTCCCGATGTGGCCCTAAATGCCCCGCCGATCACGACCTTGTCCAGCCTCCGCCTTTCATCGTTCTGCAAATACTCAAATTGCTGCGCCTGCCCCAAGCTGTGGAATTCGAGTATTTTTGGAACAGTGAAGTCGGGCGCCCCTCGCCCCCTCTGGTCAAGATGCGCCGGATCTCCGATAACCCGGCGCATGACAGCCAGCCTGCCCATAGATGATGCGCTCCCGGCCCTGCTTCAGGCCCTGCGGGGGCGCGGCCGCGCCGTGCTCCAGGCCCCGCCGGGGGCAGGCAAGACCACGGTGGTGCCGCTGGCGATGCTGCGGGCGAACCTCACGCAGGACCGCATCGTGATGCTCGAGCCGCGCCGTCTGGCCGCGCGCGCCGCCGCCGAACGCATGGCCGAGACCCTGGGCGAGGCGGTCGGCGAGACCGTCGGCTACCGCATCCGGGGCGAGGCGAAATCCTCGCGTGCGACCCGGATCGAGGTGGTGACGGAGGGAATCCTCACCCGGATGCTCCAGTCTGACCCGGACCTTCCGGGCGTCGGCGCAGTCATCTTCGACGAATTTCACGAGCGCTCGCTCAATGCCGATCTCGGCCTCGCCTTCTGCCTCGAGGTCGCGGGCGCGCTGCGCGAGGATCTGATCTTGCTGGCGATGTCGGCCACGCTCGACGCCGCCCCGGTGGCGCGGCTCATGGGCGATGTGCCACTGATCACGTCGGAGGGGCGGAGCTATCCGGTCGAGACCCGCTGGTTGCCACGCCCGCAGCCAAAGGCGCAGAGGTTCGAGACGGCGCTGGCCGATCTGGTGGCCGAGGCGGTGGCCGAAACGCAGGGCGGCGTGCTGGTCTTTCTGCCCGGCGAGGCAGAGATCAGACGAGTGCAGGCCTTGCTCAAGGACAGCTTGCCCGATGACTGCCAGATCCGCCCGCTCTTTGGCGCGATGGAGTTCGCCGCGCAGCGCGCCGCGATCTCCCCCGCAGCAACCGGTCGCAAGATCGTGCTGGCCACCGCGATCGCCGAAACCTCGCTCACGATCGAGGATATCCGGGTGGTGGTCGATGGCGGCCGCGCGCGCCGCGCGCGGTTCGACCCCGGCTCCGGCTTGTCGCGCCTGGTGACAGAGCCCGTGACCCGCGCCGAGGCGACGCAGCGTGCGGGGCGCGCGGGCCGTGTCGCGCCGGGCCTTTGCTACCGGCTCTGGACGCGCGGCGAAGAGGGCGCGCTACGACCCTTTCCACAGCCCGAGATCGAAGCGGCAGATCTTGCCGGTCTGGCGCTGGAACTGGCGCTCTGGGGGGCGCGGCCAGACGCCCTGCCATTTCTCACCGCCCCCAATCCCGCCAGCTATACCGAGGCGGAGGCGCTTCTTGCGATGCTGGGCGCGCTCGATGCAGAGGGGCGCATTACCGCGCATGGCAAGCGGCTGGCGAACCTGCCGCTGCACCCGCGGCTGGCGCATATGCTGGTGCGCGCGGGGCCGGAGGCGGCGCCGCTGGCCGCCCTTCTGGCGGATCGCGATCCGCTGACGCGCGGCGCACCGGTGGATCTCGGGCTGCGGCTGGCGGCCCTGAGGGATGTGCGAGCCTATGCAGAGCGATACCCGCATCCTGCCAACCGCCCCGCGATCGCGCGGATCGGGACCGAGGCGAGGCGGCTGGCACGCCAGGCAATCCGCACGGATCAGCCCGCCCTGAGCGCCGCGCAATGCGCCGCGCTGGCCTATCCCGACCGGATCGGGATGCGCCGCAAGGGTGAGGCGCCGCGCTTTGTGCTCTCGGGGGGCAAGGGCGCGGTGATGCCCGAAGGCGATCCGTTGGCGGGGGCGCGGCTGATCGTGGCGACCGATCTGGACGGCGACCCGCGCGAGGCGCGCATCCGCCAGGCGATCGCGATCACCGAATCCGAGATCCGCGCGCTCTTTGCCGACCGGATCGTCTGGCAGGACCTCTGCCTCTGGGACCGCCGCGAACGCCGGGTCATCGCCCGCCAACAGGAACGCCTTGGCGCACTGGTGCTGGATGACCGGCATTGGGCGGATGTGCCCCCCGAGCGCGTCGCCCGCGCAATGCTCGAAGGGGTGCGCGATCTGGGGCTTACCTGGACGGAGGGCGCGCGGCGCTTTGCGGCGCGGGTGACACTTGCGCGCGCGCAGGCGCCGGACCTGCCCGACATGACCGACGCAGCCCTGCTCGACCGTCTCGGGGACTGGCTGCTGCCCTTTCTCGACGGCGTGAAAACCGCGCAGGACTGGCGCCGTTTCGACCTGACGGAGGCGCTGCGCGCGCGGCTCTCCTGGGAGCAGATGCAGGCGCTTGACCGGGCGGTTCCGGCCCGGTTCACCACCCCTTTGGGACGCCAGATCGCGATTGACTACAGCGGCGAGGCACCCGAGATCACCCTGCGCCTGCAAGAGATGTTCGGCCAGGCCACTCATCCCACCGTGGCGGGTGTGCCGCTCCGGATCACGCTCTTGTCGCCGGGCCACAAGCCGGTTCAGACGACGATGGATCTTCCCGGCTTCTGGGCCACCTCCTATGCGGATGTGCGCAAGGAAATGCGCGGGCGCTATCCCCGCCATCCCTGGCCCGAGGATCCGACTGCGGCGGATCCCACGCTGCGGGCCAAGCCGCGCAACACTCCGTGAATTGCAATTTCCATCTTTCTGCCTTATCTTTGAGGGATAACAAAAAAGCCAGGCAGAGCAGGGTAGATCCGTATGACGCAACAATTTTCCGACGCCTCCGGCGCGGTGCCCGTGCCACCTTTTCCGCCCGATATGCAGGTGGCGGCGCTCTGCTGGCGCAAGCACAAGGGCAGAACCGAGGTGCTGCTGATCACCAGCCGGGACACCGGTCGCTGGATCGTGCCCAAGGGCTGGCCGATCAACGGGCTGAACGCGCCGCAATCCGCGCTGCGCGAGGCCTGGGAAGAAGCAGGCGTGCGGGCGGATGCCGAACAGGCGCTTTATGTCGGGCAGTTCTGTTACGACAAGCTGCTGGCGAATGGGCAGGAATTGCCAGTCAGAGCCTTGCTTTACAAGATTCGCCTGCGCAGCCAGGAGATTACGAACCGCTATCCCGAATCGCATGAACGCAAACGTCTCTGGGTAACCCCGCTCAAGGCAGCGAAACTGGTGCAGGAACCCGAGTTGCAAGAGATCCTGCGCAGCTTGTGAACCCGCTCAGAGCGGCATCAGCGCCCAGTAATCCAGATCAAGCAGGACATCCGGCAGATATCTGCCATCCTCGCCCCGGAGCGTGAAGGGCGCGCCGCCCTTGGTCGCCACCAGCCGCAGGCGCAGCGCTCCGACACCGGGGGCCGTCGTCTCGGCGCGGTCGAGCACCTCTGACCACGCCCGCACCGTATCGCCGGCAAAGCAGGGATTGGCGTGAGACCCGGCGTTGATCGCCACGATCATCTGCGCATTGGCCAAGCCGTTGAACGACAGCGCGCGCGCCATCGAGATCACATGCCCGCCATAAATCAGCCGCTTGCCATCGGCGCGCGGCGTGGCGTCGAAATGCGTCTTGGAGGTGTTCTGCCAGAGCCGCGTGGCCATCATGTGCTCGGCCTCCTCGATGGTCACGCCATCGACATGGTCGATCTGCTCGCCCACCGCATAATCACCCCAGCGATGCGGCTCGCCCGCGAGGACAAAATCGTAATGCGAGAAATCGAGCCCCGCCGGGATCACCAGATCGGCGGGCGCCACCACGGCGGCCGTCTGCGGCACATGCGCGGCGGACACCTTGGCCGCCTCATCGCGTTTTCGCACCATCACCCAGCGGACGAATTCCATCACCGGCAGGTCATGCTGGTTGAGCCCGGTGGTGCGCACATAGACGACCCCGGTCTTGCCCGAGGAGTTTTCCTTGAGCCCGAGCACCTCGGATTGCGCGCGCAGCGTGTCGCCCGCATAGACCGGGCGTAACCAGCGCGCCTCGGCATAGCCGAGATTGGCCACGGCATTGAGCGAAATATCGGGCACCGATTTGCCGAACACGATGTGAAACGCCGCCATGTCATCAAGCGGGCTGGCCGGCAAGCCGCAGACATGCGCGAACTCGTCCGAGGAATAGAGCGCATGGCGCGCCGGATAGAGCGCATGATAGAGCGCCCGCTCGCCCCCCGACACGGTGCGCGGCACCGCGTGCCGGATCACTTCGCCCAGCCGATAATCCTCAAAGAACCGGCCCGGATTGGTCTTGGCCATGGCTTACTGCTCTCCCAGTTTCATGCCGGGCACATAGCTGCCCTCCTTTTCCTTGACCACCGCCTGCCCGCAGCGCATCACGCCATTCGCGGCGTCAAAGGCATAGGTCGGCCCGCCATGCAGTTGCCAGCCCGCATTGAGCGCCGCCGTCACCTTGTGGCAGAACTCCGAAGTGTCGTCAGCGGTGAGAAACCGATAAAGTTTCATGACCGTCCTCCCGGAAACGGCCAGACGCCCAACCAGATGTGAATGCCGATGATAACGAGGAACATCGCGACGGTGATGACCACCAGAAGGACATCCTTTTTCGCCGGACCGGGCGCCGGGCGCTGCCAGTCCTCGCTCATGTTGATCACCACCACCTCGAGCACCGCCCAGGCGAGAAGGCCACCAAAGAGAACCATCGCCGCCAGATCGCCATTGACCAGCAGATGCGCCACCGCCCAGACCTTGACCGCCGTCAGCTGGGGATGCCGGATGGCACCGCGCAACCGCCCCTTTGTGGCGCTCATCCCGTAGAGAAACACCGCCCCCAGCATCATCAGGTTGTTGGCATGGACCATCCAGACGGGCGGAAACCAGACATTGACGAATTCCGCCTGCCGGTAGCCGATCACCATCAGAACGAGACCCGCCAACACGCCCAACGCCACCAGCCCCTTGCCGGCATTGCCCATGCGCGCCCGCAGATCGGGGAGCGCGCGCTTGAACAGATGCGCCGCCGTCCACAGGATCAGCCCAAGAATGAGATACACCATGGTGGCTACTCCGCTGCCATTTCCCGTATCGCCTGCGCCCGGGCGAGAACACGTTGCGCGGCCACGACATGCAGGTTTTCCACGATCTGCCCGTCGACCACCGCGATCCCCTGACCCGAGGCGCGGCTTTCTTCATAGGCGGCAATCAGGCGTTCGGCCAGATCAATCTCGGAATTGGTCGGCGCAAAGGCGGTATTCGCAATCTCGATCTGCGAGGGGTGGATCAGCGTCTTGCCATCGAATCCCAGATCGCGCCCCTGTTCGCATTCGGTCTTGAGCCCGTCGCCGTCGCGAAACCGGTTATACACCCCGTCGATCGCCACGATCCGCGCGGCACGGGCCGCCATCACGATCATTTGCAGCGCGGCCATCAGCGGCAACCGGTCGGTGCGCACCCGGCAGCCCAGATCCTTGGTCAGGTCGTTGGTGCCCGCCACCAGTCCCGCCACCTGCGCATGGGCGGCAATCTCGCGGGCATTGAAAACGCTGACCGGGGTTTCCATCATGGTCCAGATCGGCAGCCCCGATCCGATCACATCCACCAGATTGTCAACATCCGAGGCCGCGTTGACCTTTGGTAGCAGCATCGCATCGGCACCCGCCTCGCGCAGGGCGCGGGCATCCTCCAGCCCCCAGGCGGTCGTGAGCGCATTGATCCGCACGATCTTGATGCGCTTGCCATAGCCGCCCTCGCGCAGCGCCGCGACGAGGGTGGCGCGGGCGCCGGCCTTGGCATCGGGGGCCACCGCATCCTCGAGATCAAAGATGATCGCATCGGTCGGCAGATCCCGCGCCTTGTCCAGCGCCCGCTCCTTGGAGCCGGGAATGTAGAGCACCGACCGATAGGGATGCATACTGCTCATGATGTGACCTCCGCAGACGTTCCAGACCGCATGGAACAGCGCCGAGATGGCATTTTTCAATGAAAAAGTTCAAGCAGTTTCTCGCCGCTGCGCAGCAAGCGATCACATTCCCGCGCCGCCGCGCATCCCGGCCCGCGGCATTAACCAAGTTTTCACGCCTCATCCGGCACCCTGTCGGGCAGGACGGCAGGGATCAACCTCGAAAGATGGGTGCATAGATGATCAAGGAATGGATACCCGCGCTGGCCGCGGGATTGCTGCTGACAGGTCCGGCGCTGGCGCAATCCCGCAGCTGCGCCACGCACGCGGCTGTGGTGCAGCGCCTCGCCGATGGCTATGGCGAGACCCGGCAGTCGATGGGGCTGGGCGCGAACAACGCCGTCATCGAGATCTTTGCCTCGCCCAGCTCGGGCAGCTGGACGATCACCGTGACCGGCACCGACGGCATCACCTGCCTCGTCGCCAGCGGCCAGGCGTTCGAGGCCGTGGCAGAGGCACCGCCCAAGCCCGGCAACGACGCCTGAGCGTCCCCGCGCTCAAAGACCGCGCGCGCCGGCAGCATCCGGGGCGCCGGCGCAGCCGCACCCTTGCAAGCAATACCGTTTCGGATTAGGCCCATGGGCAAGTTTTCAACCCACGGAGAATGATCCAATGGCCAGACCCAAGATTGCGCTGATCGGCGCCGGACAGATCGGCGGCACCCTCGCCCATCTCGCCGCGCTCAAGGAATTGGGCGATATCACCCTCTTTGACATCGCCGAGGGCGTCCCCGAGGGCAAGGCGCTCGATATCGCCGAATCCGGCCCCTCCGAAGGGTTTGACGCCACCCTCAAGGGCACGCAATCCTATGAGGGGATCGCGGGCGCCGATGTCTGCATCGTCACCGCCGGCGTGCCACGCAAGCCGGGGATGAGCCGCGACGATCTTCTGGGCATCAACCTCAAGGTGATGAAATCCGTGGGCGAAGGCATTGCCGCCCATGCACCGGACGCCTTTGTCATCTGCATCACCAACCCGCTTGACGCAATGGTCTGGGCGCTGCGCGAATTCTCCGGCTTGCCGCATGAAAAGATCTGCGGCATGGCAGGCGTTCTGGACTCTGCGCGGTTCCGGCACTTCCTCAGCCTCGAATTCGGCGTCTCGATGCGCGATGTGACCGCCTTTGTGCTGGGCGGTCATGGCGATACGATGGTGCCGCTCACCCGCTATTCCACCGTTGCCGGCATCCCGCTGCCCGATCTGGTCGAGATGGGCTGGACCACGCAAGAGAAGCTGGACGCCATCGTGCAGCGCACCCGTGACGGCGGGGCAGAGATCGTCGGCCTGCTGAAAACCGGCTCCGCCTTCTATGCGCCCGCGACCAGCGCCATCGAGATGGCCGAGGCCTATCTCAAGGATCAGAAACGTGTCCTGCCCTGCGCCGCCCATGTGGATGGGGCCTATGGCCTCAACGGGTTCTACGTTGGCGTGCCGACGGTGATCGGCGCGGGCGGGATCGAGCGTGTCGTGGAAATCCGCATGAACAAGGACGAACAGGCGATGTTCGACAAATCGGTCGATGCGGTCAAGGGCCTCGTCAAGGCCTGCAAGGAGATCGATCCCTCGCTGGCTTAAGCCGGGCGAGAGACAGAAAAAGGGCGGCAGATCCCTCTGCCGCCCTTCTTTTTTGTCGAACCGTCAGGGTCAGGCCGCCCGCTTGCGCCGCCGTGCCAGCCCCAGACCGCCAAGGGCGGTGAGCAAGAGCACACCCGCAGCAGGGACGGGGACCGCGGAAACCGCCGTCATCGCGGCAACATAATACTGATCGCCAGTTCTGTTCTGATCGTCAAAGCCGAAAGTAATGCTGTTGACGTTGTTAAAAGAACTTGCTGCCAGAGCAGCAAAACTGGTGGATTGCAGAATGCCACCATTGATCGCGTAAGTCAGTGTCAGGATATCACTTGTCAGCGCCGTATGGCCCTCGGCATTGAACTTGATTCCAGAGATCGTTTGTGCCGAGCCAAAGCTCAGCGTTACGGTCTCGCCGCTCGTCAGGTTGTCATCGCTCGCCGGGCTGCATTGCGCCGACGCGACCAGAACCTTGCAAACCCCCAGGCCCGCGCCACCGCCGGCGGCAACTTCGCCAGCAGATGACCGATCGAAATACGCAAAGTGCGACGAGTTGAATGTAACATCCAGACCATCAAAATTGATCACCGTGCCATTGACCACGCCCTTTTCGCCATTGACGTTAGGGTAGGCGACAAAGTCGAGCGTCGCCGCCTGAACCGGCACTGTCAAAGCCGCGGCGAACAGACCCGCAGCGCCCAGCAGGGCCGCCTTCTTGTGAATTCCAGAAATCATTCCCATTTCTCCCGTGTTAAAAACTCCCGCGGGACACAAGCCAACGGGCACAAACTGACACCTCCCCAAAGGTGCCATACTCGATATTCCAGTCTCACCGCGCCCGTGCGCCCCGAAAGTCTGCGGGGCGCACATTGTTTCCGATCTGGATGCAATCGCCTTTTCCAGATACGAAATGCCAAGCTTGGCTCAACCATGCGCTGATTTTACCCCAATTTTGTGATTTCCGTCCCAGAAAAGTCACACGCCCGCCCACAAAGCGCATAATCTTTCCACAATTTCGCCTCATTTCGATATTGACCCCAAACGCGACACAATCCAGGGTTTACCCCCCTCTCCAGCACACCCGTCAGGACAAAGAACCGCGACTCCGACACAGGTGATTCGGTCTCTCGCGGAGGTGGGTTCGAGGCGGGCATGTCGCAGGCCAGATCGCGCTATTGTTTCCTGCACACCACTGTGTGATCACACATTTGCAGGCTGTGATCACAAATATGGAAAAATCACGCAAAATTCCGCCGTTCTTTAGAAAACCGTTTATTTCCTCGATAGGAATATGCCTATACCTTCGCCAAACGTAACAAATCGGGACGGTTTCATGAATATTCACGAGTATCAGGCAAAGGCCCTGCTTCGCTCTTACGGCGCTCCGGTGTCGGATGGCCGCGTGGTGTTGCGCGCGGAAGAGGCCAAGACGGCCGCGGGGGCGCTCGACGGGCCGCTCTGGGTCGTCAAGGCGCAGATCCATGCAGGCGGCCGCGGCAAGGGCAAGTTCAAGGAGGCTGGCGCCGGTGGCGCGGGTGGCGTGCGCCTTGCCCGCTCGGTCGAGGAGGCCGCCGAGGAAGCGCGCCGGATGCTGGGCCGCACCCTCGTGACCAAACAGACCGGTCCTGCTGGCAAGCAGGTCAACCGCATCTACATCGAGGACGGGTCGGGGATCCAAACCGAGATGTATCTCGCCCTCCTGGTGGATCGCGGCACCTCGCGCGTCAGCTTTGTCTGCTCGACCGAGGGCGGCATGGACATCGAGGAGGTTGCAGAAAAGACCCCCGACAAGATCCTCTCGTTCAGCGTCGATCCCGCGACCGGCTATCAGCCCTTCCATGGCCGCCGCATCGCCTTCAGTCTCGGGCTGACCGGGGGCCAGATCAAGCAATGCGTGGCGCTGATGGGAACACTCTACAGGCTGTTCATCGAAAAAGACATGGAGATGCTCGAGATCAACCCGCTCATCGTCACCGACAAGGGCGATCTCAAGTGTCTTGACGCCAAGATGGGCTTCGATTCGAACGCCATCTACCGCCATGCCGACATCGCCGAGTTGCGCGACACCACCGAAGAAGACCCCAAGGAATTGGAGGCCTCGAAATACGACCTCAACTATATCGCGCTGGATGGCGAGATCGGCTGCATGGTCAACGGCGCGGGCCTCGCGATGGCCACCATGGACATCATCAAGCTTTATGGCGCGGAGCCGGCCAACTTTCTCGACGTGGGCGGCGGGGCGACGCGCGAAAAAGTCACCGAGGCGTTCAAGATCATCACCTCCGATCCGCAA